>Ga0066710_100001523_pt1 | contig 17435 bp, 14 predicted proteins | sample GraSoiAngelo_159_FD_79666 | JGI IMG/M metagenome (GOLD analysis project Ga0066710, IMG submission 79666) | Grasslands soil microbial communities from the Angelo Coastal Reserve, California, USA - 14_1009_16_40cm | ecosystem: Environmental > Terrestrial > Soil > Grasslands | place: USA... | reverse complement strand
TCTACCGAGAGGGGTCCGCGATTGCTCGAGCACAAAGTCCCTCTTCGTTGTGTGGCGAGAGTGCTCTGACGCGATTGGGTCTCACACGGTTTCCTCGACGCGGTTCGGCTCGAATGCATCGCCTGGACGCGCTCAATGTTGGACAACTCGGCGGCGCGGCGCCGAGGCGCTCGACATGCTCCAAGCCCTGAATACCGGCCACGACGGTTCGATGACGACCGTTCACGCAAACTCTGCGGCTGATGCGCTGCGCCGCATCGAGACGCTTGCGTTGATGGCGGACGTGGCGCTTCCCCATCGAGCTGTGCGCGAGCAGGCTGCGAGCGCGCTCGACGTCGTCGTCCATCTCGACAGGAGCCGGGACGGCAAACGGCGTGTCGTAACCGTTGCCGAGGTGGTCCGCGTCGCTGGTGAGGTTGGCGTGCGGGAGCTCTACGGCTTGCGAGACGGCACGGCGTGTCTCGCTGCACCTCCGAGCGATGCGCTCGCGGCGAGGTTCGCGGGAGCCGTTTAATGGCTGCGGCAGCAACCCTGCTCGCATGCATTTCAGGGGTGCTCATCGCTTTGGCGCTCGCGTCGTTCCTGGAGATCGCCGCGCCGGCGCTTGCGCTGCGGCTCTCACCGGTCGGCGTGCGAGGTTCCGAGTGGATACGACGAACCCTGCGGCCGTTTCGCCTCGCGAGCACGGAGGGGCTGGTGCCGACGGACCTCGAGCGGCTCCGCCTTCAGGCCGTGGTCGCAGTCGTCGTGCTTGTGTTGGCTCTTTCGATCCTCGGCGCAGTCGCCGGCGTCGTGCTCTCGATCGCATCCGCCTGGTTGGCCGGACGGTCGCTCGTCTGGCGGCGGGCCCGTTACCGGCGACGGCTTGATGCCGGCGCCTCCGCGGCGGCGCTTGCGCTCGCCGACGCGCTCGCTGCGGGGCAATCGGTGCGTGGGGCGCTCATCGCGGCTGGCGCGGGCCTGAACGGCCCTATCGGCGTGGAGCTTCGGCGGGTCGGGCGCGAGCTCGAGATGGGGGCGCAAACCGACAGTGCGCTCGCGACGCTTCGCTCCCGAGCGCGGTCGCGGCGGATCACATTGATAGTGGCGGCGGTGCGCATCCAGCGCCGTTCCGGCGGCAGCCTGGCATCGCTGCTTCGGGAGATTGCAACCGCGATCGACGAGCAGGATCGGCTCGAGGAGGAGGCAAACGCGGCAAGCGCGCAGGCTCGCTTCACTTCGTTCGTCGTGCTGCTGCTTCCACTGGTCGCGGTCGTGTTTGGCGAGCTTGCGGCGCCGGGAATGGTGGGGAGGATCGTGGCTTCTCCGCTCGGCCTGTGGCTGGTGGGCCTGGCTGGGGTGCTTCAGCTGACAGGCACTCTGTTGATCAGGCGCCTTGGCAGAGCCGAGCTTTGACGGGAGCCGGCTTGCTGGCGGCGGCTGCCGCATGCCTCTTCTGGCTGGGCATCTGGCAGGCGGTCGGGCACGCCACACGTGGGGCGGGCACGCAAGCGAGGCGCAGTGGCCGCCCACGCCGCCTGCTCACGGCGTTGCTGAGCTACGTCGGTCAAGGCGTCGCCTCGTCTTCGATCCTCGAGGCGGTCGCGATCCCGTCGGATCCTCGAGTGCGCCTGCGCGCGGCAGGAGTGGCGCCAGGCATTGGGGTTCGTGAGTGGCTTGCGCTAAAGGCGCTTGCTGCCGCGGGGGTCTTGCTCTTCGCGCTGCTGACGGGTGCCAGATGGCGCGGACGGCTCGGCGTCGTGGCGGTGGCGGCGGCGCCGATCGCCGGCTTCTTGGTACCCGACCTGTGGCTATCGCGCCTGTTCAGGCGGCGAGCCGAAGCGGCGGTGCGGGACCTGCCCGACATGCTCAATCTCTTTCGTGTCGCGGTGGCAGCGGGCCAATCGCCGCCTCGGGCGTTGGGAGTGGTCGCGCGTGAGTTCAACGGGCCACTCGCGGAAGAGTGGCGGCGCGTCGCTGCCGAGGTGGCGCTCGGAGTGCCGCAAGACCGCGCTTTTGCAGCGATGGCCAGGCGCTTGCCGGTCGCCGACGTCGCCGCTTTCGCCGAGACACTGGCGCGAACGCGCCGCCACGGGGTGCCCCTCGGCAGGATCGTTGCGGCGCAGGCATCGCGAGCCCGGCATCGGCGAAGCCAGCAGGTGCGCGAGCGGGCAGCCCGCGCGGGGCCGAAGATCCAGCTGGTCGTGGCCTTGCTGCTGGTGCCGGCTGTCTTGCTGCTGATAGCCGCCGGCCTCGCCGCGGAAGTGGGTCGATTGGGCCTCGGCCTCCAAAGCTAGCGGCCCTTCCCGAGCAGAGTCAGCCGAGGGAGATCCCGGCCGGCCGAGCCGTTCTCCACCCTGAAACGAAGGTTGCAGGAGGTAGGAAGGCCATCCGCCGACCCTTTCGAAATCTGCTCTATTTGCAGGGGAAAAATGCCTTGGCTGGCGGTCAAAGCGCGGGGGAGAGCCGGCGATCGAGCGTGGGGGGAGACGGCCCTGCGTAGGGGTCGCCGCGGGGTCCCGTGCGTCCAGGTGTTGCATTGTGGGGGAATGTGGGGTAAAGTGGCGGGCAGCTGGACGGAAAAGGACCGGGATGGCGGAGCTCCTCCCACCCCGCCATCCCCGGTCCGACAAGAGGCTCGGAGGGCCGGCGGAGAGCCGCACGCACGGCCGGACGGCCGAGGAAACCAAATCCAAGGGCGGCGGTTTGCAAGTTGGCGTTTCGGGGGCACTACGAATACTCGCTAGACGCGAAGAACCGCCTGACGATTCCGGCCAAGTTCCGGGCGGTGCTCTCCGGGGGAGTGGTTCTTGCCAAGTCACTCGACCCCTGCCTCTGGATCTGGACGCCCGAGGACTGGGAAGAATTCACCCAGCGGGCGATCACGAGCCGCGACCCCTTCAGCGCCGAGGCGCGCAAGCTCCAGCGCTATTTCCACGCGGGCTCCTTCGACTCCCAGCTGGATGCGGCGGGGCGGATCATGCTGCCGGCGCCGCTCGTTCGCCATTACGGCCTGCGGAAAGAGGTCGTGGTAGTGGGGAACTACAACTGCCTCGAGGTATGGGGGCGTGACGTCTGGCGTGAGTACGAGCGTGAGGCGGACGCGACCGCGCAAGAGACTGCGGAGCGCCTGGCGGGAGGCAGTGGCTGAAGGCGTGACACTTCTAGAGATGGCAAAGCCTCACGTTCCAGTTCTCGCCGGCGAGTTGATCGACGTGCTCGATCCCTCGGCGGGCCAGATAGCGGTGGACTGCACCTTCGGCGCGGGCGGTCATGCTCGCTTGGTCGCCGACCGGATCGGCAGCACAGGGGAGCTCGTCTGCGTCGACCGCGATCCTCAGGCCGGGGAGCGGTTCACCGAGTTCGCGGACGAGGTGCCGTGCACAACTCGTTTCATCCGCGGCAACTACGCCGACGTCTTGCCGCAGCTGTCGCTCGAAGGACTTGCTGCTGATCTCGTGTACCTGGATCTCGGGGTGTCGTCACATCAGCTCGACACCCGTGAGCGCGGGTTCTCCTACTCCTACGAGGCGCCGCTCGACATGCGAATGGACCCCGCCGAGCGTCTCGATGCACGCTCGATCCTCAACGAGTGGCCGGAACAGCGCCTGGCGACGATCTTCAGGGAGTACGGGGAAGAGCGCTACGCGCGCCGGATCGCACGCGAGATCGCGAGGCAGCGCACGCGCGCTCCTCTCGAGACGACTACCGAGCTCGTTGCCGCGATCAAGCGCGCGGTGCCCACTCCGACCCAATTCGCGGGGGGACATCCTGCGCGCAGGGTCTTTCAGGCTCTTCGGATCGCGGTGAACGAGGAGCTGGGCTCGCTCGAGCGCGTGCTTCCGCCGGCTTGGGACCTGCTTCGGCCCGGCGGGCGTATGGCGGCGATCTCGTTTCACTCGCTCGAGGATCGCCGGGTAAAGCGCTTCTTCGCGGAGCTTGCCCGCGGCTGTGTTTGCCCGCCGGACTTTCCGGTGTGCGTCTGTGGCCGCACCCCGAGCGCGGAGCTGATAACTCGCGGGGCCGTCAAGCCCAGCCCCGGCGAAGTCGCCCAGAACCCGCGCGCCAGCTCGGGCAGACTGCGCGCCGCGGTGAAGCTCGAGGACAGCGAGGGCGATCGACCGGCGAGGCGCCTAACCGGCAGGAGATTTCGATGACGCCACCGCAGACCGCGAGTGCGCGCGCCGCAACGGCCGTCGCACGCCCTGCGCGCGCGGTCACGCCGAAGAAGGGAGCAGCCCCTGCTCGCTCGACGCGCTCGGCGACGGCCCTCCGGCCGGCGCGGTCCGGCCGCCGGGCCTCGGCGTCACGTGCGGGCGCGCGTTCCTCGGCGGCTCGCAGAGTCTCGGGCGCGAGACATCCGCGCGCGGCCAAGGATCGCCGGCTTCGTGCTTCGCCGAAGTCCCCGCCCGCATCGAGGCGCGCCTCCGGTCCGTCCAGAGCGGCGGCGTTTCACCTGCCGCAGCTTCGTCCCGTGCCGGTGCTCGGCACACTTGGCTCGCGTGCCTTTCGGGCCGGCCGCTGGCTCCCGGATTCCCCGCTGCTCGACCGCCTCGTTCGCGGCAGGCTGTGGGTCGGACTGCTCGGTGTCCTGCTGATCGGGCTGGTCGCGTTGAACGTGTCGCTGCTCAAGTTGAACGGGATCGCCGGAAGAAACGCAGAGGCGGCGAGAACACTGAGCATCCGCAACGCCGAGCTGCGGTCGCAGGTTTCGAGACTCGCCTCGAGCCAGCGCCTCCAGCAGGAGGGGGAAAAGCTCGGGCTCGTGATGCCGGCCGCCAGCAAGCTCCGTTATCTATCTGCGGGACCGGCCGACGCCGCTCGGGCGGCGCGAGGGCTTCGCGCCTGGAGCACAGTGTCGCCGGCATCGCTCCTCGCTGGGCAGACGATGACGATCGGCAGCGCGCCCGACCCCCTGCTTTCGAGCCAGGCGGCTCCAGCCTTAGCCGCGACTCCTTCGCCGGCGACCGGCGCTCAGGACACGACAGCGCTGGCCGGAACAACCCCTCAGGCTGCGCAGCCGCAGCCCGCCGTGCCCGCGCTGGGCGGCGCTCCGGAAAGCGGCTCGACAGGAACAGGAACGGCCGGCGGCGCCGGCCTCGGTGTCCCGCAAGCTCAGCCCGGGGGATAGGCGATCGCCGCTCGGGGGAGGAAGCGAGCAAAGACGGCGTCGACGCGGCTCGTCGAGCGCCGGATCGGCCTCCTCTTCACTGTCTTCCTCGTGCTTCTGGCCGGCGCGACGCTTCGTGCCGGCTACCTCTTCGCCTTCAGGGGCAGCCATCTCAAGAAGCTCGCGATCACGCAGCAGGTCGAGAACCTCAGGCTGCCGGCCCGCCGCGGCACCATCTTCGATCGCCACGGCCAAGAGCTGGCGGTCTCCGAGGACGCGGCGACCGTCTACGCCACGCCGTACCTGATCAAGGATCCGGTCGGGACGGCGAGACGTCTCGCGCCGCTGCTCGGCCTGTCCCCTGAAAGCCTCGTCACCAAGCTCGCGGACAGGCAGAGCGGTTTTTCCTATCTGGCCCGAAAGGCAAGCGCGCAGGCGGGCGCGCGGATCAAGAAGCTGAAAATCGCCGGCATCGGGGTGCTCGATGACGAGCGCCGCTATTACCCGGAGGACTACCTGGCGGCTCAAGTGCTCGGGACCGTCGGGATCGACAACAAGGGACTGTCGGGACTGGAGCTGACACTGGACTCGGTGATCGGCGGATCGGACGGCGAGCGGCGGGTGATCCGGGATGCGCGCGGCGATCCTGTCTCGCTCGAGCAGCTCAAGGCGGAGCGTCACGGCGAAGACGTCCGGCTCACGATCGACGCGCCGCTCCAGGACGAGGCCGAAAACGTCCTCGCCCGGGTCGGCCAGACCTATCAGCCCAAGAACGCGACGGCCCTCGTCATGAATCCCCGGACGGGCGACGTGCTGGCAATGGCGAACTGGCCTCGCGTGAACGCGAACGACGTCGGGCATTCGCCTCCCTGGACACGTGCGAATCGCACGATCGGGTTCACCTACGAGCCCGGATCGACGTTCAAGTCGATCACCGTCGCCGGCGCCTTGGAGGATAGGGTCGTCAGGCCAGATACCACTTTCACCGTCGGTCCCCAGATCCAGGTGGCCGATAGAGTCATCAAGGAGGCGCACGGCACTGGTGGAGTCTTCACGGTCGCCGACATCCTTGCGCGCTCCTCCAACGTGGGCGCCGTCCGCATCGGCCTGCGGCTGGGGCCGACGCGGTTCGACAAGTGGGTCCGGCGTTTTGGCTTTTCACGCTCGACGGACCTGCCGCTTCCAGGCGAATCCGCCGGGATCGTTCCCCAGTTGAAGGACTACTCGGGCTCGTCGATTGGAAACCTTCCGATCGGACAGGGGCTGGCGGTGACACCGATCCAGATGGCGGATGCATATTCCGCGATCGCGAACGGCGGGATGCTCGTGAGGCCGCGCCTCGTTCTGGATGGCTCGGCCCCGAGCGGCACACGGGTGATCTCGCGGCGGACGGCACTGCGCCTTCAGAGCATGCTCGAGGGTGTGCTCGGTCCTGACGGGACAGCTCCCGAGGCGGCGGTCCCGGGTTACGACATCGCGGGCAAGACCGGGACGGCGGAGAAGGCAGAGGACGGCGGCTACTCGCAGACGCGGTACGTCGCCTCGTTCATCGGATTCGCGCCCGCCCACAACGCACGCCTGCTGGTCGCGGTGATCGTCGACGAGCCGAAAGGGGCGCATTCCGGCGGCGAGGTGGCGGCCCCGGCGTTCGAGCAGATCGCAAGCTTTGCGCTACCGCATCTCGGCATTGCGCCGAAGTAAGAGGGCGGCCACGGGGCCTCTTAGAATCCGCCTTGAGATGACCCTCCGCGAGCTGATTGCGGGCACCGGGCTCGATCTCTCGTCGCTCTGGCGGCCCGGGGGGGATCCGCTCGCGGCGCTACCGGATGAAGAGCTGGGCGTGGAGGTGACCGATCTCGCTTACCGGAGTGACGCAGTATCACCTGGCGCGCTGTTCTTCTGCGTCCCCGGCTTTACCTCGGACGGTCACGACTTCGCCCCCGACGCGGTGTCGCGAGGCACGGTGGCACTGGTGTCCGAGCGGCCTCTGTCGCTCGGGGTGCCCGAGATCGTCGTGGAAAGCGTTCGAGAGACGATGCCGTTGCTGGCGGCGAGCTTCTACGGCAATCCGACCTCCGACCTCGAGCTCGTCGGGATAACCGGTACGAACGGCAAGACCACTACGTGCTTCCTGGTGCGCGAGATCCTCGAGGCAGCCGGTAGGCAGACCGCGCTTCTTGGCACGATTCATTCGGTGATCGGCGGCGAGATCGAGCCGGTCGAACGCACGACGCCCGAGTCGATCGACCTTCAGCGAGCGTTCCGCCGCATGACGGACAACGGAGACGCGGCATGCGTCATGGAAGTGTCGTCACACGCGCTGGAGCTGCACCGTGTCGATGGTTGCGATTTCGACTGTGCCGTGTTCACGAACCTCAGTCAGGACCATCTCGACTTTCATGGAACGCTCGAGAGCTACTTCGGTGCCAAGCGGCAGCTGTTCGTCTCCCACGTGAGCCCGCCTCGCATTCCCGTTCTCAACTCCGACGATCCTTGGGGCGCCAGGTTGACACAGGAGCTCGCCGAGGCCGGGCAGCCAGGGGTGACGTTCGGACTCGACCGCGTGGCGGATTTCAGGGCCGACCGCGTCGAGCTGATGCCGTCCGGCTCGCGTTTCGTCTGCCGATCGCCGGATGAAGCCGCCGAGGTCCGGCTTCCGCTTCCGGGCCTCTTCAACGTGTACAACGCCCTTGCGGCGCTGGCCACGACCAGCTCACTCGGCATCGATCTCACCACGGCGGCGGACGCGATCTCGGGGGCGGGGAGGGTGCCGGGGCGTTTCGAGCCGGTCGACGAGGGCCAGAACTTCACCGTGCTCGTCGATTACGCGCACACTCCCGACTCGCTTGCGAGCGTACTCGACACGGCGCGGGAGCTCCTGGAGCAGCGCGGAGCGGGCAGGCTCTTGTGCGTGTTCGGCGCGGGGGGTGACCGCGATCGCGAAAAGCGGCCATTGATGGGAGCAGCGGCCCGAAGGCTGGCCGATCATCTGATCGTCACCTCGGACAATCCTCGCTCCGAGGATCCGGAGGCGATCATCGCAGCGATCGTCGGGGGGGCCGACAAGGCGGCCGCCGAGCTGGACGAGCCGCCGGTCCTCGAAGTCGAGCCGGACCGCCGTGCCGCGATCACGAAGGCGATCCGGATGGCGCGATCGAACGACATCGTGCTCATCGCCGGTAAGGGGCACGAGCAAGGCCAGGAGCTCGCCGGCGGCCGGAAGATCCCGTTCGACGATCGCGATGTGGCGCGAGACGCCCTTCAGTCCATGAACAAGGCAAACGCAGTCAGCTCCAATCAGAGTTGATCGATTTCACGCCTCAGAGGATCAAGGAGGTCTCCGGTGCCGCGTTGCTCGCGGGCGGTCCGGGACGGGTTGGCCCCCGAGACGCGCCGAAGCGGGCGACGATCGATTCCCGTGACGTCCAGCCCGGCGACCTGTTCATCGGCATTCGCGGCGAACACGCGGACGGCGGCGAGTTTGCGGATCAGGCGGCAGCGGCGGGGGCGTGGGGCATTCTCGCCCGCCCCGAGCACGCGTTGCGGCTTGCGGGCTCGGCCGGCGGGCGCATCCGCGTGATGTCGACCGAGGACCCGCTTCAGGCCCTCGGCCGGCTAGCGCGGGCGTGGGTGGACCGGCTCTGGGCAGAGGGCTGCAGGGTGATCGGCATAACGGGCTCGACCGGCAAGACCTCCACCAAGGACATCCTCCTCGCTTTGCTTCAGCCGAGCTTCGGCGATGCAGTGCGCGCGAGCCCGAAGAACTACAACACGGAGATCGGCCTTCCACTCGCAGTGCTTTCGGCCGAGCCCGACACGAAGGTGCTCGTGCTCGAGATGGCGATGCGCGGCCCCGGCCAGATCCGCGCGCTCTGCGAGCTCGCGCCGCCCGAGATCGGCGTGATCACGAATGTCGGTCCCGTGCACCTCGAGTTGCTCGGGACGATCGAGGCGGTCGCTGAAGCGAAGGCGGAGCTGATCGCGGCGCTTCCGCCAGAGGGCACATGCGTCGTGCCGGCCGCTGCGGAGGCGCTTCGGCCTCACCTTCGCAGCGACGTGCGGCCGCTGACCTTCGCGAACTGGAGCGCTGTCGACGAGGTGTCGGAATTCGAGAGCATCGCCGGTGCTGCTGCGGACATCCGAGTGCTTAGCGCAGAGCCTGCGCTCGTCGATGGCCAGAACGGCCTTCGGGCGGACATCGCGGTTGGCGCTGCACACGCAGAGTTCGAATTCAACTTTCGGCAGGCGCACAACGTCGTCAATGCACTGGCCGCGCTCGGAGCCGGTCACTCACTCGGGGTCAGCATCTCATCCATGGTCGCTGGAGCGTCCCAGGTCCGGTTCTCGGAGCTCCGGGGCGACGAAATCGAGCTCTCGCACGACCTGCTCGTCATCAACGACTGCTACAACGCGAACCCGGTATCGATGCGGGCCGCACTTGACCACCTCGCCCAAGCAGCCGCCGACGGACAGCGGCCGCGCCGGGTTGCCGTTCTTGGCGAGATGGCCGAGCTTGGCCCGGACGCTCGTGCGTACCACCGCGAGATCGGTGAGTACGCGGCGCAGCGCGGGGTGGACCTCCTGCTCGCGGTGGGAGAGCTCGGTGCTGCCTATTTGGATGGCTACCGGGATTCGGGGGAGGGAAGATCGGTCGCCGATGCCGATGAAGCAGCAGCCGTTCTCCTCGAAACGATGAGAGCCGGCGACGTGGTGTTGGTGAAGGGCTCGCGACGAGTGGGCCTCGAGCGCCTCACCTTCCGGCTCTTGCAGGAGAACTCCCAGGGCGCGCTGGGCACGGAGGCGAAGATGGAGGGCGGCGCCTGATGCAAAACGGCATTGTGCTCGGCGAGATCCTGATCGCCGGCCTTGCCTCTCTTCTGATCTCGATCTTCCTCGGACCGAAGTTCATCGAGTACCTTCGGTTGAAGGAGTTCGGGCAGCACATCCGCGAGGAAGGCCCGGAGGAGCATCACCTGAAGGCCGGCACGCCGACGATGGGCGGGCTGGTGATCTTCACCGCGATCGCGATCCCGTACCTGATTCTCTCCGATCGCGACTCGGCGAGCTTGTGTGTCTTCGGCGTCGCGCTGGCGAGCGCGGGGATGGGATTCGCCGACGACTACCTGAAGCTCTCGCGCCGACGCTCGCTGGGACTCCCGGCCCGAACGAAGCTTTTGCTCCAGCTCATGATCGCGATCGGCCTCTGGTTTGTCGCGACGCACACCGTCGGTCTCAGCGACACCGTTCGCTTCCGGATCTTTGACGCAAATCCCAACGTGGGTGGCTTCTATGTCGTGCTCGTGTTCCTGGTTCTCGCGGGCGCCACCAACGGCGTGAACCTGACTGACGGCCTCGACGGCCTGGCGGCCGGCTGCAGCGCAATCGTGCTGCTCGCCTACACGGCGATGGCGTTCGTGACCGATGGGCACCAAGGGCTCTCGATCCACGAGCGTGAGGGACTCGCCCTTCTCGGCGCCTGCCTCGTCGGGACCAGCATCGGCTTTCTCTGGTTCAACTCGTTTCCTGCGGCGATCTTCATGGGCGATACCGGCTCCCTCGGCCTCGGCGGGGCGATCGCCGGCATGGCCGTGATGACCAAGTCCGAGATCCTCCTGATCATCATCGGTGGGATCTTCGTGATCGAGGCGCTGTCGGTCGCGGCTCAGGTGCTCGCGTTTCGCCTGTTGCGCCGCCGAGTTCTGCTGATGGCTCCCATCCACCATCACTTCGAGCTTCTGGGCTGGTCCGAGACGAAGATCATCGTTCGCTTCTGGATCATGGCCGCTATCGCCAGCGCCATCGGGTTCACGCTGTTCCAGCGAAGCGTCGGGATCTAGAACCCGGCACGGCCACGATCGGACGCTCCTCTATATGAAGCCGAGGCCGCCGCTCCCGCCGCCGCCGTATCTCGTCGTCGGGCTGGCACGGTCGGGCGTGGCCGTGGCGCTCGCCCTGCGGCGCGCCGAGCCCTCCGCCCGCATCGTCGGCTGCGATAGCGGGCGCTCGCCCGAGGCTGGAGCGGAGGCCGAGAGGCTTGCGGAGGCGGGCGTCGAAATCCACCTCGATACGGATGGAACGGAGCTTCTCGCCGGATCGCAGCCCCCGAGAACGCTGGTCAAGAGCCCGGGCGTGCCTGCCCACGCCCAGGTGGTCAGCGACGCCCGTACGCGCGGAATCGAGGTGCTCGGAGAGCTCGAGATCGGGTGGCGCCTGGTTCCGAACGAGTTCTGCGCGGTGACCGGGACCAACGGAAAGACGACCACAGTCGAGCTGATCGGAGAGATCTACCGCGCCGCCGGGAGGCCGGTCGCCGTCGCCGGCAACGTCGGTACCGCGGTGAGCGCCCACGCCGGCTCGCTTTCGCCTTCGGCGACGGTGGTCTGCGAGGCCTCGAGCTTTCAGCTCGAGGACAGCGACCGGTTCTCGCCCGAGATCGCCGTGTTCCTGAACTTCTCGGAGGACCATCTCGACCGGCACGACACCGTTGAGCAGTACCTCGACGCGAAGGTTCGGATCTTCGAGCACCAATCGAGCGAAGACGTCGCTGTGCTGAACGCCGCAGAGCCGGCGCTGCGAAGACGGGCGCTTCCCGGCGCGGCGCAGCGCGTGTGGTTTGGGGTCGAACCCGACTGTGCGCTCCGGTTGAAAGAAGGCAAGCTCTACTGGGAGGACAACGCAATCCTCGACGCTTCCGAGGTCGCCCTTCGCGGTCCGCACAACTTGGAAAACGCGATGGCGGCCTCTGCCGCCACGCTGGTGCGCGGTGTCGACGCGGACTCTGTAAAGACCGCGCTTCGGGAGTTCGGCGGCATTGCCCACCGGCTCGAGGGCGTGGGCGAGGTCGGCGGAGTGTTGTATGTCAACGACTCGAAAGCCACCAACGTCTCGGCGACGATCGCCGCGCTTCGCTCGTTCGAAGGTGGGGTGCACGTCATTCTGGGCGGATCGCTCAAGGGAAGCGGGCGCTTCGGTGCGCTCAACCCGGTCGTGGCCCAGCGTTGCTCGGCCGCGTACCTGATCGGCGAGGCGGCCGATCGCATCAAGGAGGACTTGCGTGACAGCGAGGTCGAGCTCGCCGACTGCGCCGAGCTCGAACGCGCGGTCTCGGAAGCGTCTCGTCGTGCCCGGCCAGGCGAGACGGTCCTGCTGGCGCCGGCCTGCGCGAGCTTCGACCAGTACCGCGACTTCGAGGAACGCGGGGAGCACTTTCGGGTGCTCGTCGAGCGCCTCATAGCCAGCTCGGGGGCGAACGGATGAAGCTGCGTCGCAGTGGACCGATGACGTTCGAGCACTCCATGCTTCGCACGGCGACGCTGTGCCTGATCGCCTTCGGCGCGGTGATGGTCTACAGCGCGAGCTCCGGAACGACGCTCCTGACCGCGGGCGGGGACAGCTCGTACTACCTGAAGCGCTATCTGACCTCCGCGATCATCGGGATGGGGCTCTTGACCTTCCTTTCCCGCTCGGGCCTCGACGCCGTGCGGCGTCTCACGCCCGTCATCCTCGGCGCGGCGCTCTTCGGGCTGCTGCTCGTCCTGCTTCCCGGCTTCGGCGTCTCGGCGAACGGCGCTCAGCGCTGGGTCGGCGCCGGCGCGTTTCAGGTTCAGCCGTCGGAGCTCGCCAAGGTAGCCCTCGTCCTTTACTCGGCCACCCTGATCGCCGCGAAGCCCGAGCGCACGGGCTCGCTCGAGGGCGTCCGACCTCTTCTGCTCGTCGGCGGCTTGATGGCCGCGCTTGTGGTGGTCGAGCCCGATCTCGGCACCGCGATCGTGATCGCGCTGACGCTCGGGGCGATGCTGGTCGTGGGCGGCGTGAAGATCCGGCAACTCGTCGCGCTTGCGGGAGCGCTTGCGCTCCTCGCGCTGCTGTTTGCGCTGGTCGAGCCGTACCGGCGCGATCGGCTCGTTTCGTTCTTCAACCCGTGGGGCGACACGAGGGGCTCCGGCTTTCAATCGGTGCAGGCGATGATCGCGATCGGGTCCGGCGGACCGTTCGGCGTGGGTCTCGGTGGGAGCGTGCAGAAGCTCTTCTATCTACCGGAGGCTCACACCGACATGATCCTCGCAGTGATCGGAGAGGAGCTTGGCTTCGTCGGAATCTTCGGTGTCCTGTTCCTCTACGGGATGATTGCGTATGCCGGGCTGCGCGCTGCGCGCATGGCGCGCGACCTGTACTCGAAGCTCCTCGCAGCGGGGATCACCTCGGTGATCCTGAGCCAGGCGACGATCAACTTCTTCGCGGTGCTCGGCGTTCTTCCGTTGACGGGCGTGCCTCTGCCGTTCATCTCGTACGGAAACAGCAACCTCGTCGTGCTGCTTGGGGCGATGGGCCTCTTGATCAACGTGGCGCAACAGGGCGCACCGTCTGCAGCCCGTGACACCGGCAGGCGAGGGCGGCGGCGAAAGAGCCACCTGCGCCTCGTCTCCGTGGGTGAGAGTCTGCGCGCCTCGGCAAAGCGCTACGCGGGAAGCCGAGCCATCGCCAGGCGCTCGGCCACAAATCGCGCCGCGAAGCGGCGTGCGCCTGCGCGTTCCACGAGACGCGCCTCTGCGGCTCGTGTGGCAAAGCCCCATGCGGTGATAAGAAAGTTGGGGAATGACAAGGATCGTGATCGCAGCCGGAGGGACCGCCGGCCACGTAGTGCCGGCGCTGGCAGTCGCCGACGAGCTGCGGGCTAGAGGCGTAGAGGTCTCGTTCATAGGTGCGCGTAGCCGGGTCGGGACCGAGCTCGTGCCCGCATCTGGCTACGAGCTCTTCGAGCTTTCGGTACGAGGACTGGACCGCCGTCACCCCGGGCGCGCCGCAGTTGCGGTCGTGCAGGGCCTTCGGAGCGTCGCCAGGGCGTTTCGCCTGCTCGGCCGGCTGAAACCCGACGCGGTGCTCGCGACCGGGGGTTATGTCGGCGGGCCGGTCGGGCTCGCGGCGATCGTTCGCCGAACGCCGCTCGTGCTCTCCGAGTCGGACAGCCGGCTTGGCCTGTCGAACAGGCTGCTGGCGCCGTTTGCACGGCGCGTCTTTCTCGCTTTTTCGATCCCCGGGCTCACGGGACGGCGATACCGCGTGACCGGCAGGCCCGTTCCAAAAGCGATCTTGAACGCCGATCGCGAACGGGCACGCCGGCGGCTTGGACTCGGCGAGGGCGAGTTCTCGATACTCGTCTTCGGTGGCAGCCAGGGTGCTCGCTCGCTGAACGTCTGCGCGCTCGAAGCGCTTGCGAGGCGAACCCCGCCCAACGCCGGCGGAGGCGTTCCGGTCGTGCTGCACGTCGCGGGCCGGCGCGACTACCCCGAGCTCGCGAAGGGTCTTGCCGAGGCGGGTTCGCCGTCGCACTACCGGCTCTACGAGTACTTCGAGACGCTCGCGGACCCACTGGCGGCGGCGGACCTGGTGGTGGCGCGCGCCGGCGCCTCGTTGTTCGAGCTCGCGGCCGCGGGAAAGCCGGCGGTGCTGGTCCCCCTGCCACATGCGACGGGCGCCCACCAGCTCAAGAACGCGCGCTGGATGGCCGACGGTGGCGCTGCCGTCGTGATCCTGGACGAGGAGCTCGAGCCGGATCGCCTCCGTAGAACCATCGAGGACTTGATGCTCGACACCGGCCGTTTGCAGGCAATGGCGACGGCCGCGCGCCGTCTCGCGCGACCCGAAGCGGCAGGCGAGGTCGCAAGCGAGCTGATTGCCCTGACCCGGAGGAAAGCGGAGCCGGCAAAGACGGCGAAAACGACCGGCACCGTAAGAGCAACGCGGGAAGAGGCTTGGCTGGGGCGGCGACTTCACTTCGTCGGGATCGGCGGCGCGGGCATGAGCGCGCTGGCGCTGGTCGCCCAGCGCCTCGGCGCCGAGGTCTCGGGCTGTGACCGCGCCGAAGGCGCCTATACACGCGTCCTCGAAGACGCGGGCATCGAGCCCGAGATCGGTCACTCGCCGGCGCACGTCGAAGACGGTGTCGAGCTCGTCGTTTCCACTGCCGTTTCCAAGGAGGAGCCGGAGATTCGTGTTGCGCGCGAACGTGGGACGCCGATCCTTCATCGAGGCACGCTGCTCGCGGAGCTCTCTTCGCTACGGCGACTGATCGCCGTCGCCGGCACACATGGCAAGACCACGACGGCTGCGATGGCCGCGCACTGCCTTGTTGCCTGCGGGCTAGAGCCGTCCTATCTGATCGGCGGCCAGCTTCAGTCGGGCGGCGCCACGTCGCCGGTCCCTCATGCGGGCTGGGGAGCCGGCGAGTGGCTCGTCGCTGAGGCGGACGAGTCCGACCGGTCGTTTCTCGAGCTCTCCCCCGAGATCGCCGTCGTGACGAACATGGAGCTCGATCACCACACCACATATGGATCGTCGATCGAGCTCGAAGACGCTTTTCGCTCCTTCCTCGAGCGGGTGCCCGAAGGGGGAGCCGTGGTTCTCTGGGATCACCCGGCCCTCGTGTCGCTCGGCCGGGACGGCCGTCGCACCGTGACCTACGGCATCGAGGAGACGCCTGACGGAAGACTCCCCCGCCGCGCGCCCGACCTGCTGGCGCGCAACGTTCGCCAGGCAGGGCTCGGCACCAGGTTCGAGCTGGCGCGGGCGGGGCACCCGCTCGCGGAGGTCGAGCTGAGCGTGCCGGGGCGGCACAACGTCCTGAATGCGCTCGGCGCTCTCGCCGCCTCCGAGCTCGTCGGCGCCGAGCTCGGCCAGGCGGCGGAGGCCCTCGAGACGTTCCGCGGCGCCACCCGTCGCTTCGAGAAGATCGGAGAGCCGGGCGGCGTGCAGATCTTCGACGACTACGCGCACCATCCGACCGAGGTCGCCGCGACGCTGGAGGCAGCACGCGCCCTCGAGCCGTCCAGGCTGATCGCGGTGTTTCAGCCTCATCTCTATTCGCGGACGCTGTACATGCACAAAGAGCTCGGGCGAGCACTCGCGGAAGCGGACGTGGTTGTCGTGCTCGAGGTGTACCCGGCGCGCGAGCGTCCCGAAGGCGCGCTTTCAGGCGTTACCGGCAAGCTCGTCGCCGACGCCTGCGCCGACTCGGCCGGCGGCCGGCCGGTGTGGTGGCTTCCCACGGTCGGGGAGGCGGAGGAAGTGCTCGAGGGACAGGTGAGCGAAGGCGACCTCGTCGTGACGATCGGCGCCGGCGACGTGGACCGCCTGGCCAGGCGTCTCGCGGAGCGGGTGGCGGCCCGCGCGGGGGAGCGCGAGGCGGCAGCCCGATGAGCGCCTCGCTGACCGTGCCCGAGGGCGTCGAGCGACAGTTCCCGCTTTCCCGGCTCACCACGATTCGCACGGGCGGACCGGCCGAGTACTTCGCTCGCGCCGGAAGCCTGGAGCACCTTCGACGGCTCTTGAGCTGGGCGCGCGCAGCGGGGGTCGAGACAGGAGTGGTGGGATCGGGGTCGAACCTTCTCGTGGCGGACTTGGGAGTCCAAGGGCTGGTCATCAAGCTGGACGGATCGCTGGCGAGAATCGAGCATCGAGATGGATCTCTTCTGTGCGGCGGCGGCGCACGCCTCCCACAGGCGTCCGCGCGCGCCGCGGCGCTGGGTCTCGCCGGCCTGGAATTCGGAGTGAACATCCCCGGCACCGTGGGCGGCGCGGTGAGGATGAATGCCAACGCCTACGGCGGTGAGCTTCAACGCGTGCTCGAATGGGTCGACGTATGCACCGCCGAGGGAGTCGATCGCAGGCGTCCCGAGGCGCTCGGCTTTTCCTATCGCCGCTCGAACCTGAAGGCGGGAGAGGTCGTTGCGCGCGCGTGCTTCAGGCTCGAACCCGGTGACAGCAGCTCGATCAAAGGGGTGATCGCAGGGATGCGCGCCCGCCGGAAGGCGACGCAGCCTTCCGGCGTCAAGACGTTCGGCTCCACGTTCAAGAACCCCGAGGAACCCGAGGCGAAGGGCATGACGGCCGGGCAGCTCCTCGACGGCGCCGGCTGCAGCGGCCTCACGGTCGGAGGCGCCCGGTTTTCGCGAAAGCACGCCAACTTCATCGAGAACCTGACAGGTAAAGCCACGACCGCGGACGTGCTCGCGTTGATGGCAGAGGGCCGGCGGCGAGTCGCCCAGCGCTACAACGTCTCGCTGGAACCCGAGGTCCAGCTCATCGGAGACGCTCGATTCCCGGCGGGGGGCGACGAGTGAGGCTCTTCAGGCGCTTCCGGCTCGTCGTGCTCGCGCCTCTGTTGGTTGCCGCTGCATGGGCCGGCTTTCAATGGCTTCGGGACCTCTCCGTCTTCCGGGTCCATCACGTGACAGTCAGCGGCCTCACGAGCCCGGCGGCGCCTGCGATCGGCAGGGCCCTCCGTAACACCGGGCTTCGCATGACCACGCTCCACGTCCGGCAGGACGAGCTTCGAAGGGCGGTCTCT
>Ga0066710_100001522_pt1 | contig 17436 bp, 12 predicted proteins | sample GraSoiAngelo_159_FD_79666 | JGI IMG/M metagenome (GOLD analysis project Ga0066710, IMG submission 79666) | Grasslands soil microbial communities from the Angelo Coastal Reserve, California, USA - 14_1009_16_40cm | ecosystem: Environmental > Terrestrial > Soil > Grasslands | place: USA... | reverse complement strand
CGTCCGGCGCCTTCACTGAAGACGGCGATCGCGCCGCCATGCATCTCGACGAGCCGGCGCGTCACGGAGAGCCCGATCCCGAGGCCACCCGCGGCGCGGTCTATCGCCGTCGGCGCTTGCGCGAACAGCTCGAAGACTCGCGTGAGCATCTCGGGCGCGATGCCGACACCGGTGTCCGTGACGCGAAGGACCGCTTCGCCGCGCTCCCGCAGCACGTCGATGTCCACGAAGCCGCCGGGCGGCGTGAATTTCACGGCGTTGTCCAGGAGGTTCGCGACGATCTGCTCGAGCCGCGCGGGATCGCCGTTGACGATGACCGACTCCGCGCGCAGCGTGACGCGACGATCACGCGCGCGGCCGGTCGCGCGCACCGCGCGCACGGCGTGACCCGCGACCTCGCTCAGATCGGTCGGTTGCTTCGTGAGCGCCACCTTGCCGGCGGTGAGCCGCGCCACGTCGAGCAGGTCGTCGACCAGCGCCGCCATCCGCTGCGTCTGACGGTGGATGATCTGGCGGAGCCGCGCCGACGCCTCGTGCTGGGCGCCGGTGTGGTCGAGCGCGGCCACGGCGTTGGCGATGGCTCCGAGCGGATTGCGGAGCTCGTGGGACAGCGTCGCAAGGAACTCGTCCTTCGCGCGGCTGGCCTCCGCCACATCGCGATAGAGCTGCGCGGCGCCGAGAAAGATCCCGGCGAGATCGCTGATGCCTTCGAGAAGCTTCACCTCGTCGTCGGTGATGCGGCGCCGCGCCGTCCACCAGATCACGAAGAAGCCCGCCTCCGGTCGGTCGTTGACGCGAATGGGCACGAAGAGATCGGTCTGGTGCGGAAACCGGCGGAACGTCTCCGGCTCGACGCGCGGGTCGTTCGGCATGTCGTCGGTCCACACGGCGCGCCGATCGGCCCACGCCTCCTCGATGGCCGGGTGATCCTTGATCGGGATCGGAAAGCTGCGGAACACGTCCAGCATCTCTCGCGGCACACGGTACCCCGCCACCGGCCAGAGCTTCTCGTGCGCGGGGTCGGCGCGATAGGCGCCCACCATGTCGGCCCCGAGCGCCAGCGCGATCTCGCGCGCGACGCGACGCATCGTCTCCGTCGGATCGAGCGTCGACGACAGGGCGCGGCTCACGGCGAGCAGCATCTCCGTCTCGCGCAGGCGGCGTTGCTCGCGTGAGAGCAGCTCCGCGCGCTCCGACTCGCCCTGCTTGCGCTCGGTCACGTCGCGCAGGATTCCCAGGTGCTGGCCGGGAACGAAATTCGCCGTGGCCGTGTACTCGACGTGGCGCACGCTCCCGTCGCTGCGGACGATCCTCATTTCACCGGTCTGCCCTCCCGCGCCCAGGAACGTCCGCCACGCGACGTCCACGTCCGTGCCGGGAGGAAGGAAGTCGTCGAATCGGCGGCCGAGCAGCTCGGTGCAGGGCAACCCGACCAGACGGCACGCCGCCGTGTTCGCGTCGATCAGGGTCCGGTCGTCGTCGACCACGAACACGGCGTCGAGCGCGGCCCTGAAGAGGGCTTCGAATCCTTGTGGCATGGCAGAGCCCCCGCCGCCGCGGGCGCGGCGTCAATCCCGTCCGAGCGAATCCCGGGACACCACGTCCCCGAGCGATCGGCGGGGCGGGACCGAAGACGATCCCGGAATCCCGAACGGCATCACGCCGACCAGGTCCCAACCGCGGGGGCAGTCGATCAGGACCTTCACGTTCTCCTCGATCCAGTGGGTGACGAGCGTCGTACCGAGGCCGAGAGCGCGGGCCATCAGCCACATGTTTTGCGCGGCGAGCCCGCCGCCGATGACGTGGGTCGCCTCGCCGTGAATGTGCGGGCCGCCCTTCGCCGGATCCGCGATCAGCGCCACGGCGAGCGGTACCTGCGTCCAGTCGGGATGCTCGGCCGCGCCGTTGCGATACCGCGGGAACCAGTGCGCGGAGACGCTCACCGACTCGCGTGCGATGCCGTCGAGCTGGCGGAGTCGCTCCGGATCTCGCAGCACCACGTAGCGCACCGGCTGGAAATTTCCCGCCGACGGCGCCCACTGCCCGGCGCGAAGGATCTCGAACACGTGATCGTCGGACACGCGAGCGCCGGCGAATAGCGTCGTGGTCGGGAGACCGAGCATCGTCTCCATGAGATCGGGCACGGCGACCGGAGTCTCGCGTTCCTCCGTGAGCTCTTTCGGCGCGGGATCGCCGTAGCGCTCGCTCGCCACGAGCTCCCCGAGCGAGAGGCGGATGAGCGAGGCCTCGAGCACGCGCGGATTGATGCGGCGGAGGTCGGGAAAGCCGATGCCCATCACACCGTCGACGTCCCACTCGAACGGCACGTCGAGAAGCTGCTTCAGCTTCTCCTGCGAGAAGTGGGTGTACATCACCATCGCCATCCCGTGGTAGCGAGCCGCGAGCGCGAGGTTCTGCGACGCGGCGGCGCCGGCCAGGCGATGGCTCCACCCGTGATGGACGTGCTTCGGCACCGCGCCGGGGTCGACGGCGACCGCCACGCAGAACGGCGTGTGCGTCCAGTCCTGCACGTAGCCGCGCAGGCCCGACGAGCGGAACAATGGCTCCCAGTGATTCGAGATGTCCTTGGACTCGCGGGTGAGCCGGACGAGCTGCTTCTTCAGCGCCGGATCGTCGACGACGACGAAGCGGACCGGATCCGATTCCCCCGCCGCCGGCGCCGCGAGAGCCGCCTGGAGCACGCTCGTGCGAAGCTCCTCCGGAACGGGGCGGCGCTCGAACGTGCGAAACGTCCGCCGCGTCAGGATCCCGCGACGGACGTCAGGGGCGCGCGACAGGCTGACGTGCGGTGACTCGAGCAGCGTCCGCTTCAGCATCCGGTCGCCCGCCACGTCATGGCAGCACGCTACCGTCCCGCGGGCGCCTTCTCCGCGAGCGCTTTCGCCCTCGACGCGAACCGGTGATAGCACCGGTTCGCGTTGTCCCACAGGAGCTTCTGTCTGGCCGCGCCCGAGATCGACGTCCACGCGAGGATGCCGTCCACCGACTTCGGGAACCAGCTCTCCGAGTGCGGGTAGTCGGTGGCGAACATCAACGTGTCTTCGCCGATCGCCTCGATCGCCTGGCGAAGCGACAGCTCACCCTCGTGAAGCTGGATGCTCTGGTAGTACTGCGGACCGCGAACGTACTCGCTCGGCTTCTGCTTGAGCGCCGGCAGCGCGTGGCGGGTCATCTCGGCCTGCTCGTCGAGCCGGGACGCCCAGAACGCGAGCCATCCGTGACCACACTCGAGCGACGTGAGACGTAGTTTCGGAAAGCGATCGAGCACGCCGCTCCCGATGATCGCCGCCATGTTGCGCTGGGCGTTCCACACGTGGCTCGCCGAGCGCTGGAGGAACATGTTGTCCCAGGTGTCCCAGACACCGGGCGGGTACGGGGGCGACAGCGTGAACGTGTGGATGACGATCGTGAGGTCGTTCGCCTCGGCCGCCGCCCAGATCGGATCCCAGTCGGGGTCGTCCAGCGTGCTCGTCGGAGGAACGATCGGAAAGATGCCGACCGGCCAGTCCTCGCGGCTGCACCGCTCGATCTCCGCGACAGAGCCGGCGACATCGCGGCACGACACGAGAATCACGCTCGTGAGCCGGTCGGGATAGGGCGCGCAGTAATCTCGAAGAAAGCGGTGGTACGCCCGGTACATCGTCTGTTCGAGCGCGACATCGTCGAGGCTCGAGAACGCCGGCAGGCCACCCGACGGCAGGACCATGTTGACGTCGATGCCCTCGAGGTCCATGTCCTTCACGCGGGCGTGCGAATCGAAGCTGACGCGATCGCTCGGAAACGGCGGACCCTGCCAGCGGACGTCCCACGGCGTGCCGCCGTCCTTCAAGCCCTTGCTCTGTGCCGGCGACGATTCGACGCGCTCGCGGGAGCCCAGGCGACGATCCAGCTCGGCGCGCTTGCCGACTCGATAGCGCGACACGCCGCCCTTGGCGGGGCTGTATCCGACCGCTGGTGCGAGCGCCTTCAACCGGGCCTTGTCCGCCGCCGAGAGATACTCCTCGATCGGCTCCACGGGCTCGATGATGTGCGTGTCCGCGTCGAAGATCCGATAGCCTGCTCGTGCCATCTTCGCTCCTCCTCCTACAACCGCGTCAGCACGTCGACCAGCGCCGGCCGCCCTTCCTCCTTGACGACTTTCAGCGCGCGGGCCAGCGCCGGCCGCACCGCATCCACCGTGTCGAACGGGCCCTCGGCGTGGATCCCGAATCCCTGGGCGATCTTCGTGAAGTCGGGCGGCGGATCGTCGATGCGAATGCCGACGACCTTGTTCTCCACCGGACGACCGCGCGCCTTCGCCACCGTGTCCTGATGATCCTCGTCGTTGCCGTACGTGCGGTTGTTGAACATCACGGTCAGGAGCGGCAGGCGATGGTGCGCGGCCGTGTAGAGTCCGCTCACGACGTAGAGCATGTCGCCGTCCGACTGGAGATTCAGGCAGACCTTGCTCGTCCCGCGGTGGGCGAGCGTCACGCCGATCGCCGCCGGCAGACCGTAGCCGAGGCCCGCGCCGCCGCTGCCGCCGAAGCTGCGCTCGGGTTGCCACTTCCACAACCGTCGCGCCCAGCCCTTGCCGGTGCCGTTGCCGAGCACCCAGTCCTCGTTCTTGATGACGTCCCAGATCGTCGAGGTGAGCACAGCCGGTGTCAGCGGCTTCCCCGAGCGATTGAGACTCACCGTCGCTTGCCACTCGCTCCGGAGCGCGGCGTGGCGCGCGGCGATGCGCTCGGCCCGTTGACGCCTTTCCGTGGCCCGCGAATCGTTCTTCAGACGATCCTCCACGGCGGCGAGTAACGTCGGCAGCGCCAGTCCCGCGTCGGCAGCGATCGGCAGATCCACGGGAGCCAGCGACTGGAACGTGGTGGCCCAGCTGCGAAACGCGTAGTCGTCGAGCGAGATCGCGATGATCCTCGCCCGCTCGTTCAGGAGCCGGACCTCGCGCGTGCTCCGGTCGGTTTGACCGAGCGCGCTCAGGAAGCTCGTGACGTCGAGCGCCAGCACCACGTCCGCCTCGCCGACGACTTCGTGGCGCACGTCGCTCATGTCGAGCGGGTGATCGCTCGGCACGCTGGGCCGGCCCTGCGAATCGGCGGCGAGCTCGATCATCGGCGCGGCCAGGAGTTCCGCGAGCCGGCAGAGATTCGTGGACGCTCCGGCGCGGCGTCCGAGCGATTCGGTCACGATCACCGGGAACCGCGCCTCGCAGAGCCGCCGTGCCGCGTCTTCGATCGCGCGCGGGTCGCCGTGCGGCGGCGCCGGCGGCTCGTAGCGCGCGAAATCCGGCACCGCGACCGGGCGATCCATCGGCTGCTCTTGAAGCCCCGCGTCGAGGCAGAGATAGACCGGCCCTTGCGGCTCGGTGCGCGCCACGCGCCACGCGCGCAGGAACGCGTCCGGCAAAGCTGCGATTGTGGCGGGCTGATCGTCGAGCTTCACGTAGTCGCGCACCTGGTTGCCCTGCACGAGCGCGGTGTGGATCCAGTCGATCCACGGGCGGCGCTTCGTCGCGTCCATCGGTCCGGTGCCGCCCATCACGAGGATCGGCGCGCGGTCGCAGAACGCGTTGAAGATCGCCATGCTTGCGTGCTGGAGGCCAACGATGTCGTGCACGATCGCGGCCATGGGCCGGCCCTTCGCCTTTGCGTAGCCATGCGCGATGCCGACGGCGATCTCTTCGTGGGTGGTCAGGATGTGCTCGGGGGCACGGTTGCCGCCGTAGTTCACCAGCGAGTCGTGCACGCCGCGAAACGTCGCGCCCGGATTGATCGCGACGTACTCGATGCCGCCGGCGCGCATCAGGTCCACGACCAGGTCGGAGCCGTACCGCGTCGTCGTCGCCATCACAGCACCGCCCGCGTGGCCGAGAGCGCTTCCCGCGCGACGTCGGCCGCCGGCCGCGCCCACGCCGAGGGATTCGGCGCCTCGTAGCTGAAATAGCCCGTGTAGCCCTTCCCGAGAATGGCTCCGAACATCTCGCGGAACGGGACGCTCCCCTGCCCCGGCGGCAGACGGTCGAGCGCCTTGCCCGGCTCGAGCCCCGTGCGCGGCACGTCGCTGTACTGGACGTAGGCGATCTCCGAGAGCGCAACGTCGTCAAGCGACGACGGCGACGCGCCCGAGCGGCCGAGGTGATAGGTGTCGAGCAGGAGTCCCACGGAGGGATGCGCCGCCTTCGCCAGCAGCTCGCGAGCCACCTCGAGCGAGTTGAACTGCGCGGCCTGGCTGTTGAACTCGAGTGCCACCCGCACGCCGGCGGCGCGCGCGATGTCACCGACCTCGCGCACGCTCTCGCTGGCGCGTGCGATCTCACCGCGGCCGCGATCGGAGGCGCTCATGACGAGTCCGCATCCGAGCTCGACGGCCCAGCGACAGCTCTCGGCGAAGGCGGTCAGGAGCTTCTTGCGCTCGTCGCCATCGGCGAACATCCAGCCGAGCTCCACGCCGACGCACGCGACCGGCAGGCCGTTCGCCGTGACGCGCTGGATCACCTGAGCCGGCGCGTCACCCTGGGCGGTCGCACGGGCAAAGTCGATTCGTCGAAGCTCGATCGCGTCCCAGCCGGTGGCGCGTGCGATCGGCAAGAGCTCGGCGAGCGGGGTCGTGTCGAGAGTCCACGTGTGCAGGGCCAGGTTCGTCATGGGGGCAATTTAGCACGGCGCACCATCGCCACGATGTCGGCGCGCGTCACCGGCACCCGATCGATGTTGACGCCGAACGGCGCGAGCGCGTCTTCGAGCGCCTGGGCGATCAGCGGGTGCACCGGCATGATGCCGCCCTCGCCGGCGCCCTTCGCGCCGAGCGGATTGAGCGGCGACGGCGATTCCAGATGCTGGATCTCGAACGTCGCGGGCGCATCGGTGGCGGTCGCGAGCGCGTACTCCATGAGCGTCGCCGTCAGAAGCTGGCCGTTCCGGTCGTACACGAGCTGTCGATTCAACGCATCGGGGACACCCTGCACGACGCCGCCGTGGATCTGCCCGTCGACGATCGCCGGCTCGAGCACGGTGCCACAGTCGTGGGCGACGACCCATCGGTGAATGCGCACGGCGCCGGTGTCGGGATCGACTTCGAGCACCACCGCGTGGGTGCCGTTGGCATAGCTCGACTGCGGCACGGTGAACAGATTACGGTCCTCGAGTCCGCGGTCTTCGCCGGTCAGAACTCCCGCGTGCGCCGCAGCGGCGACCTCCGCCCATCCGAGCGCGCGACTGGGCAGGCCCTTCACCGAGAACGTGCCGTCCGCACACACGACGTCGGCCGGCGAGGCTTCGAGCAGATGTCCGGCAACGCGGCAAGCCTTGTCGCGCACCGCACGGGCCGCGAGCCACGCCGAGCTGCCGCCGATGGCCGCGGTGCGGCTTCCGTACGTGCCACCGGCGTCGGGAAGGAGATCGCTGTCGCCGGTGAGCACCTCGATTCGCTCCGCGTCGACGCCGAGCACCTTGCCGACGACACGCGACAGCATCGTCGCGTGCCCCTGCCCCTGCGGCGCCGCGCCGGTGATGACCGTGACGCCGCCCTCGGCGCTGATCCGCACGATCGCACCCTCGTGCGGGCCGGTGGCCGTCGCCTCGACGTAATTCACCAGGCCAATGCCGAGATAGCGACCTTCGGCGCGGAGTCGCTGCTGCTCGCGGCGCGCCGCGGGCAGATCGAGTGCGTCCACCGCCAGCTCCATGCAGCGCCGAAATTCACCGCTCTCGTAATTGACCGGTCCGCGCCCGGCGGCCGTCAGTCCCGTGACGTACGGCTTCGCGATCGGCGGGATCAGGTTGCGCCGCCTGAGCTCGATCGGGTCCATGTCGAGCCGGCGCGCGAGCTCGTCCATGGCGCGCTCGATCAGCGCCGTGCCGTACGGGCGGCCGGCGCCGCGATAGGCGCCGACCGGCGTCGTGGTCGTCATCACGCCGCGGAACGAGAGATCGAGGTTCGGGATGACGTAGGGTCCGACCGAGTGGATCATCGCGTTCTGCAGAAGATTGAGCCCGGCGACGGTGTAGGCGCCCATGTCGTGGACGAAGGTGTCGCGCAGCGCGCGGAGCTGGCCGTCGCGCGTGGCGGCGATCTCGACGTCGTGAACCTGATCGCGCTCCACCACCGCGACCATCGTGTGCTCGCGCCGCGTCTCGATCCACTTCACGGGCCGGGCGAGCGTCCGCGCGAGCGCGGCGACGACGACGTATTCGCCGTAATACATCCCCTTGGTGCCGAAGCCGCCGCCGACGTCGGCCGGAGCGATGACGCGAACGTGGCTTTCGGGCACACCGAGCTGCTCGGCCAGCACGCCGCGATGGCGATGCACCATCTGGACGGCGGCGCGCACCGTCAACCGGTCGTCGTCCCAGTGCGCGACGATGCCGCGAGGCTCCAGCGGATGCGCGCCGCCACGCGCCAGCGAGACGCGGGTCCGCACGACGACCTCGGCGCCCGCGATGGCGGCCGTCGCATCGCCCACCTGCTGTCGCCATTCGGTCACGACGTTCGTTCCCAGCTCCTCGTGGACGAGCGGCGCGCCGGGAGCCAGCGCCTCGTCGATGTCCACGACAGGCGGCAACGGCTCGTAGTCGACCCGGATCAGCTCGAGGGCGTCGTACGCACGATACGGATCGTCCGCGATCACCGCGGCGACCGCCTCCCCGACGTAGCGCACGCGATCCCTGGCGAGCGGACGGATGCGGCACGGCACCGGCAGCGCGGGATGCGGCGCGTAGATCGGCATGGGCGCACCGGCCGCGCCGAGATCCGCAAACGTGAAGACGCCGGCGATGCCGGGCGCCTGGCGGGCCAACGATACGTCGATCGTGCGGACGCGAGCGTGCGCGTGCGGTGAGCGCAGCATCGCGGCATGCAGGCAGCCCGGGACGCGAAAATCGTCGATGAACCTGCCGGCTCCGGTGATGAGACGCGGATCTTCGCGTCGGCGAACGGTCCCGGCATATTCGGCCACGGTCCCTACTCGCCCGGCCCGCCGGCGAGCGCGGGCAGCACGAACTGGTTCAGCACGGCCATCGGAACGCGCCAGTTCTCGGGCTGATCGTAGTTCCCGACCGTGACGGCCACGACGATACCGAGCTCCGGCAACACGAACAGGCGCTGTCCGCCGTTGCCGAAGCCGGCGACCCACGACGCCTGCGCATCGCCAAACGCGGAGGCGCCGAGCCACCACTGGTAGCCGTAGCGCACCGGCTGGTCCGGTGGCTGCGCATGAGGTCGGGACGACTCCTCGATCCAGTCGGCCGGCACGAGCTGCTCATCTCCCCATCGTCCCCGGTTCAGGACGAGCTGGCCGATCTTCGCGAGATCGCGCGGCGTGAGACGCAGGCCGGACGCCGCGATGGGCTCGCCCGCCCGGTCGGTGATCCATTCGAGCCGGGTGATACCGAGCGGGCGAAAGAGCCGCTCTTGCGCGAACTCGAGCAACGGTCGACCGGTGCCGCGCGACACCAGCTTGGCGATCAGAGCCGAGGCGCCACCGTTGTAGTTCCACCGCGCGCCGGGAGCCGCGACGAGCGGTCGGTCCAGGATGAAGCGATACCGATCCTGAGCGTCCTCCATCCGGCGCTCCGAGTTGCGCCGATCGCTGTAGGGTAGCGTCTCGTCCCACTCCGTCCCCATGGTCATGGTGAGCGCGTGCCTGACGGCGAGCTTCATCCGCGCCGGCTCCCCGCGGAGATCGAGATATTCGGGAAACGCGTCGAGCAGCGGCCGGTCGAGCGAGCCCACCGAGCCGTGGGCGTGAGCGATTCCGTACAGCAAGCCGACGATGCTCTTCGTGACCGAGCGGAGATCGTGCAGCGTGTCCGGCCCGAACACGACCTCGCCGAGTGGTGAGCCCCAGTGGTAGTCCTGGCCGGTGAAGTATTGTTCGGACGCCAGGGCGCCCCGGCGGAGGACGACGACGCCGTGAAGATTACGGAGCCTGCCGTTCTTGACGGCATTGCCGATGGCCGCGAGCTGCCGCGGCTCGAATCCCAGCGATTCGGGTCGCGCAATCGGAAACCCGGCCGTCACGACGCGCGGAGCCTAGCAGCCGGTCCGGGAGCGGTCAAGCAACGTCGGTGATCCTGTGTGCCAGTCGTGCTCCACGGACGAGCGTCTCGTCCACCGTCGCCATCGGGCGGCGACCCGACGCCTCTCGCGTCGGGATCGAGTGCAAACGAGACGCGCCGTCACGGATCCGCGACCGCTGCCGGACCGACACGTCGAGGCGCCGGCGACGTCGATGCGGTATTCTCCGCGACGATACCCGTCGACCAAGAGCCGACCGGCGGAGTCGAAAGGAGTTTGTCATGGCCAAAAGACGCGTCGTGCTCACGGGCGCCGCGGGATACGTGGCGCAACGGATGTTCAGCGAGCTCAGCGAGCGCTGGGACCTGGTGCCCATCGACGTGCGCGACACCGTGCGCGACGGGCGAAAGATTCCCGGCATCGTCGTTTCCGATCTGACCCAGCCGAACCGTGACGCGTATCGCGAGCACTTCCGCGGCGCCGACGCCGTGATCCACTGCGGCTACGTGCGCGCGCCGGGGCTGGACGCGACGACGTGGCAGAACAACAGCGACGCGAAGTTCTGGGCGGAGCACCAGAACGTGGCGCTCGCCTACAACGTGTACCGTACGGCCCTCGAAGAGGGCATCCGGCGCGTCGTGGTGTGCAGCTCGAATCACGCGGCGGATTACTACGAGCGACTGGTCTGGGCCGGCAAGCTCGACATGGTCACGCCCGAGATGCCGCCACGCTCCGACAACTGGTACGGCTGGGCGAAGGCGGCGTACGAGCTGCTCGGCTTCGTCTTCGCCACCGGCCAGGTCGACGGCCGCAAGCTCGAGATCGTGCAGTGGCGCATCGGCGGACCGCGCGACGACGATATCGAGCACGTCGAGCCGGGCGACATCAAGGTCATGCACCGCGCGCTCGGCGCCTATCTCTCGCGGCGGGATCAGGTGCAGCAAGCGGTCCGGATGGTGGAGACCGAGCGCATCGAGGACGAGCACGGCGTGCCGTTCCTGGTCGTCTACGGGATCAGCGGCAACACCCATCGCTTCTGGAGCATTGCCAGCGCGCGCGCGAAGCTCGGCTACGAGCCGGAAGACGACAGCCAGGTGAACTTCGCCGACCGGATCGCGGCGATCGCTCGAGCGCCCAAGAAGTGACGAGTCCGTCCGGGTCGTCAGCGCCGTTTGTCGAGATCGACGGTGCCGAACGTCTGCTGCCCCTGCACGGAGCCGTGCATCCGCGTGCCGGCGACTTTCAGCGTGATCCACACCGCCGGCGGCAGCCAGAACCGGAGCTCGGTCCCGTCGAAGGAGCCCTCGACCCGGATATCGCGGTTGTAGTAGTCGACGGCCGGCGTCGCCACCGCGATGAAGATCGTGCCGTGAACCTCCCGGCCCTCCACGGACTCGATCACGAGGTACACGGGACCGGAGCTTCCGGCGCTCGACTGCCAGCGCCCGAGCCAGTCGCCGACCAGCGCGGTGGAGTCCGCTCCGTCGACGCGAAAGGCTCCGGCAAACGTCGAGACGCACGCCATCACGACGGCGATGCCGAGCCGGATCATGCGCGCGCCCGGCCTCGTGCGGTGCGAGATCGTGCTCACGCGCCGCTCACCGTGTGCTCGCCGTCCATGGCTCGTATCGATCAGCGTAGCGAGTCCCGCCCGAGCCCGCCAGGATTTCGTGTCAACGAGGAGAAGCCATGCTGACCCGGATCGACCACGTCATGATCTGTGTCCCCGATCTCCGCGAAGGCATCGCCGCGTACACGCGCATCGGATTCGACATCCATCCCGGGGGCGTCCACACGGGGCAAGGGACCGAGAACGCCATCGCGTTCAACGACGACGACTATCTCGAGTTGCTCGGCGTGCGAGATCGCGCCGAGTCTCTGGCCGCGTCTCCGGGCGGCGGTCTCCTCGATTTCATCGGGCGGGGCGGCGGCTTTCGCTACGTCATCGTGCAGAGCAGCGACCTGGCGGGCGACGTCTCCGCGATGCGAGCGCGCGGCGTCGACGCGAGCGATCCCGTCGACGGAGGACGTCGCACCCCGCAGGGCCAGGAGTTGCGATGGAGGATCGCGACGCTCGGGCCGCGTCACCCGCTGCCGCTCGTCTTCATCCAGCATCTCACGCCGCTCGACGAGCGCCGGAAGCAAGTGCCGCAGGCCGGCAATCATCCGAACGGCGTCCTGCGCATCGATCGCGTGTACATCGCGGTCCCCGACGTCGCGGCTGCCGCGGAAACCTACAGCCGCGTGCTCGGAATGCCGGTGCCGAAGGTTCAGCGCGGGAACGTGATCAAGGCCGACATGGCCGTCTTCGACATCGGACCGACCGGCGTGACCGTGGCGCAGCCAGCCGAGCCCGGACCCGCGGCCGAAGCGTTCGCGCGACGCGGCCCCGGTCCGTTTCAGGTGCTGTATCGCACCAGGAGCATGGACGGCGCCGCGCGGTGGATGGCCGATCACGGGCTCCCGCCGCCCGCGCGCGGCATTCGCAACACCGGCGAGCAGGCGATGCTCGTGCGGCCCGAGGACGCGTGCGGCGCGTACATCGGCCTGGTGGGGCCGGCGTAGCGCCGCACGCTCGCAGGAATCTTTAGTAGCGATAATGCTCCGGCTTGTACGGTCCCTCCGGAGAGATGCCGAGGTACTCCGCCTGTTCCCTCGTGAGCTTCGTCAGCCTGACGCCGAGATGAGGCAGGTGTAGCCGGGCCACCTCCTCGTCCAGCGCCTTCGGCAGCATCACGACCGTCTTGCCGTAGCGTTCGGCGTTCGCGGCGAGCTCGAGCTGCGCCAGCACCTGATTGGTAAACGACGCCGACATGACGAAGCTCGGATGGCCGGTGGCGCACCCGAGGTTCAGGAGCCGCCCTTCCGCCAGCACCATCACGCTGTGGCCGTCCGGGAACCTCCACTCGTCGTATTGCGGCTTGATGTTGATCCGCTCGATGCCCTTGACCTTCTTCAACCCGGCCATGTCGATCTCGTTGTCGAAGTGGCCGATGTTGCCGACGATCGCCTTGTCCTTCATGCGCCGCATGTGCTCGACCGTCAGGATGTTCACGTTGCCCGTTGCCGTGATGAAGATGTCCGCCTTCTCGACCACGTCGTCCAGCGTGGTGACCTCGTAGCCTTCCATCGCCGCCTGGAGCGCGCAGATCGGGTCCACTTCGGTCACGACGACGCGGCAGCCCTGCCCGCGCAACGCCTGCGCGCAGCCCTTGCCCACCTCGCCGTAGCCGGCGACGACCGCGAGCTTGCCCCCGAGCATGACGTCGGTCGCGCGCGCGAGGCCGTCCGGCAGCGAGTGCCGGCAGCCGTAGATGTTGTCGAACTTGCTCTTGGTGACGGAGTCGTTGACGTTGATCGCGGGGAAGAGGAGCGTGCCGGCCTCCATCATCTGGTAGAGGCGCCGCACGCCCGTCGTCGTCTCCTCGCTCACGCCGCGGATCGCCGACGCCACGCGCTGCCAGCGTCCCATCTCGCGCTTCTGCTCGGCGCGCAGCAGCTCGAGCACGACCCCCCATTCCTCCGGATCTCGCGCCGGGTCGAACGTCGGGACCTTGCTCGCCTTCTCGAACTCGACGCCCTTGTGCACGAACAGCGTGGCGTCGCCGCCGTCGTCGACGATCTGCGTCGGGCCGGCGCCGTCGGGCCACACGAGCGCCTCGTTCGTGCACCACCAGTATTCGTCGAGCGTCTCGCCCTTCCAGGCGAACACGGGCGTGCCCCGCGGACTGGCGGTCGTGCCACCCGTCTCCGGTCGTCCGACGACGACGGCCGCGGCGGCGTGATCCTGCGTCGAGAAGATGTTGCAGGACACCCAGCGCACGTCGGCGCCGAGCTCGGTCAGCGTCTCGATCAGCACGGCCGTCTGGATCGTCATGTGCAGGCTGCCCATGATGCGCGCGCCGGCCAGCGGCTTCTGGCCTCGATGGCGCGCCCGCACGGCCATCAACCCCGGCATCTCCTGCTCGGCGAGCCGGATCTCCTTGCGTCCGAACTCTGCGAGTGCCAGATCCGCGACCTTGAACGGCGGCCGGCCGGCCTTCGTGGCGGCGTCGAATGCGTGTGGCATGGGGCTCTCCTTCTTCTTCAGATGTGCTCCCGGTTCGTGGAACGCGTGGTCTTGATGGCGATCGCGGCGAACAGCGTCGGGCCCTTGGCGTCGGGATCCGCCGGCAACGCGCGAACGTTCACCCGCGCGAAGCCCGCGCCGGTCAGCCAGCCGGTGATCTGCTTGTCGGAGAACCCGAGCCACACGTGGCCCATGGTCCGCTGATACTCCTCGCGGTCGTGCGGCAGCATGTCCACCACGAGCAGCCGCCCGCCGTCACGGAGGACGCGCGCCGCTTCCTCCAGGACGCGCACCGGTGACGGCGCGTACTGCAGCACGAGCGACAGCACCGCGACGTCGAGCGCGGCCGACTCGATCGGCAACGCCTCGAGATCGCCCTCTCGAACGTCGACGTTCGCCGCGCCGCCGAGGCGCTCTCGCGCGGCCGCCAGCATGTCGGCCGAGGCATCCACGGCAATCACCCGCTCGACGTACGGCGCGATCACTTCGCCGAGATGCCCCGTGCCGCAGCCGAGGTCCCCGACCACCAGCGTCGGGTCGACGAGGCCCAGGAGTGCCCAGAGAGTGAACACGTCACCGAACAGCTCACGACGCAGGTCGTCCCATTCCCTCGCGGCGGTGGCGAAGAACTGCTGCGAGCGCGCGCGCCGGCGCGCGAGCACGCCGCGGAGCCGACGCTGGTCGTGGGTCACCGATGCGGTGCCGGCCAGCTGATCGCGGAGGAGCGGCCAGAGCCGCCGAGCTCCGGAATCGAGGTCGTCGCCCGACATGCTGTAGAAGCGGCTCGTGCCGTCACGCCTCGACGCCACCCAGCCGCCGTCGGACAGCGTCTTCAGGTGCCGGCTGACGCTCGACTGCGGCATCTGGAGAACGGCGCACAGCTCCGAGACGGTCAGCTCCTGTTGGTCGAGCATCAAGAGCATCCGGCAACGCGTCGGGTCGGCCAGGGCCGACATGTGATCGAGGATCTGGTACATGTATCCGTAAATCCGGATTGACTGTTACATAAATATGGGACCCGGTCAAGCACGACCTTCCCGGTAACGGACAGGCGCATCTCCGGCAACCTCGTTCACATCAGCGGATGAGGATCGTCAGCAATTCCGCGTCTTGCGCGTCGTCCGGGCCCGCAGGAAATCGGCATGCGAGTTGCCCCACCGTGATATCCATGAGTGGCCGGTTCACGGGGAAAGGAGCGAAGGCGCGGAGTGATCTGAAAGGTCTCGAGGGTCGCGTACGACGAGCGCCAGCTCCGCTCTCACGGGGCGGATGACGAGGCAGGGACCGATCGAACCATTCGGCGGATGGTCCCTCGGCGGGCACGGTCGTGATGGAAGGAGCAAACCAGTGCGGCAACGCGCTGACAAAGGCCTTCCAGAGTGCCGACGGGTCCGGTGACCCGTCTTTCGGCGCCCTCCTGATCTCTGCGATGCCGCCCTCCAGGGCATCGCGCGTGTGAATGGCGCGAGCATTCCGCTCGCGCGACGCCTGATCCCGCGCGGCTCTCCGGCCACGAGGAGACATCCATGTGCGGAATCTTCGGCTACGTGGGCACTGATCAGGACGCTGCAGACATCGTCCTTCGCGGGCTCAAGAAGCTCGAGTATCGAGGCTACGACTCCTGGGGCGTCGCCGTCGGCCATCGCGGCCGCGTGACCGTCGACAAGCGCATCGGCAAGATCGGCGATGCGGCGCCCGAGTTGCCGGCCAGCGGGATCGGCATCGGACACACGCGGTGGGCCACGCACGGCGGCGTGACCGAGCAGAACGCGCACCCGCATCTCGACTGCGGCGGCCGCCTGGCGCTCATCCACAACGGCATCGTGTCGAACTACGCCGAGCTCAGGTCTCGGCTGACGAGAGCGGGCCACGTGTTTCGCTCGGAGACGGACACCGAGGTCATCGCGCATCTCGTCGAGGAGGCTCTCGACCGGACGCCATCCGGCCCCGAGCGGCTGCTCGCCGCCACGACCGCCGCGTTCCGCCAGCTCCGCGGATTGAACGCCATCGCCGTGCTCGACGTGGAAGGCCACCAGCTCGCCGCGGCGAAGAGCGGATCACCGCTCGTGATCGGCTGGAGCGATCACGGCCACATGCTCGCCTCCGACTACAGCGCCCTGCTCGAGCACACCCGTCGGGTGACGTTCGTGGAAGACCGCCAGGCCGCGCTGCTGACCGCCGAGACGTGTCGCGTCTTCGACGCCGACACCGACCGCGAAGTCGCGCCGGGGATCACCGAGGTGCAGTGGGAGGCGGCCGCGACCGAGCTCTCCGGCTATCCGGACTACATGACGAAGGAAATCCACGAGCAGCCGGCGGTGCTGCGGGGTATCGCCGGCGGATCGGGAGAGGACGTCCAGCGACTGGCCGCGATGCTGCGGGAAGCGACGGACGTGTTCGCCATCGGCTGCGGAACAGCAAGCTATGCGGCGCTGACCGCGCAGTATCTCCTCGCGCGGATCGCCGGGCGGCGGGTCACCGTCATCACCGGGTCCGAGTTCCCGTATCTGTGTCACTTCGTGCGCGATGGCTCCGTCGTGCTGGCGCTCTCGCAGAGCGGCGAGACGATCGACGTGATCGACGCCGCGCGCGCGGCGCACGAGCGAGGCGCGCGTGTCGCCGCAATCGTGAACGTCGAGGGCTCGACGCTCTGGCGGCTCGCGGATCTCACCGTGCCGCTCGGCGCCGGACCCGAACGATGCGTGCTGGCCACGAAGAGCTTCACCGCCAAGCTCGCCATTCTCCTGATGACCGCCTACGAGCTCCACGGACAGACCGAGCACGGCGTCGCACTCGTCGAGCGCGCGGCCGACGAGATCGAACGGCTCCTGGCCGACGATCGGCGCGATCTGATCCGCACGATCGCCGAGAAGATCTACACGCGCGAGCACCTCTTCGTCATCGGCCGCGGGCCGAGCTATCCGCTCGCCCTCGAGGCGGCATTGAAGGTGAAGGAGGTCAGTTACCTCCACGCCGAGGGCTTCGCCGGCGGCGATCTCAAGCACGGCGTGATCGCGCTGATCGAGCCGGGCACGCCGTGCCTGGTCCTGGCGCCGCGCGATGAGACGTACGACGACATCCTGGCCGGAGCGATGCAGGTGAAGGCACGCGGCGGCATGTTGATCGGCATCTCGCCCGAGCCGCACGACGCGTTCGACTATCACCTGCCCGTCGCCGATCTCGGACCCGCGACGGCGATCCTGAACGCGCCGCCCGCGCAGCTGCTCGGCTACTACCTGGCTCTCTTACGCGGCCACGATCCGGACAAGCCCCGCAACCTGGCAAAGAGCGTGACCGTGAAATAAGGATGCCGAAGAGCGTTCCGGTGAATAACCGCG
>Ga0066710_100001521_pt1 | contig 17441 bp, 19 predicted proteins | sample GraSoiAngelo_159_FD_79666 | JGI IMG/M metagenome (GOLD analysis project Ga0066710, IMG submission 79666) | Grasslands soil microbial communities from the Angelo Coastal Reserve, California, USA - 14_1009_16_40cm | ecosystem: Environmental > Terrestrial > Soil > Grasslands | place: USA... | reverse complement strand
TGGATCGTCGACGCCGCGTCGAGCGCGGTCGAGCCGCGCGTCAGCGTCCACGCCCGAGTCTCTTTCTCGCCCGCAGTGAAGAACGTGATCAGGTCGAGCGTCTCGGCGAGCCGCCGCACCACCTCGGCGAGCGCCGACTCGCCCTCCCGGAACTCCGCAGCCTCGTCGGGCGCAAGCTCGGCGAGCTCGGCCTCCATCTTCAGGTCGACACCGCCCGGGCCGTTCTCGATCGCGATCACCGGCTTCGTCGTCAGCGGCTCGAGCTCCGGCGGCAGCTCGCCGTTCCAATCGGCGATCGTGTTCCCCGCGTCGAGGTGCGCGAGCAGCGCCTCGAGCTGCGCCGCCTCCTGCTTCAAGCGTGCATCGCCGGACTTCGCCTGCTTCGCGACGCGCTCCAGCCGCCGTTCGACGTGATCGCGGTCCGCGACGAGCAGCTCGAGCTTCAGCGTCTCGAGGTCGTCGGCCGGCACGCGCGTCCCGGAGAATCCGTCGAGGACGACGAGCAGCGCGTCGACCTGCCGCAGATTCCCGAGCAGCTGCGGTCCCGTGCCGCGCACCTCCACGACGCGGATCGCGGCGGGCGTCACCTTCCGCGCGTGCACGACCTCCGCGACCGGACGAAGCCGCTCGTCGGGGACCGCGGCCATCCCCACGTCGCCCGCCGCGCGCGAGCCGGTCAGCGCCTGGAACAACATCGACTTGCCGGAGCTCGGCAGCCCCACGATCCCGACCTCCAGCGCCACGAGCGCGCAGGCTACCGCTCAGCCCATGCGCAGGGCCGCGGTCGCAGTGCCGAGCGCGAGCAGCACCGTTCCGCCGATCACGGCGAGATCGCCGGGGCTGTAGATCCAGCCGCCCGCGTGGACGAAGTCCGCGACTCCGCCCGAGGCGCCGGCGACGAGACTGTTGGCGAGCAGTCCGCCGGCGACGCCCGCCGCGGCGAGCTCGAGCACGAGCAGGCGGCTGAGGCGCGCAAGGAACGCGGCGACGATGAGCACGGCGGCGGCCGTCAGCGCGCTCGTGAGATGCCAGGACGCCGAGGTCGCTCGGTTGAGCGACACGTTGTGGAACGCAAACGCGGTGACGACCAGGCAGGTCGTGCAGACCGTCGCGGCGAGGAACGCGGATCGGACCAGCTGCACCATCGGAGGTGCAACGGCCCTCCGCCGCGACCGGTTACTTCTGCGCCTCCTGGATCTGCTTCTGCAGCGAGACGAGCGCCCGGTGCTGCAGCGACTTGATCGCACCGTCGGTCTTCCCGAGGATCGTCGCGACGTCGGCGTTCTGGAAGTTGAAGACGAACTTCAGCGTCAACACCTGCTGCTGCTCCGACGAGAGATCCTCGATCAGCGCGAGCATCGACTGGCGCCCGATCGAGTGCATCGCCTGGAGCTCGGCGGACGGCTCCTCCTCGCCCGGCGGCTCCGGCACCTCTTCCTCCGGCTGCCAGCGGCGGCGCGCGCGGAAGTGGTCCATCGCGAGGTTGTGCGCGATCCGGAAGAGCCACGCGGAGAACGGCGCCGACTGCCACCGGAACTTTCCGATCGACTCGAGTATCTTCAGGAACGTCTGCGTCGTCAGGTCTTCCGCGTCATGCCGGTTGCCGACGCTCATGTGCAGGTAGCTGTAGATCCGGTCGAAATGGATCAGGTACAGCTCCTCGAGCGCGGCCCGGTCTCCCTGCTGGGCGCGCTCGACCAGCTTGCGAACCTGGTCGGTCGATTCCTTGGACCGGGCTCGGGTCGCTTCCTCGGTCACCCTCTGGCGCGTTCCCTCCGCCGGGAAGCGCTAACCGGCGCCAAAGCCGACCCGGCTCTCGCGGGCGAAGCGCTTCACGTAGGTGACCTTGTGGACTGCGACGGCGTAGCGTCCGTCCTCGGCGTCGAGCGCGACGACGTTCTCGCTCGCGGACGCGAGCGCGCGCTCCAGCTCGTCGGCGGAATCCCCGGTGACGCGGGCGAGCATGATCTGACTCCCATCAAAGCCGATCTCGACTTGGACGCGGTCGTCAGACAGGCGCGACCACCTCCGAGAGCACGCCGTGAACGGCGTCCGGATGGACGAAGGCGACCTCGAGCCCGAACATACCCGCCCGCGGCTCGGCGTCGATCAGCTCGGCGCCGCGGGCGCGGAGGTCGGTGAGTGCGGCGCGGATGTCCGGCACCTCGTACGCGACGTGGTGCATGCCAGGCCCGCGGCTGGCGAGAAACTTGCCGACCGGGGTCTCTGCCCCGAGGGACGCAAGCAGCTCGACGCGGCCCGTGCCGACGAGCACCGCGGCGGCCTCGACGCCCTGATCGGGGACGGTGGCTCGATGCTCGACCTCCGCGCCGAACAGCCGCTCATAGGTCGCCACCGCCTCGTCGAGGTCCTCGACCGCCACGCCGAGGTGGTGGATGCCACGCGCCTCCATCGGCGCGATGCTAGCGGCTGGGCCTAGGCGCCCGGTTGCGGGAGCGCGCGGACCGCGCCGACGAGTGCGGAGGCGCGGGACTCGATCTCGAGACCGGCGACGAGCGCCTCGAGCTCCTCCTTGTCGAGCGTCTCCTTCTCGAGGAGCGCGGTCGCGATCCGGTCGAGCGCGCTCCGGTGCTTCTTCACGAGGCGCACGGCCTCCGAGTAGGCCTCGTCCGTCAGGCGGGCTTGCTCGCTGTCGCGCAGCCGCTTCGTCTCCTCGGAGAGCGCGTAGTTGTCGGCGCGCATCGTCCGCGAGGCGACGTTGTCGGACATTCCCCACTCGAAGACCATCGAGCGGGCGATCTGTGTCGCCTTCTCGAGGTCGCTGGCGGCGCCGTTCGTCACGCGCCCGAAGACCACCTGCTCGGCGGCGCGGCCGGCGAGGGCGATCTTCATCAAGTCGATCAGCTCTTCCTTCGTCTGCATGTAGCGGTCCTCGGTCGGCAGGTGGAGCGTGTAGCCGAGCGCCTGCCCGCGGGAGACGATCGTCACCTTGGACACGGGCGAGAGGTCGCCCATCAGATGTGAGAGCAGCGCATGGCCGCCCTCGTGGTACGCGAGGATGCGGCGCTCCTTCTCCGTCAGAGCCTTCTTCTGCTGCAGGCCGGCGACGATCCTGTCGATCGCGTTCTCGAAATCCGCCTGCGTGACGTACTGCGCCTGGCGGCGGCCGGCGAAGATCGCGGCCTCGTTGGCGATGTTCGCGAGATCGGCGCCGGTGAGGCCGGCGGTGTGGCGCGCGATCATGCTCAGGTCGACGTCGGCCGCGAGCGGCTTGTTCCGGGTGTGGACGCCGAGGATCGCCTCGCGGCCGGCGAGATCGGGCGGGGCGACCATCATCTGGCGGTCGAAGCGGCCCGGGCGCAGAAGCGCGGGGTCGAGATCCTGCAGCCGGTTGGAGGCGCCCATGACGACGACCTGATCGGTCGGCGTGAAGCCGTCGAGCTCGACGAGGAGCTGGTTCAGCGTCTGATCCTGCTCGCGGTTGAAGCCGTGGCCCGTCCTGGCCGCGCCGACCGCGTCGAGCTCGTCGATGAAGACGATCGACGGCGCGTGCTTGCGCGCGTCGTCGAAGAGCTTGCGAATGCGCGCGGCGCCGAGGCCGGCGAACATCTCGACGAAGGCCGAGGCGCTCTGCGAATAGAACGACGCGCCAGACTCGTGCGCGACCGCCTTTGCGAGCAGCGTCTTCCCGGTCCCCGGCGGTCCGTAGAGGAGGATTCCCTTCGGCACCTTCGCCCCGAGCCGCTCGAATCGCTTCGGGTGGCGCAGGAAGTCGACGACCTCCATCAGCTCGGCGCGCGCCTCCTCGACCCCGGCCACGTCGCCGAAGCTGACCGACGAACCCGAGTTCGCGCTGACGTGGGCCGGCTTCACGCGTGGCATGACCTGCAGCGTCTTCCAGAGGATGAAGACGACGAAGGCCATCAGCAGGAAGAACGCAAGCGGGAGCCAGGTCAGCGCGAACTGACCGGCCTCGTGAAACCAATGTGCGATGTCCGGCACCTCTCACTCATCATCGCCAGGACTGGGCGGGCGTCAACCGCGGAGGCGCGCGGCGGCCTCGGCGGCCGTCGTGAACTCGACCCCCCGGCCGCGCCAATCGGCCGTGCAGGCGGCAGTCCGGGCCTCGTCCAGACCGCGGGCGGCGTCCTCGACGAACGTGACGCGGCGGCCGCGCTGGAGGAAGCCCCGGATCGCGGCGTCGTCGCAGACGTCGGTCGCGACGCCGAAGACGACGATCTCCTTCGGGTCGAGCGCGTCGAGGAGGGCGTCGGTGTTCGGGTTCGTGAAGACGTTGAAGTTCTTCTTCAGTAGCAGGATCTCGCGGCGGCCCACAACGAGCGCCGGCACGAGTCCAGGCGGGTACGGCACGAGCGAGAGCGGCAGCGGGTCGCGCTGCTTCGTCTCGAGGATCTTCTCGGCGCCGCGCGTCCCGCGTAGACAGTGCGGCGGGTACGTGTTGCGGAGATCGGGGCGGTCGGAGATCTCCGGGTCGGTCAGCTCGTGGTCGTCGGCGGAGGCGACATGGACGATTCCGCCGGCGCGCGCAGCGTCGACGAGCAGCTCCATCGCGGGCGCCACCTGGTTCGCCTTCGGCACGTAGAGCTTTCCGGACGGCTCCATGAAGTCGACCTGCGTGTCCACGTCCCAGAGGATCACTGTGGACAAAACGTCACACTTTCGCGTGCGTACCTGGTACCGAAGCACATGTCACGTAACCCGCTCCAGCCGCTCGTTCGGGCGGTAGCGGCGCCCGAACTTTCCCGACGGTCGGCCGTCGGTGAGGACGATGTCGGCGGTGAAGTCGTTCGAGCCGCGGATCAGCGACGAGCCGACGCCGTACGCGTCGACCGGCACGCCTTGCCCCTCGAACGAACGGATCTTCTCCGCGTCGAAGCCGCCCGAGACGACGATCTTCACGCGCTCGAAGCCGTCGCGGTCGAGCGCGTCCCGCACCTTGCGCACGAGCCGCTCGTTGACGCCGGTCGGCTTGAAGTCACCCATCGCGTCCCACAACGACCGGTCGACGAGCAGCTCAGACGTGTCGAGCCGAACACCCCAGAGCCGCGGCCCCAGCGCGCGCGCGACCTCGAGCGCCGTGTCGACCGAGTTGTTTTCGAAGTCGACGAGTACGGTGACGTTCGTCCCCTCGCGCGCGTTCTCAGCGAACTTCGTCGCGGCGAGCGCGGTGTTACCGCCGTAGGACGCAATCAGGGAATGCGGCACGGTTCCCACGCCTCGGCCGCCCCACCACGACGCCTGCTCGTCGGTCGTGACGCCGATCGGCGCGCCGACCATCTGCCCGGCGACGAACGCCGCGTAGCCGTCGCCGGTCTGCACGCGGTGATGATCGAAGCGCGCCGGCATGAAGATCACCTGCTTGCCGCGCGCCGCCCGGAGCACGCCGACGACGTTCGTCGTGATCAACGTCCGCCGCGCGAGCACGCCGAGATAGACGGTCTCGAGATGCGCGAACGTCGTGTAGTCGCCCTCGATCGTGATCACCGTCTCGAACGGCTCGACGCGGTCGCCGTCGTACAGCGCGTGAACCGTCAGCGCGTCCCAGTCGTCGGAGCAGAGCTTGAGGATCGCGATCGCCTCGTCCATCCCGCCGAGCCACGCCTGCTTCTTCTGGAATACCTGCATGACGACCCGCGGGCGGCGCCCGTCGGCACGCAGCGTCTCACGGGTGTGGTTGAAGTACGCGTCGGTGTAGTAGCCGGCGCGCATCTTCTCCACCGGCAGGTCGAACACCTCGGGATCGAGGCGTTCGCGGGTCCGGCGCTCAGTCTCTTGCGCCACGCTCGAGCTCCAGGCACGCGGCGAGCGCAGCCTCCGCGACCTCGAGCTGCTCGGGCGTCGGGTCGGCCGTCGCGAGCCGATGCTGGAGCTCGTGGCCGGGCTTCGCGAGCGCGCGCGAAAGGCGACTCTCCGGATTCCGCGTCATCCAGCCGAAGATCTCGGTCGACGCGCCGAGCGCGCCGAGCTGCGCCGCCGCGCGCGCGGGATTGCGCCAGCGCTCGGGGACGCGCGCCGCGAGCGCATTGCCGACCGCGGTGGTGGCGAGGATCGGGCCGATCAGATGCGAGCCGCAGCGCTCGTGCTCCTTCTCGCGCCGCTCGCCGTGCTCGTAGCTGCCGATCGCGATGTGCTCCGCGCCGTGGTAGGCGGCGAGGTCCGAGCTTCGTAGCGCAAGCGTCGCCGGCGCGAGCGAGATCAGCCCGCCGAGCAGCTCCTGCGCGGCAGGCGTCAGCCGCGTCGAGTCGCGCACGACCTTGACGAAGACCGCGGAGCCGGCCGCGGCCGCGAGGACGCCCGGCCGCTCGAACGGCAGCTTCGCCGCGGGCAGGCGCCGCTTCACCTGCGGGATCACGGCGAGCGACTCCAGGAGCCGCGCCGGCCCGCGCAGGAGCGGCGCCGTCACCTGCGACGCGAGGAACCGCTTCCGCTCCGCGACGACCTCGAGCCGCCCGTCCGGGTGGCGGATCGCGCACGCCCACGAGCGGGGGCCGTGCACGAGCACACCGTTCGGCAGCGCCATCCCTCCCAGGCGGATCTTCTCGTCGGCCATCGCCTTCAGCCTAACGAGCGGCCCATCGCCTGCGCCGCGTGACGCAGGAACTCGACGCCGAGCTCGAGGTCCTCGACCGGAACGCGCTCGTCGGCGGAGTGGATCAGCAGCGCGGCCTGTTCGGCCGGCATCGTTCGGGCCGGGAAGAACCCGTAGGCGACGGTGCCGAAGGCCTGGCGCAGCCAGTGGCTGTCGGTGAAGCCGGCCGAGCAGATCGGCACGACGCGCGCGCCGGGCTCGCGGTCGTCGACGAAGGACTGGATCGCCGCCCAGAGCGGCGTGTCGAGCGGCGAGCGCGTCCCGCCCGCCGTCTCGAGCCACTCGAGGTCGTAGTCCAGGTCGCCGCCGAGCACTGCCCGCAGAAGCGGATCGACCGCGTGCTCGCTCTGCCCCGGCAGCAGCCGGCAGTCGACCGTGACCTCGCAGACCGCCGGGATGACGTTCAACTGTCGCGACGCCGAGATGATCGTCGGCGAGAAGGTCGGGGCAAGGAGCGGCTCGACCAATGTCGCGGCGACCGGATCGACCTCGCGCGCGCGACCCACAGCGTCGACCGGCGGCGGCGTCTCGCCGAGCACCGCGTGGAGAAACGCCTCGACCTCCTGCTGCAGCTGCGGCTCGGGCCGGTACGCGGACAGCCGCTCGATCAAGTTCGCCGCCTTGACGAGCGCGTTGTCGGCGATCGCCGGCATCGACGCGTGCCCTGCGCGACCCCGTGCGCGGATGACGAACGGCGCAGTCTTCTTCTCCGCCGTCGAGCACAGGTAGAAGGTGCGGCCGCCGAGCTCGAGCCGGTCGCCGGCTCCCTCGTTGATCGCGAACTCGCAGCGCACCGCCTCGGGATGCTCCTCGCAGAGCCAGGCGAGCCCGAAGCCGTCGCCGACCTCCTCGTCGGCCGTCGCCGCGAAGATCAGGTCGCCGGCCGGCGCGAAGCCCTCGCGCGCGAGCGACGCGATCGCCACTGCGCTCGCTGCGACCTGGCCCTTCATGTCGAGCGCCCCGCGCCCCCAGACCTCACCGTCGCGCAGCTCCCCCGAGAACGGCGGGATGGTCCACTCCGCCTCGTCCGCCAGCACGACGTCGGTGTGCGAGAGGAGCAACAGCCGCGGTCCGTCGCCACAACCGGGGATGCGCGCGACGAGATTCGCGCGCTCCGGCACCTTCGCGTACAGCTCGCACTGCACGCCGCTGCGCTCGAGATAGTCGCGCAGCAGCTCGGCCGCCGCCGTCTCGTTTCCCGGCGGACTCGTCGTGTCGACGCGCAGCAGCCGCTGGAGGAGGTCGGTGACCTCGTCGCGGAGACCACGAGCCTCTAACACAAAGAAGCGCGGGTCGTGGTCGTGTTAGAGGCTCTCAGTCGCTCTCCTTCGCGAGCGCCGTGAGCCGGTTCCGGACCTCCCAGAGATCCGGGTACAGCTGCTTGTGGATCATCCGCCCCAGCACCTCGACCGGCGTGCCCTGCGTGCCGACGACACGGTCGCCGATGATCCGCGCGACGACGCGGTAGTGGCGGATCCGCCAGTTCGCGACGCGCTCGTCCCACTCGATCAGCCCCTCCGCGAGCTGGTAGAGCTCCTCGTGCTCGCGCCCGTGGACGTAGACGTCATCGATCGTGAGCCCCGCGGCCGCGACCGCATCCTCGAAGGCGTCGCCGAGCGCGGGCGAGACACGGCGGATCTGGCGAAATCCGGGCGAGTCGAAGCCGGAGCCGTGCCCGAGCACGCGGCGGATCGTCTGGTACTCCCAGGGCGACATCTGCTCGAGCATGTCGAGCTGCGCGGTCACGTACTGCATGCAGAGCGACGAGCGCCGCAGCAGCCGCACCGCCGCCGCAAGTTCGCCTGCGCGCACGTGCGCGGTCGCACGCGCGATCTCGCTCGTCGCGAGCTTGAGCCAGAGCTCCGATGACTGGTGGACCGTCTGGAACAGGAGCTCGTCCGGGTGCGACTGCTCCTCGGGCTCCTTCTGGAGCGCCAAGAGCTCCTCGGTTCGCAGGTATCGCTCGTAGTCGCTCGGCGCGTCTCCGGGCAGCACGGGCTGGGAGAAGTCCTCTGCCTGGGCCATGTGCGGGAGCATACTTCCAGCAAATGGGGGATCTCTTCTCCGACGCGGCCCGCGAGCGGGCGACCGAGGTCGCGCCGCTGGCGCTGCGGGTACGGCCCCGGACACTCGACGAGTTCGTCGGCCAGACGCACGTCCTCGGCGAGGGGTCGGCGCTGCGCCGCTCGATCGAGGAGGACCGCGTCCGCTCGTCGATCTTCTACGGGCCGCCGGGCAGCGGCAAGACGACGCTCGCGCGGATCGTCGCCGCGGCGACCGACGCCGAGTTCGAGGAGCTCTCCGCCGTCTCGGCGACGGTGAAGGACGTGCGCGAGGTGCTCGCCCGCGCGCGCGAGAGGCTGGGCACGACGGGCCGCCGGACGATTCTCTTCCTCGACGAGATCCACCGCTTCAACAAGGCACAGCAGGACGCGCTGCTGCCGGCCGTCGAGGAGGGACTCGTGACGCTGATCGGCGCGACGACGGAGAACCCGTACTTCGAGGTCAACTCTGCGCTCCTCTCCCGCACGCAGGTGTACGAGCTCGAGCCGCTGTCGGACGACGACCTGCAGGAGGTGGTGCGGCGCGGCGCCGCCGAGCTCGGCGCGGAGATCCCGGCGGAGCTCGTCGACCTGATCGCGCAGCGCTCCGGCGGCGACGCGCGTTCCGCGTTGAACATCGTCGAGCTCGCCTGGGAGACCGCGGGCGGCGCGGCGCTGACCGAGGAGCACGTCGAGGACGCCGCGCGCAAGCGGCCGCTCGTCTACGACAAGGCGGCCGACGCGCACTACGACTTCACCTCCGCGTTCATCAAGTCGATGCGCGCGTCCGATCCCGACGCCTCCGTGTACTACCTCGCCGCGATGCTGGAAAGCGGCGAGGACGCGCGCTTCATCGCGCGGCGGATGATCGTGCTCGCATCCGAGGACATCGGCAATGCCGATCCGCGCGCGCTCCTCGTTGCCGTCGCCGCGGCGCAGGCCGTCGAGCACGTCGGCCTGCCGGAGGCGCGCCTCAACCTCGCCCAGGCCGCGATCTACCTCGCTCGCGCCCCGAAGTCGAACGCGAGCTACGTCGCCCTGAAGGAGGCCGCGCGCGACGTGCAGGAGCACGGCACGGTCCGCCCGCCGAAGGCGCTCCGCGACGGCAGCTGGTACGGGCGCCAGCTCGGCCACGGCAAGGGCTACATCTATCCGCACGACGATCCGGCCGGCTTCGAGGTCGACAACTTGCCGGACGACCTGAAGGGCCGGAAGTACTACCGCCCGTCCGGGAACGGCGAGGAGACCGACTAGAGAATCCGGGCGCCGAGCGCCGACGCAACGAGCTCGACGGCGAGCCGCGCGGTTTCGTTCTCGCGGTCGAGGATCGGATTGACCTCGACGACCTCGAGCGACCCCGCGAGACCGGACTCGGCGACGAGCTCCATCGCGAGATGCGCCTCGCGGTAGGAGAGGCCGCCTCGCACCGGTGTCCCGACTCCCGGCGCGTGTGCCGGGTCGACGACGTCCATGTCGAGGCTGACGTGCACGAAGCTCCCGCCCGCGACGTGCTCGATCGATTCGCGCATCGCGCGCTCGATTCCGATGCGGTCGATCTCGGACATCGTGAACACCTTCGCGGCGAGCCGGTGCAGGAGCTCCCGCTCGCCTACGTCGAGCGACCGCACGCCGACGAGGGCGACCCGCGCAGGATCGACCGCGGGCAGCGGCCACTGGTCGTAGGCGAACTCGCCGTCGGCGATGCCCATCGCGGCCGCGAGGACCATCCCGTGCACGTTGCCCGTGGGCGAGGTCGCGGGCGTGTTCAGGTCGCCGTGCGCGTCGACCCAGAGGACGCCCCCTTGCCCGTACGCCTGCGCCAGGCCGACGAGCGTCCCCAGCGCGACCGAGTGATCGCCGCCGAGGACGAGCGGCATCGCGCCCTCCTGCACGGCCCGCACGACCAGCTTCGCGACGTTGTCGCAGGCGTGCTTGATCTGCTCGAGGAAGCGCGCGTTCTCATCCCCCATCGTGGTCGCCTCGGCGACGGGAGCCGGGATGTTCCCCCAGTCGGTGCAGTCGACGCCGATCCGCTCGAGCTCCGTCTCGAGCCCCGCGTAACGGATCGCGGACGGCCCCATGTCGACCCCGCGCCGATCCTGGCCGAGGTCGAGCGGGGCACCGATCACGGCCACCTTGCGGCGGGGTTGCACGGTCACCGGCGCAAGGCTAGCGTGACGGCATGCAGGGGTCCCCTGCGGTGATCCGTGTCCTGCTCGCCGACGACGACACCACCTTCGTCGAGTTCCTGCGCCGGCTGATCGACCAGCAGCCGGAGCTCACCGTCGTCGGCACGGCGCACGACGGACTCGCCGCGATCGAGCTGGCGGAGAACGTGATGCCCGACGCGGTCGTGATGGATCTGCACATGCCGCTGCTCGACGGCGTCAGCGCGGTCGCACGGCTGCGCCGCGACGTGCCGCATCTCTGCCTGATCGCGCTGACCGGAGACGGCGACCCGGAGCTCCACCGCGCCGTCTCGGAGGCGGGAGCCGACGCCGTGCTTCTCAAAGGCGACCTGCTGCAGAATCTCGTCGAACGGCTTTCGGCGATCAGGACGCCGGCGTAGCGGACGGAACCGGGCGCGCGGTCACAGTCCTTGAAGCGCGCACAATCGTCCGGAGGCTGTCCCTAGACGATGTCGAGGATCGGGTAGCGCGCATCGAGGTCGAGGCAAGCCGCCGCGAAGAGGGCGGTGCCGACATCCCCGGTCCAGAGCGAGTAGCGGCCGCGGCCGTTGGCAGCGCGGAGGCGCTCGGCCTGGCCGAGCGCGTGGACGGCGAAGCGGCGCGCGCGCTCGAGCCACCGCTCGTCACCTGTGCGTGCGAATGCCTTCAGAAGCGCGAACCCATTGCCGGAAGTGCCGTGGCAGATGCCGTGGCCCTTCTCGTCGCCGTGCGCGCCGGCTCGCCAGATCAACTCGGCGCCGGCGAGCAGGAGCTCCTCGTCGAGGTAGTCGCACGCGCCGGCGAGCACGCCCGGAGCGCCGGTGCACCACTGGAGACGGATGTGCCCGTCGCCGCCGGGAAGCTGCGGACGCGGCGAGCCGGGCCAGTTGGCGAGGTCGCCCTCGCGGAAGGCGGCGCGGTTGAGCACGGCCGCCGTCTCAGCCGCGAGCGCCTCGTCCGGCTCGAACCGGAGCAGGGCGAGCGTGTTTCCAGCGGCGCCGTGCACCGTGCCGAGACCGCGGTAATCGTCGTCCTGCCGCCATAGCCCGTCGTCGCCGCGGCGGGCGCGCAGCGCTTCGGCCGACTCACGCGCCGCCTTTTCCCAACGCGGCTCTCCCGTCCATTCGCCCATTGCGAGAGCGGCGAGCAGCGTGCCGGGTGCGCCCCACATCACGTCGTCGGTCGGGTTCGTGACGTTGTCACGGACGAGCGCGTGGAGGTCGTCGGCGAGCGCGGGGTCGGAGGCGAGCCGGAAGGCGACGAGCAGCGGCCCCGTCTCCCCGCGGAGCAGCGCCGCCGGGTGCGAGTGGGCCTCACCCGCCATGAAGTCCGGCGCGGCGCGCTCAAGTTCGAGTGTGCGCAACGCGGCGCCGGCGAGGTCGAGCGACGTCTCGGCATGACCGCGTCGCCGCAGCGCATCGAGCGCCCAGATCACACCGGCCGCACCGACGTAGAGGTTCTTCATCGGCAGCGGTGCCTTCCACCCGTCCCATTCGTGGGCGGGCCAGAGCGCATCGAAATCGAACGCCGCGTCGGCGTCGGCGACGATCGCGGCGATCGCGTCTCCGACGCGTGCCGGATCCCACCGCTCGTCGGTCAGCGGCTCGAACTGCGCTGATTCGTAGAGCACTGCGCGCGAGCCTAACGCGAGCCGAGATCTCTAGACCTACCGGCTCGTCGTGCCCGAGGTTTGCGCAATGTCAGTTATGGGCGGCGCCAGGCATTGCGCAAACCATGGCGCCTTCGCCGCCCACCGCTGCGCCTCTGAACGACGCCGCCTATCGTGGCACGTTCGTGGTATAAATATGGCACGGCACGGGTCAGGATCAGTACAACGGTCGATGAGTCCTTGCTCGCAACGGCGCGGCGAGCGCGTTCGGGGCTCGCGGATTCCGCCCTGATTGACGAGGCGCTCATCGCTCTTGTAGCCCGCAACCGCGCGGCCGAGGTCGACGCCGCCTACGCGGCATACGACCGTGTCCCACTCGACGCGAACGACGAGTGGGGAGATCTCGCCTCGTTCCGGAGGGCTGCAGGCGCATCGTGACGGCGCTACCGGCGCGCGGAGAGGTCTGGTGGTGCGAGCTTGCCGAGGTCGGACGCCGGCCCGTTGTGGTGCTCTCACGAGACGCGGCGATTCCGCGGCTTCGTCGCACGCTGATCGGGCCGTGCACCACCACGATTCGCGCTATTCCGAGTGAGGTGCTGCTCGAGCCAGGCGACGACCCAGTGCCGCGGACATCGGTCGTCAACCTCGACTCGGTCGAGAGCGTGTCGGTCGGAACCCTCGTCGAGCGCCTTGGCCGACTGAGCGACGAGCGGATGCGTCAGATCTGCGAGGCCCTCGAGATCGCCGTCGCCTGCGAAGGCTGACTTCGTCTCGGCCGCGGGAGAAGTCGGTTTGCGCGGTGTCAGTTAATGGCGAGGGCCGGAATCGAACCGGCGACACCACGGTTTTCAGCCGTGTGCTCTACCGACTGAGCTACCTCGCCGCGCGGCGCAGTCTAGCGACGGCCGCGCGCAAAAAAGAGAGAGGAGGGCGTCGAGACCGGTGCTGCCGTGTCGTCGACGTTCTCCTCTCGTCGGCTGAAACCTTAGACCTTCCGGGCGACGAGCGCCGTCCCGGCTCCGGCCGAAAAGTCCGCAAATTCCGTGAATCCTCGGCGCGCCAATTCCCTGCGAAGCCGCCCGCTCGAAACATAGATCGGCGTCTCCGGTCCGAGCGAGAACGAAAAGAGCGCAGCGCCGCCGGGAGCCGTGACGCGCGCCAGCTCGTCGAAGAACGGGATCATGTTCGCGAGCAGAACGAGGTCGAATGCGCCGTCCTCGAACGGGAGCCGCGAGGCGTCGGCCCGCTCGAAGTGCACGTGGCGGCGCAACTCGGGCGGCGTCTTGCGCCGGGCCTCCTCGACCATCGCATCGGCGAGGTCGACGCCGACAACCTCTGCATCCGGAAACCGGCGCGCGGCGAGGAGCGCGGCCTCGCCGGTGCCGGTGCCGAGATCGAGCACGCGCACGGGCGGATCGACGCTCTCGAGCGCGGCCTTGAACGGCGCAAACGACTGCGCGCTTCGCATCGTGTCCCAGTACGGCGCCAGCCGCTCGAACTGCGTCCGCAGCAGCGGAGCGAAGAGACGCCAGAGGACCGGTCGCCGCACGACCGCGTTCGTGGCCGTGCGGGCGAGCCGGCGGCCGAGCGCGCGCTCGAGGCTCACGGCGCGTCGAGGCGGATTCTCAGCTCCTGCCCAGGGCGCACGCGGAGCACTGTCCCCGCGTCGCCGCGGTTGACGGCGAGCGCGACGTTGCGGTAGGCGTCCTCGTAGAGGATCAGGTCGCCGCTGCGGGCATCCGCGAAGGTACGCGCCGCGACCGCGAAGTAGCGCTCGCCGCCGGCCTCGAGCTCTACCTGCTTCCCGGGCACGATGTCCGCCTGCTCCAGATGCTCACGGGTCAGGTTGAGCGCGACGTTTCCGAACCGGTCGACGTACAGAACGGTGGCGCGGATCCGGTTCGACCCGACTTCGGGCTCGGGCAGATCGAGCCGCGCGAGCGCGTCCGGATCGAGCGGCGGCCCGAGCTCCGACGGCTCGACGCCGAGCGCGAGATGCGCGGCCGCCGGTGAGAAGAGATCGCGGCCGTGGAAGGTGCGCGAGACCGATTCGAGGGCGTACGCCGGGTTCGCGAGCTCGTAGGCCTCGGCGATCCCGCCCAAGCGCTCCGCCGCCGGAACGAGCAGCCCGTTGTCGGGCCCGACGTAGAGACGTCCATCCGCGTCGCGCAGCGCGAGCGCGCGACGTGATCCGCCAACACCCGGATCGACGACGGCGAGGTGGACGCCCACCGGCATGTACGGCAGCGCGTTCGCGAGCACGAGAGCGCCCTGGAGCACGCGGCCGGGTTCGAGCCCGTGCGTGATGTCGATGATCTCCACGTCGGGTGCGATGCGCTTCATCACGCCGTGGCACGTCCCGACGAAGTCGTCCCGCAGTCCGAAGTCGGTGAGGAAGGTGATGAAGCGCGGCACGACGCGCGGAGCCTACTGGGCGACGGCGCGCGCGACTGCCTCGACGAGCCCGTCGAGGTCATGCGTCTCCGCCTCGGCTGCGACCCGCAGTCCGAAGGAGCGGGCGGTGTCGGTCGTGACCGGACCGATCGACACGACGGGGACATCCACCCCGAGCACCGCGAAGGCGCGCGCCTGCGACGAGGACGCGAGCACGGCGAGGTCGCCGTCGGGCGCCTCCGCCGGCCGCAGCTCGATCGTGCGATAGAGCGGCAGGAAGTCGGCGCCGAGCCCTTCGGCGAGCGTGCGCCGTGCGCCCTCGGCGGCCGCGACGAGAACGCGGCCGGGCGCGGCCGGGAACTCGGCGAGGAGCCCTTCCTGCGTCGAGACCGTTGCGACGAGGTCGGTGTCGATGCCGTGAGCAGCGAGCACGTCTGCGGTGCCCCGACCGATCGCCGCGACACGCGGGAGTGGTCCCGCCGGCCGCCGGCGGGCGAACTCGTCGGCGCCGTTCGGACTCGTGATCACAAGCCAGTCGTATCCCGCAATGTCGATCGACCCCTCCCCGAGCGGCTCGAAGTCGATCAGCGGGCACTGCACGACGTCGTGCCCGAGCGCCGTGAGCCGGTCCGCAAGCTTCCCCGCCTGCCGAGTAGATCGCACCACGATGATCCTCACGGCGGCGGGACCGTCCCTAGCCCCCGGCCCTCCCACGGGGTTACCAAAATAGACAACGTGGACGCGCGGAACTGTGCCGACTTCGTGCCGAAATCGTCACTCGCGGACCAGGGACAGGAGCTCGCGGCCCAGGGCTTCGGGGTCCTCACCGGTGCGGCGTTCGAGCCAGGCGCCGTTCTCGTCGGCGACGAGTGCGGTCAGCGTTTCCCCGTCGTGGTACGCCGCAACCGGCGCGAGACAGCCGCTGCCGACTGCCGCGACGCACGCACGCTCCGCCTCGACACGCCGCCGCGTCTCGGCGTGATCGGTCGCGCCGACGAGATGCTCCTCGCCTGCGCGCACCTGCAGCGCGATCGCCCCCTGCGCGGCCTCCGGCAAGAGCACGTCCGGATCGAACCGCCGGCCGATCTCGCCCGCGAGCCCGAGCCGGTCGAGACCGCACGCGGCGAGGACGACCGCGTCCAGGCCACGCTCGGCGCGCTTGCGGAGCCGCGTGTCGATGTTCCCGCGCAGCGGCTCGATCGAGAGCGACGGCTCGAGCGCGAGCAGCTGCGCGCGCCGCCGCACCGACGCCGTCCCGATACGCATCCCCGGACGAAGCGACTCCGCGCCGCACAGCGCATCGCGCGGATCGTCGCGCTGCAGGTACGCGCCGACTGCAAGACCTTCGGGATCGCTCGAGGTCATGTCCTTCGCCGAGTGCACGGCGACATCGATCCGATGCTCGAGCAGCGCCTCCTCGAGCTCCTTCACGAACACGCCGCGCGAGCCGATCTGCCCGAACGGCTTCGACCGGTCGCGGTCGCCCGCCGTCGTGATCGGAACGAGCGCGATCTCGATGCCCGGACCGCGCAGCCGCGACGCCGCCTGCTCCGCCTGCGTGAGCGCGAGCCTACTGCCGCGCGATCCGACGCGGATCAGCACAGGCGACGCGCCCCGTCTTCGTCTGCCCGCAGCTGCGCGCGCCACGCGGACGGACGCGCACGAACGCCGACGGCGCCTGCACGGGTAGCGGCCGCCCCGTCAGCCAGCGCCCGGCTGTCTTCAGCGTTCTTCCTCGCCGAGACCGAAGAGGTGCCGCACCGCTTCAGCATAGACCACCCCGTCCGCCGCAGCGGCCGCCTGCTTCATCCGCACCGTCGGCAGGTGAAGCAGCTTGTCGACGATGCGAGACGCGAGCGTTTCGACGGCCTGCCGCTGCGAGTCGCTCAGCTGCCCGAGCCGCGACTCCGCGCGTCGAAGCTCGGCCTCGCGAATCTCGTCCGCCCGCGCACGAAGCGACGCGATCGCGGGTACGACGTCGAGGGACGCCTGCCACGCGCGGAACGCGTCGGCTTCCTCGGCGACGATCTCCTCGGCCCGCTGCGCCTCGCGCCGCCGCACCAGGAGCGTCTGCGCGACAACGGCCTCCAGATCGTCGATGTCGTACAGGTAGCAGCCGTCGAGCTCGTGGATCGAGGGATCGAGATCGCGCGGAACGGCGAGGTCGATCAGCAGCAGCGGGCGGCCGCCACGTGCTCGCTCGACGGTCTCACGCGTGAGGACGTAGCCGGGCGCGCTCGTCGAGGAGACGACGACGTCCGCCTCCGCGAGGCGCTCTTCGATCTCGGCCAGCGGCAGCGCCTCCGCGCCGACGCGCTCCGCCAGGCCGGCGGCGCGATCGGGCGACCGGTTCGCGACGTACGCGATCCGCGCGCCGCGAGACGTGAGGTTGCGTGCGGCGAGGTCACTGATCTTGCCGGCCCCGACGAGCAGGATCGTCCGTCCGTCGAGATCGCCGAAGACCTGCTCCGCGAGTGCGGCGGCTGCGGCGGAGACCGACGCGGGATTCTCCGCGATCGCCGTCTGCGCGCGGACCTTCTTGCCCGTCGCGAGCGCCTGGTGGAAGAGCCGGTTCAGGAGCGCCCCAGGCGAACCCGCCTCGTACGCGGCGCGAACCTGTCCGAGGATCTCTCCCTCGCCGGGGACGAGCGAGTCGA
>Ga0066710_100001520_pt1 | contig 17441 bp, 18 predicted proteins | sample GraSoiAngelo_159_FD_79666 | JGI IMG/M metagenome (GOLD analysis project Ga0066710, IMG submission 79666) | Grasslands soil microbial communities from the Angelo Coastal Reserve, California, USA - 14_1009_16_40cm | ecosystem: Environmental > Terrestrial > Soil > Grasslands | place: USA... | reverse complement strand
GTCGGATGTCCGAAGCACCGCGACGGTGCGAAGCTGCCTAAGTCACGAAAAGCTAATTACTTAGATAGGGAAAAGCAACGGAAAATGCGAGGCTAACTGGGGCTGGGAAAGGGAGTTACGACGACAGGTTTTTGATCGGACGTTGATGGGCACCTCCGATGTTGATCCCAGGCTGAAGCCTGGGCTCGGCAGGCGCTGTGCTGGAAGCACAATGAGGGAGCGAAGCGGGAGTCGTTCAGGACAGCGTCGGCCGAGCCCACCCTTCAGTGTGGGAGGGAACGTCGCGGAGAATGTCGACTCACCAACTCTACGTTCACCTCGTCTGGACGACGCGCGATCGCCTGCCGATGATCAATGCGGCGACGCGCTCGTTCCTCGACGAGTTCTTCAAGAAGACCGCAGCCCGCCAAGACACCGAGGTCGTTGGGCTTTCCATTCTGAGTACCCATGTTCACATGATCGTACGGACGCCACCGCGCATCGACCCGCCCCGGCTCCTGCAGTTCTTCAAGGGCGGGAGCAGTTACGCGGCCAGCCGCCTTCCGGGAAACGTCCTCGGACTCAGGTGGGCGCCGGAGTACTCGGCGACCACGGTCGGCCCCCGGCAGCTCGAGCGGGCCATTCAATACCTCGGGAATCAAGCCGCCCATCACCCCGGAGAGGCTATCGCAGAGCCAACACTGTCCTTAAGGACAGTGCCTGCCGAGCCCACCCTTTAGGGTGGGAACAACCAGACCCGGGGGAGATGCGCCTCACTGCGGAGGGAGATGCGCCTCACTGCGGAGGGAGATGCGCCTCGCTGCGGAGGGAGATGCCGCCTCGCTGCGGGGGAGATGCCGCCTCAGTGTGGGGAGACGCCTGCTCACCCTCCCACCTCCAACACGACCTTCCCCCACTGCTCCCCCCGCTCCAACCGCTCGTACCCCTCCCGCGCTTGGTCGAGGGGATACACGCGGTCAACGACCGGCCGCAACTCGCCCTGCCCCAGCCGGCGCACGATCTCGGCGTATTCCGCGGCGTTGCCCATCGTCGAGCCCATGAGCGTCCAGTGATGCCAGAACAGCCGGCGCAGGTCGAGCGATACCTTCGGTCCCGTCGTGGCACCGCAGGTGACCAGCCGCCCGCCGCGCCGCAGACAGCGCTGCGATTGGTCCCACGTGGCTTCGCCCACGTTCTCCACCACGACATCCACCCCGCGCCGGCTCGTGAGCGCGCGCACCTCTTTGGGCACGTCTTGTGTGCGATGATTCAGCGTCACATCGGCCCCCAAACGGCGCGCTGCTTCCAACTTGGCGTCGCTGGAGCTCGTGACGACGGTCTTGGCCCCCAGCAGCTTCGCGATCCGCATCGCGGCGAGCGACACGCCGCCGCCGATTCCCCAGACGAGCACCGTCTCGCCCGCCCGCACTTGCGCGCGCGTCACGACCATCCGCCAGGCCGTGAGCGTCACGAGCGAGAAGGCCGCGGCCTCGGCCCAGCTCAGCGCCGGCGTCAAGACGGGGAGCAGCGCCACGTTGTGCTCGGGAACCGTGACGAACTCGGCCGCGGTCCCCGGCAGATGCTCGCCCAGCATCTTGTAGCTCACGCACAGGGAGTGCTCCCCGGCGCGGCAAAACTCGCAGGTGTAGTCGGAGATCCCCGGGTTGATGAGCACGCCGTCGCCGATCCTGGCGCGCGTGACGCCCGGTCCGACCGCTTCGACCCGACCGGCGCCGTCGGCCCCGACGATATGCGGAAAGCGATACTCCCCCGGGAGCCCGGCGACGACGAACAAGTCGAGGTGGTTCAGTGCCGCGGCCCGGACGGCGACGCGCACCTCTCCCGCGCCGGGAGCGGGGGCGTCGGGAACGTCAGCGATCTGAACGGCGTCCAGGGAACCGGTCGAGGTGATGACGCATGCGCGCACGCCCGCCGTGAGCTCCCTAACCCCTAGCCCCTAGCCCCCAGCCCCTGCCTTTCAAGGCCGGAACGCGGGCGTCACCATCTGCTCCGCGCCGGTGGTGGGCATCGGCACTGGGGTACCGGAGCCGACCGGCTGGATGTACACCCTGTAAACCGGGTTCCGGCGGTTCTCCGGCTGCGCGTTCACCACCAGCGCCACCAGGTCCCCCGCGGGAGACACCGCGAACGACGTGAGCGCGAGATCGGTGCCCGTCAGCGGGGTGACGGCCCCGGTCGTGAGGTCGGCCCGTACCACTTGCTGGACGGTGCGGTTCCCGACGCGCTTCTCCAGGAGATACGCGAGGGTCCCGTCGCGCAGGAACCGCGGCTCCGCCTCGCGCTCTTGCGGGCTGCGGGTGAACGGGCGCTGGTTCGAGCCGTCGCGCGACATCAGCCAGACGTCGTAGCTCTTGTTGCGCAGCGAGAGGTAGGCGATCATCTGCCCGTCGGGCGACACCGTGGGCGCGAAGTTGACCGAGTCGCGTGTGAGCTGGGTCAGCCCCGTGCCGTCCACGTTCACCATCCAGACCTGCTGTTTCCCGGCGCTCCGCGTCGAGTGGAACACCACGGCCTGCCCGTCAGGAGTGAATGCGGGACGGCCATCGGCCTGGGGGTCGGTCGTGAGGCGCGTCGCGTTCGTTCCGTCGGCGTTCATCACGTAGATCTCGGCGTTGCCGTCGCGCGTCGAGGTGAACGCAATGCGCGACCCGTCGGGCGAGAACGCCGGCTCGGTGGCGTTCGCCGTATCGGTCGAGATCCTGGTGAGCTGCGCCAGGTTCGACCGCTCGGCGGCGTACAGCTGGAACTTGCCCCCGCGCGAGCTGGCCAGCACGATCTCGCCCACGACGTATACGTCCGCCGTGGTGGTCTTGCCGCCGGGAGCCGTCGCACTGATACGCGCGTGGCCGTACCCTGTCCCCGCCACCGTACCGTCCTCGCCGACGGTCGCGACCTGCGGGTTGTCGGTGCTCCAGGTGAGGTTCATCGCGGGGCCCACCACGGTTCCCTGGTCGTCGGCGTAGCTCGCCCGCAGGGTCAGGCGCTGGTTCAGCCCGACGCCCACGCGGGGCTGCGCGAGTTTCACCGATCCCGCGATGACGTTCACGTTCCAGGTGGCCGCGAGGCCCGAGGGCCCCCGCACGGTGAGTTGCGTCCGGCCGACGGCCTTGCCGGTGAGGATCCCCGTTTGGGCGTCGAAGGTCGCGACGTTCGGGTCGGCCACGCTCCACCGCAGCGGCGCTTCGGGGATCGGCGTGCCGTCCTCGGCCAGAGCGTGGGCCTCGAACTTCAACGTGGCGGTGAGTGGCACCTGGGTGTCGGGCGCGCGGGGCGGCAGCACGGACATCCTGGCCGCCACGCGGTGCACCGACACCTCGATGCTCTTGCTCTGTAACAACCCCGACACGGCGAGCGTCGCCTTCCCGGGGCCGACGGCGGTCACGACGCCCGCCAGGCTGACGCGCGCGACGCCCTGGTCGCTCGAGGCCCATTGGAGCGCCAGGGGATTCACGCCGCGGCCGTTCTGCGACGGCACGAACACATGGAGCGTATCGAGGTCCCCGGGGGAGAGCAGCAAGGGCGACGTTTCCCGGATGGCGAACTCCGCGGGCGCCACCACGACCGGCGCCGTGGCGGTGAGCCCCCCCGAGGCCGACGCCTGAATCGTGCCCTGGCCCGGTCCGAGCGCCACGACGTTGCCGTTCTGGTCGACGCTGGCCACATCGGACCTCAGCGAGCTCCAGGTCACGACAACCGGTGCCGCCGGCGACCCGTCCTCGCGCAGGGCCCGGGGTGAGACGCGCGTGTTCTCGGAGGGCAGGAGGTAGATGGCCGGCGGCTCGAGCCGCAGGGCCGCCGCGGGGCCACTGCCCGCCGGCTGGCCCGCGAGCGGGTCGGCCCCGCCCGGCGGGGTCTGTTGCTGCGGCGGCACCTGCGGCGGCGGGGTCGCGCCCCCGATCACCTGCACCGCCGCTTGCCCCTTCCTGATGCCGACGCGCGCCTCGACGATCGCGACGCCGTTGGCCACCCCCGTCACCGTGCCGTTGTTGTCCACCCGGGCTACGCCCACGTTGTTCGAGGACCAGATGATGCGAACGGTGGGGATGACGTTGCCGACGCGGTCGAATGCTGTGGCCAACAGCCCGCTACGCTCGCCGGCCCGAATCGTGATCGAGGGCGGCGCGACTTGGACCTCGGCGACATTCTGCGCCAATGCGGCGCCCGGGACAATCAGCGCGAGCGCTGCAACCTGTGCACGACGGGTCATAGCTGCGCGAACCTAAGTCCGCCTAAATGCCGTTGTCAAGCCAACTTGTCACGAGCCTTGCGCGTCACTTGCGTGGTCGGCTTCCGTGGGTAAGCTATAGGCCACGCCCAGCCACTACCAGCGGAGGAGAGATCCGATGCTTGAGCAGAGGGATTACACGGAGAGCAGCTGGCCGGGACCCGGCTTCACGGAGCCGATGTATCCCTCGGTTCCGTCGCCCGCGCCCGTCCCTTCGCCGGCGCCGATGAGAGATGATTCCATGGCGCCCGCGAAGCCGAAGGCCAGAAAGGCGGCGAAGAAAAAGAAGAAAAAGGCTGCCAAGAAATCCCGGCCGAAGGCCAAGAAGAAGAGTGCGAAGAAGAAGAAGGCCGCCAGGAAGAAACGCCGCCGCTAGAAGACGTCGACTGGGCACCGCGGGAGCGCGCTCCGGATGGCAACTGCCATCTGCTCGAGCCGTTCCCGCGGTACTCTTTTCAGGGTCGGATCGGCAGGCGGCCGATCCAACGAGTACAGATGCACGGCGTCGGGCGCCGCGCGCACCAGAACCGGCAGCCACGCCGCCAGGCTCGCATCGCTCGACCCGTCCCACTCCCGCCCTGTCGTCACCATCGCCTGGAGCGTGTAGGGCTTCAGGGCCCGGTACTCGACGATCAGCCGGTCGGTGTCGTAGCGCACGCCGTTCACGCGCTCCATCGGTCCGGGATCGAGCTTCAGCATCCGCGCGTCGAGCCGGAGCAGCGCGGTGCGCACCGCCGGCTGTCCGGCGGCCAGCCCGTTCGACAGGATCGCCACACGCGAGGCCGGTGCGATTTCCGCCCGCACCTTGAGCACGCGGTCCACCACCACCGCGAAGCGCGGATGCAGGGTGGGCTCGCCATTGCCCGAGAAGGTGATCCAGTCGGGCCGCGTGGCGGCGCGGGCGAGCGCGCGGCTCAGGCTGTGGGCCACCTCGTCGGGCGACGGCCAGCGCGCCCCCTCGGCCTTGGGCGTGTTCCGGCCGCATTGGCAGTACGGACAATCGAGCGAGCACAGCTTCGAGCGCGCGGGCAGGAGGTTCAAGCCCAGGCTCACGCCGAGACGACGAGAGCGCACCGGTCCGTACACGGTCTTCTCCCACAGCGGGGTTGCGTCAGCCATCATGGAAGGTACGTTGGGTCGAACTCCAAACTAAAGAGGCGCGTCGTGCGAGGTACGTGGTGTGTGGCGCTCCTGGTGATGGCCTGCTCGGCGCCGCCCGCGCAGGGCGGCAACCCGCCGGTGGAGATCGTGGCCATGCTGACCCGCTCAGCGGCTGACTGGAACCGCGGCGATTTGCCGGGCTTCATGAGCGACTACGCCCGCGACTCGCTCACGAGCTACGTGTCCGGCGGTCACATGCAATACGGCTGGCAGGCGTTGTACGACCGCTACCAGGCGAATTACTTCGCGCCGGGCAAGGCGCGCGACTCGCTCGCCTTCGAGGAGATCCGCGTGCGCGCCCTCACGCCCGACTTCGCCTATGCCACGGCGCGGTTCAAGCTGCTGCGCGGGGATTCGCTTGTCGCGAGCGGCCCATTCACCCTGGTGCTACAGAAGCAGGGGGATCGCTGGCGCATCCTGCACGACCACACGTCGAGCGACCCGAAGTGACCGCCCGTCCGCCGGCGACCGTCAGGGAGTCCTTTAGGGTCCGATTGACCGCCGCGGTTCTCCTGCTGTGGAGCCTGGCGGGCTGCCGGGGGTCGGGGGCCGCCGTCATCGCCCTCGAAGGCGCCACGCTGATCGACGGCGCCGGCGGCGCCCCGAAGCCCGACGTCGTCATTGTGATCCGGAACGGCCACATCGACGCGGTCGGCCCGGTCAACGAGGTCCGGATCCCGGCGCGCGCCCGGCGCATCAGCCTGGTCGGGAAGACCGTCCTGCCGGGGCTGATCGATGCGCACGCCCACGTGGAACGCTGGGCGGCGCTGCGCTACCTCGCCTGGGGGGTCACGACCGTCCGCGACCTGCACAGCGCCAACGACTCGGCGTTCACGCTGCGCAGCGACCTGAATCTCGGCGCGATTACCGGGCCACGCATGTTCACGGCCGGCGCGATGATCGACGGCGTCCCCGCCACCTATCCCACGGCCACCGGCGTAGCGACCGGGGCGGAGGCGCGGCGCGCCGTCGACCAACGCGCCGTCGCCGGCGCCGACTACCTGAAGATCTACACGAAGATCACGCCCGCCTTGCTGCGGCCGCTGCTGGACGAGGCGAACAACCTCCGGCTGCCGGTCGCCGCCCACCTCGGCAAGACCGACGCGCTCACCGCCGCGCGAGCCGGCGTGGTATCGCTCGAGCACATGGCCGGCGTGGTGCAGACCGCCGCGCGCACGCCCGGCGCGTACTTCCGCGCCCACGACCGCTTCCTCGCCGGTTGGACCGCCGAAGAGCAGGGGTGGGCGCGGCTCGACTCCGCGACGGTGGCGCGCACCGCGCGGGCGCTCGCCGGGACCCGCGTGGCCATTGTCCCGACGCTCATCCTGCATGAAATGCTGTCGCGGCTCGACAACCCCTTGCTCCTCACGCGGCCGGGCATGGAGGACGTGCCCAACGCCGCGCGCAGCGTGCGCGATGTCGCCGGTTTGCTACGCCGCTCGGGCTGGCGGTCCCGCGACTTCGCCGGGTTCCGGCGCTCCCGGGCCCGCCAGGACCAGTTCGTGCGCGAGTTCAAGCGGGTCGGCGGCGCGATCGCGGCCGGCACGGACGCCCCCAACCAGCTGCTCGTGCCGGGGTTTTCGCTGCACGAGGAGATGGCCCTGCTGGTGAGGGCGGGGCTCACGCCCATCGAAGCGATCGGCGCCGCGACCCGGCGCGGCGGCCACCTGCTCCACGCCGACTCCCTCGGCCTCGTGGCCCCCGGCAAAGTGGCCGATCTCGTCGTGTTGAACGCGAACCCGGCCCGGAACATCGCGGCCACGCGCGACATCGCCTGGGTGATGAGCCGCGGGCACATCCTTCGACCAGATTCCCTGAGGGCGTCATGGAGATAACGGGGCGGTCGGCATTAGCTCGGATCTGGACTTCGTCCGCCGGTCCGCCAGTCCGCCTGACCGCCCTGCTCTTGGCGCTCACCGCATGCCCGGGGGCCAACCGCGAGGCGGCTCGCGGGCCGTTCGACGTCGTGCTGCGCGGCGGCTGGATCGTGGACGGCAGCGGCAATCCGCGCTACGCGGGCGACGTCGCGATCCGAGGCGACCGCATCGCCGCCGTGGGATATCTGGGGGGGGGCGGGGGGCGCGGCGTCGCAGCGCGCGAGACCCTCGACGTGTCCGGCCTGGTGGTGGCGCCGGGGTTCATCGACATGCTGGGCCAGTCCGAATACAACGTCCTGGTGGACAACCGCGTGCTCAGCAAGGTGACCCAAGGCATCACCACGGAGGTCACGGGCGAAGGCGGGTCGGTCGCGCCCCTCACGGACCTGCTCGTCGTGGACGACTCCGCGTGGATGAAGAAGTACGGTGTTCGGGAAGACTGGCGGGACCTGGACGGCTACTTCGCGCACCTGGCGCGCACGACGAGCGCGGTCAACATCGCGACGTTCGTTGGGGCGACGCAGCTCCGCCTGGCCGTCGTGGGCAAGCAGGACCGGCACGCGACGCCGGAGGAGCTGGCACACATGGTGGCGCTGGTGGACACCGCGATGGAGCAGGGTGCCCTGGGCCTCTCCACGGCGATGGAATATGCGCCTGCCTTCTACGCCCCGACCGAAGAGATCATCGCGCTCGCGAAGGCCGCCCGGCGCCACGGCGGCGTGTACGCGACGCACATGCGCAACGAGGGCGGGCAGATCGACCAGGCACTGGACGAGACGTTCCGCATCGCCCGCGAGGCCGCCATCCCGGCGGAAATCTGGCATCTCAAGGTCTCGGGACGGCACAACTGGGGCCGGATGCCGCACGTCCTGGCGCGCATCGACTCGGCCCGCGGGGCGGGGCTCGACGTCACCGCCGACCAGTACCCATATCTCGCCGGGGCGACGTCGCTCGACGCGTCCGTCCCGGCGTGGGCCCATTCGGGGGGGAATGACTCGCTCCTCTCGCGCCTGCGCGATCCGGGCACGCGGGCGCGTCTCCGCGCCGAGCTCGTCGCTCCCCCGCAGACCACCGACCGCTTCTACCGGGCCACCGAGGGGCCGCAGGGCGTCATTGTGTTCCCGTTCGAGGACTCGCTGCACTACCTGCAGGGGAAGCGCCTCTCCGAAATCGCCGCAGCGCGTCGGCAGGATCCCATCGAGACGATGTTCGACCTGATCATCGCCGACCACGCGCGCAGCGGCGCCATCTACTTCTTGATGAGCGAGCCCGACGTGCAGGCGGCGATGCGGCAGTGGTGGGTGGCCGTGAACACCGACGCCGGCGGAGTCGCGCCGGACGGGCCGTTCGGCAACGAGGGGACCCATCCCCGGGCCTACGGATCCTTCACCCGCATCCTCGGCCGTTACGTGCGCGAGCAGCATCTGATGACGGTGGAGTACGCTGTCCGCAAGATGACGTCGCTCGCCGCCCAGCGCGTCGGGCTGATGGACCGTGGCCTGGTGCGCCCGGGGATGTACGCCGACCTCACGGTATTCGACCCGACCACCGTGATCGACCGCGCTACGTTCGAGCAGCCGCACCAGCCCTCGGTGGGTATCGAGTATGTCTTCGTGAACGGGCAGGCGGTGGTGCGGCGCGGGAAGCTCACCGACGCCCGGCCGGGGCGCGGGCTGCGAGGCCCGGGCTTTATGCGGTCGCGGTGACGCTCGGGCGGTTGCTGCTCGCGTGGGTGCCGGTGGCGGCATGGTTCCTGATCGCGGGATGGGCCGGCCGGCGGCTCGCCGAACGAACGGGGGGAGAGGGAACCTTTTCCGCGCCCGCGGCTACTAGGGCCTGGACCGCCGGTTGGACCACCGCCGAGGCGGGCGTCGTCACCCTGTTCGCGTCGCTTTGGTTCGACTCACTCGGCAGCGGCGGCTGGTGGGTTCTCTTTCTGCTCGTCGGGCTCCTCGTCGCCTGCCGAGCCTCGACCTTCCCCCGACGCACCATCCTGCTTCTTGTCGTCACCGACACGGTGCGTTACGTGGGGGCAGGAGCCCTCCTCGCATGGAGGCTCGGCTCATGAAGTCGCTCAAGAAGGCGATCGTCAAGCTCGAAGCATTCTTCCTTGACCGGGAAACCAGGCCGGGCGTGCTCGCGCGCCAGGCGGTGGGCAAGGAGAAACCCGGCGACGCGAAGCTCGCCGAGCTGCTGTGCCAAGAGCGCCGGGCGCGCACGCGCATGGACGGCTCGATCGGGGACTCGCTGTTCGATACCGCGTGGGCGGCGTGGGAAATGATGGACCTCGGGCTCGACGCGCTGGACGGCGGTTTGGACCGTCTGATCTCCTGGGTGCTGAGCAAGATCGAGGCGGGGGACGCGGTCGCCCTCCCCTCACCGGCCCCCGCCCCCGCCCCCGCCCCCTTTCCGCTCACGCTCCCGAGCGGCCTGGTGCTGCCTGCCGCGGGGGACGCGGCCTACGCGACGCGCGCCATCGCCGTGCGCACGTTGGTCCGGGCGCGACATGGGGAGCGACCAGGCGTTGCCGCGGCGGTCCGCGGGCTGGCCCAAGGCCCGCAGCCGCCGACCTTGAACCTCAGTGCATCGGTGCTCGGAGCGCTCGCTCTGGCGCCGCCGGAGCACCGGCACCACCTCGATGGCCTCATCGGGCGCCTCGGCGCCGCGCAGGGCGACGACGGCGGCTGGCCCGGTGCGGACCTGTTCCAGATGCTCGAGGCGCTGGTGCTCGCCGGCATCCGGCCCGCCCGGGCATTGATCGCGAAGGCGGTGCCCGCCTTGGTCCCGCTGCAGCGCGAGACGGGTGCGTTCGACGATCCACCGCACGAGGAGCGCGCCCTGATCGGGCTGCGGGCGTTGCTCGTCGCCGCCGAGGACTGAGCCGCAGTATCTTCGGTGGACCTATGTCCACCGTTCGTCTGACGGCCCTGTCGCACGGCGCGGGCTGAGCCTGCAAGCTCGGCCCCGCCGAGCTGGCGCAGGTCTTGCGCCACGTGCCGCACCTCACGGATCCGCGCATCCTGGTCGACGCCTCGACTCGGGACGACGCCGCCGTGTACCGCCTGGCGCCGGACCGCGCGCTGGTGGCGACGGTGGACTTCTTCACGCCGATCGTGGACGACGCCTACGACTTCGGGCGCATTGCCGCGGCGAATGCCTTCTCGGACGTCTACGCGATGGGGGCGACCCCGCTGCTCGCGTTGAATCTCGTGGGCTGGCCCCGCGGGAAGCTGCCGCTCGACCTGCTGGGCGACGTGCTGCGCGGGGGGCAAGACGTGGCGCGGGCCGCAGGGGCGTTCGTGCTGGGTGGGCACTCCGTGGACGACCCCGAGCCGAAGTACGGCATGGTGGCGATCGGCGAAGTGCACCCCGACCGCATCGTGACGCTGGCCGCGGCGCGGCCCGGCGACGCGCTCGTGCTCACGAAGCCGATCGGCACGGGCGTGCTCACGACGGCGCTGAAGCGCGACCTCCTGGCGGCCGCCGAGCTCGCCCCGGCCGTCGCGTCGATGACTACGCTGAACGCCGGCGCCGCGCGGGCGATGCTCGCGGTGGGCGTGCACGCGGCCACGGATGTCACCGGCTTCGGCCTGCTGGGCCACCTGCACAACATGCTGGCGGCGAGCGGCGTAGCGGCGGAGATCGACGCGGCCGCCGTACCCCTCTTTGCCGGCGCGGCGGAGCTGGCGGCGCGCGGCGCCGTCCCGGGCGGCACGGAACGCAATCGCGAGGCCTTGGCGGCGCACGTCACGTTCGCACAGGCCGTCCCCGAAGCGACGCGCGTGCTGCTGTGCGACGCGCAGACGTCCGGCGGCTTGTTGCTCGCCGTGCCGGCCGATCGCGCGGCCGCCCTCATCGCCGCGCTCGAGCGGGAAGGCACGCCCGCGGCCGTCCGCATCGGACGCGTCGCCGCGGGGACGCGCGGAGCCATCACCGTCCGCTGATGCCCTCTCCCGTGGGCCGGATCCCCGAATACCGCTCGATCACTCCCGAGGCGCTCGACGCATTGGAGCGCGCGGTGCGGGAGCGGCGCCGGGTGGCGCTGCGGCGGCGGGGCACCGAATATGTGGTGGTGGCCGAACGACTCGACGCGAGCGGGCGGGACGAGGTGCTCGCTGGGCGCCTCCCCATGACGGGCGAAGTGCTCGCCTTCCGCCTGCGCGACCTGGAGACCTTCGCGGTGCTGCCGTGAGCGCCGGGAGCCGCCTATGTTCACCCGCCTCCTGATCGGCCTCGACGGCAGCCCGCGCGCGGACGAAGCGCTGGAACAGGCGGTCGTGCTGGGCCGCCGGTTCGGAGCGACCCTCGTCGTCGCGCACGTGCGGGAGCGGGGACGAGGGACGGCGAACGGGGCCATGCTGGAGCGAGCCGCGGAGCGGGTGCGCGCCGCCGGGCTCAAGGTCGAGACCGCGTTGCGCGACGGCGACCCCGACACCGAGCTCGCGGCACTTGCCCAGGAAGCCGACGCCGTGCTCGTCGGGCGGCGGGGCCGCACCAGCGCGGCGGGGGAGCTGGGCGCCACCGTCGCCTCGTTGATCAAGATCGCCGAACGCTGCGTCATCGTGTGCGGCTCCCGGCCGTCGGAGATGCACGCGTGCGCCATCGCGTACGACGGCCGCGAAACGAGCCGCCGCGCGCTCGAGCTCGCGGGGCGGTTCGCGAGCGTCGCGCACAGCACCGTACACCTGATCCACGCCACGATCGATCGCGCCGCCGGGCTCCAGGTGGTGGGCGAGGCGGAAGCCGTGCTCTCGCTGCAGGGGGTCACGTTCGTGACCCATATCGAGTCCGGCACGCCCGGGGAGGTCGTGGCGCGGGTGGTGGAGCGGACCAAGTGCGACGCCCTCTTCGCCGGCGCGCACGTGACGCGGGGCCGGGACAGCAAAGTGACCTTGTCGCACGCGGAGCAGATCCTGCGGCACACCGACATCCCCGTGGTCGTCCAACCGTGACGGCGCCCCTCCCCCCGGTCACCTTCGTGCTGGTGCACGCCGACGAGAGCTGTCTGGGCAACGACACGACCAAGCCCAGCCCCGGAGGCAATGCCGCGCTCGTCGAGGCGCCCGCGGGGGACAGCGTGGCGCGGTGGGATTTTTACGAGTCCGCCCCGCAGACCACGAACAACCGGATGGCTCTCGCCGGTGCCATCGCCGCCCTCGAGTGGATCCGGCGCCAGTGGAAACGCGCACGCGTGCGCTACGTGTCGGACTCGGAGTACCTCGTCAAGGGGATGAGGGAGTGGATGCCCGGGTGGGAGAAGAAGGGATGGAAGAAGAAGGGCGGCGAGATCATGAATTTGGAGCTGTGGCAGAAGCTGGCGCAGGTCGCCCAGGTCCATGACGTGGAGTGGGGCTGGGTCCGCGGGCACGCCGACCACCCCAAGAACGAGTACGCGGACTTCCTGGCGACTCGCGCCGCGGAGCGCCAGGAGCGCTCCAACGGGCTCATCCCCTCGGGGTTCGACACGTGGCTCGCGCAACAGCGCGCCCGCGGCAAGTACCCGGCCTACGACCCCGACAAGGAGCTGCATGAGCCTGCCTAAGGACGGCGTGCCGGCCAACACGCATCCCTCGAACCTGTTGACCACCGGTGCGTCTGTTCCACCGGTTGACCGGATCCCGTTGTACGAGGTTTACATGCGTATGTCCGAGGAGCTGGCCAAGCGCTCGACCTGCGCCCGGCTGCAGGTGGGGACCGTCGTCACCGACCAGCGGCTCGAGAACGTCCTTGCGATCGGCTACAACGGCAACGCGCGCGGCTTGCCGAACAAATGCGATTCGTCGGTGCCGGGCAACTGCGGGTGCATCCACTCCGAGATGAATGCGCTCGTCAAGGCGCCGGGCAGCCAGCGAGACAAGGTCGTGTTCGTCAGCGCCTCGCCCTGCGTGATGTGCGCCAAGCTGATCATCAACTCGGGCGTGACCCATGTCTTCTACCGCAAGGCGTACCGCGACCCCTCCGGGGTCGAAGTGCTGCAGCAAGGCGGGGTCGTCCCCGTCCTGTACGACCGGTGGGTGGGCGAATGGCGGGACCCTAAAGGACTCCCTGACGGTCGCGGGGGACGGGGGAAGGGGGAAGGGTAATGGCCGACGAGCTGGATCGCCTGTTCGAGCGGCTCGTGCAGGCGCTGGCGCGGGAGGCGCGCGTCGCCGTTCCATTCCCCGCAGCCGACGTGTTCGAGCGGCTCGTCCCCTACCGGTCCAACCGCTCGCGCCTCAATGTGGCGACGCACCAGGATTACGAAATGACCGTGCTGCGCCTCTTCGCCGGCGAGCGCGGATACGTGCGTCTCGAGCCGGAGGACGTGCGCGAGGCGATGCAGCGCGAGGTCTCGGCGGCGAACCCCGACCCCGCGTTCTTTCGGACCTTCCCCGACGCGCGGGTCCTCGTGAACGGGCGCGCGGCCGACCGCGTCCTGCTCGCCGATCAGGCATATGCCCCGCCTCGGGCGTCCAGTAGCGACTTAGAAGAAGAAGAGGAGACCCCCAGCTGGACCGGGGAGAACCCCATCCCCCTCTCTCCTGTCCCCTCTGTCGTGAAGGGCGACAGCCCGTCGGGGAACCAGTGCGAGTACTGCGGGGGCGTCCTGCCGGGGAGCCGCAAGGTGAACTTCTGCCCCCACTGCGGCCAGCCGCCAGGGGGGGGCGACTTGAAGTGTCCGGCCTGCGGCAGCGAGGTGGATGTCGGGTGGGCGTACTGCATCTCCTGCGGCCGGGCGACGGGCTTTGAATGATGCTCGGACAGTCGGACGGTCGGACCGTCGGACGGTGAAGACATACCGCGTTGCGGTCATTGCCGGGGACGGGATCGGTCCCGAGGTGATTGACGCCGCTGTTCCCGTCCTCGACCGGGCCGCCGCCAAGCATGGGTTCGGTATCGAGTGGGAGCGCCTGCCCTACGGGGCCGATCACTACCTTAAGACGAAGGAGACGCTCCCGGACGCCGCGTTCCGCCATCTGCGGGACGACGTGCACGCCATCTTCCTCGGCGCGCTGGGCGATCCCCGAGTGCCCGGCAACGAGCACGCTCGCGACATTCTGCTCGGCCTGCGGTTCCGCCTGGACCTCTACATCAATTTTCGACCCGTTCAGCTCCTGCACCCTGACCTGACCCCTCTGCGGTTAGACCATCCGCCCGACCGCCCGCGACCGTCAGGGAGTCCTTTAGGGTCCGCCCGTCCGCCCATCGATTTTGTGATCTTCCGCGAGAACACCGAGGGCGTCTACACCGGCAAGGGACGGATCGACGGCGACACGTACGTCGCCGAGGAGATCAACACCGCCAAAGGCGTCGAACGGATTATCCGCGCGGCATTCGAATGGGCGAGCGCGCACGGCAAGACGCTGGTCACGATGAGCGACAAATCGAACGCGGTGCCGGCCCACCGGATATGGCAGGAGACGTTCAAGGCCGTGGCGAAGGCGTACCCCGGCATCACCGCCGAGCACCGCTACGTCGATGCCCTGGCGATGGAACTGGTGCGCGAGCCCGAGCGCTTCGAAGTGATCGTGACCAACAACCTGTACGGCGACATTCTCTCCGATCTCGGCGCCGGGCTCGTCGGGGGGCTGGGGCTGACCCCCAGCGCGAACCTGCATCCCGGGCGCGCCGGCCTGTTCGAGCCGGTGCACGGCTCGGCGCCCGCGCTCGCCGGCAAGGGCGTCGCCAATCCGATGGCCGCGGTGCTGACGGGCGCCCTCATGTTCGAGCAGCTGGGCCACGCGGCGGCCGCTCGCGACCTCGACCGCGCGGTGCGGGAGACTCTCGCGGCGAACATCCGGACTCAGGACTTGGGCGGGCGGGCGACGACTACGCACGTGGCGACCGCCGTCGCGGAGCGGCTATGAGCGGCCCCGCTTTCCTCTTCGATCTCGACGGGACGCTGATGGACAGCGTCTATCAGCACGTGCTCGCCTGGCGCGACGCGCTCGAGGGCGCGGGGATCGAGCTGTCGGTGTGGCGGATCCACCGCCGCATCGGGATGAGCGGCGGCCTGTTTCTGAACGCGCTCCTGCGTGAGACCGGCCGCCGCATGTCCGATGACGAGACGGCGCGCGTGCTGCGGATCCACGCCGAGTCGTTCGCGCGGCAGGTGGGCGGCGTGCGCCCGCTGCCCGGCGCGCGGGAGCTGCTCGCCTACCTCACGCGGGTCGGCGTGCCATGGGCGATCGCCACGAGCGGCCGGCTCCAGAGCGCGCGCCCGATGCTCGACACCCTCGGCGTTCCGCCCTCGGTGCCGGTGATCACCCGAGACCAGGTGGAGCGCGCGAAGCCCGACCCCGACCTCTTCCTCGCGGCCGCCGAACGGCTCAAGGTGCCGATCGCCTCGTCCATCGTCGTAGGCGACAGCGTGTGGGACTTGCTGGCCGCCCGCCGCGCCCAGGCACTCGGCGTGGGTCTGTTGTCGGGAGGGTACGGACAGGAAGAGCTCGAGCGGGCGGGCGCGTACCGCGTCTATCAGGATCCGGCCGATCTCTTGGAGCACCTCGACGAGGTGGGCGTGCGAGAGCCGACGTAGCACCCGCGGCCTGTTGCGGCGACGCAACAGACTGTTTGCCAAAGGTAGTTGCAGCGTCGGCTGATCGCCGTGAGATTTTTCGTATGCTCCCTCGCCGCGCGCCACTGCTCGTCTACGCGGGCCTGTCGTCTGTCGTCGTCGCGGCCTGCGATTCCCCGACGGCCCCGCTCAGCTCGCTGTTCTCGTCGGTCTCGCTGCGCTGCGAGGCGCCGCCCACCCACCCGGTGCCCGGCGGCCGCGGTCATCCCGCCCGCACCGGCTTCACGCACGTACCGCTCTCGGGCACGCCGTTCGCGGTCGCGATCTCGCCCGCAGGCGTGGCCTACGTCACCCAAGCGCACGCCGGCTCCGCCGCGCGGGCGGACCTCCCGTCCACCACGTTCTCGGCGCCGTTCGCAGTGGGGGACCTGCCGTCCCAGGTACGCTTCAGTCCCGACGGCAAGACCGCATACGTGAGCAATCAAGACGCCCGCACGATCACCGTCGTCGACGTCGCGACGAACCAGGCCGTCGCGACGATTCCGCAGCCCGGCCACAGTATCCTCACACTCGGGCTCTCGCCGGATGGAGCGCGTCTCTACGCGCTGACCGACTTCAACGGCGTCTACGTCATCAACACATCCACCCGTGAGGTGATCGATTCGCTTCCCGTCAGCGCGACGGGCGACCTGCTGACCGGAGTGGCGTTCCATCCGGTCGCGCCGTGCATGTACGTCGCGGCTCGCGACGCGGGAACGATCACCACGGTGGATCTGCGCAGCAACACCATCGTCCGCAGGGACACCATCCCGGGCGCCCGCGTCCAGAACGTCGCCGTCTCGCGCGACGGCGCGCTGCTCTTCGCCACTGACATCGAGCGCAGCAAGGTCCTGGTCCGCGACCTCACGGCGGAGGAGGCGACCTTCCTCGAGTACACGGTCGGCAGCGGACAGTGGCGCAACGCCTTCGACGTGGCCGTCACGCCCGACAACTCGCAGGTGTACGTGAGCGCCCTGGCCGACGGCAAGGTCTTCGTGCTCGACCTGAAAACCCGCGATCTGATCGGCGCCATCGTGACGGGAGGGAGCCCCCGGTACATCGGGTTCAACGCGGAGGGGACGCACGCCGTCATTGCGAACGAGTTCGGGTGGGTGACGTTCGTCCACTCGGGCACGCCGCTGCCCGCGGCGTGTCTTACCCCCGCCACCGGCACGCCGCCCGCGGGCCGCAGCCACCCGGTGACGGGCAACGAGACGGTGCCGCTCTCAGGTACGCCGTTCGCCGTATCGGTTTCGCCCACGGGTGTGGCCTATGTCACGCAGGCGCACGCCGCCTCGGCCGCGCGCATGGACCTCCCGTCCACCACGTTCTCGACGCCGTTCCCGGTGGGGGATCTGCCGTCGCAGGTGCGCATCAGCCCCGACGGCCAGACGGCGTACGTGAGCAATCAGGACGCCAGCACGATCACCGTCCTCGACGTTGCCACCAACCACGCGGTCGCGACCATTCCGGTGCCCGGCCACAGCATCCTCACGCTCGGGCTGTCGCCGGACGGCACTCGCTTGTATGCCTTGACCGACTATTACGGCATCTATGTCATCGACGTGGGCACGCGCCAGGTCGTGGGATACATCCCGAACGCCGGCTACCTCCTCACGGGCGTGGCGTTCCATCCGTTCGC
>Ga0066710_100001519_pt1 | contig 17443 bp, 12 predicted proteins | sample GraSoiAngelo_159_FD_79666 | JGI IMG/M metagenome (GOLD analysis project Ga0066710, IMG submission 79666) | Grasslands soil microbial communities from the Angelo Coastal Reserve, California, USA - 14_1009_16_40cm | ecosystem: Environmental > Terrestrial > Soil > Grasslands | place: USA... | reverse complement strand
CTGAGCTCATCCAAGGCGCCGGCCGGCCGATGAACTTCGAGGTGCTTTTTAAGATAGTTGGTAATCAAAAGCCCGACGACGGGCTGGACGATCGTTGGATCGCGATGGCGAAAGACAACGCTGATGATACTGCTGTTCTTGGTCGCCTCGACCGTGAGATTTTGCTTGATCACAGCGGCGGCGAGCGCCTGCTCGTTTTCCAGTTTGGCTTTGCCCAGTATCTTTTCGGGAGTGATGATAGATGCCACCTGGTTCGCCAGATCGAAGCTGTCCAGAATCTCCTTCTCGGTGTTGATGATGCCTTCGCCTCGCGCGTCGGGCAGGCGAATTTGAGGGTCTGTCGCTGTGGAATTGATCGTCCGGCCCTCCTGCCGATCCAACACATAGCGGACAAACAGCTTGGCTTCAGATTGGTACACCGGCCGTTTCACTACCAGAAGCGCGGCTGCCCCGAGCATGCCTGCCATCGAGAAGAAGATAATCTTCCACTTGTGCCGGAACAGCACATAGCAGATGTCGCGGAAATCCAGGCCGCCCGGCTGGGGCTTGATGGGATGATTGGCCGTCATAAAAAATTAGGGGTTTTGGGATCGTTCGTTTTGTTTCGGCGAACCATCGCCCAGATCAAGACAGATGCCGGTAGAGCAACCTGCCTAGCATACGGGAAAGCGCTATGGGCATCAAACGAAAAACCCCATTGAACCAACCGAAGACTTTGTCCCGCTCGGCCACAAAAGCCTCTTTGCGATAGTCATATTTGAAATAGTCAATCTTGTACTCCGCCGTCCCGAAGCCAAGCTTGTAGCGCCGCAGTCCCTCGTTGCCAATCGAGCTCCGGCCAAAATGCAGGGAAGCGTACCCCTTGCCGGCATACCACTTGATGGCTTCCCACATCACCAGGTTGTTGCCCCGAAGATGTTGAAACGCCTCATCCGAGGCGCCGAACTTGTAAATCGCCTTGTCATCGAAATGAAAAAATATCGCCGCGGCAACGGGTCTGCTCTGATGGCTCGCCACGACGATGCAGCCCAAGCCCTGGGAAAGCACATGCTTGAAAATATTGCTGAAAAACGATGGCGATTGCGGGGGCAGCCCGTGCTTTTTCCGCGTCTGGCAATGCATTGAATAATAGGTCCGCAACGATTCGTAAGACTGAGAAACCTCCACCTGGATCTTCGCGTTTTCCGCTTTCCGAATCGCCCGGCGAACACTGCTCTCAAATTGCCCGAATATTCTGTCTTCACGCTCCGCCAGTGCCAGCACATGGCCGTAAAAGGAGAGCGACGGCGAATTTTCTTCCGAGAGATTCTTGAAGCCCCGGCACTCCAAATACCTCCAGCCCCGTTTCCGCCCAAAATCCATGGCCTCCCCGAACAGCCCCTGCCCCGTGACCGGATCGTCGCACAAGCACAAGCATTCGTCAGTAAAGGGCAGCGAGACACCCCGCCTGCCTGTCAGAGGGCTGTTGACCTCCATGACAGGCAGCGTGGCAGCCAGCCGCTCCCCCTTCATGGCGCAAAAATAATGAGGACTGTGCCTGTAGGTGTCGCGCAGGACTGCTGCCCAGCTTGCGCTGTGAAAAAATGAGGCCTCCGGATGTGCCAGGACCAGCTTGTCCCACTCGGGCGTTTCCAGCGGATTCAGTCTCCGGCAACCTTCTTTCCCGGTCACGCGTGAAGCCTCTCCGAGGCCCGATGAAGCGCGGCCAATCTCAAGTGACGGGCTCATACGTCCTCCGGGAAGCGCGAAGCAGAGCCTTCAATTCCAGCTCCACCATCCTGACCTGCTCTGCGGTTAACTCCGGATACATCGGCAGGGATAAAAACTCGTCCGCGCATCGTTCGGCGATCGGAAACGATCCCTCGTTGTATCCCAAAAAACGGTACGCCTCTTGAAGATGCACCGGGATCGGATAGTGGATGCCGCACGCGACTCCGCGGGCGCCCATCTCCTGAAGAATTCGGTCCCGGTTCTGCACCCGAATCACGTAAAGGTGATAAACGTGCCGCCCGTACTCCGCCTCCATGGGCAGAATCAAACCCGGAACTTCGGCCAGTTGCTCGTTGTATTCCCGGGCATGTATCCGCCTCAGGTTGTTCGCCCGATCCAGCGCCTTCAGTTTCACGCTGAGCGCGGCACCCTGGATTCCGTCCATCCGCGCATTCCAACCCACCACAGCGTGGTGATATTTCTTTGCCTGTCCGTGGTCGCGCAGCATCTGAATCTTGTTCTTGATCTCCTCGCTGTTTGTGACCACGGCGCCAGCCTCCCCGAGCGCGCCCAGATTCTTGCCCGGATAAAAGCTGAAGCAGCCGGCGACGCCCATTGCACCCGCCTTGCGCCCTTTGTATTCGGCGCCGTGCGCCTGGCATGCGTCCTCGATCACCGGTATCCCGTGACGTCCCGCAATCTCGAGAATGGGATCCATGTCGGCGGTCTGACCGAATAAATGAACCGGGATGATCGCCTTTGTTCTGGGATTGATCGCCCCCTCCAATAATTTGGGGTCCAACGTATAGGTGCGCTCATCAATATCAACGAACACCGGCCTGGCGCCGCAAAAGCTGATCGCCTCCGCCGTGGCCATGAAAGTCATTGGCGCCGTGATGACTTCGTCGCCGGCGCCGACGCCCAGGGCTAGAAGGCTCAGCCAAAGGGCATCGGTTCCGTTTCCCACTCCGATGGCATAGGCGGACCCACAAAATGCGGCGAATTCCTGCTCGAATTTCGCCACGAATGGACCGCCGGCAAACGCGCTGGCGTCCATGACCGCGCCAATGGCGGCATCCAACTCCGCACGCAATGAATGATGGTGCGCCTTTAGGTCTAGAAATGGTACCTGCATATAGTTCTTCTTCCGAAGCATCTTTAATTACTTCTTCTTCCGAAGCATCTTTGATACCTTCGCAGGATTGCCAACGACCACACTGTAGGGCGGCACGTCCTTTGTCACCACACTGCCGGCCCCGACCAAGGCGTGTTCTCCAACGGTAATTCCGCAAAGCAACGTCGCGCTCGAGCCTATGGAAGCCCCTCTCTTCACGAGAGTCGGAATGCATTTCCAGTCGCTCTCCGTCTGCAATTGCCCGTCCTCGTTCGTCGCTCGCGGCAACAGGTCGTTGATGAATGTCACATTGTGACCCACGAAAACCTCGTCCTCCAGCGTCACCCCTTCGCAGATAAAGCTGTGACTTGAGATTTTGCAGCGGTTCCCGATTTTCGCGCCTTTTTGGATCTCCACGAACGTGCCTATTCTCACGTCGTCGCCGATCTCGCAGCCGTACAGATTGGTGAAGCCGTAGATTCGCACCCCTTTGCCCATCTTCACGTCGGGTGCAATCTGTTGGAAAGGCTGTTGGGCGGGTTTCTTTGGCCTTCTCATGCGCAAACCAGTTCCGGTTCACGCACCATCCGCGCCGCAGGAGCGCCTTTCAGAGATCTCGAGTCACGGCCCTCCGTGATCTCGACCGCAGCTCCGGCCCGCTTCAGAGATTCCGACGCTGCTTCCAGGATCTTGACCAACTCCAATCCCCGTCGGCCATTGGTCAGCGGAGTGCTGCCGTTACGGATACAATCCAGGAAATGCTCGCACTCCACCTTCAGCGGTTCTTCCTGCTTCAAATACGGCACGTACACATCGCCGTAATGATACGAATACTGGAACTCCGCAAACGTGTCGTAGTGCGGCGGCGCTTCCACCCGCGCGTCAAAAATCTTGATCTTTTCCAGCGGCGCGACGTCGTCGTAAACGATCATCCGCTTGGAACCCACTATCGTCATCTCCCGCACTTTGCGCGGGTCCAGCCAACTGCTCTGGATCAAGGCCGAACGATGCTTGCGGAAAGTCAAATGAATGTTCGTCACATCTTCGATCCCCGGCGTGATATGCGCCTCGCCGCGGCAGTTCACGCTGACCGGGATTTCCTCCAGGATGTGAAGGATGATGGAAATGTCGTGCGGCGCAAGGTCCCAGGCCACGTTGATATCCTTCTGGAAAAGGCCCAGGTTCAGTCGGCGCGTGCTGATGTAGCGAATGTCGCCGATGTCGCCGCGATCGACGATTTCCTTGATCTTCCTGACCGCGGGCGAATAAAGAAAGGTGTGTCCCACCATCAGAACCAGCCCTCTCTGCTCGGCGATTTGCGCCAGTTCCTCGCACTCTTCGGCCGACGACGCCATCGGCTTTTCGATGAAAGTGTGCTTGCCCGCCAGCAGGCTGGCTTTCGCCATGGCGTGGTGAAAGCGGACCGGGGTTGCGATGACAACCGCGTCGAGCCCGGCTCCGTTGAGCAGGTGCCCGAAGTCCTGGTGCCCCTCGACCTCCGGATAGAGCGATCGGAGATGAGCCAGCCGCTGCTCGCTGGTGTCACACATCAGCTTCAGGCGGCAATCCTGCAACTGGCGAAAGTTCCGGATCAGGTTCGGTCCCCAGTACCCGCACCCAACCACTCCGACGTTGATTTGATCCTTCTTCATATTATCTCGAGAATACCGCTTTATTCAGCAACTGCGTCTTGCGACTCGCCCGCGCCTCACGAACTTGCGACATGAGAGCAGGAATCGTTTTTGCGATGATCTTGATATCCAGCCACAGCGACTTGTTCCTCGCGTAGGCGATGTCGTAGTTGATCATCTCATTGAAAGTCGTCTTGTTCTTCCCGTTGACCTGCCAGAGGCCCGTCAGGCCAGGCAGTGTGTTGAATCTCTCCCGCTGCCACGGAAGATAGTCTTCACATTCATACGGGATGCATGGCCGCGGCCCCACCAGACTCATCTCCCCGCACAAAACGTTGATGAGCTGGGGCAACTCGTCCAGCCCGGTGGCGCGCAGGAGCGCCCCCAATGGAATCAACCGGGCGTCACCCTTGACATCCATCTTCGTCATCGGCGTTTCCGATTGCATCAGCTCCTTCAGATAGTTCTTGTGCACGCCACTGTCCGCGCCCACTTTCATGGACCGGAATTTCAAGCAGACGAAATGGTTCCCGCGATAGCCTACCCGCTTCTGCTGAAAGAGCAGCGGACCCGGCGCCACAATCTTGATCCAAAGCGAAATCAACAATCCGAGCGGCAGTAATGCCGGAAGAAGAAACAGAATACATGCAATGTCCAAAGCCCGCTTCCAGGTCGGTACCCCACTGGAATGCATCGTGACTTTGGTTTCCTCCCAAACGATTTCCAATACGTCTTTCACAATAATCCTAGAACCGTTCTATCCCATCTAAGCTTTCAAACTCCAGTTAGCTCCTTTCGTACCAGCACAGGCGTCAATTCTTAAGATGTTTGTTACCAAGCAGAAATTGATACGTGCCCCATACAATCGAGCCAACGGGACTCACGTTTGAATTGATTATGCAATGCAGATGCACTTCAAAACCCACACCTCGTCGAGCTTGACCTTCAGTTTTGATATCGGTCATATCATCTTGTATTTGTGAAAGTTCTATACCCATAGAATTCCCACTGCCAATTATCGGTCTATTTGAACGTTGAAATGCAATTCCCTTACCGGTTCAACGCGCCCCGGACCAAGAACCGCAACAGCGTTTCGAGCAGTAGAGTTGACTGGTCCTAATCCCATTGAGCAACAACGGCAGCCCCCCCTCTCGGCGTGTTCCTCTCCGCAACCTGGCGATCGGAGGCAATTGTCAAAACGCAAGGCGCCTGGTTTAATCCCGACATGAACCGCTTCGCTCCGATTTGGATTCCCCTTTGCCTTGGTCTGCTGTTCCGAGGAGGCGGTGCCCGCTCTCAGGTTTCAGCGCTCGGACAGTTCGCAGGCCACGGTGATATCGGTGCCGTCCACAGGGCCGGCTCGGTTGAATACGATCCTGCCACACAGACCTACCTCATTGCTGGCGGCGGGGAAAACATGTGGTTCACCAATGATGCGTTTCATTTCGTGTGGAGACAGATGTCGGGCGACCTGTCACTCGCTGCGGATATCCGCTGGATCGGCCCCGGTGGCAATGCCCATCGCAAAGCCTGCCTCCTGATTCGGCAGGATTTGGACCCCGGTTCTCCCTACGCTGACGCCGTGGTTCACGGGGATGGTCTCGCTTCGCTTCAGTACCGCGAATCCAAGGGCGGCCCGACCCGCGAAATCCAGTCGAACACCTCCGCACCGGGAAGTGTCCGCATTGGGAAGGAGGGTGACCGCGTTTTCATGTCCCTAGCCCCGGCGGGCGCGACGCTTCGCCCGGCAGGTGGCTCATTCAAGATCAGGTTCCAACACCCATTCTATGTCGGGTTGGGCGTCTGTGCCCACGACAACAACGCTCTCGAAAAGGCGGTCTTTTCCAACGTCGACCTCAGGGCCGGCAAGCTTGGATCCGGCGGAATACCGGTCCTGGAAAGCACCCTGGAAACGGTCGTCATCTCCTCGAAAGATCGGCGTGTGGTCTATCACACGCTCGAGCTTATCGAGGCGCCCAACTGGTCGCACGACGGGCAATACTTCCTTTTCAACCGCGCAGGCCGCGTCTGTAAATTGTCCGCCGCGGGCGGCCAACCCGAGTTGATCGACACCGGATTCGCCACCCGCTGCAACAATGACCACGGCCTCTCGCCCGACGGCACACAACTGGCCATCAGCGACCAGTCCCAGCAGGACCGCAAATCGCTCATTTACGTCCTGCCAGTCGGCGGCGGAACACCGCGGCGCATCACGCGCCAGGGTCCATCGTATTGGCATGGCTGGTCGCCTGATGGAAAAACGTTGGCTTTCTGCGGCGAACGAAACGGCGAGTTCGATATCTACACGATTCCGGTCGAGGGCGGCGACGAAAAGCGACTGACCGTGGAACCGGGTCTGGACGACGGCCCGGAGTTCTCGCCTGACGGGCAGTACATCTACTTCAACTCGGAGCGGACCGGGACGATGCAAATCTGGCGGATGAAACCAGATGGCGGCGAGCAGGAGCAGGTAACCTCCGACGACCACAACAACTGGTTCCCTCACCTTTCGCCTGACGGAAAATGGATTGTCTTTCTTTCCTACGAGAATGACGTGAAAGGTCATCCGGAGAACAAGGACGTGGTCCTCAGGTTGATGCCGGCCGGCGGAGGACCGATTCAGGAACTGGCAAAACTCTTTGGCGGACAGGGCACCATCAACGTGCCCTCCTGGGCGCCCGACGGCCGCAAACTGGCCTTCGTCAGCTATCGCCTCGTGCGCCAGTGATCCGGCCTTTCAGATCGGGATCGGGGAGCGCGGGCGCCCCGCCAGGCGACCCGCCCGCAGTTCGGCGCGTCCTCGCGCCGAACATTGTGCGCCCAGCGCGACCGGTCAGAGCGCTTGACCCGTCCCGCCGAGCCAACGGCGAGGGCGCCGTTGGCAGCGCCCGAGGCGGGCGCGCTCCCGAGCCAGTGAGCTTCGCCCGCGTCGACGAGTTTTCTTTTCATGAATTCCGCTCCGACTCCTCGTTGTGCTGCGCGGGAAGATAATGGAACTCAGCAGCCCTGCCTGCCATCCGAGCGAGTCGGGATTCGTCGGGTTCCGCCAGCAGGTTGGCTATGGTCTGAAGCAATTTTGGAAAGTCGAGGGGCTTCTCTAGCAGAGCGCCGACGCCCGAGGCCAGCGCGGCGAAAAGCTGATTGGACCTTGCAGTGATGATGATAACAGGCAGCAATGGATTGCTGGCTGTGAGCCTTTCAAAGGTGTCCCAGCCGTTTTGCCCCGGCATGTTCAGGTCAAGCAGCACAAGATCGACCTCGGTCGCCGCGGCGACTCTCAGGGCGTCCGGTCCGCTGGCCGCGGGCATTACCAGGTACTCCTCGCCAACCAGGACCCGCGTTAGCATTTCACGCACAGACGGGTCGTCGTCCACGAGTAGAATCCTCTTTTTCGGCAAAACGACCGTTGGGTTGCTGGGCTTGCATGGTCGATTCATAATGGGTGTCTTGTTCGAACCAGATCGTCTTGCGGTTCTCTGGAAGTTCGCCGTTGTCTCCGGCGAACCGTTCCAATTTTGATAGCCTGAACAGTGCCAGCCAATGCACCCCGACGCTGGAGACTGGTTTGCAATCGTTTCCGCAGCTCACTCAGGCGGTTTGCCCCGCGCCAGTGCTCATTCGACATGCCAGTCAGCTTAGTGGTTTATCAGCCTCAGACATCCTGACCCCGGTGGACAATTAGCGACCCGGAGCGATGGAGTAATGGAGTGTTGGAGTGTTGGAGCAGTGCTGAAAGCACCATTACTCCACCACTCCATCACTCCGTTTGGGATCATGCTTATTCCACGGAGATGAGAAATCGCCGCACGGGATCAGGAGTTCTGAGCCTTTTATCTCCGTGCAGCCGCACTTCAGGCCGTGCCTGAAGTGCACGCTTCCTGCCGGCCGCGCCACATTCGCCTGATAGGCAACTGAGCTTGCGAGCATACAAATTTAGCCCACCGGCACAGTCTCGGCGCGCGTTGAAGGGCCGAACGCGCTGTGGGGCTTTGCTCGACCCAATTTCTCTGCTCTGGCACGGCTCAGGCTCAACAAAATGCCGGCGCTTCACGAATCGCAATGCTGCTGGTGGATGGTCTCGCAAACTGACGGGCGCCTTTGGTAACCTGCAGGGCACTCGGTCATGAACATTGGAATCAATTTAAGACTGGCGGCGCTCGCAATCGTCGTGGGGCTGATGGGCGCGCTGATCGTCCTCACCACTCTGAATTTTCAGCGGCAGGCCGCTGAACTGCGCGCCAGGCTGAGCCATGTGGATTTGGAGAGCTATCGCATCGCGGATTATTTCAAGGACTCGCTCCGCGCACTGAACAGCACTCTGTTCAATTACGGGATAGGTCGGGACCCGGCGGACTGGGAATCGTTTCTCAAAGTCAGCCAGGAACTGGATGTCTGGATTGATGAACAGAAGCCCAAGTTGACCACGCAGCGCGAAAAGGATGTCCTGCAACAGATCGATACCGCGTACGACGACTACCGGCGCGCTGGCCGGGACTTGCAGGCCGAGGTGCAATCCTTGGGCCGGCAAAACACAACCCTGGCCGAGTTCAGCGGCTTCCTCGCGGAGTCGCAGCGCCTGTTCGATCTGGGCCAGGACCTCGCCAGGGCCCATTACGAATCGCGAAATCTCCTGCTCTCACACGCCAATCAATCGCTCACCCAGCTCAGCCGGGTGGTGCTCGGCTCGCTCTGCCTGTTGTTCGTATTCGGCGTGGCGCTGGCCGCCGTGGTTTATCGGGATATGATCGCTCCCCTGCGCGTCAAGCTGGTGGAAAGCCAGGCTCTGGCCGAGCGACACGAGAAGCTGGCCTCCCTCGGCTTGCTCGCCGCAGGCGTCGCGCACGAGATCCGCAATCCCCTCACGGCCATCAAGGCCGCCCTGTTCATCCAACAGAAGAAATTTCAACCCGGCTCGCCGGACCATGCCGACGCCAAACTCGTCGAGAGGGAAATTCTGCGTCTGGAACGGATCGTGAACGACTTCCTCCAGTTTGCCCGGCCGACCGAACCGGAGCTGGCCACGGTCCCGGCCGACCTGCCCTTGCAGGAGGTGCAACTTTTCCTGGCGCCTCAATTGGAAAAGGCCAACATCCAACTGGTCCGGGAAGCCTGCGCACCCATGTGGATCAGGGTGGATCCCGCTCAAGTCAAACAGGTATTGATCAATCTCGTGCAAAATGCCGCGGACAGCATCGGTCGCGACGGCAAAATCACGTTGCGCGCGCGGCGTGACAGGAAAAGCCTTTCCAACGGCGAGACCGACGTGGTCATCCTCGAAGTTGCGGATACGGGCAGAGGCATTCCTCCCGAAGTTGAAAAGAGGCTCTTCGACCCGTTCTTCACCACCAAGGACAACGGGACCGGCCTGGGATTGTCGATCGCCGCGGGTATCGTCCAGAAACACGGGGGTTTGCTCCAGTACCAAACGCGGGTGAACTACGGCACGACCTTTGGTATTGTGCTGCCGCAGGTGACTTCATGAGCGCCTCCGCCAAAATTTTGCTGATCGAGGACGACGCTGGAATCACGGACACTCTGCAACGGGCGCTGGTCGAGGAAGGCCACCAAGTAGCCGTGGAAAAGCGCGGTGACGATGGCCTGGCGCGCGCCGCCAGCAACGATTCGATTGACGTCGTCATCACGGATCTGAGGTTGCCGGGTTTGAACGGCCTGGAACTGGTTCGCCAGTTGCACGCCGCCAGGCCGCGCCTGCCCATCATCCTCATCACCGCCTACGGCACCACCGACATCGCCATCGAGGCGACGAAATTCGGCGCTTACGACGATCTGCTCAAGCCATTCAACATGCCAGACATGATCGCGTTGGTCCGCAAAGCGGCCGACAGCAATCGCCTCATGTCCGAACCGGTCATCCTGGGCGAACCCGGCGCCGCGCGCGACGCTCTGGTCGGTCAAAGCGCGGCCATGCAGGCCATTTACAAGGAGATCGGCCGCGTCGCTTCCAAGCCGGTCAACGTGCTCATCCGCGGCGAAACGGGCACGGGCAAGGAACTGATCGCCCGCGCCCTCTACCAACACAGCGACCGGGCCAACGCGCCGTTTATCGCCATCAATTGCGCGGCGATTCCGGAGACGCTGCTGGAAAGCGAATTGTTCGGCCACGAACGCGGCGCTTTCACCGGAGCGGACGCGCGGCGCATCGGCCGGTTCGAGCAAGCCGATCATGGCACCATTTTCCTCGATGAAATCGGCGACATGACGCCCGGCACCCAAGTGAAGCTCATGCGGGTGCTCCAGGAGAAATGCCTGCAGCGGCTCGGCGGCAAGGAAACCATTTCCGTGGACGTGCGCGTGGTGGCCGCCACCCACCGCGACCTCGAAACGGCCATCCAACAGAAACAATTTCGCGAAGACCTGTACTACCGCCTCAGCGTTGTGGTCATCACCCTGCCGCCGCTTCGCAATCGCAAGGAAGACATCCCGGCGCTCATCCACTATTTCCTGCAGAAGCACGGTCCGGAACTGGGCAACGCCAATCCCTCCATCCATCCCGATGCGATCGAATTTCTCGCCATCCAAACCTGGCCGGGGAACGTGCGAGAGCTGGAGAACGTGGTTCGCAAAACCCTGCTCCTCGCCCAAAATTATACGATCAACCTCGACCACGCTCGCGCCACGCTCAACAAAAGCGCCGATCTCGGCTATTCCGCAGCCAGGCCGTTGGCCGAATACGTGGACTACTTGCTGGCGGCGTGCCGGCGGGATGAATTGTGAAATGCACATGAACGCGTGCTTGACACCGCCGCGAAGGAGCTTTTTACTCGCCCCATCCAACAAGCCCACGGCAACCAGGCAAAAGCTGCCCGCTGGTTGGGTGTCTCGCGCTTGACCATGAAGGCCAAGCTCGTCCATTTCGGCCTCCACCCCGGCCCCTGAACCGGTTGTGCCGCCCCAATGAAGGAGGGCGGCTTAAGCGTGACTTGCCAATTGACTCCTCCTTCATGGGCGGCGTAGGATCATCCTGTGGAACGAGGGAGACGTTATGAGAACAAAATCCACGTCCAACTTCGCCTTATTTGCAAATTTGCTGGCGCTGCTTCTCCTGGCCGGCTGTGCGAGCTTGAAACCACCCAGTCCCGATGAAAAGCTGCACGCCGACCTCGAACAGCAACGCAAGGACCGGGAATGGTTGAGGACGCCTTCGGGGGCGCTGGTCAAATCGTTCGCACCGTTCCTCCAATTCGTGACCTGTCTAAATAGATAGGATCGGGTCACTTCGCGCACCTGGTTTGCTGAAAAAAGCATCCACATTCCTGATTCGGTTTACCCAGCGCGGATCTTTGATCGTGAAAAACAATCACCGCCATCCCACCACCGGCGAAAGACAGGCGATGAAGTGTGATTTTCCGCGTGAATTTCACGGCCGGTTCGGAGAACATCGGTTCATGAAGATATTCGTCGCCCGTTTAGCCACCTTGGTTGCAGGCTGTGCCTTCCTGTCCGCGCAAGCCGGCAAAGCCGACAAAACGCTCGATATCTACTGGATTGATTCCGAAGGCGGCGGTTCGACACTCATCGTCACTCCGGCGGGGGAGTCCGTGCTCATTGATTCGGGCAACCCGGGCGGGCGCGATTCCAAACGCATTCATCGCCTTGCGGCCGAGGCGGCCGGCCTGAAGAAAATCGATTTTCTCGTCACCACGCATTTTCACATCGACCATTTTGGCGGCGCGGCCGAATTGTCGCAGCTCATGCCCATCGGCGCGGTTTACGACAACGGCATTCCGGAGCACAACCCGGACGGCGGCGAGGATGCGTCGTTCTTCGAGAAGATCAAGCCCTACCGGGATTTCAAAGCCGACACACGCCTGATCATCAAATCCGGCGAGCCCATTCCGCTGAAACAGACGGAAGAGGCATCCCGGGTTTCGCTGCGTTGTCTCGCCGCCAAACAGCAATTCGGTCCGGCGACTGAATCCGGCCGCTCGAATCCGCTTTGCTCGGAATCAAAGGGCAAACCGACCGACACGTCCGACAACAAAAACAGCGTCGTGCTGCTCCTGCAATCCGGTCCATTCAGATTCTTCGATGGCGGCGACTTGACCTGGAACACGGAAGCGGAACTGGTCTGCCCGGTTAATCGCGTCGGGCCCGTGGATGTTTACCAAGTCGATCACCACGGTCTCGACCAGAGCAATAACCCCCTCCTCATTCGCAGCCTCTCTCCGACGATATCTGTGATGAACAACGGCCCGACCAAAGGCTGCCAACCGGAAACGTTCGCCGACTTGAAGGCAACGCCGTCGATTCAGGCAATGTATCAAATGCACCGCAACGTGCGCGAAGACAAACAGAACAACACTGCGGACGACTTGATCGCCAACCTGGATGAGAAGTGCAACGCGCAGCCCATCCATCTGTCCGTCGCGCCAGATGGAAAATCGTACACCGTGAGCATCCCCGCCAACGGCCATAAGCGGACGTATCGGACGAAGCCGGAGTGATGGAGTGCTCTTTCGATGACAACCATCCAATAATCCAATAATCCAATAATCCAATAATCCAATAATCCAATAATCCAATAATCCCTTAGTGCCTTTCCCCTCTGCGCAGCTTGCGCCACGCCTCCTTCACGACCCAGCCGGATTTTTCCAGGGCCACTTCCGCGGTCGCCGCGTCCGCTCCCGTCAATTCCCGCACGATTCGAACGGCCCGGGCGCGCAGCTTCAGGTTGCCTGGATTCAAGTCCACCATCAGGTTGCTGACGACCTTGCCGGTGCGCACCATGGCCAAGGTGCTGACATAGTCTAGAATCAGCTTCGTCGCCGTGCCGGACTTGAGCCGCGTTGAGCCGGTCAAAATCTCAGGACCGACATTCGGCGAAATGACGATGTTGGGCCGATTGCGACGTGGAATTTCCAGGCGCGGATCGAAGCAGATCAAAATGGTTTTCGCGCCGCGCCGTTTGGCTTCCAGCAAAGCGCCCCAGACAAACGGCGTGCGGCCGCTGGCCGCGATGCCGGCGACCACGTCCGTACGATTCACTCCGCGAAACTGAACCGCCCGCGCGCCGGCCAACAAGTCGTCTTCGGCGCCTTCAACGGATTCCGACAATGCCCGCTGTCCGCCAGCGATTATGCCCTGGACCAGCTCCGGCGGAGCGCGAAACGTTGGCGGACATTCGCTGGCGTCGAGCACTCCGAGCCGGCCACTTGTGCCCGCGCCGACGTAGAACAAGCGTCCGCCCCCCCTGAACGCGCGCGCGATCCCTTTCACCGCCTGTTCGATTTTCTTTCGCTCTCTCAGGATTGCCGCGGGAATTTTTTCGTCCTCGCTCAGCATCAACGCGACGGCTTCCCTGACGGAAAGTTTGTCCAGATTCATCGAGCGCGGATGGCGCTGTTCCGTGGGCGACAGTTGCAGTGACTCCAGGGACGGCAGTTCGAGATTCGGGCCCTGCTTTCCTCCTGCCGGCGCCTCTCGTTTCCCGGACTGAATCCGGAGACTTGAAACTTGAAATTGGCGCTTCGCCAGCTCGACCGCGCCCCAGACGCTCTCCCGCCTCAGCCGCGTCACGAAGGCCTTCGGCCAGGATTTTTGCACAAGCCGGGCGACCTTGTTTGCAAAGCGCGGTTGCCTGAGCAACACCCCGCCGGCAAGGACGAATTGCACTGGCGCCCCGGCTTTTGCCAAATTTTTCGCGCAACTGACGGCGTCTGCGGTCAGGCCGTGTGCCGCCCCCTCCAGAATGTCCGAGGCGATTTTGTCCCCGCCGGACCAGGCATCGAAGACTTCCACAGCCAGCGCGGCGACGTCCTCCTTGCCGGCCCTTTGCACCCAGCCGATCAGATCGTCCGGCTCATTCAATTGCGCCGTGCGTAGAATGCGCCGGCCGAGTTCGGACCATTCGCCATCGCGGTCGTAGTAGTAAACGACCGCCTTGAGGGCTCGCAGGCCGATTTCGAAGCCGCTGCCCTTGTCGCCCAGGATGTGGCCCCATCCGCCAACCTTGGCCGTCCTGCCGTCCGAAGCGCGGCCGAAGCAACACGAGCCGGTGCCGCTCAGGATCAGCACTCGGGGAATCATGGCAATGTGATCCGCCTGGCGGCCGTCCATATACCTTCCTCCATCCGGATGCGTCTTCCAGAGGTGGCGAAAGCGAGGGTGTTCGGTCAGAGGCTCGGCTGCTTCCAGCGCAGTCTCCAGATCATTCGTCGCATGGCATGGCACCCCGGGCCAGGTTTTGGCCGCGGCGCGGCGAATTCGTTCTCGGTCGGCCTCAGTGCGCGCGCCGGCCATGCCGATGGCGATGGCGGCCGGCTGCAGCAGGGATTTTCCAATCGCTCGAAAATGATTGGCAAGTTGCGCGTCGCTCAACAGGCGCAGGTTGGCGGGGCCGAATCGGGCCTGCCCAAAAAAGGTCGGTTCGGATTCCGTAATGACAGCGGTTGTTCGTGTGCCGCCGCATTCGATGCCGAGAAACAGGGGGCCCCGGGTGGCTTTGTCGCTTTTTCTCATCCGGCGAAGTATTTTCGTGCCGGATTACTTTGCAAGGGCAATGGGCGCGGCACTCCCTCCCCTCCACCGGGTTGGAGGAGACTGGAGTTTCTCCCTGGTCTCGCGGAGTGAGACAAGGATGCCGTGGGCTTGAGCCCATGTCTCGCGGCCAAACATACGACCCGGCGTGTTCAGACTGTAGTGGCAAGGGCGTCTCGCCAGTGTGTTGGTTGCATGATCGCACGGGCGGGACGCCCGTGCCGCTACGCGGCCAACAAACTTTCTGTAACATTTCTCACGCCGGTGACGTATGAGAAATATGAAAACTTCCAAATGGTTGGTTATCGCGATGGCCGCCGCGGTTGCCGTGGGCGGGTTCACAGTCATCAAAGCGCAGGCAACACCGGCGGCGCGACGGTTCGCCCAGCGACACGGAGCCCTTGTCGCCCGTGTCAAAGAGCAACTCGGGCTGACCGACGAGCAATTGGGCAGAATCAGGGCCGAACTGCGCCTCGAAAAGGAGACCCTCACCGGTTTGCTCAAGCGATTGCGCTCCACGCGCGCTGAACTGCGCGACACGATCCAGCAGCAAGGCGCCACCGAGGAGATGGTCCGCGCGGCCTCGGCCAAAGTTGCCGAGGTCGAGGCCGACATGGCAGTTGAACGTTGAATGGCAAGATCAGCCCGATCTTGACGGCGCAACAGCTTGCCCGGCTCAAAGAGTTCCAGCAGAAAGTGGACGACTTCCTCGACCGGGTCATCGAGACTGTCGGCGAACGTTTGGCGTCGGAATAGCGCCGTCAGGGTTCACGGGGCGCGCGCCAAACCGCCCGCGCCGGTCATAGGCCGGCGCTCCCGAACAGACCAACCAAGGTGCGGCAAGTCCTTTTGGAGTCGCACGAACGGATTAAAAGCCTGCGCAGGGAATTTCAGCCGAGGTTCCTCGCCATTGTCGAGCAGGTCGAGGCCGAAATATCCGCGACACTCACACCGGAGCAACGGCAGAAGTTCCAGAGGCTGATCAAGGAGAAAGAGCAGCTTTGGAAAGCGAAGAGCGCGGGTGGGGCTTAAGCGGAACATGAATTACACCGGCGGCGCCGCAAGCAAGGCTGTTCATTCGTGGTTGAGAACCAAAACCCTGAGCCGAGTGCCGGATCAGGATGAAAGTTTGCGGACGGGGCGGCGGCGCAAGCCGACTTGACCGCATTGCCGGGAGGTGTCAAGACATAGGGCATGAACGCAATTCCCATCGCCGCCGCTCTCGCCTTGTCCGCCACGCTCGTCGCCTCCGCCAAAGATTACGTCCTGCACTCGTTCAAAAAGATCCAGCTCACCGACAAGTTCTGGTGCGAAGGCGCGAACGTCGGCGATTTCAATCACGACGGCAAAATGGATATCGTCTCCGGCCCGCATTGGTGGGAGGGACCGGACTTCAAGAAATGCCACGAATACTACCCGGCGACGAACACATTCAAGTTGAAGAAGCCCGACGGCCGGGAGGAGACCATCGAGGGTTTCGAGGGCGGGCTCGGCGTCAACAACACCTATTCGGACAACTTTTTTGCCTTCAGCTACGACTTCAACCGGGACGGATGGGACGACATTTTGATCCTCGGTTTTCCCGGCGAGAACTCGGCCTGGTACGAAAATCCCAAGGGCCGCGAAGGCCACTGGCAAAAGCACATTGTGCTCGATGTGACGGACAACGAATCGCCAACGTTCACGGACATCACCGGGGACGGAAAACCGGAGATCGTGTGCAGTTCAAAAGGGGCCTACGGCTACGCCGAACCGGACTGGAGCGACCCTGCCCGGCCCTGGAAGTGGCATCCGATCTCGCCGAACAACAACTACCACAAGTTCACCCATGGCATGGGCGTGGGCGATGTGAACGGGGATGGCAGGATGGACCTGCTGGAGAAGGATGGCTGGTGGGAGCAACCGAAATCCCTCGCGGGCGATCCGCTCTGGGTATGCCATAAGTTCGCGTTCAACCCGAACTCGCATGGCGGCGCGCAAATGTATGCTTATGACGTCAACGGCGACGGATTGAACGACGTGATCACCAGCTTCGCCGCCCACGGTTACGGCCTCGTCTGGTACGAACAGCTCAAGCGAGAGGGCGAGATCACCTTTAAACAACACGTCATCCTCAACACCGAACAGAAACCCAGCCCCAACCCCTACGGCGTCACGTTTTCTCAACTCCACGCGGTTGACCTGGTGGACATGGACAACGACGGTCTCAAAGATATCGTGACCGGCAAACGCTTCTGGGCGCACGGCGCGCACGGCGATGCCGACCCGAATTCCCCCGCGGTGCTCTACTGGTTCAAGCTCGTCCGCAACAAGGACAAGACGGCCGATTTCATTCCCTATCTGATCGACAGCGATTCAGGCGTCGGCACGCAAGTGGTCGCTCGCGACTTCACCGGGGACAAGAAGCCGGACATCGTAGTCGGCAACAAAAAGGGAACCTTCGTCCTGATCCAAGAGACGAAAAAGGTCAGCAAGGAGGAGTGGGAAAAGG
>Ga0066710_100001518_pt1 | contig 17464 bp, 14 predicted proteins | sample GraSoiAngelo_159_FD_79666 | JGI IMG/M metagenome (GOLD analysis project Ga0066710, IMG submission 79666) | Grasslands soil microbial communities from the Angelo Coastal Reserve, California, USA - 14_1009_16_40cm | ecosystem: Environmental > Terrestrial > Soil > Grasslands | place: USA... | reverse complement strand
ATCTGATCACGATTAGCGGATTTGAAGAAGACACCGCCGATTCCAAGGATGCGCCCGCGCTGCTCCATTTTGACAGGAGGCTTCGACTTTTCAGGTTGCGGAGATTGCACTTCCTGTCCTCCTATTGAGCAGGCTGAGATGAGCAACAGCAAGCCGAGCGGAATTGTGCTCCAGGGTCCTCGCATGTGTGGATTATACAACTCTCGATTCGAATGGAGCAAACGGTTCGCTCAAGGTTCGCCGCGATTCACCTTTTCTAGATCGCGCATGAGGTCTCGAACTGGCTGGCATCGCCCGTAGAGAACCAGGCTTGCGGCATCGCAAAGTATCCCAGATTGCGTGTTCATCGGCACGAGGCGCGGATGACTCCTATAAACGGCGTAGCGTTTACCAGGGAGGCAAGGTGGTTCCAGAGCCAACTGGCCACGAACACAAAAAGCTGAGTCCGCGCTATCCGGCGTTCGGCGGCCGGGCGAGGCCCAACTTCCGGCCGCCATTCGAACGCATCAGTGACCCACAGATTCCTCTGACGAGGCTTCTTGTTAACTGGCGCGCTGAATGGCCAACCGAGCTTGGGATAAACCATGCTGTGTCCCCAGCGATACAGATAAACGGCGGTAACATCGCGGTCGAAATCAAAGTTCCGTCCCGCGAGGACTCGGTTCAGGTCAGCACGCAGAGAATCTTCGTAACTCGAGAAACGTGTTGTCAACAATTTGATCCGCTCATTCGGCTGATCTGCCACCGATGCCGTATCCGCCTGCGATGCACTCAGCAGTCGCGCGCACGCGGTCCGCGCCGTGTGCGATTGTCCGGCGAAGATCTCTGCCTTCGCGGTCGCGCGGTAGTATTGTCCGTTGCTAAAGTAGATGACGCTGGCATTCGTGCTCGTGGTATCACCGCGTACGATCATCACCCCCTGCCGCATCCGAACGTTGTTGTTGGTGCGATCCATCGCTGCCAGGTCAAAGGGATTCGCGAGCAGCTCGGCATCCGTCGTTCCGTTGATCGCTCCAGGAATTAGCCACTTTACGACAAGCCGCAGCATGCCGGAGTTCCCGCCTGGATAAGCAAACAAGGGAAAGTACTCTGCGCCAAGTATACGCACTCACCTGACTTGTCGTTCCGTCCAGAGCGTCCACCGCGTAACGCGTATAAAAGTCCGAAACCACAGGGCGGAATTTCTTGGTCTGGGTAAGGTAGGAATCGAACGTCATCGGCGACAAGTAATCGAATTTCGGGTCGCTGTTGTCAGCCGGGTCGGTGGGCGACCCGGCTGTGTTATACGAGTTCATCAGGTCCTGACGGGCCGCCTTCAGATCGTGCGCGATGTTCTTTGTGGATACGGTACGCTTTCGAGTCCTGCCGCGTAGGTATCGAGATTTCAGCTATGTGTTCCGGCACTCACGTAAGGCGTCATACTGTCAAAGTAATAGCTATAGAAGGGTGAAGGCACCAGGTAGTTCTGCCAGAGAATTCCGGTGGTGCTGTAAATGTCGTCGAGAAATGGCGCGTAGGGTTGTACGGCGTACGCTGTTGCTGTTGAGGCAACGTCTGGAATGGGTGCTGCATCATCTCTATTTGCGTTGCCTCCCGGCGTGCGCTGTCCGTCAAGAATCAGGACCTTGTGCACGGTCGCTGCCTCGTGACGTAGAAGGCCGCCGAACATCCGCTCATCCCTGACCCAACAATAATGACCTCGTAGTTCCCGTTGTCGGCAATAATCGGCTGGCAGCCCTCGAAGCCATCGCACGACGAATGCGAGATGAGCACACTGTTCGTTCTGAACGTGATGCGGTTGTCTCTCAACCAGTGCGCAATGTTGAAGATCGAGGGCAAATTGCCTCCACGCAGGACTCGCGGATCGCTGCCGATTGACCCGTCACAAGGAAAAGTCGTTCCCGCGGGGTACGAACGCATGGGGAATGAGCCGCCAACGGCAGCCGTGCCCGCGGCGATCAGCATTCCGTTGATGAAATCGCGGCGATGAATCTTGTCGTTTCCAGTTCTTGGCGTCACCGGTGATTGGCCTCCTTGGCGGCGTGCATTGTGGAATCATTACTGAGGGCTTGCGCGGAATCTAAGATCTTGGAAGAAATAATGCAAGATCACTTTTTTATAGCAAAGATAGAAGGCGAGCCCGGTTCCTCAAGATCTTGGAGTCGCTTGCTTTCGGTAGGCTTGTCGCCTCCAAACGGCGCTTTGGCTCTCTGAATTAGAACAACTGTTATTTGAGGTAGGTTGCAAGCCAATCCAAAAATGTTTTATACCAGAACTGACTGTTCTGCGGTTTCAGTACCCAGTGGCCCTCGTCGGGGAAAACCACAAGTTTCGACGGCACGCCTTGCCGCTGCAGCGCGCTGAAAAATTCCAGCGACTGCGTGTACGGCACGCGGTAATCTCTTTCGCCGGCAATCACCAGCGTCGGCGTCTTGAATTTTCCCAGTTCGCCCGCATAAGTTGCTGGCGCCCACTTCTTGTAACTGTCCGGATTCGACCACGGCGTGCCCTGCATGTCATGCTCTTCGAACCAGAGTTCTTCGGTCGCGTACATTGCCACTTTGTCGTACACGCTCGCGTGGCTCACGATCGCCTTGAACCGGTCCGTATGCGTCGCAATCCAGTCCGCCATGTATCCGCCATAAGATCCGCCCGCCGCGGCCATGCGCGTCCCGTCGATAAAGGAATATTTTTTTAGCGTGTAGTCCACGCCATTCATCACGTCCGTGTATGCTTTTCCGCCCCAATCATTCGTGATTTCATCGGTGAACCTTTGTCCGTACCCGGTCGATCCGCGCCGGTTGATCATCAGCGTCACATATCCCGCTGCGGAAAAAACTTGCGCGTTCCACCGGTACCCCCACGCATTCGACCACATCGTCTGCGGCCCGCCGTGCAGCAGCACCAGCAAGGGGTATTTTTTCGTCGCATCAAACTTCGGTGGCCGGACCAACATCGCCTGCACCTTCGTTCCTTCGGCGCCGTCAAACCAGAATGTTTCCGGCGCATTCATCTCCAGTGCCGCAAGAATCGAATCATCCTGATGCGTCAGTTGCCGCACGTTCGAGCCGTCGCTCACCGCCGTAAAGACTTCTGCCGGCATCGTGAGACTCGTCCGCTCAAAGACGAGTATCTTTCCACCGCTGCTGAGTGAAATCGCAGTATTGAATCCTTCCGTGATTACCTTTATCGGCAACCCGCAGCTACACGCCGGAATCGAATAGACTGGCTGCAACGTTTCGTTCTCTGCTGTGAAGTAAATCGTCTTGCTGTCGGGCGTCCAAGCCAGCCCGTCCGCGCTCCGATCAAACGTCTCGGACAGGTTTTGGATTTTCCCTGTTTGCCGGTCGTACAGCATCACTCGCCAGCGGTCCGCCTCGTATCCTGCCGTCAGCTGCGCATGATACGCGATGTATTTTCCGTCCGGCGAATACACCGGATTCCCATCAAATCCCGGCTGCGTTGTGATGCGCTTCGCCTCGCCGCCGGCAACCGGAACGACGAACAAATCACCGTTCGTACTGATTGCTTCCATTTTGTCGGTGACTGCGGTGAAACAGATTTCTTTCCCATCGGGAGAGAAATTGATATCTCCGGGCCCGCTCCGCTCGTCCGGTGGAACATCGTAATTCGCTCCCGGCGTGAGGTCTCGCGGCGCCGCGCTTCCATCCGCCGGAACGGCGAACAAATGGCTGCGCTTCCCGTCATTCCAATGCGTCCAGTGGCGGTAGAGAAGGTGCTCCGCCACGTGCGCTTTCACCTTGCTCTTTTCTCTTTCTGCGTCGCGCTTGCTGTTGCAATCGTCGTCTTTGCAATCCGGATAAACGGAGGACGTAAACGCAATCGTCTTTTCGTCCGGCGACCACTTCACGATGTCCGCACCAGTAGAGAGTTTCGTCAGCGCGTGTGCTTCTCCGCCTTCCATTGAAAGCAAATAGACTTGCGATTCGCCGCCGCGCGAAGAGAGAAACGCGAGCGTCTTTCCATCCGGCGACCACACCGGCGATGAATCATGCCCGCTCTGAGTCAGTTGAATCGCGGAACCGCCCGTCGTTGGCATCATCCAGATGTTGCTCGCGTTGCGGTTTGCTTCCATGTCCGGCGTCGCCACCGTGTACGCCACCCACTTTCCGTCTGGCGATACCTGCGGCTCCGCAACGCGATGCAACTTAATCAACTCATCAAACGCGATGGGATGCTTCACGGCTTCCTGCGCGAAAATAGGAAACGCACATCCCAGCAGCGCAATCACAAACCCGCATCGAAGAAAGACTGTCATCTCTCGTCGCTCCCTTAAAACACGGTGAGCCGCAACACGCCATGCAGAATCAGGCATATTGGCACGTTTCGCCACTGAATCCAATAGTGCGAGGTGCCGCCCGTTGATCAAGGAATCGTCACTCGATTTCGCGCCCATAGCCAATTCACAAACGCGAGACCGGCGGTAATGGAGATCACGATGAGCTCTCCCAGGTGCACGCGCGTCACTAGCACGCCTGTGAAGAGCAGCGCGAGTCCGGCAATCAGGATGCCGTACGGCAAACGGAACGCCTCGGCTTGGGGTTGTTTTTTTCTGAGCGCTGGCAGCGCCGCGGCCACCGAACCATAAACAAAAAGCCGCGCGACGCTGGACAGCATGGCGTTCCAGCGGAAATTTCCCGCGACTGAGAATAACAGAAGTACCACGGCAAAGATCACGATCGAAAGGTGCGGCGTTCGAAAGCGCGGATGGATCTTTCCGAAAAATGCGGGGAAATCACCACGTTCGCCCATGGCAAACGTGATTCGCGGCGTGTGAAGCATGTTCGCGCCGAGGTATCCGTAGGCGGAGACCAGCGTTCCCGCCGCAACGACTTGTACACCCAGTGGCGAGAGAAAATGCCGCGCGGAATCCACCGCTGGCGCGCTCGACGTTGCGACGTTCGCGATTGTGTGAATCACTAGATACTGCAGGGCGATAAACAAAAGTGTCGTTGCCCCGATGGCGGTGAACACCGCAAAAGGAATGTCTTTGCGCGCGTCGCGTGTTTCACCGGTTGCGATGAGGGCCGCCTCGAATCCTCCGTACGAATAAATCATCAGCAGCACTGCCTCAAACCAGTCCGCAGCGGTGGTTTGCCTCGCCGCCGGCGTCACTCGTATTGCTGGATGCAGCGCCAGCGCGGTAAGTCCCGTCACGACGAAAAATGCCAGCAAAGCCGCTTTCGTGACCGTAAAAAAATTGCTGAGCCGGTTTCCTCCTGTAACTCCGCGATAATTTACAACCGCGAGAAACCCGATGAGAATCATCAGAACTCCGGCCCGCGCAAACGGCGCTCTTACGCCGGGAAAAAACTCGCTCAGATAAATGATAAACAGGTTTGCAACGGCAGAAACAGCGGCAATCCGGCTCAGCCACGTCAGCCAGCCATTCTGAATCGCAAGAAATCGTCCGAACGCCACTCTCGCGTAGAGGTACGGTCCCCCAGCCTCGCGGAATTGCGAGGCCACTTCCGCCATGCACGCAGCGATGACGGCGATCCCCGCGAACGCCACCAGAAACCCGACGGGACTCCATCTCCCCAGCAGCGCCGCAATCAACGCCGGCAAACCAAAAATGCTCGCCCCAATCATTGTGTTGATGATCAGCGCCACGAGGCTCCAGCGGCCAATTGTTCGAACGAGCCCATCTGATGATTCCGTCAAGTGCGTTTCCGCCTGTTCATTCTTTAATGGAATTCCTAGATAGCATTTCAAAAAAGTGGCGCAAGCGTAGCACAACTCTGTATGCCGGACACATCCGTCGCGGTCGCAACTCACGACGCGGAAGACTCATCCCGCGGCACGGATGCGGCTCTCGACTCTGCTACAATTCCTTCCTGGGCATCTCATGCCGACGAGTAGCGGACTTTTCCCCCGCAATCTCAAGAAGACCTATCCCATTGCCGTTCGTGGGGAGGGCTGCTGGATCATCGCTGCTGACGCGCGCCGATTTCTCGATGCCTCTGGGCAGGCCGCCGTTGTCAGCATCGGTCACGGTGTCGCTGAAATCGGCGGGGCCATGGCCGAGCAATCGTCGCAGATCGCTTTCGCGCACACTTCGCAATTTCATACTGCTCCAGCGGAAAAACTTGCCGAGCGCCTGCTCGCGATGGCTCCGCCGAATTTCCCCAGCGGCGGCCGCGTCTATTTCACGTCCGGCGGCTCCGAAGCCACTGAAACCGCGATAAAACTCGCGCGCCAGTTTCATGTCGAAAGCGGGCAGAAGTATCGCTACCGCGTTCTCTCCCGCCGCCAGAGCTATCACGGGAGCACTCTTGGCGCCATGTCCGTCAGCGGCAATGTCGCGCGGCGTGCACCGTACGAACCGCTCCTCGCGGAATGGGGTCACATTGCCCCATGTTTCTGTTACCACTGCCCTTTCGAAAAAACTTTCCCGCAATGCGAACTCGCTTGCGCCGATGATCTCGAAGCCTATCTTCTTGAGCACGAACCCGAAAAAGTCGCGGCCTTCATCTTTGAACCGGTCGTCGGTGCCACTCTCGGCGCTGCCGTGCCGCCCGAAGGTTACGCCGCCCGCATCGCAGAAATCTGCCGCAAGAACGGAATTCTCTTGATCGCAGACGAAGTCATGAGCGGCATGGGCCGTACGGGAAAGCCTTTTGCTGCGCAGCACTGGGTTGTCGAACCGGACATGATTCTGGTGGGCAAGGCAGTCGCCAGCGGTTACGCGCCGCTCGGCGCGGTTCTCGTTTCCGCCCGCGTCGTCACGGCATTCGAACACGGCTCTGGCGCCTTCATGCACGGCTTCACTTATCAGGCTCATCCCGTTTGCACAGCCGCGGGCAACGCGGTTCTCGATTACCTCGAATCGCATAAGCTTTTTGATGGCGTGGCTCCCGCCGGAAAAAATCTGCGCGACGCGCTTTCTCCCCTTCAATCGCACCCCTATATCGGTGATATCCGCGGCCTCGGTCTTCTGCTCGGCGTCGAATTCGTCAGGGACAAAGCCACGCGCGAGCCTTTCCCAAGAGAGCAAAACATCGCTGAGAAAATTCGCCACGCCTGTCTGACAGAAAGTGTGCTTACCTATCCGACGCAAGGCACCGTTAACGGCATGAGCGGCGATCACATCCTCCTCGCGCCGCCCTTCACGATTTCGCCTGAAGAATGCGCGCTGATCGCTCGCGCGCTCCAGTCGGCTGTCGCAAAAGTGTTTCCATCTTGATACGCTGTCTGGCCGTTCTCTTTCGTTGCAGTCTGCCCAGTCGTTTTTTGTGGAGAGCAAAACAACCTATGCTTCTTGGTTCTCGCAATCTCTACGCTTTCTTCTGTTCCTTTCTCGTTCTTGCGTTCGCGCTTTCCGCTCAGCAGAAGCAGTCCGAAGCGCCGGCCTCTCCGATTCTCGGTTTTTCCCCGCCGAACGCCGCCGCCGAACACCAGCTCGAAGCCACGTTTCAGTCGATTCCGTCCGCCGACAAAGCACGCGAATGGCACGGCACCTTCACGGCCGAACCTCATCCCGCTGCTTCCGACCGCAATAACCAGCTCGCCGATTTCGTCGCGGACGAATGGCGCAAACAGGGATGGGAAGACGTCACGCTTCGCCGCTACGATGTCTTGCACTCGCGCCCGCGCAGCATCTCTCTCGAAATGACCGTACCGGTCCACTTCACCGCGTCTCTGCGCGAAGATGCTTACGACGCCGATCCGGACACGAAAAATCCGGCCGTCTCCGGCTCGTACTTCGGCTATTCCGCTTCCGGCGAAGTTACCGCCGAAGTCGTCTACGCGCATAGCGGCAACCCCGAAGATTACGATCTCCTTCGAAAAAACGGCATCAGCGTAAAGGGCAAGATCGTTCTCGTCCGCTATTCGAATCCCTACAGTTACCGCGGCTTCAAGGCGCTCACGGCCGAGCGCGAAGGAGTCGCAGCATTGCTTATCTATTCCGATCCGGCCGAAGACGGATACACGAAAGGAAAAGTTTTCCCCGACGGCCCGTGGGGCCCGGAAAGTCACATTCAGCGTGGTGCGATCACTTACGATTACATTGTTCCCGGCGATCCGACCACACCAGGATGGACTTCCGTCCCAGGAGCAAAGCACATCCCTCCGGAAGAAGCGCGCTCGCTACCGAAGATTGCTGCTCTACCGCTCTCCTGGCGCGACGCCAAGCCGCTTCTCGAAAACATGAACGGTCCTGAATCGCCGAAGGATTGGCAGGGCGCTCTGCCCATCACGTATCGGTTCACCGGCGCGGTGAAAGTTCACGTAAAAGTGGACATGGACACTAGCATGCAGCCCTACACGGTCGTCGAAGCACGCATTCGCGGCAGTCAACTGCCAGACGAATGGGTGTTGCTCGGCAATCATCGCGATGCGTGGGTCTTCGGCGGAGTCGATCCTTCGAGCGGGACCGCCTCCATGATGGAACTCACGCGCGCGCTCGGCGAGCTCAAGCAGCGTGGCATCCGCCCGCGCCGCACCATCGTGGTTTGCAGTTGGGATGGCGAGGAATACGCGCTTACCGGCTCCACGGAATGGGGTGAGCAATTCGCCGATGACCTAAAGAAAAAACTCGTCGCCTATCTCAATGTCGATGAATCCGTCGCTGGGGCGGCCACTACTGCGGGTCCCGAAGGCCTGAGCTTCTCGCCCGCTGCGGTCGCTTCACTCGCGCCGATGCTCGTGGAGGCTTCGAAAGACGTTCGCGCGCCTTCCGGAAAGTCTCTGTACGAAGCCTGGCGAGCCACGTCGATGCGCGATTCGAAAACGAGTGCTCCGCCGCTTGACAGCGCGCTCGTCGAAACGCGCATCGGCAGCGGCTCCGATCACACCGTGTTTCTCAATCACCTCGGCTGCCCCGTCATCAACCTGGGTTTCACGGGCGACTACGGCGTCTATCACTCGATGTACGACGATCATTACTGGATGTTGCACATCGGCGATCCCACGTTCGAATATCACATGGCGCTGACGCGGATTTGGGGGCTCGTGGCGCTGCGGCTCGCGAATTCGGATGTTCTGCCGTTTGATTTTGGCGCGAATGGTGCGGTTCTCGAACAGTTTCTGCGCGAGCTCGAACAAAACAACAATTTGAGCTCGCAACTCAATCTGAAGAAGCTGCACGCGCGGATCGCGGAATTTGAAAAAGCGGGGAACGCGCTGCGCCAGGCTTCCGTGCACAGCTTGCTTGGCAGTTCAATGTCACCGGGCAAAGTTCAACATTTGAATGAACAACTCTTGCAAGTGGAATCGAATTGGCTCGACCCTGCGGGCATTCCCGGGCGGGCGTGGTTTCAGCATCTTCTTTATTCCTCGCGTTACACTTACGCGCACCTGGAGTTCCCTGGCTTGACCGAAGCCGTCGAAAAAGGCGATTGGAAATTGGCGGCTCGGCAGGCGGACTTGCTGGAAAAAGCAGTAGAGAAAAACACCGAATTGTTGCGTTCGGCTCGATCTTCCTGGGAGAAAAAATACTAAATGATTCGTCTTTCTACTTTTCGCAGTCTCACTATCATTCTCTTTGCTCTATCGACGGTAGGTTTAGTTTCGGCTCAGGACAATTCACCTATCAAGCCCCGCGCCCGTGATCTCGGCGTTCCTTTTGACGGCACACCTGGCCCGTTCAACGCCATCACCGATGTTTCCGGCGTCACGGTCGGACATACCACGCTCATTTCAGGCGAAGGAAAACTTCAAGTAGGTAAGGGGCCGGTCCGAACGGGAGTGACCGCCGTACTTCCGCGGGGAAAAGACTCGATGAACAATCCCGCTTTCGCCGGCTGGTGGTCGCTCAACGGCAATGGCGAGATGACCGGCACGACTTGGGTCGAAGAGTCCGGCTTCCTAGAAGGCCCGATCATGATCACCAACACGCACAGCGTGGGCGTGGTTCGCGACGCCGTCATTCAATGGCGCGTCGCGCACGGCCAGCCCGATCCCACCGGTTATTGGTGGTCGCTTCCTGTCGTCGCAGAAACTTGGGATGGCTGGCTCAACGACATCAACGGTTTCCACGTCACACCGGAGCATGCTTTCCACGCGATCGATTCCGCACACAGCGGCGCGGTTGAAGAAGGCGCCGTCGGTGGCGGGACGGGAATGGTCTGCAATGAATTTAAGGGCGGCATAGGCACATCTTCCCGAAAGTTCGAATCGAAAGTCGGCGCTTACACGGTCGGCGTCCTGGTGCAATGCAACTATGGCTCGCGCAAGAATCTTCGCATCGCGGGCGTTCCGGTCGGCAGAGAAATTCCTGAAGATCCCCAGTACGCTTCCACGTCATTCAATAAATTGGACCGCGGCTCCATCATCGTTGTGGTAGCCACCGATGCGCCACTCGTTGCGCATCAACTCAAGCGCCTCGCTCGCCGCGTTTCGCTTGGCCTCGGGCGCAACGGCAGTATCTCCGGCAACGGGTCCGGCGATATTTTCATCGCCTTCTCCACGGCCAATTCCGGCGCCGCCGCCGACCACGTCGTTGATTTGAAAATGTTGCCGAACGATCATCTCGAGCCCGTCTTCGCCGCCACCGTACAAGCCACAGAAGAAGCTATCATCAACGCCATGGTCGCCGCCGAAACCATGACGGGCATCGAGAATCACAGGGTTATGGCCCTACCGCACGACAAGCTCCGCTTGGTCCTCAAGAAATACAACCGCCTGGCGCAGTAGTGGACCCCGTTACCGGCGACGGATGATCGGGAAGTCCCGCAGCTGAGGCAACTGACTATCTACGGTTTCGTTCAATTTACGCAGCTCGCTGAGAGAGATTGACAATTGTCCGTTGCTCTATTTCTTTGCGCAATTCTTCCACGGCATTGCACCTGGGCCGTTATAAACGACTTTTACCTCACGGTCGTCCAATCGGAGCACAATTAGGAATTCCGGTTCGCTGCGTGGCGCGACGCTCTTAGTTCCTCCGGTCAGCTTTATGTGGACTTTCTTGCCATCGCCAGTTGCTGCGTCATGGCCCTTTATCGAGGAGCGACTCAGTTCCAAGTCGAATGCATACGCGGCGAGAATCTCTCCCAGGCTTCCTGCCAAGTGGCCATCCAGAGTAAATTTACGATTCTCTTCTCTGAACTCTTGTCGAGCGCATCCGTGACTTCATAGTGCTTCTGGATCAGAGCCGGAACCCGTTAGAGTCTATGTTTGGTCCACGTCATGAGCATTTCTCTAAATCACTGGAACCGCTGTCTTCCTCAGCGGATTGAAGAAGGGCAGCGGCACGACCTTGGCGGAAACGGTGTGGCGGACGGCTTCGACGGTCATTTCGATCGAGAGCGTGGAGCCGACAAGGGAGTTTTCGCGGCTGATACAGGCTAGTGCGATCATCTTTTTTAGCGTGGGCGACCACGTCGTTGACGTGGCCTTGCCGACCTGGCGCCCACCGCGATACACGGGAACGGCGAGGCGCGAGGCCATGCTGGGCACTTGCGGCGCCATCTTCAACTTGTCGTAGAGCGCCTCGACTTCGTTCCAATTGACCTCCAGCCCTACGAGCGCGCGCTGCGTCCCTTTTTTGGCTTCCGGCGCCAGCGCCTCGCGCCCCACAAAATTCTCCTTTTTCAAATCCACAAGCTTACCCAATCCAATTTCCGCAGGAGAATACTTCTGTGATTCGATCAAGGCTTTCTTGCTGGAGATGTAGTCCACTTCAATCAAAATAAGCCCCGCTTCGATTCGCGCGATGTCCAACGCAATCATTCCGGCGGGGTGAATATCGAACGCCTTGCCTTTGGCGATCAGCGCGTCCCACACCTTCAACGCGTCGCGCCACGGCATCCACACTTCGAATCCTAAATCGCCTGTGTAGCCTGTTCGTGAAATGTCCACGGGCACACCCGCAATCTTTCCATGCGTCACGCGGAAATACTTCAGGTTTGTGATGTTCGCGTCCGCCGCCGCGTGCAGCAGTTTTCCCGACGTCGGCCCTTGCAGTGCCAGAGCCGCGGTCTGTTCCGAAATATCTTCAATCGTTACGTCCAGCCCCAGAGCATTCTGCTGAAACCATCGCAGGCTCGGGTCGGCCGCCGTCCAGCGATACTCGTTGTCTCCCAGCCGTGTAATCGTTCCGTCATCGATTACTTTTCCTTGAGGATCGCACCAGCAGCAGTAGATCACCTGATCTACGGCAACCTTATTAATGTCGCGTGAAATCACGCGGTTCACGAACTTGGTGGCGTCGCGTCCCGTTACGCGATATTTGAAGAGCGGAGAAATATCGATCAGCGCCGCCGAGTTGCGGATGGCGTTGTACTCGTGCTCGTGGTGCATCTCGTAAACGCTGACGGTGTAATAGCCCGACCATTCGCGATAATTCAGGCTTTCGCAGAGCGCCAGAGTTCTTTCGTGAAACGCGGTTCCTACCGGCACGAATCCTCCTGATGCCCACGCGGCTTACGACCACGCAAAGACAATGGATTATAGGTGCGGACTCGCCAAGCCCGCAAGGCACCGATTTGCTACCGATTTGCAGATAACGGCGTATTCACGCGAGTGCGAGCCGCTTGCGAATTTCCGCGACGATTTGTTCCGGGGACTGTGCGGCGTCGATGGTGATGGCATCAGCGGGTTCCTCGAGATCTGCGAATTGGCCCGCAAGAATTTGCTCGCCGGCGTAGTGCCCTTTACGCGAACGTAACCGCTCGCGAAGAAGCTCGTAGGAACCTTTCAAATAGACCAGCTTCACATTGGAATTGATTTGAAGCAGCTCGCGGTAACTGCGCTTCAGCGCGGAGCATGCCAGAACGATGTTCCGGTCCCGTGCCTCCCATTGCAACATCGCTTCGCGAATGGAATTGAGCCAGGGGATGCGGTCTTCGTCGTTGAGCGGAATGCCACGAGACATTTTCTCAATGTTGGCGGGCAAGTGGAAATTGTCGGCGTCCACGAATTCCCACTTGAGCTGCGCGGCGAGCAGTCCGCCTACCGTCGTCTTTCCAGATCCCGCGGGGCCCATCGGGAGAACGATCACAGGAACATCATCGTCGGTTACGGCTGCCCCAGAAATTCGCCGAGCAGCATATGAAAATGATGAACGCCGTTTTCACGCTTGACGGAGTAGCGTCCGCGGTCATAGGTCGAAGAGCGCAAACCACGCTGAACATTCTCGCACAGGCCGATATCTTCTTGTTGCACTTCATCGCTGAAGGCGACCGCTCGTTTGATGCGCTCTTGATTTTTTGCGGAACTCACATCGTGGAAAAACCACTCGAAGATGGTGAGCGTCTTTTCGTGCGAGAGAGGAACGATTGCGTTCGCCGAAATGTTGTCCGGATAGATGTTGAGCATCAAGTTCGGAAAAACCCAAAAGTAGAGCGCGCCCTGGAGCCCGGCGCCGGGCGCGTACATCCGCTCGCCCGCGTCTTCTGCTTTCATGGAGCGGATTGGCGCGAACTGCTGGGAGTAGTAGCGAAACGTGTCCGTGCGATATTGCGCGTAGTCGATCTCCTTCATCAAGCCAGGATGGGCGATGGGGATGTGATAGCCCTCGAGATAGTTGTCGACGTAGATCTTCCAGTTGCAATCGATGACGTAGTCGCGGCGCTCCGTAAATTGCAGGCCCTCGAATTGGAACCTCTTTGCCTGTTGGGGAATTTGGCCAAGATATGTCGAGAGCGGCTCAGTTTTCAGATCGAAATTCACAAAGATGAACTGTTCCCAGGTCTCGCAGCGAAGCGGCACCATGCCCATGGTACTGCGGTCGAAGAACTCGACGCCCTCGACGTCTGGTGTGCCGATGAGGCGGCCGTCCAGAGTGTAGGTCCAGCCATGATATTGGCAGCGCAAAACATTCTTGCAGCCATTGCCGAGAGCGATGGGTCCCGCGCGATGTCGGCAAACGTTGCTGAAGGCGCGCAATTCGCCTTGCTTGTCGCGAACGACGATGATTGGCTCACCGGCGACATCGGCGGTGAAAAAACTCTCGGGGTTGGCAATAGTGCGCTTCACTCCGTTCACTTCCCCGCAGGATTGGCTGAGTGTTCCTACAAGTTGCCAGGTGCGCTGGAAAATGCGCGACTTCTCGATCTCCAGAATCGCCGGATCGGTGTAAAAGCGCGACGCGAGTGTGTGTGCGCACTCGATTTGCTCGTGGACGTCGAGATGAAGAGGTTTCGTTGCCACGATCAGAACTTTCGCGTTTCCTGGCGCGACCAGCGCTCGATGACGATCTTTGATTCGGTGAAGAATTCGACGGCGTCGCGGCCCTGGCCGTGGAGAATGCCGAAGAAGCTTTCTTTCCAGCCGCTGAAGGGGAAATAGGCCATGGGGGCGGCGACGCCGATGTTGATGCCGATATTTCCCGCGGGCGCTTCGTAGCGGAATTTGCGTGCGGCGGAGCCGCTGGTTGTGAAGAGCGATGCCTGGTTGCCGTAAGGGCTGCGGCGGAGAAATTCCATGGCCTCCTCAATGGAATTGGCATGAACCAAACTGAGCACGGGGCCGAAGATCTCCGTATTGGCAAGGTGGCTGGTGGACGGCAAGCCGTCCAGGATTGTGGGCGTGACGAAATTTCCAGATTCGTATTTGGGGATTTTGGTGTTGCGTCCATCGACAAGGGGTTTTGCACCTTCGCCGACGCCCGCTGAAATCAGCGATTCGATTCGTCGCTTGCTTTCTTTAGTGATTACCGGGCCCATCTGAACGCCGGCGTCGAGACCATTGCCCACGCGAATCGAAGAAGCGGCGTGCGCGATGGAATCGCGGAAGGTATTTTGCGCTTCGCCGATCGTTACGGCCACGGAAACAGCGAGGCAGCGCTGACCTGCGCAGCCAAATGCGCTGTCGCTGATGATTTGCGTGGCGAGCTCCATATCCGCGTCCGGCAAGACAATGACGTGATTTTTTGCGCCGCCCTGGCACTGCATGCGCTTGCCGCCGGCGGCGGACCGTGTGTAAACATGCCTGGCGACGGGAGTAGAGCCGACAAAACTAATGGCGCGAACCTGCGGATGGTCGCAAAGCGCATTCACCGCTTCTTTTCCACCGTTGACCAGGTTCACGACTCCTTTGGGCAGGCCGGCCTTCTCCAAAAGCTCGAAAGCGCGATGCATCGAGAGGGGGACGCGCTCGGATGGTTTCAGGATGAAGGTATTTCCGCAAGCGATGGCATACGGCAGAAACCAGTAGGAGACCATCACTGGGAAGTTGAAGGGCACGATGGCGGCAACGACTCCGAGCGGCTGGCGGATTTGCATTTCGTCCACGCCAGGCGTCACGTCCTCAAGGTTGTAGCCTTGCATCATCACGGGGATGCCGCAAGCGACTTCCACGTTTTCGATGGCGCGGCGAAGCTCGGCGCGGGCTTCGGCAAAGGTCTTGCCATTTTCGAGGGTAATGATTCTTGCGAGTTCGTCGAGATTTTCTTCGAGGAGATTTTTCAGCTTGAAGAGATATTGGACGCGCTCGCCGGGAGGAGTTCGGCGCCAAGCCGGGAAGGCATCGGTAGCGGCTTTGACGGCAGCCTCAACGTCTGCGGATGTCGAGAGCGGGGTGCGCGCCAACAATTCGGCGGTAGCAGGGTTGATGACGTCCACGTATTCGGTCGCGGCGGCTCGCCGCCAGGTGCCATTCACGTAGTTCTGAAGATCGGTCACCTGGGTTGTTACGGCACTGCTCATACTCAGCTCCTTAACCTCTGTGGGGTGGCGGAAGTGTCTCGCAAGGCCGACTCTTTGAGGAATCGGATGGCTGTAGTTTACCAAGAAACTGTGAGGATGAGAGGCGAATCGCACAGACTAGCGGGGACCCGTGCAATCACTAGGATTTCGAGTGCGGCTTTGACGCCCCGCGCTGGCGGACGCGGTAGGCCAGCCATGCGACGGTTGCAATCATTCCCAACCAGCCCAGGGTGCGCATGATTTCGCCGATTTTCTGGTCCTGGGCGAGGAGTCCCCACTGGCCGAAAAGTATCGTCCAGTCGCTCTCCTCCGAGCCGACGAGAGGCAACGCGGCGCTGCGCGCGTCGGCCATGTAGTTGCCGATGTAGGGGAAATTTTCGAAGAACCAGAAGAGGCTGAAGGCAAAGCCGGTGGTTTCGCGCTGGAAGAAAAAGTAGATGGCGCAGAGGAGCGGGACGAGGAGTTCGCCAAGGGTTCCGCCGAGAATCATGATGGTGTTGCCGAACCAACTGAAGAAGAAATGGCCTCCCTCATGGATGATCAGATTGACGTAGTCGAGGATGAGGAACCCAGAGCGGTTGGCGAAAGCGTAGAGAAGGAAAATAGCGTAGAAAGAGAGCCAAGCGATCCCTGTGACACGCGAGACGAGCTTCCATTCTCCGAATTTTTCTTCGAGGAAGGCCACTGGCGCAAGCGTAGCAAGCTCGATTCGAGAGGGAAAGTAGCCGGGGGACAGTGTTTCGAGATAAATGTAGAACCTCCTAGAGGCGGGCCAACCATTGAAAACAAGATGCCGGGGACGAAGCCCGCCGCTACGGGAGAAAAAGCAGCCTGCTGGGGGGGCGGGGGCCCTACTTATCGATCGCTGCCAGCGCCTCGTAGGCGGCTCCGAGGAGCGGGGCGGATTCATTGAGGACGATGGAGACGGGGATATTGCTGAGGAGGCCTTCGAATTTCCATTTGTCCTTGAAGGCGTGGAAGAAAATGCCGTCTTTCATTTTTTCGAGGATTTTTACGGCGATGCCGCCGGCGACGTAAACGCCGCCGAGCGCCAGGACTTTCAGGGCGAGATTTCCGGCTTCGGCGCCGTAGATGGCGGTCCAGAGATCCAGGGTGTCGGAACAGACGCGGCAGGACTTGTCCAACCCGCGCCGCGTGATCTCTGGGGCGGGATCCGCATCGGGATCTTCAAACGTAGCGTGTGTAACTTTCGGCGCGAGAAATTCATGAATGGTGCGGAAGCCGCGGCCGGAGAGAATGAGTTCCCAGCTCACTTGAGGATAGCGGCGGCGCATAAAGCGCAGCAGTTCGATCTGCTGCTCGGTGTGCGGCGCGAAGTCGGAATGCCCGCCTTCGGAAGGAACAACGCGGTAGCGGCCGCCGTCCCACACGAGAATCGACTGGCCAAGACCGGTGCCCGCTGCGAGCAATGCGCGGGTTCCGCCCGGTTCGGGCTTACCTGGATTGAGGATGCAAAAATCTTCCGAGGGAAGGTGCTCGATACTATGGCCAGTGGCGCCAAGGTCATTCAAGAGAACGACGTGCGGAACATTCAGCTCTTTGATGAGGCTGGTGGTATCGACGATCCAGGGAAGATTCGTCGCTCTCACAGTGCCGTTGATCACCGGCCCGGCAATGCCGAATCCGGCGGCAACGATGCTTTCTTTCCCCAGATGATCGGCGGCCTGGCGGGAAAATTCCTTGACGATGCGCTCGAATTGCGCGAATTCCTTGCTTGCAAAGCGCTGCCTGAAGACGGGCGTAAGTGTGCCGCGTTTTTCCGAGAAGAGCGCAAGATTACACTTCGTCCCGCCAACATCGCCTGCAAGGATCACCTGTTCCCCCTACGCGGT
>Ga0066710_100001516_pt1 | contig 17467 bp, 13 predicted proteins | sample GraSoiAngelo_159_FD_79666 | JGI IMG/M metagenome (GOLD analysis project Ga0066710, IMG submission 79666) | Grasslands soil microbial communities from the Angelo Coastal Reserve, California, USA - 14_1009_16_40cm | ecosystem: Environmental > Terrestrial > Soil > Grasslands | place: USA... | reverse complement strand
TTGCGGACCGGGAGGCCACCTTTTCGACTTCGCTCGGCTCCGCCTCGCTGCGCGCGCTCATTTGATGGTCTTCGCTCGCCTGCGGCTCGCTGCGCGAAGCTTGCCGCGGCGCTTGCGGGCTAGGCCGGCTTCGGCTCGGAGCGCGCGCGCAAGTACTCGAGCACCGCGGGCACGAGCGAGATCGCGATGATCGCGAGGATCACCAGCGAGAAGTTCTTCTTCACCACCGGGATGTTGCCGAAGAAGTAGCCCGCGCAGACGAACGTGGTGATCCAGAGAACTCCGCCCCCGATGTCGTAGACCAGGAAGCGCGGGTACTTCATCCGCCCGATGCCCGCGATGAACGGCGCGAACGTGCGCAGGATCGGGGCGAAGCGCGCGAGGATGATCGTCTTGACGCCGTACTTCTCGTAGAAGCGGCGCGTGCGCTCGAGGTGCTGCTTGTTCAGCAGCCACGAGTCCTCACGGCTGAACACGACCGGCCCGATGTGGTAGCCGATCGCGTAGTTGAGGTTGTCGCCGATCACCGCGGCGCAGATCAGCAGCACGGCGAGCGTGTCGGCGTCGAGTGCGCCGGTGGCGGCGACTGCGCCGGCCGCGAACAGGAGCGAGTCGCCGGGCAGGAACGGCGTGACGACCAGTCCGGTCTCGCAGAAGATGATCGTGAACAGAATCGCGTAGACCCAGGTGCCGTAGTCGTGCACGAGCACGACGAGGTGCTGGTCGAGGTGGAGCACGACCTCGGCGAAGTGCTGGATCCACTCCATCGCGTCAGTTCGCGCGGGCGCGCAGCGCCGGCAGCACCTTCGCCTCGAACAGCCGCAGCGACGCCCACGACAGCTCGGGCTCCATGCCGCCCATCAGCGGGTGGAACAGGATCGAGTCGAATCCGCCCATGTCGCGCGCGGTCTCGATCAGCTCGTCGGGCGTCATCACCGCGTACTGACCGGTGGCGCGCAGCGCGTCGGCGTCGCGGATCGGCTGATAGGGCCCGGTGGCGCCGGCTTCGGCCAACCATTGGCCGTAGGCGTTCATCTCGTGCATCGCATACGGCGCGATCCGCTGCCACGCCGCGTCGGGATCCTCCGCGAGGTAGAGGAAGTTGCCGCTCGTGCGCGGGAGCGGCCCGGGGTCGGGCTTGCCGAGCTTCACGCGCTCCTCGCGGTAGAACGGGTAGAACTCGGGCACCGTCGGGATGAAGTGATCGGCGTGACGCGCCGCGCGGCGCGCGGCGGCCTCGGAGCCGCCGCCCATGAAGATCGGCGGACGCGGCTGCTGCACGGGCCGCGGCATCACCCGCACGGTGGTGCCGTTGTGCTCGAACGGCTCGCCGGTCCAGGCGCGCTCGAGCCACGGGACGATTCCCTCCATCACGCGCGCGCGGTCGGAGAGCCGCTTGCCGAACGCGCGGAACTCCGACTCGACGTAGCCGCCGGAGACCACCGGGATCACGCGACCGCCGCTCACCACGTCGAGCACAGCGATGTCTTCGGCGAGCCGGATCGGGTCGTGCAGCGGTGCGATCAGCGCGGCGATCACGAGCCGCAGGTGTTGGGTGCGCGCGGCGATCGCCGCGCCGAACACGAGCGGGGAGGGCAGATAGCCGTCGGGGGAGCCGTGGTGCTCCGAGAGCACCACCGTGGCGAACCCGAGCCGGTCGGCCCACGCGCACTGATCGAGCGCGGTCGCCACCAGATCGGCTGACGTGGTGGCGCCGAACGGTGCGCGGCGCAGGTCGTAGCGGAGGCTGAGGATCGGCATGCGGTGCTCTCTCGGGTGGTCGGGGGCCGCGAACATAGAGGACTCGGAGTCACCGTTGCACGGCAGCGCTTCCGCACGCCGGCAAGGAGGCCGACGAAGTCGGCCGACGCGCAGCGAGCCGCAAGTTTCGCGCAGCGAGCCGAAGGCGAGCGAAGACCATCCGGTGGGCCGAGCGAAGGCCGGAGCCCGAGCGCGAGCGATCAGCGAGTGCGAAGGCCCGGCAAAATGGGAGGCCGACGAAGTCGGCCGACGCGCAGCGAGCCGCAAGTTTCGCGCAGCGAGCCGAAGGCGAGCGAAGACCATCGGGTGGGCCGAGCGAAGGCCGGAGCCCGAGCGCGAGCGATCAGCGAGTGCGAAGGCCCGGCAAAATGGGAGTATCATGGCGACGCCACGGAGGCGTGCATGAACTTCGATTTCTCGGAAGAACAGAAGCTGCTCCAGAAGACGGCGCGCGACTATCTCGCCCAGCACTGCGGGCTCGACGTGTGCCGCAGCGTGCTGGAGAGCAACGGGACCCACAGCGACGCGCTCTGGAAGGGCGTGGCGGAGATGGGATGGCTGGGCGCCGCGGTGCCCGAGGAATACGGCGGCGCCGGTTTCAGCCGGCTCGAGCTCGCATTGATCGCGCAAGAGCTCGGCCGCGCGCTCGCGCCGATCCCGTTCGGGCCGAGCGCCTATCTCGTCAGCGAGGCGCTGCTCGAGTTCGGCAGCGACGAGCAGAAGAAGAGGTATCTGCCGCGGCTGGCCTCGGGCGAGCTGATCGGAACCTTCGCGCACAGCGAGCGCGCGGGCCGCAGCGCGCTCGCCGACGTCGCCACGGTGTTCGCGCGCGGCGCGCTCTCCGGGGTCAAGTTCCCGGTGCCGGACGGCGCGATCGCCGGGCTCGCGCTGGTCGTGGCGAAGGGCGACGCGGGTCCGCTGCTCGCGCTGATCGAACTCGACGGCCAGGGCATCGAGGTGACGCCGGTGGGCTCGATCGATCCGTCGCGGCCGGCGAGCCGGATCGCGTTCGACGGCGCGCGCGCGGAGGCGCTCGCGAACGGCGGGGGCGAGAAGGCGATCGCGCATCTGCTCGACCGCGCGGCCGTGCTCACCGCGTTCGAGCAGATCGGCGGCGCCGAGCGCGCGCTCGAAGTGACGCGCGAATTCACGCTGCACCGCTATGCGTTCGGCCGGCCGGTGGCGTCGTACCAGGCGATCAAGCACCGGCTCGCCGACATCTACGCCGCGATCCAGCTCGCCACCTCCAACGCCTACTACGGCGCCTGGGCCCTCTCGACCGCCGCGCCCGAGCTCGCCGTCGCCGCGTGCGGCGCGCGGATCGCCGCGAGCGAGGCGTTCGACCTGGCCGGCAAGGACATCATCCAGATGCACGGCGGCGTCGGCTTCACGTGGGAGTACGACTGCCATCTCTTCTACCGCCGCGCGAAGCTGCTCTCGCTCGCGCTCGGCACGCCCGGCGAATGGCGCGACCGCCTGATCGACCGGCTGGAGGCCTGACATGGACTTCAACGACACCCCCGAAGAAGCTGCGTTCCGCGCCGAAGCGCGCCAATGGCTCGAGGCGAACGCGGTGCTGCGCCCGCCCGGAAAATCGCGCGCGGGCCTGCTCGACGTCGAGGCCAACGAGGTGGGCCTGCTCGGGCGCGCCAAGCAGTGGCAGGCGAAGAAGGCCGACGCGAAGTGGGCCTGCATCACGTGGCCGGCCGAGTTCGGCGGGCGCGGCGCTTCCGCGATCCAGAACGTGATCTTCAACCAGGAAGAGGCGAAGTTCGACGTTCCGCCGAACATGTTCGGGATCGGCCAGGGCATGCTCGGTCCGACGATCATGGCCCACGGCACGCCGGAGCAGAAGAAGCGCTACCTCGAGCCGATGCTGCGCGCCGACGAGGTGTGGTGCCAGCTGTTCTCCGAGCCCGCCGCGGGCTCCGACCTCGCGGGCCTGCGCACCACCGCGGTGAAGGACGGCGACGCCTGGATCCTCAACGGCCAGAAGATCTGGACCACGGGCGCGCATTATTCCGATTGGGGGATGATCGTCACGCGCACCGATCCGCGCGCGGCCAAGCACGCGGGCATCACCTACTTCATCGTCGACATGAAGTCGCCCGGGATCGAGATCCGGCCGATCCACCAGATCAACGGGTCGAAGGACTTCAACGAGGTGTTCTTCAACAACGTGCGCGTGCCCGACGCGAACCGCGTAGGTGCGGTGAACGACGGCTGGCGCGGTGCGATCACGACGCTCATGAACGAGCGCGCGTCGATCGGCAGCGGGTCCGGGATGGGCTTCGGCGTGCAGGAGCTCCTGCGCCTGGCGCGCGAGACCGAGTGGAACGGGCGGCCCGCGATCGAGGACCCGTCGGTGCGCGAGCGGATCGCCGACTTCTACTGGAAGTTCAAGGGCCTCGAGTACACCGGCTACCGCACGCTCACCGCGCTCTCGCGCGGCACCACGCCGGGGCCGGAGAACTCGATCGGCAAGATGATCGGCGCGCCGCTGCGCCAGGAGCTCGCCGCGTTCGCGATGGAGCTGCAGGGTGCCGCAGGCGCCACGCTCGACCGCGATCACTCATGGCGCGGCGGGCTCGCCCAGCAGGGCTGGCTCGGCTCGCCGGGGCTGCGGCTCGCCGGCGGCACCGACGAGATCCTGCACAACATCCTCGCCGAGCGCGTGCTCGGTCTGCCGGGTGAGGTGCGCGTCGACAAGGACAAGGCGTTCCAGGACATTCCGTCCGGCACCGTGCGCTAGCAAGCCGACCGAAGGTCGGCGCGCAGCGAGGCGAAGCCGAGCGGAGATCGGACAGGTGGAAATCTATGGAGGGGCGCAACGTCCGCGTGACCACGCGCGACGCGTTCGCGCACGTGACGCTCGCGCGGCCCGAGCGGCGCAACACGCTATCGCTTGAGGTCATTGAGGATCTCCTCTCGGCGTTCGCGGAGATCGGCGCGGGCAAGACGCGCGGCGTGCTGCTCGACGCGGAGGGGCCCGTGTTCAGCGCAGGCCATGACTTCGCCGACATGGCCGGCTGCGATCTCGCCGGCACGCGAGCGCTGCTCGTGCGCTGCGCCGAGATGATGCAGCGGATCCAGCGGATCCCGCAGCCGGTGCTCGCGAGCGTGGCCGGGCTCGCCACCGCGGCGGGCTGCCAGCTCGTCGCCACCTGCGATCTCGCGGTGGCGTCGAGCGAAGCCCGCTTCGCCACGCCCGGCGGCCGCGGCGGCTGGTTCTGCCACACGCCGATGGTCGCCGTCTCGCGTGCGGTCGGGCGCAAGCGCGCACTCGAGCTCCTGCTGACGGGCGACCCGATCGACGCAGCTACCGCAGCCGACTGGGGTCTCGTCAACCGGATCGTCCCGCCCGCTGATCTCGAAGCGGCGTCGTGGGAGCTGCTCGAGCGCGCCACGCGCGGCAGCGCGTTCTCGAAGGGACTCGGCAAGCAGAGCTACTACGCGCAGATCGATCTCGATCAGCCCAAGGCGTACGACTACGCCACCGAGGTGATGGCCTCGGCGTCGCAGCACCCCGACGCGCAGGAGGGGATGCGCGCGTTCCTCGAGAAGCGCCGGCCGGTGTTCGAGGAGTAGCGGCGCCTCGTGCGCGGCGACGCGAGCAGCAGCGCGAAGCCGATCGCGAGCGGCGCCGGGCCCGCGGGCTCCGGCAGCCGGAACACGTCGCCGTCGAGCAGGTCGAGCACGTAGACGTTGCCGATCGCGTCCTCGCCGAACGAGGAGATCATGTCGAGCGCGCCGACGTCGGGCGCCCACTGCGGGTCGGCCGAGTGGTCGGTGAGCCCGGTGAAGTTGGTGCCGTTGGCGAGCGGACCCGACGTGCCGTCCCAGATGAACGACCAGAGGTGAGCGGTGAGCCAGTCGGCGAAGAAATAGCGCCCGCGCAGCGCCGCGACCGGGCCGCGATAGACGTAGCCGCCCACGATCGCGTATCCCGTGAACGCGGCACCGTGGTCGGGGCCGCCGCACGAGGCGCCCGGGTGCGGGTAGGTGAAGATCGGGTCGACGGCACCGGGCGGCTTCGGTCCGCCGATGCCCGAAGTGGGCTCTTGGATCAGGCCCTCGCGCAGCCGCCAGCCGTAGTTCTCGCCGCCCGCGCTCGCCGCCGGCTGCACGTCGATCTCCTCGCACGAATCCTGGCCGACGTCGCCGATGTAGAGATCTCCGGTCTGGCGGTCGATGCTCGCGCGCCACGGATTGCGCAGGCCCCAGGTCCAGATCTCGTCGTCGCCGGCGACGTTGCGGAACGGGTTGTCGGATGGGATTGCGTAGTTGCGCGCGGGGTCCGCCGGAAAATCGTCTCCGCGCACGTCGATGCGCAGGATCTTGCCGAGCAGGTTCTCGGTGATGTCCTGGCCGTTGCCGGTGCCCGGCGTGTGGCCGACGTCGGCGTCGTCGGCGCCGCCGCCGTCGCCCGACGAGATGTAGAGGAATCCGTCCGGACCGAATCCGAGCCAGCCGGCGTTGTGACTCGATTGCGGGTGGAAGAAGCTGAGCACCGGCATGGCGCTGCCGGGATTTGCCACGTCCGGATCGGCCGACACGTGATAGCGAATCAGCTCGATGTCGGGATCGGTGTAGAGGACGTAGAAGAAGCCGTTGGTCGCATAACCCGGGTCGAACGCGAGCCCGAGCAGCCCCTGCTCCCCGTCGGTCGCCAGGCCGGTCACCGTCAGGAACGGCGTCGGCAGCACGGCGCGGTTGAGCAGCCGCACGATCCGGATCGCGCCGGTGTGCTGCTCCACGATGAACACGCGCGACGTGTCCCCGGGCGGCGCGGTCAGGAACACCGGCTGGCTGAACCCGGTGGCGATGCGCTCGATCGCGGGCGCTCCGGCCGCGATCGACAGCGCCGCGGTCGTCGCGAGGCCAATCGGGAATCGTAAGTGCATGTCTCGTCCTCGCGCGGCCCGTCGAGAGGCCTGTCCTGCTGCGGCGGCTACCACCAACCCTGTCGGCGCGCCCAGTAGAGCACGCCGGCGGCTACCACGACCATCGAGATCAGCACGACGCCGAGCTCGAGCGGCTCGGTGTGCGGGTGGACGATGATGTTCATGCCGTAGATGCCGGAGAGCAGCGTGAGCGGCAAGAGCACGGCCGACATCAGCGCAAGCCGCTCCATCGCGTGGTTCATCTTCGCGCTCGTGCGCGATTGGTAGAAGTCGACGACGCCGTGCAGGAACTCGCGCTCGCTGTCGCACACGCTGCGCACGCGCTCGAAGTGGTCCACCAGGTCTTCGATGAACGGCTGGGTCTCGGGCGGCAGGAAGCGCATCAGCGCACACATGCGCGCGTAGAGCTCGCGGCAGGCGGCCGCCATCGTGCGCAGCGTGAGCAGCTCGTGGCGCACGCGGAACATCTCCTCGAGCGCCTCCTGGAAGTCGCCGTGATGGCGCTCCAGGACGCGGTGCTCGAGTGAAGCGACCTTGCGCGTGAGATCGTCGACGAATGACTCCATGCGCGCGGCGATCAGCGATACGATCGCGTGCGAGAGCTCGGCGGGCGTGTTCGGCGCGAAGCGGCCGTCGAGCAGGCGGCGCGCCACCGCGCGCGTCTCGCGCAGCGCCTTCTCGAGCGGCACCTCCGGGTTGACCGGGCCGTGCACCGTCACGAGGTAGCGGTGGCTGGCGAAGTAGTCGAGCTCGAGCAGGTGGATGTGGCCTTCGGGGCCGGGCTCGGGCGCGTGCAGGATCATCAGCAGATGATCCGGATAGGTGTGCAGCTTCGGGATGTGGCAGCGCTTGGTGCAGTCGCGGATCGCGAGCGGGTGGAAGTGGAACACGTCAGCGAGCACGCGCTGCGCCTCCGCGTCGCACTCCCGGATGTCGACCCACAGCACCCCGTCCCGGCGCGCGAGCAGCTCGGCGATCTCGGCCGGGCTGCGCTGCTCGGTCTTGCCATCCGAGATCCAATAGACGTCCATGAGAGCCCTGCGATGATCTGCACTTCTCGCGCGACAGGCGCCTATAATGGCACGATTCGCGCCCGAGGAGGCCCCCATGCTGGACGTCCTGATCACCGGTGGAACGCTCGTGGACGGCACCGGAAGCCCGGCGCGGCGCGGCGACCTGGGCATCCGCGGCGGCCGGATCGCCGCGGTCGGCGAGGTCTCGGAGGGCGCGCGCGAGACGATCGACGCGCGCGGCAAGGTCGTGGCGCCTGGCTTCGTCGATGTGCACACGCACTACGACGCGCAGGTGTTCTGGGACGCCACGCTCTCGCCGTCGCCGTTCCACGGTGTCACCTCGATCGTGGGCGGCAACTGCGGCTTCTCGATCGCCCCGCTCTCCGACAGCGCGGGCGACTACCTGATGCGGATGCTCGCGCGCGTCGAGGGCATGCCGCTCGAGAGCCTGCGCGTGGGCGTGCCCTGGGACTGGCACTCGTTCGGGGAGTACCTCGATCGGCTCGAGCGCCGCGTCGCGGTGAACGCGGGCTTCATGGTCGGGCACTCCGCGCTGCGCCGCGTCGTGATGGGCGAGCGCGCGGTCGGCCACGAGGCGACTCCGGCCGAGCTCGACGCGATGCGCGAGCTGCTCGCGGCGTCGCTGCGCGAGGGTGGCCTCGGGTTCTCGTCGACGATCTCGCCCACCCACAACGACGCGCAGGGCCAGCCGGTGCCGTCGCGTCACGCGAGCCGCGCGGAGCTGATCGCGCTCGCGCGCGTGGTGCGCGACTTCCCGGGCACCACGCTCGAATTCCTGCCCGGCGTGACGGTGTTCAGCGACGAGCAGAAGGCGCTGATGACCGACCTCTCGCTCGCGGCCAACCGCCCGCTCAACTGGAACGTTCTCGCGCCGACCGCCGGCAACCGCGAGTACGTGGAAGCGCAGCTCTCCGCCACCGACTACGCGCGCGCGCGCGGCGCCGAGGTGATCGCGCTGACCGTGCCGCAGGCGATGACCGTCCGCCTCAATCTCCACTCGGGCTTCGTGTTCGACGCGCTGCCGGGCTGGGCCGCGCTGTTCCAGCTGCCGATCGCGGAGCGGATGCGGAAGCTGCGCGAGCCGGGCTACCGCAAGCAGCTCGACGAGGGCGCGAACGCCGAAGGCGCGGGCATGCTGCGCTTCCTCGCGAACTGGGCGCGCATGCAGGTCGTCGAGACGTTCTCGGAGCGCAACCAGGGCCTGGCCGGAAAGACGATCGGGGAGATCGCCGAGGCGGAGGGCGTGGCGCCGTTCGATGCCATGATCGATCTCGCGCTCGCCGACGAACTCAAGACGCAGTTCATGCCACCCTCCGCAGGCGACTCCGAGGCCGACTGGCAGGCGCGCGGGCGGGTGTGGCAGGACGATCGCGCGGTGATCGGTGCGTCGGACGCGGGCGCCCACCTCGACATGATCGACACGTTCGCAATCTCCACCCAGGTGCTCGGCAACGGCGTGCGCCGCCACCGCGCCCTCAGCCTCGAGGAAGCGGTTCGACAGCTCACCGATGTTCCCGCGCGGCTCTACGGGCTGCGGGAGCGCGGACGGCTCGCGCCAGGCTGGTGGGCGGACGTCACGGTGTTCGACGCGGACACGGTCGAGAGCGGCCCCACCTACACGCGCTACGACCTGCCCGCCGGCGCGGGCCGGCTGTATGCGGAGGCGCGCGGCATCGAGCACGTGCTCGTGAACGGGGTCGAGATCGTGCGCGGCGGCGAGCACACGGGCGCGCTGCCGGGCACCGTGCTCCGGTCGGGGAGGGACACCGACACCGTCGAGTGCAAGCGCCCGTAGGGCGCGCGCAGCGAGCGAGCGGACATCGAACCGGCGGAGAATCGAGGATGGCGAGGCGAGACGATCTCGTCGTGATCGAGTGCGCGCACAACGGCGTGCACTCGAAGCGGGATGCCGCGCAGTTGCCCACCACGCCCGACGAGATCGCAGCGGACATGATCCGCTGCCTCGACGCGGGCGCGAGCATCTGCCACGCCCACGATCAGATCACGCGCGACACCACGCCGGCCGAGCTCGAGCAGATCGTGGCCGGCACCTACCGCAAGGTGCTCGCGGCGCATCCCGACGCGCTGCTCTATCCGGCCACGACGTTCAGCGAGTCGCTCCGGGAGCGCTGGAGCCACCACGCCGGCCTCGCGCGCGACGGGCTGATCAAGACCGGCTTCGTCGATCCGGGCTCGACCAACCTGGGCGTGCTCGACGAGGGCGGTGTCCCCGCGCCGACCGAGTTCGTCTACGCGCACAGCTACGCCGACATCCGCTGGTGGTTCGAGGAGTGCGAACGGCTGCGCCTCGCGCCGAACATGTCGATCTTCGAGCCGGGCTTCCTCCAGGCGGCGCTCGCCTACGAGCGCGCGGGCCGGCTTCCCGCCGGCGCCTACGCGCGCTTCTACTTCGGCGGCGGCGAATATCTGACCGCGCGGCCGGGGCCGTTCTCGTTCGGGATGCCGCCGCTCCTCCCGTGCCTCGGCGCCTATCTCGCGATGCTCGAGGGCAGCGATCTGCCGTGGTTCGTGGCAGTGCTCGCGGGCGACGTGGTGAAGAGCGGGATGGCGCGCGCGGCGCTCGAGGTCGGGGGGCACGTGCGGGTGGGGCTCGAGGACGCCGCGGGCGCGCGCGATTGCAGCAACGCGGAGCTGGTAGAGGAAGTGGTGGAGCTCGCCCACGAGGTCGGCCGCCGCGTCGCCACGCCTGCGGAGACCGCGAAGCTGTTCGGGTTCCCGCGCGCGTGACGGAACGCCGCCCGCAGTCCGCAACGCTGCGCTGGCTCGCGCTGCCGGGCGTCGGCATCCGATCGTTCGTGCGCGAGGGCATGGCCGCGGCGGTCGGCCGTCCCCGTTATGCCGAGGTACCCGCCTACGCACCCTCGCTGCGCACGGTGGCCGAGGCGGCGCTCGACCGCAGCTTCTCGCGCGGGATGAACCTGCTCACCGACCTGCCGCACCCCGTGGTGCTGCGGCGCGCGCGCGCGGAAACCGCCGAGATGGCGGCGTTCATGGCCGACGGCGGCTACCACGCGGACCCGGCGCGCTATCACCGCACACCGGCTTCGCCCGACGGCGAGCGGCGCGCGCGTGCGCGCAGCTGGTTCGCACAGCCTGCCCGCTACGAGGTGCTCTCGTTCGCGAGCGCCTATCAGCCGCTCGCGGACGAGCCGGGCGGCGCGCGCTGGCTGCGCCATCCCACCAACCACACCGTGCACGCGCAACTGTTCGAGCACGCGGGCGAGCCGCGCCCGTGGGTCTTGTGCGTGCACGGGTTCGGGATGGGAACGCCGCTGGCGAACTTCACCGTCTTCTCGCCGCAGCGGCTGCACATCGAGCGCGGATGGAACGTGGTGATGCCGAGCCTGCCGCTGCACGGGCGGCGTGGCGTCGGGCGGTTCTCCGGCCGCGAGGTGCTCGCACCCGACTATCTGCGCATCGTGCATCTGCTCGCGCAGGGCGTCTGGGACGTGCGGCGCGTGGTGGCGTGGATCCGCGCGCGCGGCGGCAAGCGGATCGCACTCTACGGCATCTCGCTCGGCGCATACGTGTCGGCGCTGGTGTCCGCGCTCGAGGACGATCTGGCGGGGGTGATCGCGGGGATTCCCGCGGTCGACTTCCCGGCTCTGGCGCGCGACCACGAGCCGCGCGAGCTCCGGCGCTACGGCACCGACGCGCGCATCGACTGGGACCACGTGCGCAGCGCGACGCGCGCGGTGTCTCCCCTCGCGCTCCCGCCCCGCGTGCCGCGCGAGCGCCGTTTCATCTTCGCCGGCACGGCGGACCGCGTGTCGCGCCCCGATCAGGCGCGCGCGCTCTGGCGGCACTGGGACCGCTGCGCGATCCACTGGTTCGCGGGCGGTCACGTGGCGGCGCAGTGGAACCCCACGATCGCGCCGTTCGTCGACGCCTCGCTTCGGACGATCCTGGCGTAGGGTGGGCAAACGCCGGCATCACCCACCTAGCTAACGCACGGGCTCCGGTGGTACCGGCGTTTGCCCACCAACGGAGACTCGTCTCCGGTGCGCTGATCCGGCTCCGCGAGCGGAGCACGAGACGAGAAGCGCGGGCGCTAACCCTTCGCGACCTTCGCCGGCCGGTGCGTCGCCGCCGCGGCGCCCGGGAAACCGGCGGCGACGAGCAGAGGCGCGAGTGCGCGCGGAGGCTTCACGACCTCGAATCCGACCCCGCCCGCGCCCGAGGTAGCGAGGTGCGCGGACAGGCGGTGGAGCCGCACCACGCGCGCGCGCACCCGCAGCTCGGCCCGGCTGCCCTCGGCGGGGAACACGAGCTCGACCTCGGCGCCGGTCGCCGCGCGCACCCGCGTCTGGACGTAGAGCCCCGTCTCGGAGACGTCCCGCACGAATCCGGTATTTCGCTTGCCGTCGATCCAGATCTCACAGGAGAGACGGCGCTGCTGTCGGGTCTTCCGGCGCCTTTCCACGGGCTTCCCATCGGCACGTCGGAGCGCCCCCTTGATCGGACCCCGTAGACCTACGCGATCAGGTCGGCGACTGTGACGGCAGCGCCGAGGCGAAGTCGAGGGCACACCGCAATGAGCGAACAGACTGAACTCGCTGCGGCCGGCGCGCCGAGTCCCGGCGATGCCGCACAGACCGGCTTGTTCCACCAGATCGGGCTGATCGCCCGCGCGCTGTACCGCTCGCCGGTGGGTGAGGGACTGCTGCGGCTGGTGATCGGCATTGTCGCGGTGATTCTCGCCACGGCCTACGGACAGTTCCGTCTCAATGTCTGGAACAAGAGCTTCTTCGACGCGCTCGCGCGCCGCGACTCCGGCGCCTTCGTGGTCCAGCTCGGCGTGTTCGTTCTCATCGCCGGCGCGCTGCTGGTGCTCAACGTCGGCCAGCGCTGGCAGGTGGAGACGCTGAAGATGCGGCTGCGCGAAGGCCTGGTGCGCGACCTGGTCAGCCACTGGATGCTCCCGCGCCGCGCGTTCTGGCTGGCCCACGCAGGCGCGATGGGCGTCAACCCCGATCAGCGCATACATGACGACGCGCGCAATCTCTGCGAGATGACCGCCGACCTCGGCGTCGGCCTGTTCCAAGCCGCGGTGCTGTTCGTGACCTTCGCCGGCGTGCTCTGGGTGCTGTCCGCCGACTTCAGCGTCCGCGTCGGCGAGCACGACTACGTCATCCCCGGCTTCCTGCTGTGGGCGGCCATTCTCTACGCGGCCGCCGGCTCCTTCCTGAGCTACCGCGTGGGGCGCAACCTCGTCCACCGCAACGCCGAGCGCTACGCGCGCGAGGCGGAGCTGCGCTTCTCGCTGGTGCGCATCAACGAACATTTGGACGGCATCTCACTGGCCGGCGGCGAAGCCGACGAGCGTCGCCGCGTGCAGACGCAGCTGGGCAACGTGCTGGCCGCGACGATGCGCCTGATCAGGGGCCTCACCAATCTCACCTGGGTCACGGCTGGTTTCGGATGGGTCACCACGGTCGCGCCCATCCTGGTTGCGGCGCCGCTGTTCTTCTCGGGCAAGACCTCCTTCGGCGGCGTCATGATGGCCGCCGCCGCCTTTACCCAGGCGCAATCCTCGCTGCGCTGGTTTGTGGACAACTTCAGCGTCATCGCGGGCTGGCGCGCTGCGCTGCTGCGCGTCGCCGACTTGCGCCAGGCCCTGACCGCGGCGCACGCGCCGCAGGAGCCGGAAGAGCGCATCGTCTACGTCGATGGCAAGCCCGGCGTGCTGACCATTGAAGACCTCGAGATCGACTCCCCGGCCGGGCGCGACCGGCTCGATCCCTCCCGCCTGGTGGTGCAGGCCGGCGAGCAGGTCCTGATCCTTGGAGCGCGCGGCACCGGAAAGACGCAGCTGTTCCGCGCGCTGGCCGGCCTGTGGCCGTGGGGCATCGGCCGCATCGAACGGCCGGCCGGCGAGCTGATCCACTACATGCCGCGCGGCACACCTTATTTCCCGCGCGGAACGCTGCGGGAGGTGCTCGCCTATCCACTCGATGCGGCGCAGTTCGGCGAAGGCGCCTTCGCGGAGGCGCTCGGCTGTCTAGGCCTGGAGCGGCTCGCGCCGCAGCTCGACGAGCTTCGCCGCTGGGACCGCGAGCTGAGCCATGACGAGCAGCTCGCCCTGGCTTTCGCCCGGATCGTGATCCAAGCGCCGCCTTGGGTGGTCATGGACGAAGCGTTCAGCGCCCTCGACGACGAGGCACTCGAGCGCATCGTCAGCATCTTCCAGCGCCAGCTTCGCCACACCGCCGTGATCCACATCGGCGGCGCTGCGCTGGCGCGCGAAGGCGTGTTCTCGCGCGTCGTGCACCTGGTCAAGGTGACCGGCCGTCCGGAAGGCGGCGAGGCGACGGCCCCGGCAGCGCCGGCCGCCGGAGGTCCGCGATGAATGCGCCTCTGGTGCGGCGGTTCTGCGTCCTGGCGGCGCTCGTGGTCCTGTCCGGCCACGCCGGCGCACAGGACTTCGAATTGACGGTGCCCGCAACCGCGGCCGATCCCTCGCTCGGCGCCGCCATGCGCGATCTGGCCGAACGCATGCTGCCGGTGTACGAGGACCCGGACCCGGAACGCTATTTGGCCAATCTGTCCGCCCTCCAGCTGGTTGCCGGCAGTGACGAGGCGGCCAACGACACGCGCAAGACCCTGCGCGATCGGCGCACGGACACAGATGTCGGACCGCGCGACGGTCAGGCCGTGCTATTCGACCTCTACGCGCGCGCACGGGCCGAAGCGGCGCACGGCGGCGTTTCCTTCGCACAGGCGTTCGCACAGGCCTTCCGCGACACGGTGCCGCAGCTCTCCGACCGCGACGCCTACGCCGTGACCGACTGGCGCGTCACGCCGACCGCGTTCCAGCAAGCGATGCAGGATGGGCTCGACCGCCTGCGGCCCAAGCGCAGCATCACGCCGAACGAGGCGATCGACCTCATCTGGGGCTATCTGCTTCTCGACGCCTACCGCAGGCTGGATCCACTGCTGGATACGCTGGCGCGCGAGGACGACGGGCGCCGCTACGAAATCGAAGACGACCTGCGCATCGAGACCAGTGCCGGCGTTCTCCATGCACGGCTGGTGCGCCCGAAACGGGAGGCCAAGCTGCCCGCGTTGCTGGAGTTCACCATCTACACCGCGCGGAACGACGCGGCGAGAGCCAGCGCTGCGCACGGTTATGCGGGCATCATCGCGTACACACGCGGCAAGAATCCGCTGGGAGAAGACGAGCGCCGGCGGATTACGCCCTTCGAACACGACGGCGAGGACGCGCGCGCCGTGATCCGCTGGATTGCCGCGCAGCCGTGGAGCGATGGCCGCGTGGGGATGCACGGCTCGGGCTACAGCGGATTCGCCGCCTGGTCTGCCGCCAGGCGCGCGCCTTCCGCGCTGAAAGCGATCGCCACGTCCAACCCGATGGCGCCGGGCATCGACTTTCCGATGGAACGCGGCGTGTTCCGCAACACCGCCTACCAGTGGGCGGCGACCCACGCGCGCTCGGGCGTGAAAGCCGGCGACGACGCCGATCGCGACGCGGCCTGGCGAGCGCTGGACGAAGCCTGGTACCGCAGCGGTAAGCGCTACCGCGAGCTCGACCGGCTCTCCGGAAATCCGTTGTCGATACCGAACTCGATCTTTCGCCGATGGCTCAACCACCCGAGCTATGACCGTTACTGGCAGAAGCTCATCCCGTTCGGCAAGCAGTTCGCAGAGATCCACATTCCGGTGCTGACCAGCACCGGCTACTACGCGGAAGGCGAGGTCGGCGCCCTGTACTACTTTGCGGAGCATCTGCGGCACCGGCGGGACGCCCGGCACACCCTCGTTATCGGGCCGTGGGACGAGGGCGTCATGCAGTCTCCGCCGCCCGCGTTCGTGCGAGGCTACGCGTTCGATCCCGCTGCGCGGGTCGACGTGCGCGAGCTGCAGTATCACTGGTTCGACCAGGTGCTGAAGGGCGCAGGCCGTCCCGCGTTGCTGAAGGACCGCGTCAACTGGCAGGCGATGGGCACCGACGAATGGCGGCATGCGCCCTCGCCGGATGCGGTGTCGAACGGCATGCTGCGCTACTACCTCGAGGGCAGCGCCGTGCACCGGCTCGTGCCCGCGCGGGGGGAGAAGGGTCCGCCGCCGACGCTCACCGTGAGGTTCGCCGACCGCAGCGACACCGGCCGCAATCGGTTCGACCGGATCGTCAGCGGGACGGCAGGAGTCGAGGACGGGGCGATTTTCGTGAGCGACCCGCTGCCGCAGCCGGTCGAGATCGCCGGCCTGCTGTCCGGCCGGCTCGACTTCAAGCTCAACAAGCTGGATGTGGACCTCAACCTCACCGTGTACGAGGTGCTGCCAACCGGCGAGTACCTGCGGCTGTCCGATCCCTACGAGTTCCGCGCCAGCTACGCACGCGACCGCGCGCATCGCCGCCTGCTCGAGGCCGACAAGCGCCAGCAGCTCGCGTTCGAGAGCGAGCAGCTCATGGGCCGAAGGACTCAGGCGGGCAGCCGCCTCGCCCTGGTGCTGGGCGTCAACCAGCGCGCCGACCGCGAGACCAACTACGGCACGGGCAAGGACGTCAGCGACGAGTCCGTCGCCGATGCCGCGGCGCCTCTGAAGATCGAGTGGTACAGCGGGAGCTACATCGACGTGCCGATCCGCAAGTAGCGGATCGGGCTACCGGCCAGCAGGAATGCCGCGTTGCCGCCGCGCAGGCCCGCGTGCGCGTCGAGCACGCCGCGGTAGTCCGCCACCGGCGTCGCCGTGCCCTCGGAGTGCGGATAGTCCGAGCAGCACATGTAGAGGTCGCTGCCGCCGGTCTGCCGGATGATCCGTTCGGGCAGCTCGTAGGCGAACGACGACACGCGCACGTGGCGCTTGAACACCTCGCTGCCCGGGCTGTCGAGCGCGGTGCGGCTCTCGCCGTACAGCCGGTTCACGAAGCGCATGCCGCCGTCGAGCATCATCAGGTACATCGGCACCCAGACCGCCGACAGCTCGACGATTCCGAGCCGCAGCTGCGGGTGGCGCGCGAATACGCCGTTCACGATCAGGTCGGTGGCCGCGAGCGCCGCGGGCGTCCACAGGAAGATCGATTCCAGCACGGGTACGCCGCCGAGCTCGCCGTCGGTGTACCACGCGTCGTGGAACGGGCGCGGCTGGTCGGCGACGTGGAACACCGGCGTCACGCCGTGCTCGACGAACAGCGACCACGCGCGGTCGAGCGAGGGGTGCGAGAGCGGCACGCCGTCGACGAGCGCGGGCGCGATCATCGCGAGCTGCAGGTCCGCGCGCGCCGCGCCGGCGAGCTCGCTCTCCAGCCACGCGAGATCGCCGAGGTGCAGGTGCATCACTGGGTGCAGGCGCCCCGCGCCCTCCGCGGCGACGCTCGCGCACCAGCGGTTCCACGCGCGCAGGTTCGCGAGCAGGGCCGGGCGCGACCACTCGCCGAGCTTGCGCTCCCAGCCGAGCCCGTAGTTCGGGAACAGGACCGCCTCGTCCACGCCGAGCTCGGAGAGCTTGGCGACTCGCGCGGCCGGCTCCCAGTAGTCGCGCGGCAGCGCCTCGTCGTAGCGGCGCAGCGGCGGCAGGCCCGCGCGCTCGCGCCGGCGGCGCTCGCCGATCGCGTCGGTCTCGCCCGGGTCCTGCACGTCGGCGACGCCCAGCACGCGGCCCTGCCAGCTGAGCCAGGTGTTGCCGCGCGCGTCGTCGGTCAGCTCGAGCGCGTCGCCGCGCAGCGCGGGGTCGATGTGCTCGCGCCACATGCCGCGGTACTCGTAGAGATGCTGATCGGAGTCGATC
>Ga0066710_100001515_pt1 | contig 17474 bp, 6 predicted proteins | sample GraSoiAngelo_159_FD_79666 | JGI IMG/M metagenome (GOLD analysis project Ga0066710, IMG submission 79666) | Grasslands soil microbial communities from the Angelo Coastal Reserve, California, USA - 14_1009_16_40cm | ecosystem: Environmental > Terrestrial > Soil > Grasslands | place: USA... | reverse complement strand
GTTCTTATATAGGCGATTGCTCGTACCTTCGGGAGTGTCCGACAAGCGAACTCCAGAGAGGACAAAAATGTCGAGCCAACCGTCGTTGTCGTAGTCCAGAAATGCGCAGCCGCAGCCTGTCACTTCGATGATGTAGTCTTTGCGGTTAACACCGCCGTAGACCGTGACGTGACGCAAACCAGCCGTTGCCGTGACGTCTTGTAATCGCGCCTCGAACGGCAATCCGGAAGATTTTCCGCGAGGCTGGACGGCTGCCTTGCGCGTGGCCGCTCCCTGGCCAAAACACGCTGAGGCCGCTGTGCCCAAAAATCCAGTCAGAAAGAGTCTTCGGGAAGTGTCCATGTTGGTCGCTTTGAAAACGCGTCCGTGGGAACAACTCATTGTGTGGAGATTGACTCGTTCTTGCAATACAAAAAATATTTGCCTATTGACAATCAAATGTTATGCTGCCGGTCGTACGCGAATCGTTCGCAGGCTGACGGCCTGCGAGGAAATCCTGGTAACCGCAGGGAAAAATCAACTGCGAGAACAACGCCAACATTTCTCGGTTCAGGGTCAATGCGGACAGTCAATTTATGCTCGACGTCAATCCCCATCTCGAAGGAGCAGACGCGACCAAACGAATTCTCCAAGCAGCTGATCGAGTCGAATGCCGAGCCGTAGAGCGAAAAGGGCGTGCCATCGAAAAGCAACTTCAGAGTGAAGAGTATGGGAGAAGGTGTCTTGAATCAAAACCAGACTTTACTAAAAGCTAATGCGGCATTCCGTCGCGTTAGCCTATTTTTAGTGCTAGTCACATGGCATCCGCAAGTGGGATTGGGGCAGGCAGCGGCTTCAAAACCATTGCGACTCAAGTGTGATTCACTGGTGACGCCACTGGGAATCGATTCGAAGACCCCAGTGCTTTCCTGGCAGCTTCAGGATGAGCGGTATGGTGCGAGGCAGACCGCTTATGAAATTCAGGTCGCTACGAGCTCAGCGCTTCTTGCCGCGGGAAAGCCCGATATGTGGGACAGCGGTCGCGTGGAATCCGACCAATCGGCAGGGGTAACCTACGCCGGTCCGGCATTGCTTCCGGAGAGGCGCTACTTTTGGCGAGTGAAAGTCTGGGACAAGGATGGAAAACCCTATCCAGCGAGCGACGCAAGTTGGTGGGAAACTGGGCTGCTGGATGCCAAAGAATGGCGCGGCAAGTGGATCGGAGGGGAAGAACACGAGCACAAGCGCGTACGCGAAGCCGACGCGGCCTGGGTTACGAATCCCAAGGTAGAGAACTTCCAAGCTTCCAGTGACACGCACCACGATTTCCGTTTGGTCTTCGAGGTTTCCAAGACCGTGAAGATTGCGGATCTTTTTGTGACCGGCGAGAACACGGCCGCTGCCTGGTTGAATGGGAAACAAGTCTTGAACGCCGATCCGCTTCCTCCGTGGAGACAAATGCCGTGGCTGCATTACGTACAGAAAAACATCACTGGGGAGGTTAAATCGGGCAAAAACCTCCTCGGGATCGAAGTGACTCGCTATGCCTCCCGGAACCAGCGAGCTCAACCTGGCAACGGCCAGACGCCCATGAGCGCCACGCTGTACATCGAAATGACGGATGGCTCCGTCGAAGTATTTGCAACAGGAGGGAAGGGCTGGAAGTCGGCGCTGAACGCGACGGGCGAATGGTTTACACCGCCATTCGATGACAGTTCCTGGGCTGAGGTTGAGGCTTACGTCCCGCCGTCATCAAATTTTGGCGTTACAAAAATAGGAAACCCGTGGAACACAGGTCCCGTTGAAATTCTGCGTCGAAGTTTCCAGGTGGACAAGCCGGCTAGGTCGGTGCGTCTCTATGCGACCGCATTGGGCGCATACAAATTTCACCTCAACGGCAAGCCAGTTGGTGATCAAATCCTTGCGCCCGGCTGGATGGATTTCCGCCAACACGTTGCGTATCAGGTGTACGACGTGACCGGCGACGTTACGACGGGAAAGAACGCCATCGCGGCATATCTCGCACCTGGCTGGTATACCACGCCCCTTCAGTGGTTCGGGCAGGGTTACAACTACGGAACTACGCCCCCCTCCCTGAAGGCGCAATTGCGGATTGAGCACCCCGATGGCTCCGTCGAATGGCTTGTCACGGACGAGTCCTGGAAAGCTGACCTCTCTCCCATCTTGTTTGCGGAGATTTACGATGGCGAAACTTATGATGGCCGCCGCGTGCAACCGGGCTGGGATGCAGCGGCCTTTGACGATTCACATTGGGAAGCGGCCCAAGAAATACATCCGCTAGAGCCGGAAATCGTCTCGCAATACTTTCAGCCCATCCGCCAGGAGAAAATCCTCACCGCGAAAGTTATCACCAACCCGAAGCCCGGGGTCTTCATTCTTGATTTTGGCCAGAATCTCAGCGGTGTGCCGCGACTGCGCGTCGAGGGCCCTCGAGGAACGGACATCCAGTTGCGTTTCGCAGAGGTTTTGAATGCCGATGGGACGATGTATGTGGAGAACCTGCGCACGGCAAAAGCCACCGACCACTTCATCACCGCAGGGAAAGGAATCGAAGAGTATCAGCCTGCGTTCACATTTCATGGATTCCGCTACGTGGAGGTCTCAGGCTATCCAGGGAAGCCCACGCCGGAGGCCGTGAAGGCTGTCGCTTTTCACACGGACGCCCCTTTTACTGTGCAGCTGCACACCGGAAGCTCCATGGTGAATCAGCTTTGGAGCAACATCCTTTGGGGGCAGCGGTCGAATTTTGTCGGTGTACCCACGGATTGCCCGCAGCGCGATGAACGATTGGGATGGACTGCAGACGCGCAGGTGTTCTGGAGGGCAGCCTCCTACAATATGGATCTAACCGCGTTCTCCCGAAAATTCGGAGAGGACCTGCTTGGCACGCAGGTGGGCTCGGACATGTATGGCATTTTCGCGCCAGGTACGATCCAGCCGAACCCCGGTTTTGGCGCCGGATGGAGTGACGCGGGCGTCGTCATTCCTTGGACTTCGTGGAATCAGACGGGAGACAAATCGATCATCGAACAAAACTGGCGCGGAATGGAAAAGTATCTCGCCGCCATAGAGAGCTCCAACCCGGATTATTTGTGGAAGAAGAACTACGGAATTCCCTTTGGTGACTGGCTGTCTCCGGAAGGACCGACCCCCGAAGACATTGTTGCCACCGCCTATTGGGCCTATGACGTCAGCCTTATGAAACAGATGGCCCACGCACTAGGCAAAGATGCGGATGAGAAGAAGTACGCAGAAGTCTTCGAGAACATTCGAGAATCCTTTAACAAGGCGTACGTGCGGCCAGATGGATTTGTCGGTGGTGTGCCGCCACCGCCGGTCTTCGCCTCTGGCACAGCTACAAAACTCAGCGACAAACCAATCGACACGCAGACCGGGTATGTCCTTGCCTTAAAGATGAATCTCTTGCCGGACTCCCTGCGCAGCCTTGCGGCACAGAAGCTCGTTGATAAAATCGCGGCAAATCATGGACGGCTGGCCACCGGTTTTCTCGGCACCCCCTATCTCCTTGAGGCCCTTACCGACACCGGCCACACCGATGTGGCTTATCGTCTTCTGCTGAGCACCGAGTATCCATCCTGGGGATACTTGGTGGGGCACGGGGCAACCACGATGTGGGAACGCTGGAACGGTGATCAAATGCGCGGTGATCCCAGCATGAATTCCTACAACCATTATGCCTACGGCGCTGTGGCCGATTGGATTTACCGTTATGCCGCGGGCATCGACACAACCGTTGCCGATCCCGGATTTCACACGATTCGTCTCCACCCGCATTTCGATCCCGGGCTTGGCAGATTGGAGCTTCAATATCAGTCCAACTACGGACCGATTCGCTCCGCATGGTCAGTCAGTGGAATGGAGGCGGTGTGGAAAGTCACTCTCCCCCCTAACACAAAAGGAGTCTTACCGATTTCATCCGAGATGATCACCCGTTGGACCCTCGATGGCGACCCGATTGTGCGGAATTCGAAAGTGAAGGCCATCGGCAAGCAAGGGGTGAAAGAAGTGTTCGAAGTTTCGGCAGGAACCTATACCTTTAAGGTCAAATTAGTACAGCCTTGAACGCGCTAGAAAATACAGGCTAAGCCATATCAAGGGGCGTGGGTCCACTAGGTAACTCTCTGCTGGCCAAGAACCCAGTCTTCAGAGAAACAGAGCGAGGTGATTCATGCACAAGACTCGGAAAATTGTGAAACTGGGTTCGCTGCTCTCTGTATTGGCTGTTTGCTTTGTGGGTCGCGTCCCGGGGCAGACACCTAGCGACACACTCGAAAGCGGTTTCCTGAACCCACCGGACTCCGCAAAGCCCCGCGTCTGGTGGCACTGGATGAACGGAAATATCACGAAGGAGGGGATCAAGCTTGACCTCGAGTGGATGAAGCGTGTGGGCATCGGCGGTTTTCAAAATTTTGACGCAGCGCTGAACACCCCGAAGCTGGTAGACCAGCGTCTCGTCTATATGACGCCGGAATGGAAAGACGCTTTTCAATACGCCACCAACCTTGCCGACCACCTCGGGTTGGAAGAGGCCATCGCAGGCTCACCCGGTTGGAGCGAGTCCGGCGGCCCTTGGGTCAAGCCTTCCCACGGCATGAAAAAATTTGTCTGGAGCGAAACTTACGTCCAGGGCGGCCAGCCATTCACTGGCAGACTTCCCAAACCACCCTCCGTCACCGGTCCTTACCAGGATATTCCACTTTTTGATTTCTTGGCGGCTATCAGCGGCGAAAAACCTCCAGCCCCGCCTGAATTTTATGCCGACACCGCAGTGATTGCTTTCCCCGCGCCAGGGAGTGATGTCCCCGATGCCGAGCTGCGGCCGAAGGTGACCTCCAGTGGCGGAAACATTGACGCCACTGGACTGGCGGACGGCGACTTTACAAAGATCGCGGCACTGCCCAAAGCTCCTGTCGGCCAGCAGGCCTGGGTGCAATTCGAATTTGCCAAGCCGCAAACAATTCGCGCGCTCACCTTTGCCCTAGGAGGTCCGGTAAATCCATTTCAGGACATTGTTGGCGGAGCGGCCCCGGGCCCTAACCTGGAAGCCAGCGAAGACTGCGTCTCCTTCTGGAAAGTTTCCACGATTCCCAACAACGGCGCTCAGGTGCACACCATTTCTTTCGAGGAGACAACTGCGCGTTTCTTTCGCGTGAGTCTTACTACTCCGCCTCCATTCAGCGGACCGCCGGCGATGCAATTCGACGCCGATTTTGGCGATTTCAACGTGCCGCCGTCCAAGGATTACGCGATTGCCGAATTGGCGCTTCACGCCGGAGCACGTGTTAACCGTGTCGAAGAAAAGGCCGCGTTCGCAACTTTGACAAATCTCTACACAGCTCCCACTCCAAAGGTGGCGGCATCAGACGCAGTCATGAAAAATACAGTGCTGGATCTTACGTCCAAGATGCGCCCGGACGGCTCGCTCGATTGGACTCCGCCCGCGGGCCGCTGGGTGGTTATGCGCTTCGGCTACTCCCTGCTCGGCATTACCAACCATCCGGCATCGCCTGAAGGTACCGGGCTCGAAGTCGACAAGCTGAATGCCGACTACGTCCTCGAGTACATGAACACCTACCTCGACAACTACAAGAGCGCCGTCGGCCCGCTCATGGGCAAGCACGGTTTGCAGTACGTTATCAATGATAGCTGGGAAGCGGGCACGCAGAACTGGACCGACAACCTCATCGCGGAGTTCAGGAAACGTCGCGGCTACGATCTGCGTCCGTGGATGCCCGTTCTGGCAGGGCGAGTGATCGAAAGCTCGGAATCCAGCGATCGTTTCCTGTGGGATTTCCGTCTAACGCTTTCCGACATGCTCGCCGAGTATCACTACGACCTAATCACCGCGATTTTGAAAGAGCGCGGCATGGGCCACTATGGTGAATCTCACGAAGAGGGCCGCGCGTTCATTGGCGACGGCATGCAGGTAAAACGGAGCAACACCGTTCCCATGTCTGCTATGTGGACGCAGAAGCCCGGCGTTAACAAGGAGCAATACGGCTACAATGCGGATATCCGTGAATCCGCATCGGTCGCTCACCTGTACGGCCAGAATCTCGTGGCAGCGGAGTCGCTCACGGCCGCTTCCGGGGCCTGGGCCTGGTCACCGGCCACACTGAAACCGACCGCTGACAAGGAATTGGCCATGGGGCTGAACCGCTTCGTCATTCACACCTCGGTTCACCAGCCATTGCTCGACAAAAAACCAGGTCTTGCTCTCGGCCCCTTTGGGCAGTGGTTCACCCGTAACGAGACTTGGGCGGAACAAGCAAAGCCCTGGGTGACCTACCTTGCGCGCAACAGTTATCTTTTGCAGCAGGGACGTTTTGTCGCCGATGTCGTTTATTTTTACGGAGAGGACTCGAACATCACAGCTTTGTTTGGTGCGAAAAGTCCTGAGATTCCCGCGGGCTACAATTTTGATTACATCAATGCCGATGCTCTAGTGCATCTCCTCACTGTCGAAAACGGCGAACTCGCCACCGCCAGCGGCATGAGATACCGCGTTCTCGCCCTCGATCCTTTCAGTCAGCACATGTCGCTTCCGGTTTTGCGAAAGATTCGTGATCTGGTGCAGGCCGGGGCAGTTGTTTGTGGTCCAAAACCGGTCGCCACGCCCAGTTTGAGCGACGACACAACCGAATTCCAGGGCATCCTGGATCAACTCTGGGGCCCCGCCGGGGCAGGAAACGGCGTCGGCAAAGGGAGGGTGCACGGCAACGAGAAGTTGGGCGACGTGCTCGCCACCTTGAATGTGGCTCCGGATTTTGAATACACCAAACCAAACCCAGACACCCAGTTGCTCTTCGTCCACCGTAAGCTCGCCGACGCGGACCTTTATTATGTGGACAATCGCAATGATCGCTCCGAAGAATTGGAAACCACTTTCCGCATCGATGGCAGGGAAGCGGAACTTTGGCATGCGGACACCGGCAAGATAGAGCCCACCAGCTACAAAGCCGCGAACGCCCGTACCACGGTGCCGTTACATTTGGCGCCCTGGGAAACTGTGTTTGTCATCTTCCGTCATCCAGCGAAGGTGACAGTTCGCTCTTTGCCCGTAGTCGTCGAAAAATCAATTGCTACCATCGCCGGTCCATGGCAGTTGAGCTTTCAGCCAGACCGTGGAGCGCCTCCGCAAATCACTTTGGAGAAACTTGTCCCCTGGCAGGAAAGCCCGGACGACGGCGTGAGGTATTTCGGTGGAACGGGAAGCTATACAAAAACGCTTCAGGCGGCCTCCGATTGGTTCGAGCCGGGTGCGAAACTTTGGATCGATCTCGGTGAAGTCAAAAATCTTGCCGAAGTTTCTGTGAACGGCAGACCTCTCGGCATCTTATGGAAGACGCCCTATTGGGTGGATGTGACTTCCGTACTGCGCCCTGGCGCCAACACGGTCGAAATAAAGGTAACGAATGGCTGGGCGAATCGCATCATTGGCGATCGCCAGCCAAACGCCATCAAGACTTATACCTTCACTTCGCCGAAGTTCTATAAGGCGAACGCGCCGCTGCAACCTTCCGGGCTTCTTGGCCCCGTGCAAGTGATCCGTGCCGTACATGAAACGAAGGGCACGAAATAGTACGGCCCACAAATTCAAATGGCATCCTGGTTCCGTCCGCCAAGAGCGAAGACATTCGACTTCGTTCCTCGATTAATCTCACAGGCGAAATTAATCTGGTAGTCGACCAATAACATAAAAGTCAGGCTGGGAGATACTTTGCACCGGCCAGTCACTCCATGTAAAAAACTTCCTCCATCATGGCGAATTTTTCCCCAGGTTTTAGGCCCGGCACAGGCTCGAAGAGATTGGCCATCTCTTGTTGCCATTTCAGGTTGGTCGGGTCGTTATCGAGGGCGCGCCACGCTCCTTCAAAATCAACAACCTGCATGACTAGGAACAAATCCTGCTCTCTCCTGAAGATGGAATAGTCGAAAATGCCGACTTCTTTCAATTTGGACAGCAAAGCAGGCCAGACATTCCGGTGCGCGGCGTCATATTCCGCTTCCTTGCCGGCCTTTATTCGCAATCGAAACGCAACTCTGGGCAACAGTACCTCCTGGTTTTCCCAAGCCAGGCGCATCGGCTGGCGCATTGTTCACGTAGAAGATGATGACGTCTAGCCAAAAAGCATGGTTTAAGGGAAAGTAAGAATTCCGACGGAGAAACCGTGGATCATCAACCTGCCCGAAGCTAATTTGGTAGAAGCAGGAGGTTGAAATCCCGTTGTAACGTCCACATAATCGAAGCGACCGCCAGCAGCTCCCGCGATAGATAGATCCAAATTCCGATCCCGTTTGTTCACCAAAAGGATCTTGCGCTTGCCTGCCTTTGTTACAACTGCAAGACCGGTGAGGTAGGGATGATCAGGGGCAGGCGGACTGACAGGCGCAATCTCCACAATCTTGTCACCGGGGCCAAAGTTGTCGTGCAAGAGCTTCAATGCCCACAGACGGGCGTTCGGTTTTCCGTTGTTCCAGTCCACCATGGATACGCTAGGGAACTGCGTGGGATAGCCGACCAATTGCGATTCTCCCGCGACGTCAATGCCCAGCCGTGTAAGCTCCGCAAAAATGTAAGCATACTCGGCGCCCGCAAGATTCCAATACGAATCAGGAATGGGTTTTGCAACGTGATTTGGATCGACTTGTGCAATGTCATCGGCCGAAATGATCCCAATTTCATTAATCATGGTACCCGTTCGGGGCGAGAGTCGCTTGCGAATCGTCTCGATATAACGGACCGTATTGAGGAAGCCTTCCGCGTGCGCAAAGACGGTATGCTGCTGAATGTCTAGCGTTTCATCGGGCGTAGGCACCGCGTAAAAATGGTAGGAAATGTAGTCCAGCGGCACACTGGCCTGGTGGTTCTTGCTGTTCAAAAAGTATTCAAAGAAGTCGGGATTCTGGCCTGGTATGGCCAGAGATACGCCCACGAATTTAAGCCCGGGCTGAACTTTCTTCATGGCTCGGACGATCGCATCGTACAGCCGAGTATAGGTTAGAGGCGTCATGCGATGTTCGAAATCCACTTCGTTGAGAACTTCCCAGTAGGGAATCGAATAGTGATAGCCAGACTCGTGCTGTTTTCCGTACTCGTCTGTAAATCCGCCTTTGGTGTACCAAGCCAGGAGTCGAGCATAATAGTCCGCAACTTCCTGGAACGATGCGTCGCGCAGTTCCGTGCCCTGTTCGTAGTCCCATACCGCTTTATTCGGATCATCCGGATACGCGATGGGTTTGTCGGTCTTGTACATCCACTGAGGGATGGTACTGAAGTTGAGAACGACCGAATGCCCTTTGGTTGCCTCCAAAAAATCGATTGTCATCGGGTCGATAAGGGAGAAATTCCACGACGTCTTTCCATCCTTCGGAGGTTCTAACTCCGCCACACCGAGCTGCGGATACGGCAGCCATGGAACGTAACGCACATAGTCTGCTCCGAGATCATGAAGCGATTGGTATGCGTTGTCGTGCACCGAGGTTCCCCGGCGAAGCGGTGGATTTACGACCACCTGCAACGTGGGGGTAGTCCTGGATTCTTGCACTAACTTGTCCCAATGGACGGTAATTTGGACGGCAGCATCTTGTGCTGGGCGCGGTTCTGCGGTGGCGAGCATGAATGAAGGAATAAGCAGCAACCGGAATAAATTAGAACGCTTCATGAGATGCTCCCTCCGAGAATGCGTCAGCGAGCCTGCCAAAGTGCCAGGCGCTCGTGAGGCATAAATTAAGTGAATCGCAGCCTTTTTTCAATAGGTAAATATGTTTCGTTATAGAATCAGAACACGGTTGTGCGCCACGTGCCGCAAACCCATTACAGGGGAGTGCATGCAAACATGAGCGAGAACTCCAGGGCCCACGAATTCACGGTAGGGCTTTTCGGAATTGGGCTGAACATGTACTGGCCTCAATTTGAAGGGCTGCAGCTGCGTTTGACGGGATACATCCAACAGGTCGCCCGACGACTGGAGAAACTACGTGTCCGCGTCATCAATCTGAGCTTGGTGGATTCTCCCGAAAAGGCGGCGGTCGCAGGTCACGAGTTCAGGCGACACGATGTCGATCTGATTTTTCTCTACGTCACGACATACGCATTATCCTCCACCGTGCTTCCCGCGGTTCGAAGGGCAAAAGTTCCTGTAATCATCCTCAATCTTTCTCCCTCCGCGGCAATTGATTACAAGTCCTTCAATCGGATGGGAGACCGCACCAAAATGACCGGCGAATGGCTGGCTTATTGCCAGGCTTGTCCGGTACCTGAAATCGCAAATGTGTTTCGTCGTTGCCACATCCCGTTTTTTCAAGTTACGGGAATTCTAGACAACGATCCGCTAGCGTGGAATGAGATTTCCGCGTGGATAGATGCGGGCCAAGTTGCTCACACAATGGAACACAACCGCCTCGGAGTGATGGGCCATTATTACGGAGGAATGCTTGACATCTATTCCGATCTGACTCAACAGTGCGCTTATTTTGGTGGGCATATCGAAATGCTGGAGGTCGACGAACTCGCGGATTTGCGCCGAAAGGTCTCCAGCAAGGAGATCAGCAATCGCGTTGAGAGTTTTCTGGAAACTTTCGACGTGCAACCGGACTGTCCGCCCCTCGAACTGGAACGCGCCGCACGCACTTCGATTGCGCTGGATCGTCTGGTCGAGATTCACAAGCTGGGGTCCCTTGCCTACTATTATGAGGGTGTGGGGAACGCCGAGAACGAAGATGCCATCAGCTCCATCGTCCTTGGCGCTAGTCTGCTCACCGCGCGGGGCATACCGGTAGCCGGAGAATACGAGATTAAGAACGCTCAAGCCATGAAGATAATGGATTGCTTCGGAGTCGGGGGCTCTTTCACGGAGTATTACGCCTGTGATTTCAACGACGATGTGATCCTCATGGGTCACGACGGACCAGGCCACATCGCGATTGCCCAAGGCAAGACTAAGGTTCGCCCGCTGAGTGTGTATCACGGCAAGGTCGGCCGTGGGCTCTCCGTTGAGATGTCCGTTAAGCACGGTCCCGTAACATTGCTTTCAGTTGTTCAAACAACTGACGGAAAGCTTAAATTGCTGGTTGCTGAGGCCATATCCGAGCCCGGCCCGATTCTCGAAATTGGCAACACCAACAGCCGCTACCGTTTCTCGATGGGAGCAAGAGAATTCGTGAATGCCTGGAACGACGAAGGCCCCGCGCATCATTGCGCGATCGGGATCGGCCATATCTCCGGCAAGTTGAAAAAACTTGGTCAATTGTTGGGAATGGAATGCATCGTCATCGGTTGAGCTCGTGGGGAGGCCAATTGACGGATTGGAGTCACACTAGATAAAGCGAAATGAACACCCACACATGATCATCATCAGCAACGATCGATCCTCCGATGACTCTTCTAGTTAGGCTCACAAGGCTCGTTACGATAGGACGCTCTATATGCCCTCAGAATGTTGGGCCGGCCAACAGCCAAGATTATTGATTCCGGTACGTTCGTTTTGGCTGAGAAGCCTTGCCGTGGGAATCCGCTTTTCCGCGCGCGCGAAAGCGACTTGGTGTAGAATTCCCGCCGTCTTCGAACTCAACAAATCCTGACTAAGACAAACGGGTGGATGAAAATTCGCCCACTTAGCCAACCGAGGGGTCCGCTAGGAAAACAACAATCTGGAGGTAGAGTCCATGCGGCTAACGGAGGGGACTACCATGCAGGATGCGGACACGAGCGTGCAACGCGCGACGAAAATGCGCTATTTTTTGCGGGCTTGCGCCTCGCTGGCGTTGTTATTCGCTTGCCCGTTCGGTGTAATGCGCGCCCAAGGACAGAAACATCTGCTCTTGCGCGATCCTTCGGTGAGCAAGAGGCAAATCGCGTTCAGCTACGCTGGTAACATCTGGATTGCCGGCCGCGACGCCGGCAATGTTCGCCGCCTGACCAGTGGAGGCCACGAGGGAAAACCTATTTTTTCACCAGATGGCTCGCAGATCGCCTTCACCGGTGACTACGACGGAAACCGCGGCGTGTACGTCGTACCCGCCACCGGTGGTGAGCCGCGCCGCCTCACCTATCACCCAGCCGACTTCGACGTCTTGGGCTGGACGCCTGATGGAAAGCGAGTCTTGTTCAGTTCGGCGAGGACGGCCTTTGCCGGGGGCGTGGTGCAACTTTTTACCGTTCCGGTCGAAGGCGGCTTCGCGACGCAGTTGCCATTGGCGAGAGCTTCGGAAGCGTCGTTCTCTCAAGATGGAACGCGCGTCGCCTATGTGCCGAACATACAATGGCAAGAAGCTTGGAAGCGCTATCGTGGCGGACAAACCAAACCTATCTGGATCGCGAATCTTGCCGACTCCAGTGTCCAGGCCACCATTCCTCGCGATAATTCCAACGACTTCAACCCCATATGGGTGGGCGACACAATTTATTTCCTCTCGGACCGCAACGGCCCAGTGACACTCTTCTCCTACGACCTGAAGTCGCGGCAAGTGAAACAACTCGTCAAAAACGATGGTTTTGATATCAAGTCCGCTTCCGCCGCGTCCGATGCTATCGTTTACGAGCAATTCGGATCACTTCACCTTTTGGATCTCAACTCCGGAGGCGATAGCGCTTTAAACGTTCAGCTGGTGGGCGACCTTGCCGAGGTCCGGCCGCACTTCCAGAAGATTGAGCCGAAGCGGATACGCTTCTCTGATATCTCGCCGACGGGCGCTCGCGCGGTTTTCGGTGTCCGCGGAGAGGTACTGACAGTACCCGCCGAAAAAGGCGACATCCGCAATTTGACAAACACGACCGATGTTGTCGAACGCGATCCCGCTTGGTCGCCCGACGGAAAATCTATCGCCTATCTCTCCGACGAGTCTAGCGAATACAACTTGCATATCCGCGATCAGAGCGGCCTCGGCGACGTCCGCAAAATCGATCTCGGCAAGCCTCCCACCTTCTATTATTCGCCGAGGTGGTCGCCCGACTCCAAGAAAATCGCATACACCGATAAGCGCCTGAACTTCTGGTGTATGGAGCTTGAGAAAAAGGCGCCAACACATGTGGACACGGACATATACACCGACCCGGCCCATCGCCTGCAGTTGGTCTGGTCACCGGATAGCCGGTGGATCGCCTACACCAGGCAATTGCGAAACCACCTGCACGCAGTCTTTGCCTACTCGCTCGAACAAGCGAAGAGCTACCAACTGACTGATGGCATGAGCGACGCGCTCTACGTTGCGTTCGACAAGGAAGGCAAATATCTCTACTTCACCGCCAGCACAGACGCCGCGTTGAACACGGGGTGGTTGGACATGACCAGCTTGCAGCGCCCGGTCACGCGCAGTGTATACGTCATCGTTCTCAAAAATGACGAGCCGTCACCCTTGGCTCCGGAAAGCGACGAAGAAAAAGGCAAAGAGGCCGAAAAGACTGATAAGGACAAGAAGCCCGACGCTGACAAGCAAAAAGACAAGGACAAGGAAAAACCAGCCGAAGAAAAACCAGTTAGGGTCGATATCGATCTCGAGAATATCAACCAGCGTGTTCTCGCAATGCCCATTCCTGCGAAGAACTATCGCGGACTTTTTGCGGGCAAGACGGGCGTTCTCTATCTTATCGAGGGCCCTGAGTTCGATCCTATCGACTTTGACGACGGCGGACCCACTGCGAAAATCCACAAGTTTGAGCTCAAAACGCGTAAAACCGAGCAGATTCTCGACGGGGTGACTGCTTTCCATCTCTCTTTCAACGGCGAAAAGATCTTGTACGCCAAGCAAAACCAGTGGTTCACTGGCCCGGCGGGGAAACCTCCCGAAGGACCGCCGCAACCAGGGCAGGGCGGCCCGCTGAAACTCGACACGATGGAGATCTATGTCGACCCCCGCGCCGAATGGAAGCATATGTACTACCAGGTGTGGCGTGACGAGCGTGATTTTCTCTACGATCCGGGCCTCCATGGGCTCAACTTGGAGACCACAAAGAAGAAGTACGAGCCCTACCTCGAAAACATCGCTAGCCGCGATGACCTCAATTACCTCTTCACCGAAATGTTGGGCGAAATCACCATCGGCCATATGTTTGTCGGTGGCGGCGATATTCCCGAGCCGAAGCGCGTCAAGACCGGCCTGCTCGGCGCTGACTACTCCGTCGAGAATGGGCGCTACCGCTTCTCGCATATTTACAACGGTGAAAACTGGAATCCCAAACTCCGCGCTCCGCTCACGCAACCAGGAGTAAACGTAAAAGTTGCAGAATATCTCTTGGCAGTCAATGGCCGCGATGTTCGCCCACCCAGAGATGTCTACAGTTTCTTTGAAGAGACCGCAGGGAAACAGGTCGTGCTAAAGGTCGGCCCGAAGCCCGATGCCAGCGGGTCTCGCGACGTCACCGTTGTTCCTGTCGACGACGAAACCTCGCTCCGAAACTACGCCTGGATTGAAGACAACCGCCGCAAGGTCGATGAATTGACCGGTGGCCGCGTCGCCTATGTATATTTGCCTGATACGTATGCAGGTGGCTATGCCAATTTCAATCGCTACTACTTCGCGCAGGTCGGCAAAGAAGCTGCCATCATCGATGAGCGCTACAACGGCGGCGGCGACATCGCTGACTACATCATCGATTACCTGCGGCGTCCCCTGCTCAGTTACTGGAACATGCGCGAGGGCAAAGACATCACCACTCCCTTAGAGGCTATCTTCGGACCAAAGGTGATGATTACCAACGAAATGGCCGGCTCGGGCGGCGATGCCTTGCCGTGGATGTTCCGCAAGACAGGGATCGGTCCGCTGGTGGGCAAACGCACCTGGGGTGGCTTGGTTGGCCACTACACCAATCCGATCGATTTGCTGGACGGCGGCTTCACCGGTACGCCAAACTTGGCCTTCTACAACACCAATGGCTCCTGGGATGTGGAGAATCACGGCGTCCCGCCCGATATCGAAGTGGAATATGATCCGAAGGCCGTGCGCGCCGGCCACGATCCGCAATTGGAAAAGGCCGTCGAGGTGGTGATGGAGCTGCTGAAGAAGAACCCGGTTCCGCCGGAGCCTCAGCATCCGCCTTATCCCAACTACCACAAAACCGAGGCCCATTAGCTCGCCCTGCATATAGCGGGCTGTAAAAAAGAAGAACGTTACCCTCCTACGCGCTGCCTACCCACGCCAGGAATTGAGCGTCACGCAAGCCACAGAGTAATTGTCGCGGTAGGGACAACCATCACTAATCGTCCCCGCGCAGATCCGTACGGGCGCGTTTAGGCATACGGCTCTTACCGAGGACGAATGGCCACAAGACGTGGTGCTTGCCGCACCGGGCAATCCCTGGGACATGCGTTTCCCGTTCTGGGTCGGACGCATGTGTGATTGAACGATGTTCTCTCAGTCTGTGCCCTTCCCTCCCCGGCCTCCGCCGAAGGCTGCGGCCCTTCGTTGTTCGGCTGGTTCACTGGTACTACGCCACAGTCCGGCTTCTCCTGAACGTTCATGTCCGCCGTTCGGTCCATGGCCTTCGCGGACCGGTCTTGATCGCTTGACGAGACGTACAGGAGATCTCCCGGTTCTCGATTAGAGGAGAGTTATCTCGTGGTGGCTCGAATCGAAAAGCCGAATACCACCACTTGTATCGTTTGCCCGTTAATACTCCCGGCGAGCGACGCCCGTTTCGTGGCCCTTGTCTGGCGTCCGTCTTCTCGCGCACAATGACCAGCAACAGAGGAGGCAGACCTGCCATGGAATACAGAAATTCTCCTATGCCAGCACGCATCTTGAGAATCGCTTCTTATCTGATTTGCATTCTGCTTCAAGCACTGATTGCTTTGCCCGCTGCCGCGCAGACGCGAGTTCCCCTTCAACCCTTTGCGCAGCAGGTGCGTCAAGTGGAAACGAGCCTTGCTTACCTCGGGCAGCCACTCGCACAGAATGATGGGAACGCAATCAATCAGGCCATCGGCAATGCAAACGAGGTTGCCGCAATCGATCGTCTAGAGCAGATCCTTGACAAGTACGCTCTGGCGATTGTGGACATCAACGCCGAGGGGCGCGTCAAAGTGCAGCCGGGCCCCGCGAAGCCCGAACTGGTGGAAGCCGGGACGCGCATCTTTCTGGTGAAAGTCATCAACAAGGCTGGAGTAACGGCTCGGCTCGTAGCGGAGAGCCCGAATGCGCTTCCTGTTTTTGTTCAATCGGATTCCAGTCCAGAGCCGCCAAAGAAAGTCTCGGCTGCCGATACACGAGACAGGTGGATGGGCCTGGAGCTCTACGACAGAGATCCTATGTCCCCGCGGCTCTCAGGTCTGCCGCTCGAATATCGAATCCTCCAAATCTACAGCCGCGACCAAGGGCAACGCTCAGCCGCGATCGGTTTCAACGTCGGGCAGGGAACGCAAGACATCGGGTTTCGTAATGAGATAGTACTAGTCTTCACAGCGCTACGCGCCCGCGCATTGCGGCTGTGGGTCCGCGACGAGAGCGGCGCACCGTCGATGGCAGCCTTCACGATCCGCGACGCTTTGGGCCGACTCTATCCGAATCCCGCAAAGCGTCTGGCACCCGACCTCTTTTTCCAGCCTCAGGTCTATCGTGAGAACGGCGACACGATTCTCGTGCCCGCGGGTTCTTATACGGTGACCTCATCAATGGGACCCGAATATCACGCGCAAACGAAACAAGTCGAGGTAACCGCAAGGGGCGCAAACGAAGTTTCTTTCGCCATGCAGCGCTGGATCAACCCCGCGAAATACCGCTGGTATTCCGGAGACCATCACGTGCATGCCGCCGGCTGCTCGCACTACCAGAATCCCACGGAAGGTGTGCAACCGGATGACATGATGCGCCAAATCCTGGGCGAGAAATTGAATGTCGGCTCCGTACTGACCTGGGGACCCTGCTACTACTACCAGAGGCAGTTTTTCAGCGGCAAGGATCATCCCCTCTCGAAGCCGGATGGACTGATGCACTACGACCTAGAAGTTTCCGGGTTCCCGTCGAGCCACGCCGGACATTTGGTATTGCTCGGGCTAACGAATCAGGATTATCCGCATTGCGTGCGGATCGAGCAGTGGCCCAGCTGGGATCTCCCCGTTTTGCGATGGGCGAAATCCCAGGGAGCTTTGGCGGGCTTTGCGCACTCTGGCTGGGGACTTGCAGTGAAGTCGCTCGAACTTCCAAATTATGAGATTCCGGGCTTCGACTTCATTGGAGCCAACGAATACATAGTGGACGTGACGCATCCCGACGCAGTGGATTTCATTTCCACCATGGACACACCCTACCTCTGGGAACTCAACATTTGGTATCACACGCTGAATGTTGGGTTCCGCACACGCATCTCCGGAGAGACGGATTTCCCGTGCATCACGGACGCCCGCGTCGGGCAGGGGCGTGTCTATGCCAAGATTGACCGGTCGCTCAGTTACAGCGGCTGGGTAGAGGCGCTGCGCGCCGGCCGAAGCTACGTGTCCGATGGCAGGAGCCATCTGATG
>Ga0066710_100001514_pt1 | contig 17479 bp, 17 predicted proteins | sample GraSoiAngelo_159_FD_79666 | JGI IMG/M metagenome (GOLD analysis project Ga0066710, IMG submission 79666) | Grasslands soil microbial communities from the Angelo Coastal Reserve, California, USA - 14_1009_16_40cm | ecosystem: Environmental > Terrestrial > Soil > Grasslands | place: USA... | reverse complement strand
GTGACCGTGACTTCGGTCGACTAGTGAGGTGTCGGGGGCGTTTCGATGGCCCAGCGAAATCCGGTTGTAGTTATAGGTTCGCGGTTTGCGAGCGGAGCCTGCGCGCTGACGCGCTTCAGCCTCCGATGGCGTACATGGGCCGGGGCGGGGGCACGAACCGGGCGCTGTTGATTTCGTGGCCGGCCCACTTATCCTTCACGTTCGAGCGGATCAATGCGGCGATCTCGTCATCGTGCGCGTCCGAGCGCAGCAACGATTTCACATCGGCTTCTTCAATGGCGAACAAGCAGTAACGCAGCTTGCCATCGGCTGTGAGCCGGATGCGATTGCAGTTCAGACAGAAGGGTTGCGTGACCGACGCGATGAAGCCGACTCGTCCGCCGCCATCCGTATATCGATACTCCGTAGCCGGGGCGCGCGGGTCGCGGTCCGGAATTTCCGCGAGCGGCGAAATTTCACGCGACAAGGTATCGATCATTTCGTCCGCGCTCAGCACCCTCTTCCGGCCCCACAGTTGCTGCGCATCGAGCGGCATGAACTCGATGAAGCGCGCCTCAATGCCCCGCTCACGGCAGAAGCGCGCAATGGGAACAGTGTCCGGCTCGGTAAGGTCTTTGATAGCGACGGCGTTTAATTTCACCGGCCCATAGGCCAGCCGCAGGCAGGCGTCGATGCCGGCCAGCACTTTGTCGAGATCGTCGCGCCGCGTGATGTGACGGAATCGCTCGCGGTCGAGCGTATCCAGATGGATGTTGATGCGGCGCAGGCCGGCTGCGTACAGAGGTTCAGCCATCTCGCCCAGCAGAACCGCGTTGGTGGTGAGCGCAAGGTCCTGGATACCAGGAATCGATACCAGTTTCCGGATCAGGACGGGCAGATCGCGGCGGACGAGTGGCTCGCCGCCGGTGATGCGCAGCTTGCGGATTCCCAGCCGAACGGCCACGCGTACGAAGCGCTCGATCTCTTCGAACGACAGAATCTCGCTGCGCTCCGTGAACTGCACGCCGGTTTCGGGCATGCAATAGAAGCACCGGATATTACAGCGGTCCGTTACGCTGATGCGCAGATTGTCATGCGCGCGCCCGAAGGAATCGATGAGCGGACTGGTGTCCATACGGCTCACTTGACGGCGAGCATGCGCTCGAGCGGCAGTCGCGCGCGACGCATCAAATCCTCGCCGAGCTCGACGCGCGGTTCCAGGTAGAGCAGCGCATCCCGCAGCTTTTCGAGCGTGTTCAGCCGCATGTAAGGGCACTCGCTGCAATTGCAGTTTTCGTTAGCCACGAAGAAGAATTGCTTCTCGGGCGCCAGCTTGCGTAGCGAATGACCCACGCCGCTCTCGGTCATAACAATGAACTCGCGGGCGTCGCTGCGTACGCACCAGTCGATGAGTGCCGAGGTAGAGCCGACGAAATCGGCCATCGCGAGCACAGCCTCGGGGCATTCCGGATGGGCGACAATCTTAGCGCCTGGGTGTTCGGCGCGCGCGTCTATCAGCCGGCGCACTGGAAACGTAGCATGCACGATGCATGTTCCCTGCCAGATCCTCATGTTTTCCCGGCCGGCTTGCTGCTTCACATAGTTGCCGAGGTTTCGATCGGGGAGGAAAAGAACAGTTTTATCTGGCGGAATCGAGTTGACGATCTGCACGGCGTTACGCGAAGTGCATAGAATATCGCTTTCCGCCTTCACTTCGATCGAGGTGTTGATGTAGCTGACGATTACATGGCCCGGGTGCCCCCGCCGGTACGCTCGCACAGGTTCGACCGGGCAGCTCTCAACCAGACTGCAACTGGCGTTCCGGTCTGGCACCACGACTGTCCTATGGGGATTGAGCACCTTGGCAGTCTCGGCCATGAACCACACGCCGCAAAAAGCAATGACGTCGCCGTCGAAGTCGCGCGCCTTTCGCGCCAGCTCCAGGCTGTCTCCCACCCAATCCGCCAGTTCCTGAATCTCGCCTTCCTGATAGTGGTGTGCCAGCAGAACGGCGCGCCGCTCCTGTTTAAGGTCGAGAACCTCCTCAGCGAGGGTTTTGGTGGCCAACATGCGAAGTCACCTTATTGTAACCAACTCCACCTATATAGAGTGCCCCTGCGATAATGAAGGTTCAACTTGTTGAAAATCGTCCTGATTTCGACCTATGAGCTGGGCCGCCAGCCCTTTGGCCTGGCTTCGCCGGCGGCCTGGTTACGCGCGGACGGCCATCAGGTCACATGCGTGGACTTGGCCTGCGGTCCGTTGCCGGGTTTGGCGGTGGCGGAGGCCGATTTGCTGGCGTTCTACCTGCCCATGCACACGGCGACCAGGCTGGCGATTGCGGCGATCGAAAAGGTCCGCATGCTCAATCCGGGCGCCCACCTGTGTTGCTACGGGCTCTATGCGCCCATGAATGAGCCCTACCTGGGCGAGTTGGGGGTGCGGACGATACTGGGCGGGGAGTTCGAACAGGGCCTGCGCGACCTGGCCGGGAGGTTGCCGGATGGGGCCAGCGGTCCGAAGCGCGAGCCCTTGATTTCGCTTGCCAGGCAGCAGTTCCTGACGCCCGACCGGTCTGGGCTGCCGGCTCTTGGGCGGTACGCCCGGCTGCTCATTGGCGGCGAGCGAAAACTGGTCGGTTACACGGAAGCCAGCCGGGGATGCAGTCACTTGTGCCGGCACTGCCCCATCGTTCCCGTATACAACGGCACATTTCGCGTCGTTAATCGCGGCGTGGTTTTGGAAGACATCCGCCGACAAGTGGAAGCCGGCGCGGAACACATTACGTTCGGTGATCCGGATTTTTTCAACGGGCCGGGGCATGCGATAGCGATCGTCGAGGCCCTGCATGCCGAGCATCCATCGGTCACGTACGACACTACCATCAAGATCGAGCATTTGCTGCAATATCGCGATTTGCTGCCCGTGCTCAAGAAGACTGGCTGCCTTTTTGTGACCAGCGCGGTTGAATCGATCGACGACGTGGTATTGGTGAAGCTGGCAAAGGGCCACACGCGCGCGGACTTTATTCAAGCGGTTGGCATCATGCGAGAGACGCAGCTGACGCTGGCGCCGACGTTTGTGACCTTCACGCCATGGACGACGTGGGAAGGCTATCGCGAACTGCTCCACGTGATTGCGGATCTGGAGATGGTGGAGAATGTCGGCCCCATCCAGCTCGCCATGCGCCTGCTGATCCCGGCGGGCTCACTGCTGCTCGAGTTGGCGGAAATTCGCGAAATGATCGGGCTTTTCGACCCCGCCGCGCTCTCCTACAAATGGCAGCACAGCGACCGGGAACTCGACCAGCTTTGCGCGGAGATTCAAAAGCTCATCCAGCATGAGGAACGCCGTAAAGCCTCGCGCAGTGAGATTTTCAGCAAGATTTGGGAGCTGGCGCACGGGCAGCCGCATGATTTCCATCTGGCATCCCCCGCGACCATTCCATATCTCAACGAACCCTGGTACTGTTGAGCGGAACCAACCGAAGAGCAGGTTGCTCTTGTGTAAAGGCGATCCGCCGCCAGTCTAAGAAGTCATCAGCGCGTCCCTGACGAACGCGAGGGATCGGATTGTGTGCTGCCTGGTCAGAACGTTGCGGCCATCACGCGTCGCTGTCCATCCAGGGCTGCGCGAAGGCGGAGCAGTTTACTTTCCAATCGTTGCCGCTCGTCTGTGTCGTCAACTCTCGACACCAGGCTAAGGGCATAGGCGCACGCTTTCTCAGCTTCGGCATCGGGAGGCTCGGTGTCACCAAAGTCATAGGCGGATTTCGTTTCGGTGGCTAAAAGCGCAAGATGAAGACCACGTTCCAACTCATTGTTAATGATCTTGATGAGCTGCCGATCCGTCTTGGCACGCAGTCTTGCGAGTTTCGACATATTCGAGATTTTGCTCATGATCTATGCACATTAGACGCTCGAATTACGGGTTTGGATGAGGAAAATCTGCAAGAAATTTCATACGCACGAAGGTATTTGACAATTCAAGCAGATGCGTTGTGGATGCTCGTGCTGCGCTGTAGATAACATGGAACTGTGCCCAGGGTTCTGCTCGTAGCTGCAACTACCGGCTATCAAACGCGCGCATTTGACGAAGCGGCGCGTCATCTCGGGCTCGATTTGGTGCTGGCCACCGACCGGTGCCACGTGTTGGAAGATCCCTGGGGCGACCGTGCTATTCCGGTACGGTTTGACGATCCACACGCCTCGCGCGATGTTCTGGTAGCCGCGGGTCCTTTCGACGCAATCGTGGCGGTTGCAGACCGGCCTGCTCTCATCGCGGCGATGGCGGCCGAAGTGCTGGGCGTTCCCTACCATTCACCGGCTGCGGTGGCAGCCTGCCACGACAAGTACCTGGCGCGCCAGCGATTCGAAGCTGCCGGTCTTCCTGTCCCGAAATTCTTTCGCGTGCCTGTGACAGCGAATCCTCTGGAAGCAGCAGCCCGCGCTCCGTTTCCCTGCGTACTGAAACCGCTGGGACTATCGGCGAGCCGCGGCGTGATCCGCGCCAATAACGTCGCGGAATTCGAGACAGCGTTTATACGGATTCGCGCGCTGCTCGGGAGCGCGGACATCGCGGTGATGCGGGAGGAACAGAACCGTTATATCCAGGTGGAGAGTTACATGAACGGCCGCGAGTTCGCTCTGGAAGGCCTTGTCACCGCTGGTGAACTGCAGGTGCTCGCGATTTTCGATAAGCCCGATCCGCTCGACGGGCCCTTCTTCGAGGAAACGATTTATGTTACTCCGTCGCGCGAAAGCCTGGAGACACAGAGGGCGCTCGTCGCCGCAGCCAGAAGCGCCATTCGCGCGCTCGGGCTCACACACGGGCCCATTCATGCCGAGCTCCGCATGCAGGGCAGGGCAGCGTGGATGCTGGAGGTAGCGGCGCGCCCGATTGGCGGGCTATGCGCCCGGACGTTACGATTTGATGACGGCGTACCACTTGAAGAACTGATCTTGCGACATGCCGTTGGCGAGGATGTCTCGCGAATGAGGCTGAGCGATTCGGCGAGCGGCGTCATGATGATCCCGATTCCTAAGGGTGGCGGCGTCTACCAGGGCGTGGAAGGTCTGGAACAGGCGTCGGCGATTCCAGACGTGGAAGACGTCATCATCACGGCGAAAGAAGGTCAGAAGATCCAGCCCTTGCCTGAGGGTGCGAGCTACCTGGGATTCATTTTTACGCGAGCCGGATCACCCGCGCGCGTTGAGCACGCGCTACGGGAGGCGCACGCCTGCCTCAAGTTCGACATTGCCATCGTGCTGCCGGTCATGCGGTGCTGAGTCCAGGCGCTGAGGTTCACCCCACCAGATTTACACCGGCGGCGCGGAGCGCGATTTTCGCGAGCGAGATGATGCGCGCAACCAGCATCACACGCCGCTGCTCCGTCTCGATCGCCTGGTCAACTTGCGGCATAAGCAGTTTGAGCTGTTCCAGTTCGACCGTGGAATTGGCCAACGTGGTGAGTGGATCGAAAGCCTGAGCCACAACCTGTTTGCGCAATTGGAGGATCAGAATCTGCAGATCGAACTTCGGTGGATCATCCGAGGCTAGGCTAGTTCCAGTTTGAGGGACAGGTCGTTTAATTGTGTGAGGAGTTCATCAATTGTCGTCACGGTCATCATTGCGTCTTGATCATGCTCAGGGTGAGATCCTGAGAAAGCTCGGCGATTTCGTCCACGATGGAAGTGATTTTTGCGCTATTGAGACCGACGGGGCGCGTCAGATCGAGGATCGCCGCCTGGTCGGCCTTCTTCAGCCGGATGTATTCGTCGAGCTTCTGCGAGGCTGCAAGGATTACCAGATAAGCCGCCTCGAGCTCCTGATCTCTCTGCTTGAGGCTCGCTGCGGCATCGGTAATCTTGCGTTTGAGCGGCAGATCGGCGCTGATATTGCCGGCGACGTCTTTCACCAACTGGTCGATAATCCGCTGGCGTTCTTCCGGCGTGCGGGCAAGGTCGAGGCCGGCGCTGGCGCGCTGCCCAAACTCGCGGTTCGTCTGTGACGTGATTTCGTCGATGCGTAATCTGCGATTTTCACTTGCGCATCGGCGAACTTTTCCACGGCCGCAAAATAACCGCGCAGGGAGAGCGGATAAGCCAACTGGGTACGAACAAGCTGGGCCGACATGCTACGCACCACAACAGGGGTCACGCAGCCGGTCAATGCAGCTATAGCGGAAAGGAGCAGGAGCAGGCGGGTACGGCGGCAAGCTTGATACATAGGCACACCTGTGCGAAGGCCCCATGCGGGGCTCGAAAATAATTCTGACTAATGGTAAGGGGCGGACGAGGGAGCTAGTCTTTTTGCCGGGGCGGCACGAAATCCGGTGGCAGGGCGGCGCCTGCGCCGAAGAAATAGTCGTCCATTTGTTTGAGGAGAAACTCCTGAGCCTCAGCGGTTCCCAGGTTCAGCCGGTATTCGTTCATGAGCATCTTCATGTGCTCCACCCACATCTTCCAAGCTTCTTTGGAGACGCTTTCGAAGATCTTCTGCCCGAGCGGGTGGCCTTCGAACGGAATCTCATCGAGCCCTTCCATCTCCCGCTGGAATTTCACGCAAAACACCTTACGCGCGCCGGGGCGGATCTGAGTCGACATCGGAGGCACACTGCCACAACTCATTCAAATCTCCTCGTCTACAGGATACTACGTCTGGCAAGCGTTTCCAGCGTGGCGTAGCTGATTTGGCTTCGTTTCGCAGTTGTCGTGCGGCATACAGAATAAACGAGTATGCGGCTGAGCGGTGGGCAGGCTCTACAGCTTGCGGACCCGCTTTCCAGCGGGTCCGGCCGGGAGGCCGGCTGCGGGCAGGGATGCCCGCCCTACAAAACCAGTGGGATTTCGGCTGCACCGCACTCGGCTCTAGAGTGGCGCGAACCTTTGTGACTGACCTTTAGTCCGCGGCTTTGCTGCCTGCCTGGCCGGGTTTCCAGCGGACGACGGGCCGTCGCGCAGCAGCGACTTCGTCCACGCGGCTGGTACGGGTGTTGTGGGGCGCCGTGCGGACCATCTCCGGATCGGTTTCAATTTCTTTCGCGATGGAAACCATTGCTTCGGCAAAGAGATCCAGCTCGCGCTTGCCCTCGGTTTCCGTGGGTTCGATCATGAGCGCGCCATGCACAATCAGCGGGAAGCTTACCGTGTAGGGATGGAAGCCGTAGTCGATCAGGCGCTTGGCAATGTCGCCGGTACGCACTCCCAGCTTCGCCTGCCGGTCGTCGCTGAACACGACTTCGTGCATGTTGGGAGCTTTGTACGGCAGATCGTAGTACGGCTCGAGCTTCTTGCGGAGGTAATTGGCGTTGAGCACCGCATCCACAGTGACGTTGCGCAGTCCATTGCCGCCGTGCGCCAGGATGTAGGCCAGAGCGCGCACGGTGACGCCGAAATTTCCATAGAACGCCCGAACCCTGCCGATGGATCGCGGACGCTTATAGTCGAAGGTCCATTTGTTGCGCAAGTGTCTCAGACGCGGCAGGGGCAGGAACGGCTCGAAAATCTTCTTCACCGCTACCGGACCACCGCCTGGACCGCCACCGCCGTGCGGCGTCGAGAAGGTCTTGTGCAGGTTGAGGTGCATGACGTCGACGCCAAAATCTCCCGGCCGTGCAATGCCCACGAGCGCGTTCATGTTAGCGCCATCCATATAAAGCAACGCGCCCTTTTTGTGCAGGATCTCCGCGATGCTCTTGATGTTGGCCTCAAACAGGCCTAGCGTGTTGGGATTTGTGACCATGAGCGCGGCGACGTCCTTATCGACTACACGCTCGAGTTCCGCCAGGTCCACCATGCCGCGATTGTTGGATCGAATGTTCTCGACGCCATATCCGGCCGTGGCGGCGGTGGCGGGATTGGTACCGTGCGCCGAATCAGGGATCAGGACTTTCCTCCGCGGGTTCCCTCGTTTTTCGAGTAGCGCGCGGATCAGCAGGATACCCGTCAACTCGCCGTGCGCACCGGCGGCCGGCTGCAGCGTCACGGCGTCCATGCCGGTAATCTCGGCGAGCGCTGCTTCGAGACGCGCCATCACTTCCATGGCGCCCTGCGCCAGAGCTTCCGGCTGATATGGATGCGCCCAAGCGAGTCCGTCGAGTCGCGCAACCAGCTCGTTCACGCGCGGGTTGTACTTCATAGTGCACGAGCCGAGCGGGTAGAGGCCGAGGTCGATGGCGTAATTCCAAGTAGAAAGCCGCGTGAAGTGGCGGATGATTTCCACCTCGCTGACTTCGGGAAAGCCTTCGATTTCGGAGCGCACGTTGGCGGCGCCAAGCGCGGCGGCGGCGTCCACCGGTGGCACGTCGAGCGCGGGAAGCTGATAGCCCTTCTTGCCCGGCGAACTCCTCTCGAACAGAAGATCTTCGTTTTGCGTGATGTGTGGGCAGACTTTGTTGATCATGCGGCCTGCTGGGCAGGCGAGAACGCCTGCGCTACTTCATCCATGTGCTCGCGCTTGCTCATTTCCGTCGCACACAAGAGCACGCAGTTCTCGAGTTCGGGATACCAGCGGGCGAGCGGCAGGCCGCCGATGACTTTCTTCTTGAGCAAAGCCCGGTTGATCTCGTCAGGCGAGCGTCCGTGGGCCGCGGCCACGAATTCGTTGAAAAACGGGCCGTTGAAACGCGGCTGCAATTTTCCACTCAGGTAATGCGCCTTGGCCAGATTCTGTTCAGCCAGCTCGCGCAGCCCCTGCTTGCCGTAGACGCCCATGAAAACCGTGGCCATCAGGGCGATGAGCGCCTGGTTGGTGCAGATGTTGGAGGTCGCCTTTTCGCGGCGGATATGCTGCTCACGAGTGGCCAGCGTCAGGCAGAAGGCGCGGTTACCGCGCGAATCCAGCGTTTCGCCCACCAGGCGTCCCGGCATCTGGCGAATGAATTTCTCTTTGGTCGCGATGGTGCCGGCGTAAGGCCCGCCGTAGCTCGGCGAGATGGCAAACGACTGGAGCTCGCCGGCGACGATATCCGCGGCGGACGGTGGCTGCAATATGCCGAGCGAGACGGCTTCGGTGAACACCACGACGAGCAGAGCACCACACCGGTGCGCGATCTCGGCTGCGGCGTTCACGTTCTCGACGATGCCGAAGAAGTTTGGCGATTGGATGATCACGGCCGCCGTCTGATCGTCGATTTTGCGTTCCAGTTCGTCGAGATCGATGCCGCCCGCGTCCGCGACGTAGGCGAACTCCTCGATGGGCATGTGCTCATAGCGCGCGTACGTGCGCAGCACTTCACGGTACTCGGGATGCACTGCGCGCGCCACCAGCACACGGTTGCGGCCCGTCACGCGCACGGCCATCATGGCCGCCTCGGGGACGGCAGTCGAACCGTCATACATCGATGCATTGGCCACGTCCATACCGGTCAACTGGCAGATCATGGTCTGAAACTCGAAGATGGTGGTGAGTGTACCCTGCGAGATTTCGGCCTGATATGGCGTGTAGGACGTCAGAAACTCGCCGCGGGAAATCACGGTGTCCACCATCACGGGCCGGTAGTGCGCGTACACGCCGGCGCCTAGAAACGAGGCATAACCGTTGGCGCATTCCGCCGCGCGGGCGCGAAAGTAATCCACGATTTCGTATTCGGAGACGCCTGCAGCAAGCGCCAGCGGCTGCTGGATACGCACGTCGTCCGGCAGATGCGCGAACAGCTCTTCGGCGGACTGGATACCGCAAGCCGCCAGCATCGCGCGGCGTTCAGAATCAGACTTCGGAAGATAGCGCAACTAGCTTTCCGCCCCCACGTAGGCTTGATAATCGGCCGCGGAAAGCAGTCCTTTCGCTTCATCGGGGGCGCTCAGGCGGAGCTTGACCAGCCACGCAGCGCCGTGGGGGTCCTGATTCAACTTCTCGGGCGCCTGCGCCAGGATTTCGTTCACCTCTGTGACTTCGCCCGAAACCGGAGAGTAAATGTCAGACACGGCCTTTACCGATTCGACGGAGCCAAGCGACTTGCCGTGCTCGATGTGTGCGCCCACTTTCGGAAGATCGACATAAACGATGTCGCCCAATTCCTTTTGCGCGTGGTCTGTGATGCCGATGGTGCCCACGTCGCCGGCCACGCGCACCCACTCGTGCTCCTTGGTGTAGCGCAAATCTTCTGGATAGCTCATGCAGTTTTCGCCCGTTTGTAGAAGGGAGTGCCCACAATTTCCGCTTCCACCGGCTGGTTGCGCACCATGACTTCGATCTTGCGGCCCGGGCGTGCTTCGCCTGCCGGAAGGTAACAAAGACCGACGTTCTTGTTCAGGCTGGGTGCGGGTGAGCCGCTGGTGACCCAACCGGCGGCCACGCCATTGCAGCGCACTTCGTAGCCATCGCGGCCGATACCGCGTCCGCGCATTTCAAATCCCACCAGCTTGCGGCGCACGCCCTGCTCCTTCTGCTTCACTAGAGCCGCCCGCCCGATGAACTCGCCTTTATCCAACTTCACGATCCAGCCCAACTCGGCTTCAAACGGCGTGGTGGAAGCATGGATCTCATGGCCATAAAGGGCCATTTTGGCTTCGAGCCGCAGCGTGTTACGCGCTCCGAGGCCACACGGCTTGATGCCGAACTCGCGGCCGGCTTCGAGAAGCTCATTCCAGATGCGTGGCGATTCGTCCGGCGCGACGTAGATTTCGAAACCATCCTCGCCGGTGTAGCCGGTACGAGCAATTCGCGCGGGTACGCCGGAAACCGTGCCGTCCCGGAACCAATAGTAGCCGATCGAACTCAGATCGACCGGTGTCAGTTTTTGCAGCGTGCGCCTGGCCAGCGGGCCCTGCACGGCGATCTGCGCGTATCGATCGCTCGCGAAATCGACTTCGGCGTCGAAATTGTTGGCGGTGCGAATGTGCTCGAAATCCTTTTCTTGATTGGCCGCGTTGACGCAAAGAAAATAGTGCTGCTCGGTGACCTTGTGCACCAGGATGTCATCTACAAAACCACCATGCTCGTAGAGCAGCCCGGAATATTGGGCCTGGCCGATGTGGAGCCGGGATGCCGCGTTGGTGGTCACGTAGTCGACCAGTCGCATGGCCTCTGGACCGCGGACCTCGATCTCGCCCATATGGCTGACGTCGAAGAGTCCCACGGCTTTGCGCACGGTGTGATGCTCGTCGACCAGGCCGGTGTACTGGACGGGCATTTCCCAGCCACCGAAATCCACCATACGCGCACCCATGGACACATGTGCGGCATACAGCGGAGTGCGCTTCAACGCTACAGATTGCCCCATGGGAAGTACCAACGTAACAGGGGGTGCGAGAAAGTGTCAAACCGCGACGTGATGTCGCTTGTCCACGATGACTCGACTTGTTTCGTATAGCCGTGTCAGGGCTCGCGAGTGGTTATCCGGCGGTCTCGAGCAGGCGGTTGATGATAGCCGACATGCGCTGCCAGTCCGCAGTTTCTTCCAGCAGCTGCTTACGACCGGATTTCGTCAGCGCGTAATACTTGGCCTTGCGGTTGTTATCGGAAACGCCCCACTCGGAGCGGATCCAGCCACGCTGTTCCAGACGCAGTAACGCAGGGTAGAGCGTGCCTTGGTTGAGGTACAGTACGTCCTGAGAGATCTGCTGGATGCGCTGCGCGATGCCGTAACCATGCATCGGGCCCATGGCATCAAGGGTCTTCAGCACCATCAGGTCGAGCGTGCCCTGCAGCACTTCCGGCTTCGATTTCATGCAGTTCTTTTCGAACGTCCAACACGAGCATAACGAAGCTCATTTTGAACGTCAACAGGAGCGGGTGTCGACTTAAGGGCGCGGTCGGTCGCCGGCTCGGCCTATAAGAGTTACTGTTACGGCCTCTCGGCCTTGGCTTTGGCGTCGCCCGAAAGCTTCTCGAGCGCGGCCAGTTGCGCCTTCACCTCGTCCGCATCCGCAGCGTCGGGCGCGAACGTCAGATAATTACCCAATTGCTCTGCTGCCCCGGTGTAATCCTTCCTCTCGTAGAGAATGGCGCCCAGCACGCGATCCGCTTTGGGCCAGCGATGTGCGGTATCGAGTTTTTGCGCTTGTCTGGCGCTGGCTTCGGCCGCATCGAATTTCCGCAGGTTGTAATTGGAAACCGCGTTGTAGAGATAAAGGTCGGGGAAATCCACGGGGTCGAGCTTGATGGCGCCACCGCTGGTGTCCGCCGCTTCCTGCCACTTTCGCTCGCGCAACGCTAACTGCGCCAGATGTAAATACGGAGTGACCAGTTTGGCATCGGCGGCGATAGCTTGCGCGTAGTACTTTCGCGCCTCGCCAGGATCATTGCCCTTCTCGTGAATCAGGCCCAGTTCATACCACGCCGCGGCAAACTGCGGGTATGCGCTCACAGCTTTCTCGAGTTCTTTCTGGGCGTCCGCAGTCTTCCCTTTGCGCAGCGCTTCGCGCGCCTTGTCGTACGCTTTGCGGGCGTCCTTGGGAGCCTGCAGCGTGGTCATGCTGATGGTGGTGCCTTCCACATTCGCCAGGCGGCGCAGGACGATCGTGCCAACGTCGGGATTGTCGAACGTGCGGCGGCCACTGAGATTGACCACATCCGACCGGAAGCCGGCAAGCGAGGCGCGGAGTTCGCAACCGACCATGCCGGGGTTACCGCGCTGCCCACCACCGGCAGGTACGCGGCCCATGGGAGCGGCATTGCGGCGCTGCGGGGTATTCGACTGGAGGCTGGTATTCCCCATGTCGTCGTAGCTGGCATCCTGGGTCACGCCCTGGCTCTGTCCCAATTGGAAACTGAAGCGGCCTTTGGAATCGGTGTAACCCTCCGCTCGCGGCGAACCGTTGCAGACGCGCTCGATGACGACCGGCTCGGGAGGGGCAGAGCCATCATCCATCAGTACTTTGCCAGACAGATAGGAGGGCCGGTTCAGGGCATCCATGTTGGTGTTGTTATTCCGCGGCGTCGGGGACGTGGTGCGTCCCGCACCACCCGCGCCTCCCGCGTTCGCGCCTCCCGCACCGCCTCCTCCGCCGCCCCCCGGGGGGTGCTGGCTCAGTGCCGGCTGCGAAGCCACGCTCAAGCTGATTACGAATCCGAACAGACCGCGCAGAATATGGTTGCGCTTCATTGGAAGGGACCTCCCGCGAAGTTTGGTTCATTATGGCATAGGGATCGGGCATGCGCGTGCGGTTTCCGGCCCCATCGTGTGTGTTTACACGCGTAATGCCAGCAACGCAGCGTCTGGTGGCGCGGCGGAGATGGGTTCGATAGAATGAGGAACCAATTCCGCCATGAAAACGCTCCTGCTCGCCATAGCTGCTACGCTCCTGTTCGTCTCCGGTTGTTCGGAGGCGCCGCAGAAAGCGGAGAAGAAAGATACCACGCCGCCGCAGCCCGTCAAGGGCCGCTTCGCGCTCTACCAGATGTTTAACGCGGGGAGGGGCTGGGCGCCTGACATTCAAGTGCTCCGGCTGCGCAGCATCGACATGCGCGAGGTGAGAGCGGAGCGTGGCAAGGCAGCGGCCTGGGAGGCTTACTTTGTCTCCGCGGCGCGAGGACGCGGGAGGATGTACACGTATTCCGTGATTGAAGCCGAAGGCAACCTGCACAAGGGCGTTTTCGCGGGCCTGGAAGAAAATTGGTCGGGACCGCGCGGCCCGGTAGCGCCGTTCGTGATCGCCGCCGTCAAAACCGATTCGGATGAGGTGTACCAGACCGCACTAAAAAAGGCCGCCGACTACGATAAGAAAAATCCGGACAAGCCGATCTCATTTCTCCTCGAGAAGATCGACCGGTTTCCGAATCCGGCGTGGCGGGTGATCTGGGGCGAGAATGTCGCCGCCAGCAATTATTCGATCTTCATCGACGCCTCGACCGGCTTGTACTTGCAGACCATGCGCTAAAACACGAGTCCCCTTCGCCGTTGGCGGCGCGAATTCTGGCGCCGCAGCCGGGCTGATTCAACCGCCACCGACGTTCTATCATGGAAGCTCAACATGAGTGAGCTGGCAATTCTGGGCGGTAACGCGCTACGCACAAGCCCATTTCCGCAGTGGCCGCAACGCGCGCCGGATGACCTGGAGCGCCTGCGAACAGTTCTTGAAAGCCGCAACTGGGGCGGATATCCGTTCCCTAACAAGCTGGCCAGCGACTTCGCGCAAGAGTTCGCCGCGTACCATGGAGCGAAATACGGCTGCTGCGTGGCCAACGGAACTATCGCGCTTGTGGTAGCACTCCAAGCCGCGGGAATCAAGTTTGGTGATGAAGTAATCGTCCCGGCCTATACGTGGGACGGTACGGCGGCGGCGGTGCTGTTCGCCGGAGGCATTCCGGTGTTCGCCGATATCGACCCGGAAACGTACTGCCTGGATGTGGAGTCCGCCAGACGCGTGATCACGCCCCGCACGCGCGCCATCATCCCCGTGCACCTGGCCATGCGCTTTGCAGACATGGACGCGCTGCGCAAGCTGGCGGCCGAGCACGAGTTGTCGGTTATCGAAGATTGCGCGCACGTACACGGTGGCGAGTACAAGGGGCAGGGCGCAGGCTCAATGGGCGATCTGGGCGCCTTCAGTTTTCAATCGAGCAAGATCATGACCGCGGGCGAAGGCGGGATCGTGATCACGTCACGCCTTGATGCCTTCGAACTGGTGCAATCCATCGTCAACTGCGGCCGTGCCAGTGTCACGGATCAATACAAGAAGCAAGTGATCGGATCGAATTACCGCATCACGGAATTTCAGGCGGCGATCCTGTTGGGCCAGCTCGAGCAGTTGCCGGCATTGGCGGCACGGCGCGTACGCAACGCAGCGCTGTTGAGCCGGCTCCTGGGGGGGATTGATGGCATCTGCCCGCCGGCGCCGCAGCCGGCGCTCACGCGTGAAGCGATCTACAACTATGTGTTGCGTTATCGCCGCAACGAAGTTTCGCGCGATCTGTTTGTGGCGGCGCTCGATCGCGAGGGCATCCCGTGCGATGGGCGGTTTTATGAACCCGTGTATCGCAGCGATCTTTTCCGGGTGAATCCGGACGATTTTCCGCAATTGAAGCTTGGCCGCGCTCAGCCGGTCCATTATGATGACTGCCGCTGTCCGGTGGCGGAGCGCGCCGCGTATAAAGAAGCCGTGTGGCTGCCGCAGTTTCTCTTGCTTGGGGAGGAGAAGGACGTGGAAGACATCGCCGCCGCGGTGCACAAAGTCATTGCACACCTGGACGACCTCGCCGGGGGGGATCCCCAAATGGCGGGAGTGAAATCGCTGAGCCGCGCGGAGCGGCCGCGGATTGAGAAGTCCCGGAATTACTGATACCACCCGAAAAAGGAATGGTCGCAGATGAACGCGAATTCACGCCAATGAAAAACGGGAAAAAGATTCGTCTGTATTTGCATTCACCTGCGGCCACACTGGATTTCTCATGTACTTGTCGTTGAACAGTACGCTCGTGGCCGGCCGGGTACCGTGGCCGGAATTCGCGCGCCTGGCAGCCAAAGTGGGATTCCCGGGCGTGGATATGGCCACTTCGGGCGCCATGAAGGAAGGCTTCGAGGCCACACGAGCGCTGCTTGCACAACTGAAACTTACACCCGCCGTGGCGGGATTTCCGGTCGAGTTTCGCAAAGATGACGCGACGTTCCAGCGCGATCTCGGCCAGCTGGAAGCGGCCGCCCAGTTCGTAGCGGGGATTGGCTGCCCGCGCATGAGCACGTACATTCTGTCGTCTTCGGAACGTCCAAAAGCCGAGCAGCGCAAGATCTACAAAGACCGCCTGTGCGCCGCAGCCGACGTTCTGGCGCGCTCGCACGTGCGACTCGGCTTGGAATTTCTCGGACCGCTGCACCTGCGCAAAATGTTTCCTTACGAATTCATCTGGCGCATGGACGAGATGCTGGAGTTCGCCAAGGAATGCGGGCCGAACGTGGGCCTCGAGCTTGACTCCTGGCACTGGCATCACGCCGGCGCCGCCGAAAAGGACATCATCGCGACCGGGAAAGAAAACATCATCAACGTGCAGGTGAATGACGCGCCCCGCCTGCCGCCGGAACAAATCCGGGATGATGAGCGGCTCATGCCTGGTGAGGGTGTGATCGATCTTGCGGGTTTTTTCGGTGCGCTGAAGGAAATCGGGTACGCCGATGGCGTGAGCCCCGAGGTTTTCGGACGCGGGTTGAAGAATATTCCGCCCGAGGAAGGCGCGCGTCTCGGACTCGATACCGCACGCGCGGTGATGCGCAAAGCCGGAGTCGCGTCGTAGCCGTGGCGAGAACAGCTCAGTTGTCGCGAACGCAGCGGCCGGGCGAGGCGTGCCTCGTCCCGATGGCCCATTACCTGTCATTCGCCGGCGCGCGTGCCCGGTCCATTTTCATCAGGGAGTTGCCGTAAACTCGCCATGCTGGAACACCTGCTCACCGAGCAACCCAATCCCGCATCGGAAGGTATTGACGCGCTGCCGTCCGAGGAGATTGTGCGCATCATCAACGGCGAAGACCAGAGAGTCGCGGGAGCCGTGGAACATGAACTCGCCGTCATCGCGCGTGCCGTGGATGTGATCGTCGGCGCCTTCGAGCGTGGCGGAAGGCTGTTCTACATGGGGGCCGGTACCAGCGGGCGGCTGGGTGTGCTGGACGCCGCCGAATGCCCGCCCACTTTCAACGTTCCGCCGGAAATGGTGCAGGGAATCATCGCCGGGGGCGAAGGGGCTCTGGCTCGCGCCACCGAAACCACCGAAGACGATCCCGCGGTCGGCGTGCAGGATCTGCGCGGTAGAGGTTTTGCGGCACACGACGTGCTAGTGGGAATTGCGGCGAGCGGGCGCACGCCATATGTGCTGGGCGCCGTCGCCGAGGCGAATCGTATGGGGGCGCTCACCATCGGAATCAGTTGCACGCCGGATTCGGAGCTCGCGCGCGCGGCGAAGCTTCCCATCACGTTGCTGGTTGGACCCGAAATCGTGGCTGGATCGACACGCATGAAGGCCGCCACCGCCACCAAAATGGTGCTGAACATGTTGACGACGGCCAGCTTCATCCGCATGGGCTATGTTTTTGGCAATCTGATGGTAAATGTGCAGCCGAAAAACTCGAAGCTTGCGGACCGCGCACAGCGCATCATTGCGCGCGCGGCGGGAATCTCCTACGAGAAGGCCGGTGAAATGCTGGTCGCGTCAGGGAAGAGCGTGGGAACCGCGATCGTGATGGCGCGCACAGGGGCCAGCCGCGAGGAGGCCGAACGGCGGCTGGCGGCGGGCCACGGGCGGATTTCAGAAGCGCTGCGGAAATGAGGCCACGGGAATTAACCAGGGAATAAATCAGGAAATAAACCATGGACAAATTCGTCGTCAAAGGTGGCGTGCCGCTGCGAGGAAAGGTCGAAACGGGTGGGGCGAAGAACTCGGCGCTGCCCGCGCTGGCGGCCACGTTGCTCACGGATCAGCCGGTAGTATTGCGGCGCATCCCTCACGTGCGGGATGTCCGCACGATGCAGAGGCTGTTGGTGGATATTGGCGCCACGGCGGAAGTGGATAACGGCTGCGTTCGCATTCAGGTAAGTCGCGTCCGCTCGCCCGAAGCGCCCTACGAGCTGGT
>Ga0066710_100001511_pt1 | contig 17484 bp, 16 predicted proteins | sample GraSoiAngelo_159_FD_79666 | JGI IMG/M metagenome (GOLD analysis project Ga0066710, IMG submission 79666) | Grasslands soil microbial communities from the Angelo Coastal Reserve, California, USA - 14_1009_16_40cm | ecosystem: Environmental > Terrestrial > Soil > Grasslands | place: USA... | reverse complement strand
CCGCGGGCGTCGCCGTCGAGCTTGGTGAGCACGATGCCCGTGATGCCGACCCGCTTCTGGAACTCCTCCGCGCTGCGCACCGCGTCCTGCCCGGTCATGGCATCGGCGACGTACAGGATCTCGCTGGGCTCGGCGGCTGCCTTCAGCTCCTGCAGCTCCGCCATCAGCTCGTCATCGACGTGCAGTCGGCCGGCGGTGTCCACGAGCACGAACTCGTGGCCCACCGCCCGCGCCTCCTCCAGGGCGGAACGCAGGATCGCGCGCGCCTCGGCGAGATCGGCGGGATGATGGACCTTCAGCGCGTTCTTGTCCCCGAGCATGCGGAGCTGCTCGCGCGCGGCGGGACGGTTGACGTCGGTCGAGACGAGCAGCGGATGGTGGCCGGCCTTGGCCAGCCAGCGACCCAGCTTGGCCGTCGTGGTGGTCTTGCCCGAGCCCTGCAGCCCGGTCATCAGGATGACCGAAGGCACGCGGGCCGACGTCTCCAGCCGCTTCGCATCGGACCCGCCCAAGAGCTCCACCATCTCGTCACGCACGACGCGGATCACGCCCTGCGCGGGCGTCAGGCTCCTGAGGACGTCCTGGCCGGTCGCCCGGACGCGCACGCGCTCGAGGAACTGCTTGACGACCTTGAAGTGGACGTCGGCCTCGAGCAGCGCGAGCCGGATGTCGCGCAGGGCGGCGTCCACGTCCGCCTCGGTGAGGGAGCCGTGGCCGCGCAGGCTGCGGAAGACGCCCTGGAGCTTTTCGCTGAGCGAATCGAACACGACCTGGTGGACCTCAAAAAAGCCGCGGGCGTCGCGGCAGACACGCCTCCATACGGTGCGTTGCCGCGAGGGCAAGGCAACGAGTGAACGGTAGATCTTATGGCATCTGGCCGCAGGCTGTCAAACTAAAGCCCGCCGCACCCGCAGTTTAGCCACCTCATTGAGCCGGGGGGCACGCGCCCCGCACGCGCTAGAACGCCCGCGAGATGGCGAGCAGGCTCGCCATGCGCTGGTTCGTCTCCCGAAGGCGTCCGGCGAGGGTCCGGCCGAAGGCCCACAGGAACTTGGCGCTCAGTCCCGGCCGGCTCTGCATGAGCGCCTCCACCTCGCGGTGGGGGATGGCCAGGATCTCGCACTCCGTGTGGGCGATCGCATGCGCGGAAGCGGGCGATCCGTCGAAGAACTCGACCTCCCCGAAGAAATCGCCCGGCGAGAGGATCGTGAGCGCCTCCTCGCCGACTCCGGGCACGACCTTGCTGATGCGCACCTGCCCCTGGTGGATCACGTGGAGCTGGCCGCCCGTCGAGCCCTCCGTGAGGATCACGGCGGCCGGCGGGTACCGCTTCACGAGGCCGACCATCAGCACCTGCGCCAGCTCGTCGTCGTCGAGCTCGCGGAAGAGCGGCACCGTTTTCAGGAAGGGCTGAATCATCAGTGAGCAAGGGGGCGCTGCGGCGCGCCCCCTTGAACCCCCGCTCGCTCCGCGGGAGTGAATCCCGCTCCGCTCGCAGCTTTTGCCGTTTGCGCGTGCCTCACTCAGATGCCTCGCAGCAGATGACCCAGCTTCTCCTTCTTGGTCTTGAGATAACGCCGGCTGGCGTCGGAGGCGGGGATCTCGATCGGCAAGCGCTCGACGATCTTCAGCCCGTAGCCTTCGAGGCCGACGAACTTGCGCGGGTTGTTCGTGAGCAGGCGCATCTTGTGCACGCCGAGCTCGGCCAGTATCTGCGCCCCGATCCCGTAGTCGCGCTGGTCGGCCTTGAAGCCGAGCGCCTCGTTGGCCTCGACCGTGTCGTGGCCCTGGTCCTGGAGCTGGTACGCCATGATCTTGTGGATGAGGCCGATCCCGCGCCCCTCTTGGCGCAGGTAGAGCAATACGCCCTGGCCCTGCCGGCTGATCATCTCCAGCGCCGTGTGGAGCTGGTCGCCGCAGTCGCAGCGGGACGACGCGAAGATGTCGCCGGTCAGGCACTGCGAGTGCACGCGGACCATCACCTCGTCGTCGGGCTTGATCTGCCCCATGACGAGGGCGACGTCGTGCCGGCCGTCGATCAGGCTCTCGAAGGCGTGGATGCGGAAGTCGCCGTAGCGGGAGGGCAGGCTGGCGTCGGCGATCTTCCGCACCAGGCGCTCGTGGCGCATCCGGTGCTGGATGAGGTCCTTGATCGTGACCATGCGCAGGGCGTGCCGGGCGCAGAACTCCTCGAGGCGGGGCGCGCGCATCATGGTCCCGTCCTCGTCCATGACCTCGCAGATGACGCCCGCCGGGTAGAGGCCGGCCAGGCGCGCGAGGTCCACGGCGGCCTCGGTCTGACCCGCCCGCACGAGGACGCCCCCCGGCATCGCCCGCAGCGGGAACATGTGGCCGGGCCGTGCGAGATCGGCGGGCCGCGTCCGCGGGTCGATGGCGGTGAGGACGGTGCGGGCGCGATCGGCGGCGGAGATGCCGGTGGTCGTGCCGACCTTGGCCTCGATCGGCACGCAGAACGCGGTGCCAAAACGGGCGGAGTTCTCCTCGTCGGTGACCATCAGCGGGACGCGCAGCTCGTCGAGCCGCTCCCCCGTCATCGGCAGGCAGATCAGCCCCCGCCCGTGGCGGGCCATGAAGTTGATGACGTCGGCGCTCACCTTCTCGGCGGCGATGGTGAGGTCGCCCTCGTTCTCGCGGTCCTCGTCGTCGACGACCACGACCATCCGGCCCGCGTGGATCTCCTCGATCGCCTGCGGGATCGTGCTGAAGGGCGAGCGGTGCTGCTCTTTCATCGACCCCCCACCCTGAGGAGCCTCTCCACGTACTTCGCTATCACGTCGACCTCGAGGTTGACCGGCCCGCCGACATGGGCCTGGCCGAGGTTGGTGTGGTCAAGTGTATACGGGATCAGCGCTACCCGGAAAACGCCGGGCCCGAGACCGGACACGGTGAGGGAGACGCCATCGATCGCGATCGAGCCCTTCTCGACCACGTAGCGTTCGAGCGCGGGCGGCAGGGCGACCTCCATTTCCGCGCCGCCGCCCTGGCGGTTCAGGCTGCGCACGCTTCCCACCCCGTCGACGTGGCCCTGGACGATGTGGCCGTCGAAGCGGCCATCGGCCTTCAGTGGTCGTTCGAGGTTCACGATGGTCCCCGGCTGCAGGCGCTCCGCGAAGGCGGTGCGGGCCAGCGTCTCCCCGGTCAGCTCACAGGTGAAGCCGCCGCCATCCACGGCGACCGCGGTGAGGCAGCACCCGTCGACGGCGACCGAAGCGCCGGGCTCCAGGCCCTCCCCGACGCGCGGGGCGGCCACGCGCACCACGAGAAGGCCGCCGCGCCGCTCGGCGGAATCGACACGGCCGACTTCTTCGACGATGCCCGTAAACATCGATTGAGCCGGGGGGTGCTAGCGGCGCACCCCCCGGGCCCCCCGCTCGCTACGCGCGAGTGAATCGCGCTCCGCTCGCAGCTGTGGCCACTCGCGGCGGCGCTTAGGCAGGATACCAAAGGTCGAAGAGCGCGTCGTCGGGCGGGGGGGGCGCCGCGTGGGCGTCGCGGTCGCGGCCGAGCAGCGGGCTGCGGCGCGTGAGGCGCAGCGCTTCGGCGACGCGCGCGGGACCGTGGCCGCCGAAGGCCGGCCGGCTGTCCCGTCCGCCCAGCAGCAGGGGGGCGCGGAACAGAGCCACCTGGTCGAGGAGCCGCGCGGCGAGAAACGAGCCGAGCAGCTCGGAGCCTCCCTCCACCATCAGGCTCCACAGCCCGCGCCGGCGCAGCTCGGCGAGCGCCCACGGCAGCGAGACGCGGCCCGCGCGGCCCGGGGCCACCACGACCGTCACGCCGCGGGCCTCGAGGAGACGGCGGCGGCGAGCGTCCGCGCGCAGGCAGAGCGCCCATACCGGCGAGCGCCGAGCCGAGCGCGCCAGCCGGCTCTCCGGCGGCAGGCGCAGGCTCGAGTCGAACACGATGCGATGAAACGGCCGATGCACGCCGGGTTGGGGCAGCAGCAGGGGGTCGTCGGAGAGGACGGTGCCGATCCCGACGGCCACGCCGTCGTGCCGGCGCCGCATCCGGCGCGCCTCGCTGCGCTGGGCCGGGCTCGTGATCCATTTGGAATCGCCGGTACGGGCCGCGATCCGGCCGTCGAGGGTGAGCGCCGCCTTCAACAACACGAAGGGACGGCGCCGGCGGGCCGCCACCAGGAAGGGCTCGTTGAGCAGCAGCGCGTCGCTCTCCATGACTCCGGCCGTGACCGTCACCCCCGCCCGCCGCAGCAGCGCGAGTCCCCGTCCGTCCACGGCCGGATTGGGGTCACGCACCGCCGCCACCACGCGCCGCAACCCGGCCGCGGCCAGGCGTGGCGCGCATGGAGGCGTGCGACCCTGGTGCGCGCACGGCTCGAGGTTCACGTAGAGCGTCGCGCCGCGGGCCTTATCCCCCGCCCGCTCGAGGGCCAGGACCTCCGCGTGGGGACCGCCCGCCCGGCGGTGCCACGCTTCGCCGACGACGCGATCGTCCTTCACCACCACGCACCCCACCATCGGGTTGGGGTTGGTCTCGCCCCGGCCACGCTCCGCGAGATCGAGCGCGAGCGCCATCCAGAAGTCGTCGTCGTGGCGCCGGCTCACCCGATGAGACCCTCCGCGAAGGCCTGGGCGTCGAAGGGAAGCAGGTCCTCCGTCGTCTCACCGACGCTCACGTACCGGATGGGCACCCCCAGGTCGCGGACGACCGCCACCGCCACGCCGCCCTTGGCGGTTCCGTCGAGCTTGGTGAGCACGAGCCCGGTCACGCCCCCGGCCTTGGCGAACTCGCGCCCCTGGGCGAGGCCGTTGGATCCCACGGTGGCGTCGAGGACGAGCAGTGTCTCGTGGGGCGCGCCGGGCACCTCCTTGCCCGCCACGCGCGCCATCTTGGCCAGCTCCGCCATGAGGTTGCCCTTGGTGTGCAGCCGGCCGGCGGTGTCGACGAGCACGGCGTCGTAGCCGCGGCTGCGCGCGGCGCGCAGGGCGTCGGTCAGCACGGCGGAGGGATCGGCGCCCTCCGCCCCGCGATGGAACGGGGCGCCCACGCGACGGGCCCAGATCTCGAGCTGCTCGGCCGCGGCCGCGCGGAAGGTATCGGCCGCGCACAGCAGCGTCGTGCGGCCTTCGGCCTTCCACGCCTGCGCGAGCTTGGCGATGGTGGTCGTCTTGCCCACGCCGTTGACGCCCACGACGAAGACGACCCACGGCCGCGAGGAGAAGGGCTGCAGCTCCGAGGGTCGATCGAGCGCCTTCCGGATCTCCTCCTTCAGCAGCTCCCGCATCGCCTGCAGTCCCTGCGTCCAGAGCTGGCCGCTCCGCTGGCGCAGGACCTCCATCGCGTCCTGGACGGCGGGCAGGCCGAGGTCGGCGGCGATGAGCGCTTCCTCGATCGACTCGAGGTCGTTCGGATCCAGCGGGCGCTGGCCGCGGGCCAGGTCCATCACGTCCGCGTTGAGGATGTCGCGGGTGCGCTCGAGTCCCTTGCGGAACCGGTCGAGGAAGGACGGAGGAGCGGTCACAGCTCCTGGATGAGCCGCGCCCGCGCGGGCCGTAGCCGGTGACGGCCGAGCGCCACGCCGGCGCCCGGGCCGAGGACGAAGACGAGGCCGAGGAGCAGCACGGCGCGTGCGCCGGGCACGTCCTGGATCAGCTCGTCGAGCAGGGACTGGAAAGGCAGCCGGGACGCCTCACTTGGGGAAGTTCTTCATCAGCTCGGCCGCGCGCCGGCCCACGGGTCCCGCCGGGTCGCGGCGGGCCGCTTCCTCCAGCCGGCTCTTGGCCTCGGTGAAGCGTCCCGTCTTGTAGTAGGCCTCCCCGAGGGCCAGGAGCAGAGCGGGCTGGCCCGGCGTCTCCTTGACCGCGACCTCCAGCGGCGCCACCGCCTCGTCCGGATGGCCAAGGGCGCCGACGGCGTCCGCGAAGCCGAGGTAGGGCTCGGGATAGGACTTGTTCCGCGTGAAGCTCGTGCGGAACCAGTTCACCGCCTCGCGGTAGTTCTTCTCCTCGAAGTAGGCCTGGCCGAGGTTGCGGGCGGAGACCTCCGGCGTGGGGTTGGTGGGATCGTTGAACGCGGCCAGGAACTCCGCCTTGCCCTCGGCCCGCTTGCCGGAGAGCACGAGCACGGTGCCGAGGTCGTTGCGCACGTCCACGTAGTAGGGGTTCAGCTCGAGCGCCTTCCGGAAGGCGGCGATCGCGTCGGAGAGCTTGCCGAGCTGCGCGTACGTGAGTCCCAGCCCCTTGTAGGCGTACGCGTTCTTGGGGTCTTCCTTGACCGCCTTCTTGAACTGCTCGAGGGCGAGGGCCGGACGGTTCTCGCGCAGGTGGGTGAGCCCGGCGTTGAAGCTGGCCTCGGAGTCGGTGACCTTCGCGGACTGGGCGCGGGCGGCGGACGGCCCGAGCGCCAGGGCCAGGCCGACGGCCGCGGCGATGCGAACGGCACGGAGCGATAGAAGTTCCCTCATGCCCTCACCATACGCCCTAGTGGGTCAGGACCGGGTCCGCTTGGCGGCGCGCGGTCACCGAGGCGCGCCGGGCCTTGGCCGGGGTCAGGTCGCCGGTGGCCGCCGCCTTCTCGATCGCGTCGACGCAGCCGACGTCGAACTTCTTTCCGGCCAGGAACCGCAGCCGCGACAGCGCGGCCTCGAACGTCATCGCCTTGGAGTAGGGGCGGTCGGTGGTCATCGCGTCGAACGCGTCGGCCACGCTCACGATGCGGCCGAGCAGCGGGATCTGGTCGCCCTTGAGGCCGTCGGGATAGCCGCTGCCGTCCACGTTCTCGTGGTGCATCAGCCCGGCCCCCGCCATCTGCTTGAGCAGCGGCACCGCGTCGAGGATCTTCTCCCCCTTCCGCGGGTGCTGCTTCATGATCTCGTACTCCTCCTCGGTGAGGGCGGCCGGCTTGCGCAGGATCTTGTCCTCGATGCCGATCTTGCCCACGTCGTGGATGATGCCCGAGAGGTGGACGCGCTCGACCTCCTCCTCCGTCATGCCGAGGTGCTTCGCGATCAACGACGAGTAGAAGGCCACGCGCTCCGAATGGCCCCTCGTGTAGGGGTCCTTCTCGTCGATCGCGTTGGCGAGCATGCGGATGGCGCCCATGAACAGCTCCTTGTTGCGATGCGCCGCCTGACGGATCTGCTCGATCGCCTTCTGGATCTCCTCGCCCATGTGGTTGAAGCTCTCGGCGAGGACCCCGACCTCGTTGTTCGCCTTGACCGGCACCCGCGTGCCGTAGTCGCCGCCGGCCAGGCGCCGGGCGCCGTGGGCCAGGAGCTGGATGGGCCGGCTGATGTGGCCCGCGAAGAGCGTGCCGAAGAGGACGGCCAGGATGGTCACGAGCGCCACCAGCGCCAGGGACTGGTACCTCATCTGGATCGCGCTGTAGTACGCCTTGTCCTGCGGGATCTGCACGATGACGCCCCAACCCGTGTCGGGGATCCCGGTGTAGGTCCCGAGCATGTCCATGGAACCCCCGGGCGTGTTGATGGTGAACGGCACCGTGGCGCCCGTCCGGCCCTGGGAGGCCATGAACTGCTTGACGATCTCGACGTCCGACACGTCCAGGTTGCCTTCGAGCTTGCGCGGATCGGAATGGGCGACCAGGCGGCCGCGGCCGTCCACCACGTAAACGTCGAAGACGCCGCCCTGGCCGAGCTCACGGGTCATGTTCCAGAGCGGCCCCAGGCTGGCCACGACCAGCACGACGCCCTGGACGCCGCTGGCGGGCGCGGTCGCCTCCTCGCGCAGCGCCTCCGCCGACGGGCTCGCGGGCGCGCCGGCCGCGGGCACGTTCGCGGCGGCCCCGGCCGCCCGCGCCCCGCCCGGGATCACCGGCTCCGCGAGCACCATCACCGGCTCCTGGAGCGAGCTCGACAGGATGGGATGGCTCATCATCGACTTGCCCTGGAGCCCGCGCGTGACGCCCTCGCGCAGGAGCTGCTCGATGGCGGGCTCCGAGAGCTGCACGCCCGAGCGGGCCCCGGAGCCGCTGGCGTCGACGACGCTGACGTAATGGAAGCGGCTGGTGGGATCCTCGACGTACCGCCTCAGACCGTCGTCGTCGCGGATCCGGGTCACGCGCGCGGCGAAGGCCGAAGGCGCCACGTCCACCTCCAGCGTCCGTGCGATCGCCACCACCTGGGACTGGAGGCTCTTCACGTAGACGCTGACCTGCTGCGACAGGCTGCGCGCCTTGTCGAGCTGCATGAGCTGTTGGTCCCGCTCCAGGATCTCCCGGCTCTTGGAGACGAGGTGATAGGACGTGGCGACGAGGGGGACGACGCCGACGCCGAGGAGCAGGAGGAGCAGCGAGACGAGGATGCGCCCGCGTCGCCGCCGCGGAGGAGGAACGGGCACCCTCTACGCCCCCCGCGAGGCGGTGCCGGAGCGCGGAGCGGAGACGCGCAGCGGCCCTTGCACCTCGTAGGCGGCCACCACTTTCTGCTTCCCTTTCAGCTCCTTGGCGCCCAGGGGGCGGCACTCGAACTCGTTCTTGACGAGCGCGTGCGTGTTCTCGCCGATGACGACGGTCATCGGGCTCGCCACCGAGCTCTCGAGCCGGCTCGCGATGTTCACGGTGTCGCCGAGGACGGTGTACTCCTTCTTGTTGATGCTGCCGATCTCGCCCGCCACCACCTTCCCGCTGTTGATGCCGATGCGGATCCGCAGGTGCGGCTCCTTGCGCTCGGAGTTGAACTCCTCGAGGCGCTCGCGCATCTCGAGGGCGGTCTTGATCGCGCGGATCGCGTGATCGGGCATGTCGAGCGGCGCCCCGAAGACGGCCATGATCGCGTCGCCGATGTACTTGTCGAGCGTCCCCTCGTACTTGAAGATCACGTCGGTCATGCGCGACAGGTAGTCGTTCAGGATCAGCGCGACCGCGGGCGCGCTCATGCTCTCGGACATCGGGGTGAAGCCGACGATGTCCGCGAAGAGCACCGTCACCTCCCGCTCCTCGGGCACGCCGAGGGCGGCGCTCTGCGATTCCGAGGTGGCGATGATGCGGGCGGTCACCTGCGGCGAGAGGAACCGGCCCAGCCGCTCGCGCTTCTTCTCCTCGGCCACGATCTTCTGGTTGAGCCGCGCCCGCTCCACCGCCACCGCCGCGTAGTTCGCGAGCGCGGTCAGCAGGTCGAGGTCGTTCAGGTTGAAGCAGTTCGTGAGCATGGGGGAGTCCACGTGGACGATGCCGATCACCTGCTCCTTGTTCCAGAGCGGCGCGCACATCGCGCTGCGGATGCCGTGGAATCGGATCGAGTCCCCCGCCCCGAACCGCGGGTCGACGAGCGCGTCGGAGGTCAGGATCGAGACGCGGTCCTTGATGACGCGCTCGGCGATCGTCTTCGAGATGCTGATCCGCGCCTGGTCGCCGCTGGAGGGCGTGCTCCGGTGCTTCACGACCATCGGCACCAGCTTGTCCGAGCCGTCCTCGTGGAGCATGAGGAAGCCGCGGTCGGCGGGCACGTGGTCGAACACGATGTCCATGACCTGCTGGAGGACCTCCTCCACGGGCCGCACCGCGATCAGGGTCTCGGAGAACTTGGTCAGCACCTTCAGGATCCGGTTCGACTTCTCGATCTCCTGGAGGTCGGCGGCCACCTTCTTCTCGGCCAGGGAGGGCGCGCCGGCGGTGTCGCCGGCGGCGAGCAGCTTGGACAGCTCGCCCACGCTGCGGATGATCGTGCCCGCTTCCTCGGAGAGAGGCTTGGCCTCGTCGAGGACGACCTTGCCCTCGAGGCTCTTGGTGAACGTGAGCTGGAACTTGCCGAGGAGGATCCGGTCCCCGTCCTTGAGGGGCGCCTCCACCACCGGCACCCCGTTGACCTGGGTGCCGTTCTTCGACTTCAGGTCGACGATGCGGGCCCCTTCCTCGTCGACCACGATCCGCGCGTGCTGGCGCGAGATCCCGAAGTCCTTCAGGACGACGTTGCACTCGGGCGACCGCCCGATCACGACCTCCCCGGTGGCGAACGTGAAGCTCTGGGGAGTATCGCCGTCCTGGTAGATGAGGCGGTACACGACCCGATAGTTTACTCCCTTTTCAACGTCCGGAGCATGAGCGCTTCGACCGCTTCGCGCGGCGAACGGCCGCGGTAGAGCACCTCCCTCATCTGCATCGCGATCGGCATCTCGACCCCCGCACGCTCGGCCATCGCGCACGCGGCGAGGGTGGTGCGCACGCCCTCGGCGACCATGCGCGTCTCCGCCATCGCCTCGGCCAGGCTGCGGCCGGCGCCAAGCGCCTGGCCGACCCGGCGATTCCGCGAGAGCGTGCCCGTGCAGGTGAGCACGAGGTCGCCGAGGCCGGCGAGGCCCGACAGCGTGTCCGCGCGCGCGCCGAGCACGACCGCGAGCCGCGCGATCTCGGCCAGCCCGCGGGTGACGAGGGCGGCCACCGTGTTGCTCCCGTAGCCGATGCCGTCGACGATGCCGGCCGCGATCGCGATCACGTTCTTGAGCGAGCCGGCCAGCTCCACGCCCACGACGTCGTCGCTCGAGTACGCGCGGAAGACGCGCGTCGAGACCAGGCGCTGCACCGCCTCGGCCACCCCCGGCTGCGCCGAGGCGACCACCACCGTCGTCGGCTGCTGGCGGGCCACCTCGAGCGCGAACGAGGGGCCCGAAAGCACCGCGAGCGCGCGGCCGGGCGCCTCCTCGGTGGCGACCTCCGTCATCCGCCGCAGGGAGTCGATCTCGATGCCCTTCGTGCACGAGACGATCACCGAGCTGGGCGCGGCGTGCGCGCGGAGCTGGCGGTAGACACCCCGGCAGAACTCCGACGGGATCACGACGAAGACCGTGTCCGCTCGCCCCACCGCCCGGGCGAGATCCGGGGTCGCCTCGAGGTCGGCGGGCAGGTCGATGCCGGGCAGGTAGGCCGCGTTGCGCCGGGCACGGTTGATCTCGTCCGCGGTGGCGGCGTCGCGCAGCCACAAGCGCACGGGGTGGCCGGCGCGCCGGAGGTGCGCCGCCAGCGCGGTTCCCCACGAGCCGCCGCCCAGCACCGCCAGGCTCACGGCCGCGCCCGGAGACGGCTCTCCGTTCCCTGCGCGAGCCGCGCGAGGTTCGGCCGGTGCTTCCACAGAACGAGCAGCGCGGTGGCCGTGGCCGCGAAGGCGACGGCCGACGGCCCGTCGAGCACGAAGGCGAGGCCGGCCAGGGTCGCGCAGCCGACGAGCGAGCCGACCGAGACGTATCGCGTCGTGGCGAGGGCGAGGCCGAAGGCGGCGAGCGCCGCCGCCGTCGGCAGGGGCGCGATCGGCAGGAACGCGCCCGCCCCGGTCGCGACGCCTTTCCCGCCCCGGAAGCGGAGCCAGACCGGGTACATGTGCCCGAGGACCACCGTCGCCGCCGCGAGCGCGGGCAGCACGCCGCGCCGCTCGACCGACATCGCGAGCAGCGTCGCCGCCGAGCCCTTGAGGAAGTCCAGGACGAAGGCGAGGAGGCCGGCGCCGCGGCCGACGCTGCGCATGACGTTGGTCGCGCCGACGTTGCCGCTGCCCACCCGGCGCACGTCGACGCCGCGGCGGCGGGCGACGATGTAGCTGAAGGGAATGGAGCCGAGCAGATAGGCGCCGACGAGGACCGAGGCCCGGAGCACGGGCCTGAGTTTAGCCCAACGGGAATTCGCGCAGCGCCGTGTGGACCGCCCCCTGCGGGCGCAGCTCGCTCTGGTAGAGGATCACGGGGCCGAGCCTCGTCGTGCCAAGATCGAGGGCGGGCGCGGCCGGCCGCCGCCCGCGGTCACGCCACCGTCCGAGCGTCACGTGAGGACGGAAGGGGCGGTCCTCGCGCCGGAAGCCCGCGGCCACCGCCGCCCGCTCGCATGCGGCCTGCAGCTCCTGCACCGGCGGCGGCAGGACGAGCCCCGCCCAGATCACGTGGGGCGGCCCGTGGGGAGGGAAGAAGCCCACGCCTTCGACGCGCGCCTCGCACGGCGGGCACGCGCGCGCCGCCCGTTCCACGTCGCCCGCCAGGCTCTCGAGCGCCGCCGGCGACGTCGGGCCCAGGAACCGCAGCGTGAGGTGGATCGTGTCGGGTGAAAGCCAGCGCACGCCGCCGACCTCGCGCTTCAGGCGCTCCAGAGCGTCCGCCAGCCGCGCCCGCATCGGCTCGTCGAAGGCCAGGGCGAGGAAGGCGCGGATCACGTCGCGGACAGGCCGAGCAGCGCGCGCCGCAGCATCTCGAGAGCGGCTTGGCCGGCCTGGTGACGGATCCGCTCGCGGTCGCCCGGGAAATGCGCGCGGCGGACGCGCTCGCCGAGCGCGCCGGCCATCGCGATGTAGACGAGACCCACCGGCTTGTCCGGTGTGCCGCCGCCAGGACCGGCGATGCCGGTGACGGCCACCGCCACGCTCACGCCCGCCGCGCGCCGGGCGCCGTCCGCCATCGCCCGAGCCACCTCCTCGGAGACGGCGCCCACGCGCTCGATCAGCGCGGGATCCACGCCCAGCAGGTCCATCTTCGACCGGTTGCTGTAGGTCACGTAGCCGCGCTCGAGGAACTCGCTGGCTCCCGCCTGCTCGGTGAGGCGCGCCGCCACCAGCCCGCCCGTGCACGACTCGGCCAGGGCGAGGGTCAGCTTGCGCTCGCGCAAGAGCGCGCCCACCACGGTGGCGAGGTCGCGCCCATCTTCACTGTAGATGCGACCGGGGAGGCGCTCGCGCATTCCGCGGGCCAGCTCCTCGATGCGTGCCTCGCACTCCTCGAGGGAGCGGCCCTCGGCCGTGAGGTGCAGCTCCACGTGCCCGGGGTTGCTGAGGATCGTGGTGCACGGGTTGGTGAAGGTCTTGTACAGCGGCGCCACCGCCTGCTCCACGTCGCTCTCCGACATCGAGGCGATCCTCAGCACGCGGGTGCGGAGCACCGCGCCGGCGGCGCGGCCGGCCAGGACCGGCAGGACCTGGCCGTCGAACATCGGCTGCATCTCCACCGGCGGCCCCGGAAGCAGGAAGAGCAGACGGCCGTCTGACTCGACGTACTGACCGGCCGCGGTGCCCCGCGCGTTCGGCAGCACGACCGCGCCCTCGATCACGTCCGCCTGCTTCTCGTTCACGGGCGCCATCACGCGGTTGTAGCGCGCGAACCGCGCGCGCAGCCCGTCGAGGAGCGCCGGATCGCGGCGTACGCCGCGGCCGATGGCGGCCGCCGCGGCCTCCCGCGTGAGGTCGTCCTCGGTGGGGCCGAGCCCGCCGGTGGCGATCACGACGTCGGCGCGGGACAGAGCGGCCCGGAACGCGGAGGCGAGCAGCTCGCGGTCGTCGGCGACCGTGGCCCGCGCGGTGACGACGATCCCCACCCCGCGGAGCTTCCCCGTGATGTAGGCGGCGTTGGTCTCCGAACGGCCCGGGACCAGCAGCTCGCTGCCGACGGCGATGATCTCTGCCTTCATGACAGCGGGAACGCGAGCAGGCCCGCGCGCAAAAGGAGGTTCGCGTAGACGCCGGCCATCACGTCGTCACACATGATGCCCCATCCGGCCGGCAGCCGCTCCAGGTCCCGCGCCGGATAGGGCTTGAAGACGTCGAAGACGCGGAACAGCACGAAGCCGGCGACCGCGGTCACGCCCGTCAGCGGCACCCCGAGGAGCGACACCCACATGCCCACCACCTCGTCGGCGACCACGAGGCCCGGGTCTTCGATGCCGAGGCGGCGGGCGACGTGCGTCGCGGCGACCACGCCAAGGATGAACACGACGGCGGTGGCGCCGGCCTGGGCCCACAGCGCGAGATGGTGCAGGGGCCAGAACAGCGCGAGGCCCACGAGCGAGCCCGCGGTGCCGGGGGCGAAGGGCGCGTAGCCCGCGCCGAGGCCGGTGGCGACGACGGTGGCCAGGATGGTTTTGGCGCGCGCCACCGAACGATCATAGCCTACGGCGCAGGCGGCCCTCCGGATCGCGCGGCGCGACCCGCAGCGTGTCGGAATGCGCGATGCGCACGCGGCCCCGGCCGCCGCGCGCGGCCCGCACGTGCTTCCGGCGCGCCACGTGGACGTCGGCCTGCGCCTGCGAACGCGCGTCGCTGAAGAAGGCCGCCACCTCCGCCGCCTCCCGTACGTCCTCGGCGGCGGCCCGTCCTTCCGGGTCGCGCAGGATCACGTGGGCGCCGGGCACGTCGCGCGCGTGCAGCCACAGGTCCTCGGGCCCCGCGACGCTGAAGGTCAGCCGATGGTTCTCTCGCGCGCCGCGCCCGACGAGCACCGACAGGCCGCGCGCGGTCAGGTAGTGGCGCGCGCCGCCGGGGGCACGCTCTCTCGGCGGCGCCGCGGACGGGGCGCTCCCGGCGTCGAGCTCGTCGAGATCGCGCGCGGCCAGCACTCGCGCCTCGCGCGCGGAGGCCGCCCGCAGGCGATCGGCCGTCTCGGCCCGCCGGCCCTCGACCTGCCTCCGCGCCCGCTCCAGCCGGCGCGCCTTCTCGAAGATGCGATCGGCGTTGGCGGCCACGCCGAGCCGGGGATCGACCCCGATCCGCAGACGCACGTCGGGGTCGTAGGGATCGGGAACCTCCACCTCGCCGGATGCGGAGGCCACCGATCCCGCGGAGGCCAGCAGCGCTTCGGCCTGGCGGCGCAGAGCGTCCGCGAATGGAAGGCCCGCGAGGTCGCGGGCGAGATGTTCTTGAAGCACGCGCAGCCGTCGCGTCTCGCGCCGGATTTCCTCGACCGCGGCCGCGCGTCGCGCGCGGAAGAGGCCGCCGCGCCGCCGCAAGGACAGGAACGTTGCCGCCGCCTCACGCCAGGACGCCGGCCGGACGATCGTGCCTTCGAGGCCGGGAAGGGGTGCCGGCAGGAAAGTGATCGCGCCCGGGGCGGCCAGGTCGGCATCGCGCAGCGATTCGAGGGGACCGCGCAGGACGAGCGTCGGTTCCGGCGTGGCCAGACGCGCCTTCAGCGCGCTCCACGAGACGGCGCCCTCGGCGAGCGCGCGGGCGAGGTCGGGGCCGAGGCCCGGACACGCCGCGCGAAGCGCGCGCGCGGGCGATGCGTCGCGCATCGCAACGTCGATTCGGTGCGCGTCGACGCTCGACCATTCACGCTCGGGGGCGGCCGCGGGCGGCGGCCAGGCGGGCGGTCCGCTTCCCAGGCTCGCCCGCGCCGTGCCGTCCACGGCGAGGGTGAGGCATGGCGCGGGGCCCCACAGGCGGAGGGCCACGATCGCGGGTCCCGCGACGAGGAGCAGGGCGCGCTCGCCCGGGATCCGGTCGATGGAGACCATACGCTGGCCGGCGAGCCCCTTGCGCAGGTGGAGCAGCGCCTGGTGCGCGGGGCCGCCGGTTCCTTCGGTGACGGGAATCGCTCGCCGCTCGGCGCGGCTCAGCAGGTACGCGCCGGCGGCGCCCGGCGCGGCGTCGAGCCACAGCTCGTGCCGCTCTCCCGCCAGCTCCAGCGCGACGGCGTCGGCCCCGGCCGGCCGCACGCGCGTGACGAGCCGGCCCAGCGCGCGCTCACGGACCTCGGCCAGGACGCCGTCGAGGGTGATCGCGTCCAGCCTACCCCTTCACCACCCGCGTCTTCAGGAGCCGGTCGTGTAGGCCGCGGCGGGCCGGGTCGAAGAACATGGGGACGATGCCGCCGAAGGCGAGGACGACGCCGAGGCTGCCGAGCGTCGCGCGCAAGAAGGCCCGGGGACATCCGGGAGGCCGCCCGGCGGCGTTCACCACCCGCAGCCCCTTGAGCATCTTGCCGAGCGTCTGCCCGGTGACGCCGGTGAAGCACGCGGCGTAGGTCAGCCCGAGGAAGGCCAGGTACGTGAAGAGGTACGGCCAGGAGGGCCGCAGGCCGGTGAGGCCGACGCGCGCGGCGCGGCTCGCGAAATAGATGACGACCGCCCACAAGCCGAGCATGAGCAGGATATCGACGAGGGCGGCCTGCGCGCGCTCGCCCGCCTGGGCGGGGCGCTCGACGGGGCGCGGTTCGCCGAGCGGCGCCGGGGCCTCGAGCCTCCACGCGCCCGCGCCCGCGTCCTCGTCATCCTCGTCTTCTTCGGCGCGGGCCGGATCCTCCGCCGGCTCGACGGCCCTCGCGTACCGGTCGTCCTCCGGCTCGGCCCGCGGCGCCTCGAACCGCCGCAGCGGAAGGTCGTCCATTCCCTCCGGGATGTCCTCGCCCAGCTCGCGAGGGCCAGGACCGGACGCGTAGCGATCCTCGGGCTCGGGCTCGGCCGCCGCCGCGGCGGCGACCGGCTCGGCCGCCGGCTCCTCCGGCGCCGCCTCCTCGCTCTCGCGGAAGAGGGGCAGATCTTCGCCGCCGCGCTGCTGGCGCCGGTGCCGGACGCGTTCGCGTACCTCGTCCTTCCAGGTGCGCTCCCGCTTGCGGAGGCCGGGGATCTCGCGAAGAGGCTTGTCCTGCGTGGGCGGCGTCACCGGCTGCGGGTTCGGGGCGAGCGCGCCTTCCGCGGGACCGGAGACGAGGGCCGCGCAGTGCGGGCAGCGCGTGTGGGAATCGGGGGGAAGCGCCTGCCCGCAGGAGGGGCAGTTCACCTTCCGCGGCCTCCTGACAGCAGCGCGGTCTCCGCCTGCCGGCGCAGCTCGCGCGCGAACGGATACGCCGGCTCGTCGGGAGGGATGCGGTCCAGGATCGAGAGGGCGGCGGCCGTCTCGCCCTGGTCGAGCAGGCGGCGCGCATCGGCCACCGCCCGCTCACCCGGCGTCGGCGCCGCGACCGTGGCGGCCGCCGCGGGCGGCGAGCTCGGCGACGGCGCGCGATCCAGGCGGTCGAGGAGCCGATCCCAGCTCGAGGCGACGCCGGTGGCGAGGAGGCCGAAGACCACGACCCAACCCCCGATCACCGCGCGCCGCGACCATGCCGGCGAAGCGGCGGCCTCGCCTTCCTCGGCCTCGCCCATGGACGTCCACGGCCCGCGCCCGGCGCCCAGCCGGCCGGGCCGCCGGTCGAGGCGATCGAGGAGGTCGCGCGCGCGATCGCGGTCACCGCCCTGGCGGATGATCTCGTCGAGCAGCGCCCGGGCCTTCTCGTCCTCGCCGGCGGCGAGGGCCGCCTCGGCCTCCTGCAGCCGCGTGGCGAGCACGCGCTCCGCCTCGACGGCGGCGGCGCGCGCCTGCTCCAGGCCGCGTCGCGCCTCCGCATTGTCGGGATCGAGGAGAAGGATGCGGCCGAAGACGTCAGCCGCTTCATGCCCCCGGTCCCGGCTCAAGAGGTCGCGACCTTCATCGAGGAGTCGCCGGAGGCGGTGTCGCTGGATACGCGTCAAATTGCTTGACCTTCGCCCGGATAAACCGCGCCCATTATGGGGAAATCGGCGTGGTGTTGCAAGGGAAAAAGCCGCCCGCATACCGGTTTTGCGGCGATACTGGGGGGGCCATGCCCAGGATCATCGAGTCGGTGCCCAACATCAGCGAGGGCCGGCGGGCCGAGGTCGTGAAGGCCGTCGTCGACGCGCTGGGCAAGGTCTCGGGCGTGCGGATCCTGGACGTGCAGTCCGCCAAGGACCACAACCGCAGCTTGATCTCGCTGGCCGGGGACGAGAAGTCGCTGCCCGCCGCGCTGT
>Ga0066710_100001508_pt1 | contig 17492 bp, 10 predicted proteins | sample GraSoiAngelo_159_FD_79666 | JGI IMG/M metagenome (GOLD analysis project Ga0066710, IMG submission 79666) | Grasslands soil microbial communities from the Angelo Coastal Reserve, California, USA - 14_1009_16_40cm | ecosystem: Environmental > Terrestrial > Soil > Grasslands | place: USA... | reverse complement strand
GTCTTCGTGCACCGTGTTGTGACAGTGAATCGGATAGCGCCCGACGAAGTCCCGGAAGCGCAGGAACAACTTCACCTGGTCGTCGGGCCCCAGCCTCGCCACGTCTTTGCGCCCTCGCTCTATCGCCGACGGCGGGCTTCCGTTGCGGCTCAACATCTGAAACTCTTCGAAATGGATGTGGATCGGGTGCTGCCAATCACCGCCGTCGTTCTGCAGCGTCCAGATCTCGGATGTTCCTTCGGTGGGATTGGCCATGACGACGTTGGGGTCGAACAGGCGATTGTTGACCACCCACTGATCGCCGCTGCTATCGAAGGTGAACGATCGTGTTTTCGCCGCGCTGAGCTCCGCGGCCGACGGTGCCGGCATGTCATAGAACTTGTACGGCGGGGTTTGCGGGAGGCTGTTGTCGGCGACTGGCGGAAGCACGACGTCAAAGCGAAGCACGAGGTTTCCACGGCCAGCGGGGAGCACCACGCCGGTCGGCCCGCGACCATCGAACTGTTGGGCGCGATTCTCCAGGTAGACGGAGGTACCCGGCTGGATCTTCGAAAAATCGACAACGACGTCAACCCGCTCGGCCACTGCGATCAGCGTGCTGTTGACGGTGACCGACAGTGGCAGCAGGTTGCCGTCGTTGGCGATCTGTTCGAACGGGATGACGCGGCTCAGGTTGTTCAGGTCGGTGAGGAACAGCTGATAGAAGCGTGAGGGTCCGCCATCCAACCAGCGAAAGCGGTACTTGCGCGGATGGACCTGCAGGAATGGCTGGATCTTGCCGTTGACGGTGAACTTGTCGCCGATGATCCCATCGAAGCTGAACAGGTCGTAGAACAGCTTGCCGTTGGAGTCGAAGACTTTGTCGCTGAAGATCATCGGAATATCGAATTCGCCGCTCGGCAGCCTGAAGCCGGTCGTCTCGTCGCCGGTGTCCTTGTCGTTGAAGACGAGAAAGAATCCGGCGAGTCCCTTGTACACATTCTGCGCGGTGAAATCGACACGATGGTCGTGATACCAGAGCGTGCTGAGCGACTCGCGGGTGTCGCCGAAGGGTGTGAACTGTTTTGAAAAGCCTGCCAGCTGCATCGGGTAGTGCTGGTCGTAGAACAGCTGCGTGCCACCGATCGCCGATGGGAAGAAGTCCATCGGGAAGCCGTCGCTCTCGGAGGGGGTGTGGTTGTTGTGGAGGTGCGTGGTGAGCTGCGGCACGCCGAAACCGGTGTGGTTCTGGGGCAGCTCGTTGTAGGTGCGCACCAGGACCGGTTCCTGGTAGCGGATGTGGTACGTCGGTCCGGGTACCACGCCGTTGTAACCCCAGATGGTTTGCAGCGGCAGGTCCGGGTGGAAGCTGTGTTGCGCCTCTTTGACGTGGACCTCGTACAGCTTCTGTGGTGGGAAGCGCGTCAGCGCCTGGTGCGGACGGGTGCGGCCTTCGCCCGGCAGCGGGTCCACTTGCGGCGGCGGGTTGAGGGCAGCCACAGGCTGCCAGATGGGTGAAATCGGCAGCGGTTCGATCCACGGTCGCGTCGGTGGGCTGGTGGCGGCGAGGGCCACGTCCGCGGTGCGGCTACTCAGGCCCAGCCTGGTGACCAGGTAGCCACTGCTCGACAGCAGGCCCAGCCTGACCATGTCGCGGCGGCTCAGCCCCGCCTGGACGATCTCCTCGCGGTTGGTACGCGCTCTACGGACCAGCCGGCTTTCCTTGAACCGAAGCAGATACATTGGGGGCCCCCTTCCCAACTCCGCACACCCAATGTCTCCGATCGCGGCCGGCTTCGGGGGGTGAAGTATCTCACCCGTAGCGGGTGAGATACTTCACCCCTCAAAGCTAAAGGAGCGCGGATTCCACCAGCGTCGCGAGGTAGCGCGGGTTGGTTCCGCCGGGCGCCATGCACCACCGCTCGAGTCGCTCGTTGCCGAATCGTACCGCGCCGGTGTGCGAATTGATGTCCGCGTCCTTCACCGGATTGACGTTGATGAAGCCCAGCCGGCGACGCAGCAGCTCGATATCTGCGGGGTCGCCGGTCAGAAACTGCCACCCGGGCCCGACGTGCTGGCGGGCGGCGTACTCCAGCAGCATGCGCGGGGTGTCTTCTAGCGGTTTCAGGCTGATGGAGTACATGAAGATGTCACGCCCCACGCGGTCACCCAGCTCACGCTGCAGCGCCACCAGATTGGAGGTGATCACCCCACAGCGTCCGTCCTGGCACAGCGTGTACATCATGTTGATGATGACGCTCTTGCCCTGCAGCAGGTCGTCATAGAAGCGGACCTCCTCGCCCTCATGCGTGCGCAGGAGCACATTCGGAAAGTATTGCGCTCCGAAGCCGCCGGCCGGCGGCACCTTCGGAGTCGGATTGGTGGCGGACGCTGGCCCATTGGTCGACCAGGCAAACAACGCACCGGCGGCCGGCGCCGCAAACAACGACATGAGACTGGCTCTGCGCGTCAGAGTCATTGCAATCACCTCTTCGGCAGACGAGCTGCCGTCCGCTACGCCGGGACGATGTCCCACCTGGCCATCATGGCGTGGTCTTCGTGCACCGTGTTGTGACAATGAATTGGATAGCGTCCGACGAAATCGCGGAAGCGCAGGAACACCTTCACCTGGTCGTCGGGACCGAGCCGCGCCACGTCCTTGCGCCCGCGCTCGATTGTCGTCGGCGTCCTTCCGTTGCGGCTCAGCATCTGAAACTCTTCGAAATGGATGTGGATGGGGTGAGACCACTCGCCCCCGTCGTTCTGTAGTACCCAGATCTCCGACGTTCCTTCGGTGGGATTGGCCATCACGACGTTGGGGTCGAACAGGCGATCATTGACCACCCACTGGTCGCCGCTGCTATCGAAGGTCCACAAGCGCGTCCTGGCCGCGCTGAGCTCCGCGGCAGTGGGCGTCGGCGCGGGGAAGAAGGTGTACGGCGGCGGCAGGCTGCCGTCGCCCACCGTCGGCAGCACCACGTCAAAGCGGACCAGGAGGTTGCCACCACCGGCGCGCAGGACCCCGCCGCTTGGCCCGGTTCCACTGAACTGCGGCAGCCGGTTCTCCAGGTAGATCGACGTACCTGCCATGTTCGAGAAGTCGACGATGACGTCGCACCGCTCGGAGACCGAGAGCAGGACGTTATTTACGGTGACCGATTGCGGCAACAGGTTGCCGTCGTTGGAGATATGTTCGAACGGGATGACGCGGCTCAGATTGTTGAGGTCGGTGAGGAACAGTTGATAGAAGCGTGAAGGTCCACCATCGAGGATGCGGAAGCGGTATCTGCGTGGGTGCACCTGCAGGAATGGTTGGATCTTGCCATTGACCGTGAACTTGTCGCCGAGGACGCCGTCGAAGTTGAACAGGTCGAAGAAAATCTGACCGTTCGAGTCGAACACTTTGTCGGCCAGGATCATCGGGACGTCGAAGTCGCCGCCTGGTAGCCTGAAGCCTGTGGACTCGTCGCCCGTGTCGTGATCACTGAAGATGGCAAAGAATCCGGCGAGTCCCTTGTACACATTCTGCGCGGTGAAATCGACGCGGTGATCGTGGTACCAGAGTGTGCTCAACGCTTCGCGCGGGTCGCCGTTGGGTGAAGACTGGTTTGAAAAGCCCGCCAGCTGCATCGGGTAGTGCTGGTCATAGAACAGCTGTGACCCGCCGACCGTCGACGGAAAGAAGTCGAGCGGGAACCCATCGCTCTCGGACGGGGTGTGGGCGTTGTGGAGGTGCGTCGAGATCTGGGGAATTCCGAAGCCTTTGTGGTTCTGGGGCAAGTCATTGACCATGCGCACCAGGATCGGCTCGCCATACCGTGCGTGGTAGGTCGGCCCAGGCACTTGGCCGTCGTAGCCCCAGACAGTCTGCAGCGGAAGGTCGGGGTGGAAGCTGAAGTTTTGCACCTCCACGGCGTGCGTTTCGTACAGCTTCTGAGGTGGAAAGCGTGTCAGCGCCTGGTGCGGTCGGGTGCGGCCTTCGCCCGGCTGCGGATTGACCTGCGGCGGTGGGGTGAGTGCTTGGACCGGCTGTTTGATGGGTGGAATGGGCATCGGCTGGATAAATGGTCGGGTCGGCGGGCTGGCGGCCAACGCGACCTCCGCGGTGCGACTGCTCAAACCGAGCCTGGTCACCAGGTAGCCGCTGCTCGACAGCAGCCCCAGCTTGACCATGTCACGGCGGCTCAGCCCCGCACGGGCGATCTCCTCGCGGTTGGCACGCGTTGTGCGCGCCATCCGACTTTCCTTGAAGCGAAGTAGGTGCACGGAGGCCCCTTTCCCAAAAATCCCGCCCGATTGGGTAATCCCAATCTCAGGGAGCCCAGTGGGCACGCGCCAGGAGAGCCGCGGGTGATATTTCTCACCCGCCCTTGGTGAGAAACATCACCCCCACTCTGGCCAGCTCGAGGCCGCTGCCGCGTCCCACGTGGCCCGTCCAATGCGGCTCCTCGCGACCCCTGGATGAGCCTCGCCGTTCGCCGCCGCACCGGCGCGCTGCACCACCAGCCGCTGCTGGCGCTGTCAGCAGTGGCCGGGGGTGTGTCCCTCGCGACACTCGGCGCGGTGCTTTCGGTGGGCATGCTCGCGACGCGAAATTCATCCACGCCTGGGGCGCCCGCATATGCCGTCGGTCGCGACGCGCCGACCAGCTTCGGAAGCATCGCCGTCCAGGACTTCGCGCTGGTGGACGGCCTCAGCGCCGCCGAGCTTGGCGGCATGACGCACGGCATCCAGCGCCTGGTGCCGCAGGACCAGGTCGAGGTTCAGGTTTCCCTGCTGCTCTCCAACGCCACCGCTCGGTCGGTGGACTACGCGTTCGCGCGGCAGTTCCGACTGGTCTCGGCCGCGGGTTTTGAGGCAACGCTGCTGGCCGGGTCGGCCGACCCGGACGGCAGCCTGCCGGGCCACTCCAGCCTGGCCACCGTGCTGCGCTTCATGGCGCCCCGTGCCGTTGATGACGACCTGTTTCTCGAATTCCGCGACCCTGGCCAGGCACGCGTGGTCCGCATCCCCGTCGGCACGAGTGTCAGCCCGAACAACCGAGCACCCCCTGGCGACCTGGAGACCATACAAGACCACACGCATTAAACGGTCGGTCCTCAGTCCATCACGGAGGTAGACGTGACGGCCCCTTATCGTCTGCGTGGATCTGTCTGTTCGCCCCGCCTGGGGTGGACCATGCTCGCCGCTTATGCACTCGCGCTCGCGTACGCGGGTGGATTGTGGCTTCACCTGCTGCACGATGCCGAAGGCGCGACCGAGCTTGACGCGCCGCCGCCGGCAATACACTGGCTGCGCGACTCGACGCTCGCATTACCACTTGTCACCCTGGCGGTCTGGATGGGCTCCAGATTGGCCGAGCGGCTCGTCGCGCGATACGGTGCTGGGACCTCCCGCGCGCTTGTAGCGGCAGTCCTGCCGGTCACGCTCGCCTTCTATGCCAGCGTCGCTGTGGGCGCCGGCAATCCGGTGCACGGCGTGTTATTCACGGCGCAGCATGACGGGCACGAGCTGCCGCCGGTAGTCCACGTCCTGCGCGACAGCCTGGTGGCGCTTACGGGCAACCTGCTCATCGCCGTGCTCATCGCGGGAGCCGCGGCCGGCCGACGACACATCGTCGTTCGCCCGCGGCGGCTGGCTCGCGCCGGTGTGTCGCTGTTGATGGTGGTCGGCGCGACGCTGGGGCCGCTCGCACCAAGCGCAGCACCGGTGGCCGCGGCGACCCAACCGGGCAGTCCGTGTCCGATAGGCGCGCCGTTCAAGCACTTCGACATCTCCGCCATCGACGTCAAGATCCCGCTCAACCGCTTTGGTGACAACGACGCCTTCGGCAAGATGTACGTCCTCAACCAGCACATCGCCGACGTGCGCGCCGAAGAAGCCAGCCAGAAAGTCTCGATCGGTCTACGCGATGACCCCGTTCAACCGCTGGTCATCCGCGCGAACGAGGGCGATTGTGTCGAAGTCGCCTTCACCAACAATGCCTCCGGCGCCAGCTTCGGTGTCCACATCGACGGCCTGGCTTTTCAGGTTGGCTCCTCGGGCGACGCCGTGGGTGCAAACCCAGCATCCGACGTGCCGCGCGGCGCCAGCACGCTGTACCGCTACTGGGTGCCGAACGATCCGAATCAGGAGGGCGCGCATCATCTGCACCCCGGTCCGGGCAATCGCGCCGCCACCAACCATGGTCTGTTCGGCGCACTGGTTGTCGAGCCGCCCGGCTCGAGCTACCTGAAACAGAAGGTGTCCAGCGCCGACGCCATCCACCCTGGCGTGGCTCCACCCCTGGATTCCGGTTGGGAGGCGATCATCGTCCCCGGCAACGGTCAGGCCGCCTTCCGCGAGAACGTCCAGCTCTATCACGAGATCGGCAACGAGGGCGAAGACGTGTTCGATAAGGGTGGGGGCGGGCTGCCGAAAGTCGACCCGTTCACCGAGTCCTATCGGCCGGGCGCGCGCGCGATGAACTATCGCTCCGAGCCGTTCATGGACCGTCTCAACTTTGCTCCCGAGCAGGAATCCCAGGCGTACGGCTCGTATGCCTTCAGCGACCCGGCCACCATCACGCCGCACAGCTATCTCGGCGATCCGATGAAGTTTCGGATTCTGCACGCCGGCAGCGAAGTCTTCCACGTCTTCCACCTGCACGGAGGCGGAATCCGCTGGCGACTCAACCCGAAAGCCGATCCCACCTTCAACTACGCTCAAACGGGCCTGAACAAGCATCCAGTTGTCTACTCAGACTCCAACCGCACCGACTCTCAGGCGTTCGGGCCCGGCGAGGCGTACAACCTGGAGATCGAGGGCGGTTCGGGCAGCGTGCAGCAGCTGGCTGGCGAGTTCCTGTTCCACTGCCACGTGGTCAAGCACTACGTGTCGGGCATGTGGGGCTTCTGGCGCGTGTTCAACACGCTGCAGCCGGACCTGGCTGTCTTGCCCGACCGCGCGCATGACGACCTCAATGGGCCGATGCCGGTGGCGGTCAACTCGGCCGGCCTGCTCGGCAAGAGCTTCAACGGCAACCCGGTGCTGACCGCCGCCAACCTCGACCAGTGGGTCCGGCCACAGATCCCACCCCAGGGTGTGCGCAACGCCGTCGAAGATTCGCAAGTGTGGAACTGGACCGTCGACACCAGCACCGGTCAGCCGATCTACCTCGGCGAGCCGGACGATCCGAATACCAGCCGCTATCCGGATACGCTCGACGGCGTCCCGGGCCATCCCTTCTCGCTGGTAACCGACCGCTACCTGGCGGGCGCCAACAGTAATCGGCCCGAGATCCAGTTCGATCCCACCACTGGCCGCATCGCCTTTCCACTCTTGCGGCCGCACATCGGCCTGCGGCCGCCATTCTCACCAAACGGCCACTCGGGTGCGCCCTGGCTGGGTGAGACGATCGGCCAGCCACCGATGACCACGGCAGTTGACCCATACGCCAATCGTCCCGATGCGTTGTGCCCAGCGGATTCGCCGGTCAGGCACTACAACATCGTGGTAATCATGCTGCCGGTGCAGCTGACCTCGACGGGCAGCACCGACCCGGCCGGCATGATCTTCAGCCTGGCGCAGGACAAGGCAGCATTTCTGTCGCGCTCGAAACCGGCCGAGCCACTCGCCATCCGCGGCAACATCGGCGACTGCATCGCGGTGACCCTCACCAGTGAGCAGCAGGACGCCATCGTCTTCGGCGGGCACGCCAAGGTCAACCTCCATATCCACCACGTGCAGTTCGACACCCAGGCGTCGGACGGGGTGATCACCGGTTTCTCATACGAGCAGTCGGTGCGCCCGTATCAGGCGGAGGACCCACGCCTGGTGTCCGATGCCAGGGTAGGCGACACCAGCTTGCGGCTGACCAGCGTCGCCAAGCTCCATCAAGGCGCGTTCATCGGTGTCGGCCTGGGTACCGAGGGTATCGAGGTCTTCAGGATCGCGACGATTGATCGCGCCAACAACATCGTCACGTTCGATCCGGGCTTCAATCGCGGCGCGATCAGTGGTGGCTGCCAGCCGACGCCCAATCAGCTCGGCCCATGCCCATCGCCTCCACCTGCCGGAACGGTCGTCCACAAAGCCGGTGAATGGGCTGGTGTCGAGTTCGTTCAGGAGCGCTGGTATCCGGATGTTGCCCTCGACAATATCTTCTGGCACGACCACGTGGACGGTATCCACGGTTGGGGGCACGGAGCGGTGGGCATGCTCAACATCGAGCCGAACGGATCGGTGTACAAGGATCCAAAGACGGGTGCGCTGACGGACGGTGCCGGCACGCTGACCGACATCATCGTCAACCAGTCGCTACCGAATCACTCCGCGGCGCCGGGCTTCATCGACACGAGCTTCCGCGAGTGGACCTTCTGGCTGCTGGACACGAACCCGCTCATCGATTCGATGGTCAACCTGCGTGCCGAGCCGTTCGGACAGCGCGGCGGTGACCCGTCGCAGCGCTTCAGCTCTACCGCGTTTGGCGATCCGTTCACGCCCTTGCCACGCGCCTACCCCGGTGACCCGGTGGTGATCCGCACCATCAGCATCGCTCCGCGGCCAGACACCTTCGCCTTAGATGGGCATCGCTTCTTCTGGGAGAACCGTTACCTGCAGCCGGGCGACCGCAAACCAGAGTCGAGCCCGATCGACGCGATCCACTACGGCATCTCGGAGAAGTTCACGCTGATGCTCGAAGGGGGGGCCGGCGGGCCGCAACAGCGCCCGGGCGACTACCTCTATCACAACGGCCTGGACACGCGCTTCCACGACGGCGCGTGGGGCATCCTGCGCGTGCTGCCGGCACCGGTTCCAGACCTTCAGCCACTGCCGGACCATCCGCCCGCCCCAGGCACAACCGGCAGCCCGTGCCCGGCGACTGCACCGGTCCACACGTTCAACGTGAGCGCGCTCACCCTGCCGAATGGTCAGGACGGTCGGCATGCGGCGTTCGTGCCGCTTGCGATCGCGCCCCTTGTCGTCTCCGGAAGGGCGCCGGCCGAACCACTGGTACTGCATGTGGCCCGAGGTGAATGCGTCAAGGTGAACCTGTTCAACCAGCTCGGCACGGGGTCACGGGTGTCGTTCCACCTCGGCTTGCTGCCGCATGACATCACCTCGGGCGGAATCAACGTGGGCAACAATCCCGACAGCACCGTCGCTCCGAACGCAAGCCGTGAATACGACTTCTACGCCGACGAGGAGCGTATAGAAGCAGCAGTCCTGTCAGACTTCGGTGGCGACGACGCGCAGCGTGGCGGACTCTACGGCTCGGTGGTCGTCGCACCTCCTGGCGCGACCTTCACCAACCCACAGAGCGGGTCGGCCACCGACTTCGGTACCCAGGTAGACGTCCACGTGCCAGGCGTCGGTGGGTATCGGGACTTCTCACTCTTCTTCGCCGAGTTGGACGATCGCATCGGTCAGGACATCATGCCGTACCCGTCGGACGTGGGTGATGCCGCCCTGATCAACTATCAGGCTGTGGGCAATCGCGTCGACTTCGCCAACCCGTTCAGCTCGATCACCAACGGCGACCCGGCGACGCCGATCCTGCGCGCCTATGCGGGCGACCCGGTGCGGGTGCACGTGATCGGCGCTCCGGGCGGCGAGCAGACCCAGGTCTTCGGCCTGGGTGGTTTGAGCTGGCCGCTCGACCCGTTCATTCATCAGAGCGAGTACAAGTTCAGTCGTGGAGTTGGCCCCTATGAAAAATTCGACGCGCACCTGATCGGCGGGGCCGGCGGTCCGGCCCGGGCGGTCGGCGACTTCGTCTATGCCAACCGCCGTCTGGCATACGTCGAGGCCGGCATGTGGGGCCTGTTCAGGGTGCTCTCGGATCCGACGTGCCCGATCAGCCCGCTCGACGGACTTACCTGCGCTGGACAACCGCCAATGCCGTAGAACAGACGCGTGTGCCTCTCACTGCCGCGGGTCCTGGCGCTCGTCGGAGGCCTCGCGATGCTGGGCGCGTTCTTCATGCCCTGGTTCAGCGCCCAGAACTTGCTGCTGAGCGGGCAATTCCTGCACCAGTTCCTCGGCAATCCAGGTGACCTGCGCCGCTTCCTGCCGGGCAGCAGTGGGACCGCTGCTGAGGCCCAGCAGCTGCGGCTGCTGGTGGACGTCTTTCCGGCCTGCGGCGTACTCGCCATTCTGGCCACGTTCGCGGGTGGTCTGGCGAGCGCCGGGCGGCGTGTGGCCAACGTCGTTCTCGGCCTGAGTGGCCTGGTCCCGTTAGCGGGCTGGGGCGTCGGGATCACGCGGCTGCCAGCCGGCGCGAGTGCCGAAATCGGGCTGTGGCTGATCGCGCTCGGCTCGATCGCGGTACTGGTCGGACTGGCCGCCGAGGTGCTGCTGCCGCGACACCCGCACCCCAGCTGACGCGCTACACGAAAATGTCCAGCGGTAGGAATGCCGAGACGACGAAGTTCGGCACGTCCACCAGCTCGCTGATCTTCAGATCGACGGCAACGCTGCATAGCGCGTACGCCTGCTGTCGACTCAACCCACGCTCGTAACCCAGGTAGTCGATCATGTTGAGCAGCGCGTTGCGCGCGGCGAGCGTGGCATCCTCCGATGCGTTCTGGCCGTCGCGCGCGACCGACAGACCGGTCGTGGCGTAGAAACGGCGCGGCGCGGCGAGCTCGGGCGGCAGGTAGTACTCGTCACGCGCGAACTGAGCGTCGCGGATGTTGCGCTGGGCGGCCACTCCCTTGTGAACCTCGAACTCCAGGTGAAACGTGGCCGCCATTTCGATGGCGGTCCCACAGCACTCGCCGTCGCCCTGCGCGAAATGCGCGTCGCCGATCGAGAAGAGACCGCCTCGCTCGGAAACGGGGATCGCCAGCCTGACGCCCTTCGACAGCTGCTTGATATCGACGTTGCCAGCCGTCTCCCGTGGCGGCACGGTCCGCAGCGCTTCCGCGGCGATCGCCGGATCGGCTGGCACTGCGCCGGCCGTGCTTGGCGGCAACGCGAACCCGCCGCGTTCGATGAGCGCCTGCTCGCGCGCGGCGACACGGCCCAGCAGCTCCCTGGACGGGGCAAGGCCGATCGTGCCTGGGAACGGCGCGCCCGGGATGCGCACGCCTGGCAGATCGGGCGAGACGGCGTAGCCGCCGGCGATCTGCCAGTGAACGATGAATGGATCGGGAAACTCGTCGCGCAGGAAACCGAAGCCCGGGATCTGCACCGTGAAGCCAAAGCTCGCCGGCTCCACGTCCACGATGCGCACTTCGAGCAGGTCGCCCGGTTCCACACCCTCGATGTACACGGGTCCGGTCAACGGGTGAACAACATCGAGGTTCACCCTGCCAACGTCTTCGGCGGTCGACGTCGGCGTGATCTGGCCGTCTACCGCGTCTCGCGTCTGCAGGATGACGCGATCGCCAGGCGCAGCCCGCACAATCGGCGGGATCGCCGGATGCCAGCGGTTGTGCCCCGTCTGGGGCTCCTGCGCCAGCGGCTTCGAAAGGTCCACCGAAACGCGATGCACGTTGCCAGCGATGGTCATACTGTCCCTCCCTCAGCGCGCTCAGTCCGCGGTCAACTGCCGCGCCGCCAGTGTAGGTCTTTTTGGAGCAGCGACTACACCGGCTCGATCGCGCCATGCCGATAAAAAGCCGCACGCCGCCCGGCGGTCAGGTTCGTCAGCTCGAGACCTCCGATGCCGAACCGCCGCAATGTGTGGCGGATCACCTCCACGCCGGCTTCGAACTCGGGCTGTACGACCTCGGTGGCACCCGCCTCGCGCAGGCGCTCCAGGTCGCCGACGCTGCCCGCGCGCGCAACGATGTCGAGACGCGGATTGAGCCGGCGGCCAACGCGCGTCGCCTGCTCGGTGGCCGTGCGGTCCGGCATGAGCACCGCGAGCAGCCGCGCCCGCTCGACGTGCGCATGCTCCAGCACGGCGGCATTGGCCGCGTCTCCATACACCACCGGGATGCCCAGCGCCCGCAGGCTCCGCACCACGTGGGGGTTGTATTCGACCACGACGTAGTGGATGCCGCGTGCATCGAGTGCGTCGACCAGCTCGCGGCCGACCCGCCCGTAGCCGCAGATCAACGCGTGCCCGGAGCTCGCGGCCGCCGCCACATCCGCCTCCACCGGGTCGGCCACGTGCCGGCCAAGCACCGGCAGCCGTGCGAGCGCGGTGACCAACGCTGGACCGGCGCGGAGCAGCGACGGCGTGAGCACGATCGTCACCAGTGCGGTCGCCAGCGTCAGGTCGAACAGCGCCGGCGGCAGCCCGCCTCGGTCGACACCGATACGTGCCAGCACGAACGAGAACTCTCCGAGTTGCGCCAGGCTCAGGCCGGACAGCAGCGCCACGCGGGCGGGAAACCCGAACAGCAGCACCACCACCGCGACGATGCCGACTTTGGCAACGATCGTGACCCCGCTCAGTAACGCCACCAGACCCGCCTGTGAGGCGAGCGTCGCGGGATTGATGAGCATCCCGACCGAGACGAAGAACAGGGATGCGAACAGGTCTCGCAGCGGCATCGCTTCCGCGACGACCTGGGTGCGGTACTCCGATTCGGCCACGACCAGGCCGGCGAGGAATGCGCCGAACGCGAGCGACAGTCCGGCGAACTGGGTGACGAGGGCCGTACCCAGCGCGAGGGCCACCACCCCCAGCAAGAACAGCTCGCGAGTACGGGTGACCGCCGCGTGGCCGAGCGCCCACGGAGCGAGTCGCACCCCGATGGCGTACGCGCCCACCAGGATGGCGCCGGCCTTGACGGCCGCGATCGCCAGCTCGGCCAGCAAGCCTTCCTGGCCGCTCGCCAGCGAGGGCAGCACCACGACCATCGGCACCACTGCCAGGTCCTGGGCGATCAGCATGCCGAGCGCCACTCGCCCGTGCAGAGCCTGCAGCTCGCCACGGCTCATCAGCACCTTGAGCGCCACGACCGTGCTCGATAGCGCCAGTAGCGCGCCGAGGAATACGCCCTGCACGAACGACAGGCCCAGCGCCGGCGCCAGCAACGGACCCAGCCCCATCGTGAACAGGATTTGAAGCGCGCCGCCGAGGGTCGCGACCCGTCCCAGCCGTCGCAGCTCACGGAACGAAAACTCGGCGCCGAGCGTAAACATCAGGAAGGCGACGCCGATGTCGGCCAACACCTGCACCGACCGCACGTCTGCCACCGGGCCCGGTGAGAACGGCCCGATCGCAACGCCCGCCAGCAGATAGCCGAGTATCACCGGCTGGCCGAGCCGTTGCGCGACGACGCCGCCTACGAATGCGGCGACGACGGCGAGCACCAGGTCGACGATGAGCTTGATATCTTCCATGCACCGCTCGGGTGTGGCTCACCATACCCTGAGGCTTGCGGGTGGCTCATGGCACGCGGACTGCCGCCGGCGCCGTCGAGGTGCTGCACCGTGGCGCAGATGGTTACGCAGCAAACCCACTCAATCTCGAGGCCGGTTGAGCATGGACCGGTTGTCCACGCCTGGGACCACGGGGTGCCCATGGAGCCCGACGTGTGGACGCAGGTCAGGCACCTTGCCTCGGTACCGGGCGTCGAGCATATCGCACTCATGCCCGACGCGCACATCGGCAAGGGCGCGTGCGTCGGCAGCGCGATGCTCACCCGCGACATCATCATTCCCGCCGCGGTTGGGGTAGACATCGGTTGCGGCATGATCGCCGCGCCGCTGCGGCTGCGCCGCTCCGAGCTCTCCGACCTGCCGCGCCTCCGCGCGGACATCGAACGACGCGTGCCAGTCGGACGGACGAACCGTGGACAGGCTGGCGACCGCGGCGCGTGGGGCACGCTACCTGAGGACGTGAAGGCGGTCTGGCACGAGCACCTTGCCGACGGGTATCGCGCGATGACCAGGCGATGGCCAGACCTCGATCATCCGTACACGATCAATCAACTCGGCACACTGGGAACGGGTAATCACTTCATCGAGGTGTGCGTCGAGCTGCAAGACCAGCAGGCCACGAGCTGCGCCGACCCGTCGATCTGGGTGATGCTGCACTCGGGCAGCCGCGGCATCGGCAACAAGGTCGGGACGTTTTTCATGCGCCGCGCGCAAGCGGAGCTGAAGCGCGAAGGCGTCCACCTGCCGGACGCCGAGCTCGCCTACCTGCGCGTGGGTACCGACCTGGCGGAAGACTACATGACGTACGCGCAGTGGGCGCAGCGCTACGCGTGGCAGAACCGCTTGCTGATGTTCCGACACGTACTCGAGGGCATCGGCGCTGCGCTCCGCGTGTCTTCCGACGGCCTGCACATGGCCGATCAGACCGTCCACTGCCACCACAACTACATCGCGTCTGAACGACACTTCGGGGCGCCCGGCCTGCTCACGCGCAAAGGCGCCGTCAATGCGGAGGCCGGTGTGATGGGCATCATTCCCGGCTCGATGGGCGCGCGATCCTACATCACTCGTGGGCTGGGCCAGCCCGAGTCGCTCAAAACCAGCTCGCATGGCGCCGGCCGGGTGATGAGCCGCAACGTCGCACGCAAGACGATCGACATGCAGCAGCACCTGGCCGCGATGCAGGGCGTCGAGTTTCGCACCGACGCGGACCTTCTCGACGAATCCCCCGCGGCATACAAATCAATCGACGCCGTCATGGCCGCCCAGGCCGACCTGACCCAGCCGGTCCACACGCTCAAACAGATCGTGGTTGTAAAAGGCTGACAGGGCTGAGCCGCCTTCGCGGGGCGCCGGCACAGAAAGCGCATGGCTCGCCGCCGCGTGCCCCTACAATCGCAAGCTTGGCCGGCAACATCCGGTTGAAAGGCAAAAGGCGTCCACATGGCACGCGAGCTACGCGTACGCCCGGCAGCTGCCCCTGCCCTGGAGCCCAGCTCCGAGCGACAGCATCTGCTGGAGCAGTACCAGCAGATCCGGGATTTTAGCAAAACGCTTTGTGCTCCTCTCGCGACGGAAGACTACGTCATTCAATCGATGCCCGATTGCAGTCCAACCAAGTGGCATCTCGCGCACGTGAGCTGGTTCTTCGAGACATTCCTCCTCAAGCCATTCGCAGTTGACTACGCTTCGCCGAACCCTGGCTACGCGTACCTGTTCAACTCGTACTACAACGCGGTCGGCGACCGCTACCCGCGGCCCGAGCGCGGGCACATCTCGCGTCCCACGGTGGAGGAGACGTATCGCTATCGCGCGCACGTCGACGAACACGTTCTAGATCTGCTGGAGTGCGCCGACGAGCCGGACCTGTCGCGCCTGGCACCGATCGTCACCCTGGGTCTCAACCACGAGCAGCAGCATCAAGAGCTGATCGTCACCGATCTCAAAAACATGTTGTCGCGCAATCCGTTGCATCCCGTCTACGCCGAGCGACCAGCAGCTCCACCGCTTGAGGCCGCAGCCGCGGGGTGGGTGAGCTTTCCGGAAGGTATCTACTGGATCGGGCATACAGGCAATGATTTCGCCTTCGACAATGAGGAGCCTCGGCACCGCGAATTTATTCCATCGTTCCACCTCGCGTCGCGGCTGGTGACAAATGCTGACTATCTGGCTTTCATGCACGACGCTGGCTACGCGCGCCCGGACCTGTGGTTATCGCTGGGCTGGGCCACCGTGCAGCAGGAAGGTTGGCGGGCACCACTGTACTGGGAGGAGCGCGACGGGCAGTGGTGGCAGTTCACGCTGTCGGGCCTGCGCCCGGTGGACCTCGCGGAACCCGTTACGCATGTCAGTTACTTCGAGGCGGATGCCTACGCGCGTTGGGCGGGTGGGCGACTGCCGACGGAGGCCGAATGGGAGGTAGCATCGGAGTCAGTGCGCATGGACGGCAACTTCGTCGAGCGTGGCCGGTTCCATCCGGCGCCGCTCGAGGTCCAGTCCACCGTCGCGACGTTGTCTCAGATGTTTGGTGACGTGTGGCAGTGGACCCAGAGCTCCTATTCGCCCTATCCGGGGTTCCGCACGGCACCTGGCGCCCTCGGGGAGTACAACGGCAAGTTCATGTGCAACCAGTACGTGCTGCGCGGCGGCTCGTGCGCCACCCCACGCTCTCACATCCGGCCAACGTATCGGAACTTTTTCCCACCAGAGGCACGCTGGCAGTTCTCCGGACTCCGCGTGGCGCAGGACGCATGAACGGCATCTCGCTCCACGACCTCGCACCCGAGGCGGCAGCTTCGCTCGACGAGGTGGTTCGTGGATTGCACAGTCCCCAGAAGGAGTTGCCGTGCAAGCTGTTGTACGACGAGCGTGGTTCCGAGCTGTTTGAGCAGATCACCGCGCTCGACGAGTATTACCCAACGCGAGCTGAGATGCGCATCATGCGTGCGGCTGGCGCCGAAATGGCGGCTCGATTGGGCGCTGAAAGCGTGTTGATCGAGTACGGCAGCGGCAGCAGCACCAAGACCCGCATCCTCCTTCAGCACCTGGAGCGACCGACCGGCTACGTGCCGATCGACATCTCGCGAGAGCAGCTCGAGCGCTCGACGCAGTCGTTGAGCGAAGCATTCCCAGAGCTACGCGTAATGCCCGTTTGCGCCGACTACACCGGATCACTGGAGCTGCCGCGCATGGTCGGACGCGCCGGCCGGCGGGTGGCGTACTACCCGGGCTCGACCATCGGCAATTTCGTTCCAGAAGACGCCAGGCGTTTCCTCGCCAGGATCGCTGAGGTTTGCGCACCAACCGGCGGCCTGCTCATCGGAGTCGACCTGAAGAAGGACCCGTTGATGCTCCACCGTGCTTACAATGACGCGCTCGGCGTTACGGCGGCCTTCAACCTGAATGTGCTGAGACGGCTGAACCGTGAGCTGGGCGCGAACTTCGCGCTCGATCAGTTCCGGCACTACGCCTTCTACAACCCGGTGTTCGCTCGCGTCGAGATGCATCTGGTCAGTCTTTCCGAACAGGTGGTCCGACTGGGGCGGGCGAGCATCCACTTCGATCGCGGCGAGAGCATCTGGACTGAGGCGTCATACAAGTACACACTGAGCGATTTCGCCCAGCTCGCCGCTCGAGCGGGGTGGCGCGTTGCGCAGGTCTGGACCGACGACCGGACGCTCTTCAGCGTGCAATACCTGGTGCTTTCTTGAGATTTATTTAGCGTTTCAGGGCCAGCACTTAATCCGATTGTTTCACAGTCGTTACGTACGCCGACACCGGTCTGGCGACAACCATCTGACAACCGGCTTCGCGACAACGAGCGCACCCCCAGATGCGAGTGTTGCGGAAACTGCCAAGCCGGAGCGCCACCATGCACACGTTCAACATTTCGAGAAAATCCGCTCCACCGCGAGCCGTCGCCGGGCTCACCTTCGCCGTGGCCTTGCTCGGCACCGTCGGCTGCAATGCCGTGGCGGCCCCAGTCCAGGATCCGGCCCCGCCTATCAACGTCGTAGCCGGCCAGGAATTCAACGGTGTCGTGGACACCTTCACCGACTCCGATCCCACCGCGACCGACTTCGGTGCCCAGGTCATCTGGGGCGACCCCGAGGGCAACGCCTCGCTGGCGTCCGTCGCGCCCAGAACCGATGGTACAGACACGGTCTACGACGTCAGTGCCTCGAACACCT
>Ga0066710_100001507_pt1 | contig 17502 bp, 16 predicted proteins | sample GraSoiAngelo_159_FD_79666 | JGI IMG/M metagenome (GOLD analysis project Ga0066710, IMG submission 79666) | Grasslands soil microbial communities from the Angelo Coastal Reserve, California, USA - 14_1009_16_40cm | ecosystem: Environmental > Terrestrial > Soil > Grasslands | place: USA... | reverse complement strand
ATTGCGCGAAACGCGCCGGCCGCAACCAGATCAAAATCGAATTGCTCTGATTGCCCTGGCTCCGGGATCCCCTCCTTCCTCTGATTCTGGTGACATCACGAGAACTACTGGAGCTTAGCAACGTGGGCGTCTCCTGAATCCATCCGGGTGGCATCCGGACACCAATTGCGTCCCGGTTGCGGACTTCGCCGGAAAAGCAGCGGCTCAAATTTTGCGCGGCGTGGAGCGCCGCGAGCCGCGCATTCTTATTGGTTCGGACGCGTATCAGATTGACATTCTCCAGCGTCTCCGCCCTGCCTCCTACTGGAAAACGCTTGCACGGAAGATAGGCGAGACTACCGCGACCGGAGATTAGTGCAGCCTGATTTAACCCCCCCAAGTAAGCTAAGATGAAAGAACTCCAGCCCGAACGGAATCCCGATGTTCCATTTCACATAGCTCCTGTTGAAACTGCTGCTTCAGGCTGAGGGCGAATTGCCAGACAATCTCCGGCTCGTCGGCAGCGTTTTCATCGGTGGGCGTCTGGCTAATTCCAACTGCGGAATTGTTCCCCCTAGAGCTCGGACCCTGGCGGGATTGGTGCGTTTGGGGAGGCTGAATCTGCGTTGGGCTTGCTGCATTCCTTCCGATTCGCAGGAGGATCTGGAAATGGCAGGGAAGACAGCCGAAGCGGGATCTCCGCGATCTTGAAATGACTGCCAAGCTTTTTGACGAACCTTCTTGCGGGAGCTATACTCCGCGGAGGCAAAGAACACTGCGGTAGGAGTTGCTGCGCATGGGTGTACTGGACCAACGGTTCGAAAAGAACTTCATGATTACGTCGGTGGACTACGTGTTCAACTGGGCGCGGAAGAGTGCGATCTGGCCGCTGACGTTCGGACTGGCGTGCTGCGCGATCGAGATGATCGCGTCCACGACTTCGCGGTTTGATATGGCGCGGTTTGGAGCGGAAGTGTTCCGGCCATCGCCGCGCCAGGCAGACCTGATGATCGTGGCGGGCACGGTGACGCTGAAGATGGCGCCAGTGCTGAAGCGCGTGTGGGAACAGATGCCAGACCCGAAGTGGTGCATTTCGATGGGGGCATGCTCAAGCGTAGGCGGGCCGTTTAATGCGTATTCGGTTTTGCAAGGCGTAGATCGCATCGTACCGGTAGATGTGTACGTTGTAGGATGCCCGCCGAGGCCGGAAGGCCTTTTCTTCGCGCTCTTGAAGCTGCAGGACAAGATCGACCAGATGACGCTGGCGAAGCGGCCCACGGAAGTGCGTCTAAAGCCGCAGATGGTAGAAGAGTTCAAACGCGGGGTAATGGTGGCGCAAACGCCGGAGCCAAGATAAGAAGTAAATGAAGTAAAGGATGTAAAGGAAAAGTACCTCGTACCACATCGCCGCGGCGCACGCGTTTAAGTGCGAATCGTCGCGAAATACAGGCGATTGGCAGGAGATTGAAACCCAATGGCGTTTGCGCGAGCAGCAAAGACGAATGAAATCACGCCGGGAACAATTCGAGAGTTCCAGGTGGAAGGCAAAGCGATTGCCCTGGCCAACGTGGCCGGCAAGTTTTATGCTATCAATAATACCTGCCTGCATCGGGGCGGGCCACTGGGTCAAGGTGTCATGGATGGGAAGGTGGTGACGTGCCCATGGCATGGCTGGCAGTACGACGTGACCACTGGCAAGATTAGCCAGAATCCAACCGTGGGGGTGGATTGCTACGCCGTCGAGGTTCGCGGAGAAGACATTTTCGTGGATGCCCGGTAAACTGTCGTACCATATTGAAAATAGGGCAGTTACATCGTTCTTGGCGAAATATGACCACCTGGGCCTGTTCTCACGCCTAAGACGCTTCTTCCTCTAACTCTCATATTTTATTTCGCTTTTTGAATGTCAGCGTGTATATTGCTGCCGACTCGAAGCCTCGATGGCGACCACGACTGCCGAACGACACTACTGGATCTTCAGCGCCGACCCGCACCAGTATCACTGGGACACCCTCTTCGTAAAGGGCAAGGAGATGTGGCACGGTGCCAGTGCGAAGCCTGACGCGATTCGCGCCTTGAAGCAGGTGCGCAAGGGCGACCGTGTATTGTGCTATCACTCGGCCCCGGAGCGCTCGCTGTATTCGATCGCCGAAGTCACGCGAGATCCCTACCCCGATCCACATGACCACAACGGAAAAAACTTGGTCGCGGACCTGCGCGCTTTTGAAAAATTGCCCCGGCAGGTGACGCTGGCGGAGATGCGCGCAAATCCAGCGCTGAAGAAAATGAAATTGCTGAAGAATGTACGGTTGATCATTTCGCTGCTCACCAACCAGGAGTACCAGGAAATTCTGCGCATGGCCGGGATCGTCGCAACGCCGGGAATTCCGCTGCCTTGATGCTACGCGCACGGACAGCGGCAGTTCCACGATTGAACCCAGAGCAGCGAGCGGGGTGTCTGACGCAAAGTGAACTGAGGTGAGAGATGGCTGCCTTTGGCCGCTCCGGGATTCTTGTCATTTGTCTTACCCTCCTTTTTTCGCTCTTCTCACAGAACACGCACCAGAATTCAATGCTTAAAGGTGTTCCCTCCGGAAAGACGCGGGTGCTCGACTTGAGTTACGCGATTAACGACAAGCTGGTGCCGTGGCCTGGGGACGAGAAGTTCTTCGAGACGAGGGTCAACGCCAGCATTGAGAAGAACGGCTACTTCACACGGAGCTTCTGGATGCTGGAGCACTATGGGACGCATCTGGATGCGCCGGCGCACTTTCCGCCGGGGAAGACGACGGTGGACCAAATCCCCGCGAAACAATTGTTTGGACCGGCGGTGGTGATCGATGTCCGCGCCGAGAGCGGCAAGGATGCGGATTATCAGCTGGGTGTCGCGCGCGTCGAAGAATGGGAGAAGCGCCACGGGCGGATTCCCCAACGCGCGATTGTGCTGCTTGGGACGGGGTGGGCCTCCAGGTGGCCGGACGTGCGGAAGTACCGAAATCAGGATGAGCAGGGCAAGATGCATTTTCCGGGGTTCTCGGCGGAGGCTGCGAAGCTGCTGATTGAGCGGAAGGTGAGCGGACTCGGCTGCGACACGCTAAGCATCGACTACGGCGCGTCGAGTGACTATTCGGTGCATCGCCTGGCGTTGGGGGCAGGTCTGTATCAGCTTGAAAACCTGGCCGACCTTAGCGAATTACCGGAAACAGGCGCGTTTTTGATCGTGGCGCCGATCAAGCTGGAAGGCGGCTCAGGTGGACCGGTGCGGGTATTCGCGCTCCTGCCGTGAAAAAGTCTCATTTTTTGCGAACGATTTCGGCGCTTCTTGCGTCTGACAAGGCGGGTTCTGCGCAGCGATGGGTCCCAAGCAACAAGATCTTTTTGAAGTACGGCCGCACCGCCGGCTCTTGCATCATTTTCAAGTCACGATTGAATCTTCTCGGGGAGGAAGCATGCGCTTTCGAATCGCGATTCTGACCGGTATTTTGCTGGTTTTTACGGCGGTGGCCGGCGCGGCGGAAGAAGCGCCGCTACTGGCGCATTCTCCGACGGTGAGCAAGACCCAAGTGGTTTTTGCTTGCGGCGGCTACCTCTGGAGCGTCCCGCGCGACGGCGGAGATTCCCGGCAGTTGACCACCGGTGGACATGAAGGGTTGCCGGTGTTTTCGCCGGACGGAAAATGGATCGCGTTCACTGGCCAGTACGACGGGAATATGGATGTGTTCGTCATTCCGGCGGAAGGGGGTGAGCCGCGACGGCTGACGTGGCATCCGGCTGTGGATGTATCCGTGGGGTGGACTCCGGACGGTAAGCAAGTGCTTTTTTATTCGAGGCGCGAAGCTTATGCGGACTTCGACCGCCTCTACACCGTGCCTGTCGATGGTGGCCCGGCAGATGTTCTTCCGATGTGGAGAGGAGAAGAAGCGTGGTTTTCTCCGGAAGGGACACGAATTGCCTACGTGCCAAACTTGCTCTGGCAGACCTCCTGGAAGCACTATCGCGGAGGGCAGACGACGCCCATCTACATCGTGCGGTTGAGCGACCTGGTGCTGGAGAAAGTGCCGCGTGAGAATTCGAATGATTCTCATCCGGCCTGGTTCGGCGATACCGTCTACTTCCTGTCCGATCGCAATGGGGCGGTGACGCTCTTCGCGTACGACACGAAGACAAAGGCCGTGAAACAAGTGTTCGAGAACAAAGGACTCGATTTCAAGTCGCTTTCCGCCGGGCCGGACGCTCTGATCTACGAACAATTCGGGGGGATTTATCTTTTTGATCCGGCAAGCGGCAAATCGAAAAAGGTAAGCATTCGAATTGCCGGCGACCTCCCGGCAACTCGGCCGCACTACGAAAAAGTTGGCGACAAGATTCAGAATGCGGCGATTTCTCCGACTGGCGCGCGCGCCGTGTTCGAAGCCCGCGGTGAAATTCTTACCGTCCCTGGGGAGAAAGGCGATATCCGCAATTTGACGCGGACGGCGGCCGTGGCCGAACGCGATCCGGCGTGGTCACCAGACGGGAAATCGATTGCGTATTTTTCGGATGAGTCCGGCGAGTATGGGTTGCATATTGCCGATCAATCAGGCTCCAAGCCAGTGAGGAAAATCAATCTGGGCAATCCTCCGTCGTATTTCTACACACCGTTGTGGTCCCCGGACAACAAGAAGATTGCTTACACGGATAAGCGGCTGAACCTGTGGTACGTGGACGTGGAGAAGAGTACACCGGTGAAAGTGACGACGGACCGCTACGATGATCCGACGTCTGGTTTCGGTGAGACATGGTCACCGGACAGCAAATGGCTGACGTACGCCAAGCTGCTCGAGAATCATTTGCGGGCCGTTTTCGTGTACTCCGTGGAAACCGGCAAAGAATCGCAAATCACAGACGGGATCAGCGACGCGCGGTATCCCGTATTCGATAAGGGCGGGAAATCGCTGTTCTTTGCCGTAAGCACGGATGTGGGACTCTCGGCGGGCTGGCTAGACTTGTCGAGCTTCCAGCACCCGGTTCTGAGAAGCGTTTACGCGGTGGTGCTCAAAAAGGGCGATCCTTCGCCGGTAGAGCCGCAGAGCGACGAAGAAAAAGATGCAGCCGGCGCAGACAAGGGTAAAGAAGTCGATAAGAACAAAGAGGGCGACAAGGCTAAGGAAGGCGACAAGGGTAAAGAAGCCGAGAAGAAGGAGGAGCCCGTCAAGGTCACTATCGACCAGGAGGGGCTGGGACAGCGAATCGTCTCCCTGCCGACCAAGGCCGCCAATTACGTAAGCCTCGATGTAGGCAAGGCTGGAACGCTGTTCCTTTCCGAGATCGTCGATGTGCCGCGATTCGACGGACCAACCCCGGTAACCGTCTCAAAGTTTGATCTGACGACTCGAAAGACCGAGCCGTTCGTAGGTGGGATCAGCGGATTCGCGGTTTCCGCCAATGGCGCAAAAGTGCTGTACCACTTGGGGACAGGATGGTTCATCACGGGCACGGCCGTAGTAGTAAAGCCCGGCGACGGAGCACTGAAGCTGGACGAGATGGAGGTTTGCGTTGACCCGCGCGCCGAATGGAACCAGATGTATCACGAGGTGTGGCGCATCGAGCGCGACTTTCTCTACGACCCGCATCACCACGGACTGGACATTAATGCCGCGGAGAAGAAATACGCTCCCTATTTGAAGGGTTTGGCGGGGCGCGGGGACCTGAACTACCTGTTCGACGAAATGCTGGGAGAGATCACCATCGGACACATGTTCATGGGTGGCGGCGATGTCCCGAAGCCGAGGGAGGTAAAAGGCGGCTTGCTCGGCGCCGACTACAAGATCGAGAACGGACGCTACCACTTTGCCCGGGTTTACAACGGCGAGAACTGGAACACCGATCTGCGTGCGCCGCTGACGCAGCCAGGTGTGGACGTGAAGCCCGGCGAGTATTTGCTGGAAGTGGAAGGGCGCGAGGTTCGGCCGCCGGCAGAGGTCTACAGCTTCTTTGAGAACACAGCTGGGAAACAGATCAAGATCAAGGTGGGCCCGAACGCGGATGGCAAGGACGCGAGGGAAGTCACCGTGGTGCCGCTGGCGAGCGAATTCGCGCTGCGCAACCGCGCTTGGGAAGAAGATAGCCGGCGGAAGGTGGACGAACTAAGCGGAGGAAAGCTGGCCTACGTGCACGTTCCTGACACGGCGGTCGGTGGGTACCTCAATTTCAACCGATTCTACTTTGCGCAGGTTGGCAAGCAAGGAGCGGTCATCGACGAGCGCTACAACCACGGCGGTGAAGTGGCGGATTACATCATCGACATGCTCAAGCGCCCGCTGCGGAACTGCGCCATCTCCCGGGAAGGGGAAGCGTTTTGCTCGCCGCTCGCACAAATCTACGGTCCGAAAACGATGGTCATAAACGAAATGTCCGGATCGGGCGGCGATGCGCTGCCGTGGATGTTCAAGCAGGACAAGATTGGGCCGCTGGTCGGCACGCGCACCTGGGGCGGATTGGTGGGGATCTACGGCTATCCGCCGCTGCTGGACGGAGGATACGTCACGGCGCCGCGCGTCGCCATCTATGGCCTGAAAGGTGAGTGGGAAGTGGAGAATCGCGGAATCGCGCCGGACATTGAAGTAGAAAATGATCCGGCGTCGGTTGCCGCGGGGCACGACCGGCAACTCGAAAAGGCGGTGGAGGTCACGCTGGTGGCGCTGAAGAAGAACCCGGTGGTGATCCCGGAGCATCCGCCGTATCCGAATTATCACAAGAAATAGATTGGACGAAGGTCCGTGGCCGGAGGGGCGCAGAACTTTGTGCCCTTCCGGTTTCCTTCAAGAGTCAGGTGATTTCTGCACAGAGCTTTCAAGCACATTTCCGTAAAGAACTCCGCGTTGGGCCGCGCGAGCTCTTCTCGTCCCGCGAGCGGCATTGGGCGTGGCGCTGGCGCTGTGATATTTTGATGGTGCTCTCTTCTTATGCCGGAACTACCAGAAGTCGAAACAGTAGCGCGAGGATTGCGGCACGCGATTCTCGGACGCCGGATCATCTCCGTTTCGCTCGGTAAGACGGATTTTATCGACGATCCGGCAGCGCTGGAGCAACACTTGCCGGGGCGCCAGATCGAAGCCGTGGAACGCTATGGGAAATTCATGTTGTTGCGGCTGTCGGCGGTAAATGGAGAGACCTGCATTGCCGAAAATGGTGATACGGCGCCGGCGTCCCTGCTCGTGCATCTGGGAATGACCGGCCAGATCGCGCCGAGTCCGGCGGGGCAACCTCTGGCGAAGCACACGCACGTTTGCATGCTTCTGGATGATGGGCGCGAACTGCGGTACACCGATGCGCGGCGTTTCGGGCGCATCGCCTACCTGACGAAAGCGTTGCTTGCCGAAGAGCTGTCTGGATTCGGCGCCGACCCCCTCGAAGTGAGCAAGGAGGAATTCGCGAACAGGATTTGCGGGCGGCGCACGCGGATCAAGGCACTGCTGCTGGACCAGAGCCTGCTGCGCGGTGTCGGCAATATCTATGCGGATGAGAGCCTGTGGAAGGCGAAGATTCATCCAGCGCGGCTGGGTGCCAAACTGAGCAGGAAACAAGCGGAGAAGTTGCGCCGCGCGCTGCAAGACATTTTGCAGAAGGCAATCGTGTTGCGCGGATCCTCGATTTCCGATTTTCTTGACGCCGAAGGCGAGCCGGGAGAATATCAGCGGCACCTTCGGGCCTACGGGCGCGAGGCGAAAGGCTGCTATGGCTGCAAGACTCCGATCCGGCGCGCCATTGTAGCGGGCCGAAGCAGCTATTTTTGTCCGAGGTGCCAGCCTTCGCCGCGCGGCTTCGCTACATTGCCGCCACCCGCGAAATACGGAAGAAAGATTAAACGCAAAGTCGCCCCGACCAGATCGGGGCCGGACTCAGAGAAATCGCAGAGAAGAAATGGGAAATCGCGGTGAGAGCCGAGAGTCGCTGAAAAATGGCGAAACGAAGAGAGAGGCTTCGCACGTCTATAGAACAAGCCCAGAAAGCATGACGGTCACGCGGCGGGATTGGCGCGCGAAGTTGGATAATTTCATTCCATAAATTTGGTTGAATTCCGCAAGGGAGAGCGAATGAGCTTACGGCGAGTGCTTCTTTTTGTGTTTGCCGCAGTACTTGTATTGAGCGCGGTGCGCGAGGGGTCGGCCAAACCTGCGACGGACGATACCGATGCGCTCGCGGCGGCGGACGCGGCGATATTGAGTGAAATCCGCGAACACAGTCAGGCTATGGAGAATCTCGAATATCTCTCGGACGAGATCGGGCCGCGGCTCACCGGCTCCCCGCAGTTGAAGCAGGCGAACGATTGGACCGCGGCCAAGTTCCGCGAGTACGGCCTTGTCAACGTGAAGCTGGAACCGTGGACCATTGCGCATTCCTGGACGCGAGGGACGGCACACGCGCGCATCGTGAGTCCCGCGGGCCATCCGTTGACGATCGCATCGGCGGGGTGGTCACCCGGCACCAACGGAGTGGTGCGCGGACCGCTGGTGTACTTCGATGCAAAGACGAAGGAGGATTTTGAGAAGTTTCGCGGGAAGCTGAAGGGCGCGATCGTCATCTACCAGGAGCCAGCGAGCCTTTCTCCGCCGAAGCCGGAAAGTCCGAACGCGGAATTGGTTCGCTCGATGCAGGCGCCGCCACCGGTGAAGGGACAGCCGTCGGCACCGTCACCGTTTGCGGCGTTGCAGGAAGTGGCGCGCGCGAGAAACGAGTTTTTCAAGCAGGAAGGTGTCACGGCGGTGCTGCGCGATTCGAACAAGCCGCATGGCCTGCTGAGCATGACCGGCATCGGCGGAGAAAAGTTCGAAATCGGCGCTATCCCGACGGCGTTCATCACCGGTGAAGGATATCGGCTGCTGTTCCGCATGCAGAAGCACGGAAAAGTAGAAGTCGAGATCGAGATGACGAACTCGTTCGGCGACAAGCCCATGGATGTCTACAACACCGTGGCGGAGATTCGCGGGAGCGAAAAGCCGGACGAGGTGGTGATGCTTGGCGCGCATCTGGATTCGTGGGACCTCGGGACCGGCTCAACGGACAACGGCACAGGATCGATGGCGGTGCTGGAAGCGGCGAGAACGTTGGCGAAATTGAACTTGAAGCCGAAGCGGACGATCCGGTTCGTGCTTTTCACTGGAGAAGAAGAGGGACTTGTCGGCTCGGCGAAGTACGCGGACGCCCACAAGGACGAGTTGGAGAAGATCTCGGGCGTGCTGGTTCACGACACGGGCACCGGCCGCGTGCTGACGCTGGGATTGCACGGCAACTATCAGGACCGCGAAATTGTGGACCAAGTGCTTGTGCCACTGAAGGAACTGAGGCTGCTTGAGCCGACCATGCGAAGGTCATTCGGAACGGACCACGCCTCGTTTGACGACGTGGGAGTACCGGGGTTCTTTGTGGTGCAGGACGGTGCGGAATACAGCCAGACGCATCACAGCCAATCGGATACGTTCGACAAAGTGTGGAAGGACGAACTCAACCAAGGTGCGCAGGTGCTCGCGGCATGGGCGTACAACACGGCGCAGCTGCCGGCTAGGTTGCCGCGCCGACCGCTGCCCTACCGGCCTTCGGTGGATGCGGCTAAGGCGGAAGCACCGAAGGCGGACCCCATCGTAGAAATGGACACGAAGATTTTGGAGCAAGTGAAGTCCGACCGGGGCGAGCTGAAGTCCAACCTGCAATATCTAGCGGACCGGTTTGGACCGCGTCTCACCGGATCGCCGCAACTCGATCAGGCGAGTCATTGGACGATGGAGCGTTTCAAGGAACTTGGCCTTGCGAATGCGAAGTTGGAACCATGGACCATTGCAAATAGCTGGACTCGCGGCCCTGCGACAGGGCAGATCATTTCTCCAACACATCACACACTGACACTGGAGACCGCGGGTTGGTCTGCCGCCACGAAAGGCGCTGTTCGCGGTCCAGTAATCGGTATTGCCGCAGAGAAGGCAGAGGATTTTCAGCGGTACAAAGGCAAGTTGAAGGGGGCCATCGTCATCGTCGGGCGCCCGAGGGAAATGGTTTCGCCGGGACATCCTTTGCTGATGCCGTGGGGAGAAGAGACCATCCCTGTGGCGATGCCGAAAATGGAGAATCGCAAACCAATTGATTTCGAGGCGTACATGAAATTGCGGCAGGCGCAAACGAAGTTTTTCGCGGAAGAAGGAGTCGGCGCCGTGCTGCAAGGTTCGGAAAAATGGTACGGGCTGTTGAACATGAGCGCCATCGGACGAGAATACATGCCCAGCGCGATTCCGACCGCTTACATGACGCGAGAGAACTATACGCTGCTGTGGAGATTGCTGGATGCCGGAGCAGTGGAAGCGGAAGTGAACATCACGAGCGGTTTCAGCGGGACGCCGGTCGAGGTATACAACACCGTCGCAGAAATATCGGGCACGGAGAAACCGGATGAGATCGTGATCATCGGCGGGCATCTCGATTCATGGGATTTGGGAACCGGCGCGACGGACAATGGCACTGGCTCGATGGCGGTGCTGGAAGCGGCCCGGGCGCTGCAAAAACTGGGTGTGAAGCCGAAGCGGACGATCCGATTCGTGCTGTTCACCGGTGAAGAGCAGGGCTTGAACGGTTCGAAAGCTTATGTGAGGGCACATCAGAAAGAACTGGAGAAAATTTCCGGTGTGCTAGTGCACGACAGCGGCACCGGAAAAGTTTTGACCATCGGGCTGATGGGAAATTACGGGGTGAGAGAAACCATCGATCGCGCGCTTTATCCGCTGGCTCGGGCGAAGGATGTCGGATTGGCAGAGCCGACACTGCGGTCGGAAGGCGGGAGCGATCACGTGCCGTTCGACGTCGCGGGCGTGCCGGGATTCTGGTGCGTGCAGGAGGGGGTGGATTACGACAAGACGCACCATTCCCAGGCGGACACACTGGATCGTGTGCGTTGGGATGACCTGACGGAAGGGGCGCAAGTGCTTGCGGTGTTTGCGTACAACGTCGCCCAACTGCCGGAAATACTGCCACGCAAGCCCGCCAAGCAGGGCGGCGACTGAGCCGGCTGCATGCGAGCGGTTCTCCAGAGAGTCAGCCGTGCCAAGGTAACGGTCGATGGAGGCGTGACAGGCGAGGTTGGCGCCGGACTGATGATCCTGCTTGGCGTGGGCCGCGAAGATACGTTAGCTGCCGCTCGAACGATGGCGGAAAAGTGCGCGAACCTGCGCATCTTCGAGGACGATCAAGGTAAGATGAACCGGTCGCTGCTGGACGTGAAAGGCGGCGCCCTGGTCGTCTCGCAGTTCACTCTTTACGGCGATGCGCGCGGGCAGCGGCGGCCAAGCTTCATCTCCGCTGCACCGCCGGAACAAGCCAAAGCTCTGTACGAAGAATTCTGCGAAGCGCTTCGCAAGCTTGGCGTGAGCGTCGCAACCGGTATTTTCCAATCGATGATGTCCGTGGAGCTGGTCAATGAAGGCCCGGTCACGATCCTCCTCGATTCCGATAAAACGTTCTAAGGGGAGATTCGTCCCAAAAAATGCGAGAGAGCAATGGAACTGTGCGCGCGCACTGCGCGAACTGCGCGCCTTGGGCGAACAGCGGAACATTGATGGAATGGCGAGGTTTGGCATTCATGCGAAAGTGGTATACGGCGTGGCGAAGCCGAAGATGGACGAACTGGCACGCCGAATCGGCAAGAATCACGATCTGGCATTGGAATTGTGGGCCACGGGCGTGCACGACGCGCGGATTCTAGCGGGGATGATCGACGAACCGGGGTTAGTGAGTGCATTACAAATGGAGCGCTGGGCGCGCGATTTCGATAACTGGGATGTGTGCGATGGTACATGCTGTCATCTATTTGTTTTTGCGGCGCCCGCATGGGCGAAGGCCGTTGAGTGGAGCCGTCGAAAGAAAGAATTCGAGAAGCGGGCAGGATTTGCCCTGATGGCATACCTGGCTTATCGAGATACTTCCGCTCCCGACGCAAAGTATCAGCGGTTGTTTTCGATCATCCGGCGCGAGGCGCGCGATGAGCGAAATTATGTAAGAAAGGCCGTGAACTGGGCGTTGCGGCAGATAGGAAAGAGAAACCTGAAACTTAACCGGGTCTCGATTCAGGAAGCGGTGCGGATTTGCAAAATCGATTCGCGGGCGGCGCGGTGGATTGCGACGGATGCGTTGCGGGAATTGAAAAGTGGGGCCGTGCAGGCGCGGCTGCGGCGGAAAGCAGCTTAGAGATGGTCGAGAGCAAAGGAAAAAAAGGAGAGCTGAAGATTCGGCGAGCGAAGAGCGCCGATGCGCCGCAGATTGCCGTGCTCTCCGGCCAGCTCGGGTATCCAGCGACGGCGGCGCAGATGCGTAAGAGACTGCAAGGAATCAAGCCTACTTCGCAGCATGCTGTATTCGTGGCAGATTCTGCCAAAGGGGGCGTAATCGGCTGGGTGCATGTGAGCAAGCAGCCACTGTTGGAGGTTGAGATCCGCGCGGAAGTGAACGGGCTTGTCGTGGCAGAAGGGCAGCGCAGTCTGGGGGCAGGCGCGAGATTGCTGGCCGCCGCCGAAGATTGGGCGCGCAAACATAGCTGCAAGGGCATGTCGGTGCGTTCGAATGTAATTCGCGAGCGCGCACACCAGTTTTACGAGCGCAACGGCTACGAGCATTACAAAACGCAGAAATCGTTCCGCAAACCGCTGCAACTCCGGTAATTTTCTGTCCGTGGTTACTTCCATGAATGGCCTCATGCGCTTGAGTGGAAACATATATCGCATTGCGATATAGTTATGGCGTGGCAAAAGAAATCACCACGGCGGAGTACCAGGCTCTCGCGGAGCTCCGCTATCGTCTTCGCAAGTTCCTTGGGGAAGGAGACGCCGTAGCGCGCGCCGCGGGCCTCGAGCCGCAGCAGTATCTGCTCTTGCTGGCGCTTCGCGGGCTCCCCGAGGGTGTGGAGGCGACGATTCGCACATTGGCGGACCGGCTGGCCCTGAAGCATCACAGCGCCGTCGAACTGGTCGACAGACTCGAGGCCCATGGTTACGTGCGCCGTAGCCGCAGCCGGGATGACCGCAGACGCGTCCTGGTGGCGCTGTTACCACGAGGAGAGAAGCTGCTCGAACAGGTGGCGCGCGACCGTATCGGCGAGTTGCGCGCGAGCGGCGCGGCGCTCGTGAATGCCATCAGCGCCCTGCTGGAAAATGGTCGCTCTACACGGCACGTGAAACAAGCGGTGAATTCGTCCAAGAGAGGATGGGGAAAAATAGGTGGGCAGCGTCGACAAGACAAATCCACAGAGCAATAGCGAAAATGTGGGGAGTACTGACCTTCACGAAGAGTTGGGAGATTTCTCGACAACGCCGCGCACTCTTCCGATCTCCGCGCTGGCGATGGGAATCGGCGCGCTCTGCGCGTTTGTCGCCCTTGCGCTGTTGCGCTTGATCGGGTTGTTCACGAACCTGTTTTACTTTGGCAGATGGAGTACCGCGATGGTTTCGCCGGTGGGCAACCATCTGGGTGTCTACAGCGTTTTCGTCCCCATCGCCGGTGCTCTGATCATCGGGGTCATGGCGCGATACGGTTCGGAACGCATTCGAGGCCATGGAATACCGGAAGCGATCGAAGCGATTCTGATCAATGGCAGCCGGGTAGAACCAAAAGTTGCGCTTCTCAAGCCGATCTCTTCGGCAATCTCCATCGGTTCGGGCGGGCCATTCGGCGCAGAGGGCCCGATCATCATGACGGGTGGGGCGTTCGGATCGATGATTGCCCAACTGTTCCACCTGACAAGTGCGGAGCGCAAGACCCTGTTGGTAGCGGGCGCGGCGGGAGGAATGTCGGCGACGTTTGCTTCGCCGGTCGCAGCCGTTTTGCTCGCCGTCGAATTGTTGCTCTTCGAATGGAAGCCGCGAAGTTTGATTCCTATTGCGTTGGCTAGTGCTGTGGCCGCAGTGGTGCGCCGGTACATTCTGGGCTTCGGACCGTTGTTCCCAGTTCCTCCGCACCCGCTCTTCATAGGGCCGAAGGGCTTGCTTGGTTGCGCGCTTGTCGGTCTCCTGGCGGGTGTGCTTTCGGCCTTGCTTACGGTTTCCGTGTATGCGGCCGAAGATGCCTTTCAAAAATTACCAATCCACTGGATGTGGTGGCCGGCAATCGGCGGACTTGCGATCGGCTTTGGCGGACTAGTTTTCCCACAGGCACTCGGCGTCGGCTACGATACGATCGGCGCGCTGCTCCAGGGAAGTGTAACGACAGAGGTGATCCTGGGGGTGCTGCTGGTCAAATGGTTCATCTGGGCGGTGTCTCTCGGTTCGGGCACATCGGGTGGCGTGCTCGCACCGCTGCTGATGATGGGCGGCGCGCTCGGCGGCCTTGAGGCCATGTTTCTGCCCAACGAAGGCGCGGGCTTCTGGCCACTGATCAGCATGGGCGCGATTCTCGGCGGTACAATGCGTTCTCCGTTTACAAGCATCGTCTTTGCTTTTGAGCTGACGCACGACACCAACGTGTTCTTGCCGTTGCTTGTAGGCAGCGTGATCGCGCACGCGTTCACTGTGTTGACGCTCAAGCGGTCGATCTTGACGGAAAAGGTCGCCAGACGGGGCTATCATCTAAGCCGTGAATATGCGGTCGATCCTCTTGAAATCCTGTTTGTGCGGGAAGTCATGCGTACGAATATCCTGGTGCTGCCGGCGGCGGGCGCGCTTCGGGAATTCCAGCACTCCCTCCGCGCCCATCGCGGTCAAAGCCAGCGGCTGCTCCCAGTGGTAAGCGGCGAGGGCCGGTTTGTTGGTGTGCTGACGCGCGGCGACATTCTCGAGCACATAGGGCAAGTGGGCGAAGCGCCGTTGCGGTGGACGACGCTCGGTGAACTGGCGCGCCAGGAAACAGTACAGGCGTTCCCGGATGAGCCATTACGCGCCGTGGTATATCGGATGGCAGAGAAGGGGATTACGCGAATGCCGGTGGTGGAGCCATCATCCGGGAGATTACTTGGGCTCATCTCATTGACTGACTTATTGAAAGCGCGCACACGGCATCTCGAAGAAGAGCGCCGGCGCGAGCGCGTGCTGAGCTTGAGATTCTTCCTGCCCGGTGGTGAAGTGAAGAACAAGACGGCAACGCCAGCGGCGCCGTAAGAGTCGCTTGACCTCATCAAGAGGTACCCAGCGGAACAGGAACCACCTAAATGAAGAGTGCCGGTGAGCGAGCCGGAAAAACATGGTTGGACGCATCCTCGGAGCAGTGGAAGGCATTTTTGCGCGACCGGGAGGAGCAAGTTTTCCTGGTTCTGACCCTGCTCATCGGCGCCATTGTGGGCATGGTAGTTGTCGCGTTCATTCTCTTGACAGAGCGATTCGGGGCCAGGCTCTATCCCGCCGGCGGGACGGCATGGCGAAGGCTGCTCGTGCCTGTAGCTGGCCCAGCCGTCATGGGCTATTTGCTCTATCGCTTTTTTCCCGATGCTCGGGGGAGTGGAGTTCCGCAAACGAAGGCTGCCCTGCACGCGCGCGGCGGCCGTATTTCACTCGGCACGGTCTTCGGAAAGTTCTTCTGCACTTCCGCGACGCTTGCCAGCGGGATTCCGCTCGGCCGCGAAGGTCCGGCGGTTCAAGCGGGTGCGGGGATCGCTTCGGTGCTTGGCAGAAAACTCGGGTTGCGACCCGAAAACGTGAAGGCACTCGTGCCCGTGGGGGCGGCGGCCGCAGTCGCAGCGGCATTCAATACGCCAATGGCGGCGGTGCTGTTCTCGCTTGAGGAAGTGCCGGCATCCACCATGCTGCGGTTGCCTTCTTGCCGCGCAAAGCATCTAAAGTACATAGGAGGTAGCTGCTCTGCTCCATTGACTCCCTTTCCGCTGCTATGTTACCCATAAAGCGCTCATACTAGGGGCACCGGGGCGGCAGCAACCTAAAAGATGGCCTCCGACACCAAGCACCTCGAAATTGCGTTGGAGACGGTAGTCGAAAGCGTTAATCTCGCCGAGGAGATGTGCCTCCGTGTGGCGGAAGCGGCGGGGTTCGGCGAGGACGATTGCTATCGCATCGGGATGAGCGTGCGCGAGGGCGTGATCAACGCCTTTCACTATGGGAACAAGGAACGCCCCGACAAGAGAATCCACCTTGCCGTAGACCTTACCGCCGACAAGATGATTATCCATGTACTAGACGAAGGCGCGGGTTTCAATCTTTCCGATGTTCCGGACCCCCTCGCCGAGGAAAATCTGCTCAGTACTTCTGGTCGCGGGATCTTCCTGATGCGTGCTTTCATGGACGAGTTCGATGTGGTTTCCGGCAAAACGGGCGGCGCGGAAATCGTGATGTCAAAGAAATTGCCCGCCTCGGGGAGGGCCTCCCCGAATGGCCAAGGCGGGCAAAGCGCCACACCGCAACAGGAAGCGTAAGGGAATAGATGTCACTGCATGCGACCCATCGCGATGCCGGGCAAGTCACCGTTGTGGATCTGAGCGGCCGGATCATCCTCGGAGACGGCAGCGCATTGTTGCGAAAGACAATCCGAGGACTGCTGGATGATCAGAGGAAAAAGATTCTCCTGAATCTAGCCGACGTCGACTACATCGACAGCTCAGGAATCGGCGAATTGGTCAGCGGGTTCACGGCGGTGAAGAATCAGAGCGGGGACCTGAAGTTACTGCACCTGACGAAAAAAGTCCGCGATCTTCTTCAGATCACCAAGCTGTACACTGTCTTCGATGTGTTTACAGACGAGAACACCGCTCTTCAGAGTTTTGGCTGAGCTCACCCGGCCGGTTGTCCCGAGCGTGACATAGGAATCCGCTCCGGCTGGCGTGCTCCCACAAACCGAGCAAGGCCTGGCCCGCCAGCGCGCCCTCCTGTCTGAGGCTCGCCTGGTTCGCTCAAGTACGGCACAATCTCTTTGATGATGCCGCTAGCCGATACTTTGTGGATTGTTGACGGGGCGAAGTCTCTGGGTTTCGACCTCTGCGGCGTAGCGCGCGTGGAAAAATTTCCCGAACTGAATCGGATGCCCGAGTGGCTTGCCCGGGGTTACGCCGGCGAGATGAAATACCTCGCGGATCCCCGGCGATCTGATCCCCAAACCGCCATGCCGGGGATCCAGAGCGCCATCGTCGGCTTGCTCAACTACAACACCGCGCAGCCGCTTTCCACCGATCCTGGGCCGCCCGGCGAAGGTGGCAAGCCGAGTGGCTGGATCTCCCGGTATGCCTGGGGCGACGAGTATCACGATGTGTTGCGGGAGAGACTGAACGCACTCATTGCCTCTCTGCGCGAGCGCTTTACAGGTCCATTCACCGCGCGCGCTTATGTGGACACAGGACCGGTCCAGGAGCGAGTGCTCGCGAAATATGCTGGTTTGGGATGGCTGGGGAAGAACACGCTGCTGCTGAACCACATACTGGGCTCTTTCTTTTTTCTCGGTGTGGTTCTTACCACTCTCGATCTTGAACCGACGCTCGGTGCGAATGAGTTGCCTCCTCAGGATTTATGCGGAACCTGCTGGCGTTGCCTCGACGCTTGTCCGACGCATGCCTTTGTCGTGTCCTACTTCATGGAT
>Ga0066710_100001506_pt1 | contig 17502 bp, 17 predicted proteins | sample GraSoiAngelo_159_FD_79666 | JGI IMG/M metagenome (GOLD analysis project Ga0066710, IMG submission 79666) | Grasslands soil microbial communities from the Angelo Coastal Reserve, California, USA - 14_1009_16_40cm | ecosystem: Environmental > Terrestrial > Soil > Grasslands | place: USA... | reverse complement strand
TGAGGCTGTGGGCTCGGCGCCAGCTCCCGGTGGCGGCACAGGCGTCGCTTCCGCAGGTGCGCTGGCCATAGTCGGCGTGCTCTCGTACCCAGCTGGCGCCACCGCGAGCATCATCGCCCTTTCTCCCGGGTCCGGCTCGAGCTCGATTGCCCGCGTCCAGTCGGCGCGGGCATGATCGAGATCGCCGGCGAGGGAGCCCGCGGTACCCCGTGCGAAGAGGGCCTTCGCGTGATCCGGATTTATGGACAACGCCAGAGTGAGGTCGGCGATCGCCCCTTGATAGTCCTTCCTCGAGATCATCGCGACGCCCCGATGATAGAGGACGTCCGAGTCGGGCGGCCCGAGCGTCAGCGCCTTCGTGTAGTCCGCGATCGCGCCGTCCAGGTCGCCGAGACGCGCGCGAACGGCGCCGCGGTTCGCGTACGCGGCGACCGACGTCGGCGAGTCTCGGATCGCCTCGTCGAAGGCGTCTTTCGCTCCGGCATAGTCGCCCTGGTGCACCAGGATGACGCCGTGATCGACCGGCGACGCGGCCGAGCACGCCGCGAATGCGAGAGCCGCCGCGACGATCCACGCCTTCACGGCTGCGCCCTCAGCGAACGGCGCAGCATGTCGAGAGCCGCCTGGGTCGACTGCCACTTCACCGCGGCCCGGTCGCCCGAGAAGTAGAACCGCCGTGCCACCGCCTCTCCCCGGACTACGAGGCCGACAAAGACGGTGCCGACAGGCTTGGCCGGGGTGCCGCCTTCAGGCCCGGCGATCCCCGTGACGGCGAGCCCGCAAGACGCGCCGGCCAGTGTCGCGACGCCGCGCGCCATCGCCTCGGCACACGGCCCACTCACCGTTCCGTGGGCTGTCAGGATCGACTCGGGCACTCCTAGAAGCTCTTCCTTCGCGCGGGTCGAGTACGCGAGCACGCCACGCTCGAAGTACGCCGACGCGCCGGGAACGCTGGTCAGGCGGTGGCCCAGGAGGCCGCCCGTGCACGCCTCGGCGACCGCCAACGTCCATCGTCGCTCGAGCAGCATCCGGCCCACGACCCCCTCGAGGGTTTCGCCGTCGCGGCCGTAGCAATCCTCGCCGAGGAGCGCGCCGATCCCGGTCTCGGCCTTCGTGAGGCTTTTCGCGGCTTCGGCTGGCGTCGAGGCGCGCGCGCGCAGCCTCACCCACACCTCGCCGTCGGCCGGGATGGTCGAGACGATCACCTCGCCGTCGCGACCGAGCCAGTCGACGAGACGCTCCTCGACGTCGGCCGCAGCGAGGCCGGCGGTGCGAAGCGTGCGAACCACCGCGGCCCCGCGCGCGCCCGCCCACTCGCGGGCGAACGGCGTCAGGTGGCGCGCGATCATCGTCTGCAGGGCGGCGTCCCGCGTGAGCACCGCGAAGGCGCGCTGGCCGTTCTCTATCGCCCACCCGGCTTCGGCGTCGGCCGTGACCCACACCGTCGCGCCCTGCGGAAGGAGAGCCAGCCGCTCGGCCCGTCGAGGCAACGGGCGGTCGAGCCGGCGGTAGCGCTCCTGCAGCGTGGTCAGGAGCCGTTCGTTGAGGACGAGCCGCGCGCCCGTCACGCGCGCGAGCACCCGGCGGACGATGTCGCCGGCGGAGCCTCCGGCGCCCGCCAGCACCACCGTCAACACCTCGTCGGAGCCGAGCGCCCGCTCGAGCGCGCTCTCGTCGTCCTCAACGAAGACGCGACTCACGACGGCGACTCCGGCGGCGCCGAGCGCCGCGGCGACCGCCGCGCCGTCGGCGCCGGGCGAGGGCATCGCCCCGACCGTGACGATGTACGCGCTCGCTGTCATGGCCAGGCGAAGACGGCTCGGCCGATGACGATCACGAGGAGAGCGTACAACCCCGCGATCAGATCATCCACCATCACGCCGATCCCGCCGGTGATGCGCTGGCTGGCGCGCGCGGGGAATGGCTTGGTAACGTCGAAGATCCTGAACAGGACGAAGCCGACCGCCAGCACCGCCGGCGTCAGCGCGAACGGCGCGACGGTGAGCGTCATGCCGGCCACCTCGTCGATGACGATCACGCCGGGGTCCTTCGCGCCGATCGCGCGTTCGGCGCGGTGGGCCGCCCAGGTTCCCGTGAGGGTGACGGCGACGAGAAACACGACGAGACCCGCGCGCGAGAACGGAACGACGCAGAGGATGAGGACGGCGAGGGCGCTGCCGACGGTGCCGGGGGCGACCGGCGAGTAACCGGCGCCGAAGGCGGTCGCGAGAACGAGCGCTACGCGGTCGAGCGCCGTGGTGAGACTAGGCGCGCTCGCCGACCAGCTCGTATCCCTCGACCTCGACGATGCGGATGCGCGCGAACCGTCCCGGGGTCAGGCTCCGATCACGCAGATAGACGACGCCGTCGATCTCGGGCGCCTGCCCGGCGGTCCGGCCTTCCCAGGCGAATGCGGGGTCCTCGCTCGGGCCGTCGACCAGGACGTCCGTCACCGTGCCCGCGAGCGTCGCGCTCTGCTCCCACGCGCGACGATCTTGATGCTCCTGGACGATCGCCGCGCGCTCGGCGGCGACCTCGGGAGAGATCTGGTCGGGGTAGGCCACGGACGGCGTCCCTTCCTCGGGCGAATAGGTGAAAACGCCGAGCCGGTCGAAGCGCGTGTCTTCCAGGAACTCGAGGAGGTTCTGGAACGCCGCCTCGCTCTCGCCCGGGAAGCCGACGAGGACGGTCGTGCGGACGGTGAGCCCGGGGATCGCCTCGCGGAACGCTCGGACGATCTCCCGCATCCGCTTCGCGGTCACGGCGCGGCGCATGGCGCGCAGCACGCCGTCGTCGCCGTGCTGGACCGGCATGTCCAGATAGGGAACGACGCGCGCGCGTGCCCAGCGCTTGACGAGGCGGTCGTTGACGTGCGCGGGATGCAGGTACATCGGGCGGACCCACGGGATGCGCGTCGCACCGAGAGCCAGCAGCAGGTCGGCGATGTCGCCGTTGCCGGGAATGTCGCGGCCGTACGCGAGCGTGTCTTGCGAGACGAGGATCGCCTCCTGAATCCCGCGGGCCGCCAGCCCCTCGACCTCTTTCACGATGTCGGCGCGCGGCCGGCTCCGGTGACGGCCGCGGAACTGGGGAATGGCGCAGAAGGTGCAGCCCATGTCGCACCCTTCCGCGATCTTCACGTACGCGTAGGGAACGCGGGACATCAGAAGGCGCGGCGTGGTTGCGTCGTAGAGATAACCCGGCGGCGCCGAGGTAGCCCAGTCCTGTCGGCCGGCCGCCTGTCGCACCAGCTCGACGATGCGCGAGAGGTTCGAGGTGCCCAGGATGCCGTCGACCTCGGGCATCTCCTTCAGAATGTCGCCGCCGTAGCGCTGAGTGAGACAGCCGGTGACGATGAGGGCGCGGCAGGATCCCCGCTTCTTCAGCTTCGCGAGCTCCAGGATCGTCTCGATCGATTCCTCGCGCGCGCGGTCGATGAACGCGCAGGTGTTGACGACGAGGCACTCGGCGTCCTCGGGGCGCTCCGTGAGCGGGAACCCGGCCTCGGTCAGCATGCCGAGCATCAGCTCGGAGTCGACCTGGTTCTTCGGACAGCCGAGGGTCGTCAGATGCACCTTCATGGTCGGGAGCCAGTATACCTGGCCCAGCGGGCCAAATCGCCGAGCACCGAAAGGCCCACCGGGCGAGTCACGCGCGCTTGCGCAGAACGACGTGGGTTGCCTGTTCGCCCGCCAGACGTACGAGCGTACCCGTCAAGGACGGGCCCCTCCAGACGAAAACTCATTGCCCACGCGAGTGAGTGGCGAAGGTCTCACCCGTCTGGATCTCGGCAGTTTCGAAGCCGTCCATCATTCCAAATGCGCACAGTCCGAGGCCACTCTAACGAGTATGTGTCTTGAACGCGGATATCCGATATCAGAGATCTGGATAACGTGGCCGCAGACTGTTGAGGCGGCTGGACCGGCCCAGCGCCGGGGTTCTCAGACGCTTCGATAGTTCGTGAACTGAAGCGCGATGCCGAGGTCCTTATCCTTCAGCATCGCGATGATCTTCTGAAGGTCGTCACGGTTCTTGCCGGCCACGCGCACCTGGTCCTCCTGGATCGAGGCCTGCACGCGGACCTTCGAGTCCTTGATGAGGCGGACGATCTCCTTGGCGCGCTCGATCGGGATGCCCTGCTGGAGCGCGATCTTCTGGCGGAGGGTGCCGCCGGAGGCCTGCTCGACCTCGCCGTACGTGAGCGCCTTCAGCGGCACGCCGCGCTTGTGCAGCCGCGACTGAAGGATATCGACGACGGCCTTGAGCTTCATGTCGTCGGGCGCCGTCGCGGTGATGTCGGACTTCTCGATCGTCACGTCGCACTTGGAGCCCTTGAGGTCGTAGCGGGTGCCGATCTCCCGCCGCGCCTGGTCGAGCGCGTTCGTCACCTCTTGCATGTCGATCTTGCACGCGATGTCGAACGAGTTCTCGGCGGCCATGGCCCCTCCGCTTACTTGAGCGGCACGATCACGACGCCCTTGGGCGCGACGAATGTGAACGTCCGCTCCGGCAGCCCGCTGTTCACCGCCACCTTCGTGAAGCGCATCGTCACCGTGTTCTCGAACTGATCGTGCACGACGGCCTTCCGAATCTCCCAGCTCTTGCCGTCTACCGACAGAATCAGCCGCGTGAGGGTCGGCAACGGCTGCTTCGGGGTCAGGTCGAGGACCCAGTTCCCGTCGGCGTCTTTCGGCTGGCTCGGGTTCAGGAAGCGCACCTGGAACTCGCTCCGCAGGCGGCCGAGCCCGGCCAGGAAGCTGCCGGCCGGTCCGGCCAGCGCCTCGGGGGCGTCGGCGACATTGGCCTGGTTCAGGGTCGGCGTGTAGACCCAGAGCTTCTTGCCGTCCGACACGATCTCCTGCGGCGTCGGCTCGGTGTATTCCCAGCGGAGCTTGCCGCCCTTCTTCAAATAGACGGTGCCGCGCGCCGGAATCGTCTGGTTGAGGCTCTTGTTGAACGCGGTCTGGGTGAAGTCGGCGCGCAGGTCAGTCATGCGACCGTAGACGGACTCGATCTCGCGGACGACGTCGTCGAGCGACTGCGCGAAGGCCGGGACGGTCGCGGCCGCCACCAGGAGGGCGAGCGTCAGCACGGTGACCGCTCTCATCATGACTTCACTCTACACCAGAGCCGGACCACGCCCGCGAGCCGTTGAGCGTCACTGGCGTTGACCAGAAGCTCGATCGTTTTCGCCGAGAAGTCGCCGAGGAATTTCGGGGTGACTATCGGCTAGGCGCCATCTCCGCCACGATCAGCCGGTAGTCGGCTCGAGGCTTGAACGCGAGGCGCCGGCTCACTCCGTACACGATGACCTCCTGAAACAGCTCGAGCCACGGTTTCTCGTCGTGGACGATCTGCGTCGCCTCGGCGTACAAGGCGCGGCGCTTGCCCGGATCGAGCGAGTAGCGCGCCTGCTCCATCAGATCGTGAAAGCGCTGGCCAGGCTGGCTACCGGCCCAGTACTTTCCGTTGAACCCGTTCGGATGCCAGAGCCGCCAGAGACTGCCGTCCGCGTCGAGCAAGGTCGACTGCGGATTGCCCAGGAGCAGACCGTTCGGCGGAACGGCGCGCTCGTTGAGCATGCGCTGGCGCGCGCCCATCTCCATGATGTCGATCTTGGCGCGAATCCCGACCTTCGCCCACATGTCCGCGATCGTCTCGAGCAGGAACTTGTCGTTGACCATCGTGCCGCTTCCGGCGTGGAGGCTCACGTCGATGCCGCCGGGCCGCCCCGCGTCGGCCAGCAGCTGCTTGGCCTTGGCCGGATCGAACGGATACGGCTTGAGCGACGCGTTGTAGCCGAAGTCGGTGTCGGCGACGCCGCCGCTGAACGGCTTGCCCTGTCCGGCGTAGAGGTTCTTGATGATCGACGGGACGTCGAGCGCGTAGTGCAAGGCCTGGCGGGCGCGCTTGTCGGCGAGCGGCGGCTGCGTGCTGTTGATCGAGAGGGTGACGATCCGGCTCGACGGGATGCTGAGGATCTGGGTCGCGCGGCCGTCGGCGATGCCCTTGATGCGATCGGGCGGCACGTTCGTGATGATGTCGGCCTCGCCCTTCTCGAGCGCGACGATCCGTGGGAAGTCCTCGGGAATCGGCTTCCAGACCACGCGATCGATCGCCGGCGCCTTTCCCTCCCAGCCCCACCAATCGCGGTTAGCCTCCATCACGAGGCGCTCGTCCTTCACCCACTCGACGAACCGGTACGCGCCCGTGCCCACGGGACGCCGGGCCAGCTCCTTCAGGCCCTCCTCGGTCGTCAGACGCGCCGGGAGGATCTGGGCTCCCATCTGCGCCATCCGGACGAGGAGCAGCGGGTCCGGCTTCTTCGTGTTGATTCGGATCGTCGACGGGTTCACCACCTGGACCGCCTCGATCGTGGCGAACCCGGGCTGCACGACGGTCTTGCCCGGCTGGAGGTTGCGCTCGAGGGTCGCCCTGACGTCCTCGACCGTGAGCGGCGAGCCGTCGTGGAACTTCACGCCCTGGCGGAGGGTAAACTCCCACGTCGTCTCGTTGACGCTCTTCCACGAGGTCGCGAGCCCGGGCTGCAGACGCAACGTGTTGTCCCAGCGCGTGAGCGTGTCGTAGAGGTTGTAGAAATAGTTCACGGTCAAGACCTGCGTGCTCCGGCCCGGGTCCATCGTCGTCGCCTCGGCAGGCTGCGAGATCGTGATCTGGGCCTGCTGCGCGTATGCCGGAACCGCTGCGAGCAAAACCGTGACGGCGGCGAAGAGCTTCATCGGGCTCCTCTGTTCGTGGTGGTCGTGCGGCTGCGGCGAGTATAGCGCGCGGACGTGATAGGGTATCCGCCATGTCGACGGCGGCAGGCGTCTCGGCGGAGCGCAAGACGCCGGTGATCCTGGGCACCGCGACGCCCGGCGGCGGATTTCCCGTCTACGGTGCGGCGGTGACCGACACGATTCACGAGATCGATTCCACCCTTGCGATCGAGCAACGCAACACCAAGGGCAGCACCGAGAACGTGCCGTTGCTCGAGGCCGGGCGGCTCGACATCGCGCTCGTCCAGGGCGAGGTCGCTCACGAGGCGTTCAACGGGATCGGCCGGCCGCCGGCCACTCTCCGCATCGTCGCCGCGATGTACTCGACGCCGGGCATGTTCGTCGTTCGCGCGGACACTCCGCACCGCCGGATCGACGATCTGAAAGCCAAGCCGGTGGTCTTCGGCGCCCGCGGCTCGGGGCTGGTGATCCTGGCCAAGTACGTGCTCGACGGGCTCGGTCTCGACCAGGAGCGCGACTTCCAGGCGCTCTACCTCGACCGCGCGGGCGATGGACCCACGATGGTGATCGAGGGTCGCGCCGCGGCGCTGTGGGGCGGAGGCCAGGGCTGGCCCGGTTTCAACGCGGTGGCCAAGGGGCCGGCCGGCGCTCGATTCATCGCGCCCGGCGGGGACGAGATCGCTCGGATTCTCGCCCGGCACGCCTTCCTCAAGCCGATGACGGTCCCGGCCGGCGCGTATCCAGGCCTGGCGGCGCCGCTTCCGTCGGTGGGCTCGTGGAGCTTCATCCTCGCGAGGCCACATCTTCCGGACGACGTGGCGTATCGGCTGGCGCGAGCGCTGCACCGGGGCGAAGCCGCCATCGCGCGCCGCCTACCGCAAGCCGAGGAGACGACCGCGGCCAATACGCTCGGCGCCGCGCCCCGGCCGGATCTGATCCACCCGGGCGTGCGCCGCTACCTCCGCGAAGTCGGCATCAGTCGCTGATCCTCGCCCCTTCTGTCACCGTCCCGGTTCGGTCTCGTCGATGAAGATCAGGAGATCCAGGTCGCCCGGCGAGTGACCGAGCTCGGTCAGCGCCGCGGCGACCTCACCGCGATGCTGGGTCGCGTGGTTCACCTGGTGGACGACCTGCTGCCACAGGGGATAGGCCCAGCGCTCGCCGCGGGTGTTGCGGTACTCGAGGACCTGGGCGAGGTCAGAGTCGGTCAGGCCGGCCACGAAGCGCTGCGTGTCGTTCTCGATCTGGTCCCAGCGCGCGCGAATGGATGCGACGTCGGGAAATTCCCGCGCGTCTAAAAACGAAGTCGGCGAGGTGCCCTTCCATCGAGAGAGCCAGATCAATTGAGCGGCCATGACGTGGACGAGCGTCTCGCGGACCGAGCTGAAGCTGGCTCCGCTCGGCGCGGCCAGCTCTTCCGGGCGTAGCCGCGCCGCCTTCTCGAGGATCCGCCCGGTCGCCCAGGCGCTGTAGCGATAGAGAGTCCGTACGACGTCGATGGTCATGCGCCACCTCATTTTTCGCGAGAGTGCGTGCGCCGACGGCGGCGGCCGGCGCCGAGCATCCGTCGCACCAGCGCCACCGCCGCGACAACCGCCCACGTGCCCTCGAGGATCACGAAGGGCGCGAAGCCGATCAGGTACGATGCGTAGCCGGCCAGCGAGGCGCCGGCGAAGTTGAGCGCCGTGTACGGATAGCTCTCGGTGCTCAGCACGCGGACCAGGTTGAGCAGAAATGCCAGCAGCAACAGGGCGACGCCCAGGGATCCGATCATGGTTTCCGGGCTCACGGTCACCTCCGGCCTTCACTCGGGCTGGTACGGCGCCTGCGCGTCGATGTCGCCGACGAAGTCCGGGAGGTTGCGATGACCCAGCATCTGACGGACCGCCAGCGCTTCGCCGAGGTGATACCAGTAGTGATAGGTCGTCCGCCGCAGGAAGGTCCCGGCGCTCGACAGCCCTTCGGAGATCGGCGACTGCATCCGCTCGGTCGTGAGCGCGTCGAGCCAGGCATCACTCGCCTTGGTCACCGCTCGCCAGGCGGTCCACATCTCCTCGAGCGGCGGCGTGCTGGCCGGCTTGCCGTTGGCGACGCGCTCGTTCAGGTCGGCGCGCAGGATCTGTCCCTGAGCCCTGGTGAGCCAGTTGCGCTGCTCCTGCCACGCCAGGTGGCCGATCATCCAGCTGATCGAGTTGATCGGTTGAAAACGGCGCCGAGCTTCTTCGTCCGTGAGGCCGGTCAAGCCGCGGACGAACTCATCTCTGGTGAACCGCAACTGGGTGACGAGCGGATGCGGCATCGCTGGGCCCTCGGTCCTCGGTTATCCGCTGTAGTTCGCGACCACCTTCGAGACTTTGCCGGTCGGGCCGATCTCCATGTACTCGCCGGTCTTCGATCCCTTCTGGTTCACGTAGTAGAGGACGACGCTCTCGAGCCCCCACATCCGTGAGCATCGTGCTTCCTCTCGAGGTTGCGTGTCGGCGGCCGCAACGGTCCTCGGCAGTATGGGCCCGGCCACGCACATGCGCAACGCTCCGCCCGTCAGGCTCCTCGAATTTTGAGGGCTGGGGAACCCCGGGCGAGCGGTATGGTCTAACGGGATGGAAGGACGGAGCGGCGATGATGCGTTCCTGGTGGACCGGCTCCGGCGTGGCGACCCTCGAGCCTTCGAGGACCTGGTGATCGCCTACCAGCACCGTGTCTTCGGCGTCGCCCTGCGTATGCTCGGCAACCGGGCGGAAGCCGAGGAGCTTGCTCAGGAAGTCTTTCTTCGCGTGCATCGCGCCATCGGAGAGTTCCGCGGCGACGCAAAGCTCTCGACATGGCTCTACGCGATCGCCTCACGCCTGTGCCTGAACCGCCTGACCTCGGGCGAGCGGCGCGTCGTGCGGCTGGGCGAGGAGACGTTGGCCTGGCTGGCGTCGAGGGAGGTCGGCCCGGCCGAGGAGCTGGAACGAACCGAGCTGGAGACGGCGCTTCACCGCGCGATCGCCGAGCTCAGCGAGGAGCGCCGGATCGTCGTCGTCCTCCGTGACCTCGAAGGCCTCTCCTACGAGGAGATCGCGGCGGCGCTCGAGCTCGAGCTCGGCACGGTGCGATCGCGGCTCCATCGGGCGCGAATGGATTTACGAGACAAGCTCGAACGGTTCTTGCCATGACCTGCCTCGACGTGCGCGAGCAGTTCTCGGCGCTGGTGGACGACGCGCTCGCACCCGGCGAACGCGCGGCCCTGGACGCGCATCTGGCGACGTGCGCCGATTGCCGGCGCGAGCTTCAGCGTTTCCGCGACACCGTCGCGCTGGTGCGCGCGGTCGCCCCGGTTCGCGCACCGGCCGGCTTCGTCGAGCGTGTGCTCGAGGCCGCGCGCCCCGACCCGTGGTATCGGCGCCTCGTCCGCGGCCTCTTCCTCCCCTGGCCGGTGAAGCTCCCGATGGAGGCCGCCGCCATCGTGCTGGTCGCCGTCGGCGTGGCGGTGGTGTACCGCGGGACACGAGAGATCGAGCCGTCCGCTCGCCTAGACTCGATCGCTCCGGCCGTGCGCCAGGCGCCGGAACGCGCCGCGCCGCAGGCGCTGACACCGACGCCCCAGCGCGAGACCGACGCGCGGCGTGCGCAGAACGACGCGCGCAAGCTGAAAACGGCGAAGGATCAGACGCAAGCGCCGGAACCTCCCAAGGGGCCGGCGCCGGCGGAGACGATCCACAAGAAGGCCGCTGAGACACCGGAGCGCCGGGAGAAACAGGAGCCCGAGGTCGCCGCAAAGCCCGACGCTCCTCCGGCCGCGCGCGAACGCGCGATGACCAGGGAATACGCCCGATCCCGGCCCGCTCCGGCGCCGGGAGCGCGCGCCGACGCGCAGGCTCCCCGGTCGACGCCGTCGGTCACCGGGTCATCGTACGCGTTCACACCAGCCGACGTTTCGGGTCGATTGACGGTGAGCGACCGCGACGCCGCGCTTCGCGGCGTCGCGGAGCTCGCCACGCGGCTCGGCGCCGTCGCGAACCGCCGCGTCGACACACCCGACCTTCAGATCCTCGAGCTGACGGTTCCGCGTGATGCCTACGACGAGTTCGTCCGCGAGCTCGCGCGTCTCGGTCGATGGCAGCCGGGCAGGGAGCCGTCCGCGCTGCCCGCTCGGGTCCGCGTCGTTCTCCAGATCACCCGCTGATCGGCACGGGCGGATCGCCGCGGAACTTCCGGCGACCTCTCCGGTCTAACTCGACAGCCGGGAATATCCGGAAGACCGGAGGAACGACGTCAATGAGAACGCCCGTGATCGGCTCGCTCCTGATCGTGGCGCTCGCCACCGGACAGCCCGCCGCCGCCGCGCCCGTCAGCGTGACGCGCGAGGATCAGCGCGAGGTCATGGTGACGATCTACAACGGCAATCTCGGCCTCGTGAAGGACCTGCGCGAGGTCCGGTTCCCATCGGGACAAACCGAGGTGCAGTTCATGGACGTGGCGGCGCTGATCGACCCGACGACGGTCCATCTCAAGTCGATCACCCACGCGCGCGGACTCAAGATCCTCGAGCAGAACTACGAGTACGATCTGCTGACGAGCCAGAAGCTCATGGAGAAATACGTCGGCCGCAAGGTGGGCTCTATCAGAACGACGGCGCGTATCACGACGCCACCCTGCTCTCGACCAACGGACCGGTCTTCGAGATCAACGGCCAGATCCACATGGGCCACTACGGCCGCCTCCTCCTGCCCTCGCTCCCGGAGAACCTCGTGGCCAAACCGACCCTCGTGTGGCTCCTCGAGAACCAGACGCCGCGGCCCCAGCGCGTCGAGGCGTCGTATCTCACGAGCGGGATCACCTGGAAGGCCGACTACGTCATGGTGCTCAACGCCGCCGACACGCTCTCCGACCTCACGGGCTGGGTCACGATCGACAACAAGAGCGGCGCCACCTACGGCAACGCCGCGCTCAAGCTGGTGGCCGGCGACGTGAACCGTGCGGCCGAGGGGCGGCGCGACCAGCGCATGATGGAGCTCGCGGCCAAGGCGGCCTCGCCCGTCGCCGCGAGCCACGACTTCGCGTCGGAAGGCTTCTTCGAGTACCACCTCTACACGCTCGACGGACGCACGACGATCAAGGACAACCAGACCAAGCAGCTCTCGCTGCTGGCGGCGAGCGAGGTGCCGATCGCGAAGGAGCTGATCTACTACGGCGCGGCGGACTACTACCGCAATGCCTACGGCGTGCCGGTCTCGAACCAGAAGGTCGCGGTCTACCTCCAGGTGAAGAACAGCAAGGAGAATCGGCTGGGCGCGCCGCTGCCGAAGGGCAAGATCCGCGTCTACAAGGCCGACGCCTCGGGCAGCCAGCAATTCATCGGCGAGGACTGGACGAGGTCGAGTGGGAGATCGCGCTCAGGAACCACAAGACCGAGGCGCAGACGGTCACGGTCATCGAGCCCGTGCCCGGCGACTGGCAGGTCGTCACCTCGAGCCACACGTACGAGAAGATCCACGCCCACACGCTGAAGTACCAGATTCCGGTGCCCAAGGAGGGCGCGACCAGGCTCGCCTACCGGGTCCGGATCCGCTTTTAGGTCCGGATCTTGGTCGCGACGTTCGGCGCCGGCGCGCTCCTGATCCGCCCCGCCGGCGCGTCACTCGCCGGGCCCGGACATCTTCCTCAAGAGCCGTCGCGCGATCGGCTTTCCGTCCTCGCCGTAGTGGGTCAGCACCAGGTCGCCGGGGAGCCCAGGCACCGGGCTTCGCGGGTCGCTGACCTTCGCTAACAGAATCTGACAGGCGTCGACTTCCGGCGCCGCCGCGCCGATTTTCCGTGTGAGCAGTCGTCCACCGTCATCGACCGACCAGGTCATCGTTGCCGGCGCCGACAAGATCGTCCGCTGCTCCTCGGGGCCGACGGGCACGGTCGCCGTCAGATGGCGCATGCGCCGGTCGGCGGAGAATGCGTACCGCTGGTAGGGATAGAAGTACGGGTCGGTCGCGTCCACCCGCACCGAGGGCGCCGTTCCCAGACGGATCATCGCCCAGGTCCCGATGAGGTCGGTGCGCGTGCAGGAACGAAGCGCCTCGCGAGGGTCGTCGAGGGCGACGGCACGGCCGCCAGGCCAGAGCGTGAACGAGCCCGCGAACAGGACGAGAGCGAGCGCGACGACGGCCGAATGCGTCATGTCGCGCCCGATTCTACCCTCGCGGCTCGCCCGCGGCCCGGCCGCTACTTGCCGCGCTTGGCGAGATATTCGGGGCCGACCAGGACCTCGCGCGGCTTGGCACCGTCGCCGGGGCCGATGACTCGATCCTGCTCCATCATGTCGATGAACCGCGCGGCCTTCGGATAGCCCAACCGCATGCGCCGCTGCAGGAACGAGATCGAGGCCTGGCGCTGGCCGATCACGAGGTGCACCGCGTCCCAGTAGAGGTCGTCGCGGTCGGCGGCGGCGCCGGCGGCGACTTCCTCCTCGGTCGCCAGCACGACCTCCTCGTACACGGCGGTACCCTGCTTGCGCAGGAAATCGCAGATCGCGCGCACCTCGTCGTCCGCGACCCACGCGCCGTGCACGCGCGTCTGCTTGTTCGCGCCGGGTGGGACGAAGATCATGTCGCCGCGGCCGAGGAGCTGCTCGGCCCCGTTGCCGTCGAGCACCGTTCGCGAATCGACCTTCGAGGCCACCTGGAAGGCGATGCGCGTCGGGAAATTCGCCTTGATCAAGCCGGTGACGACGTCGACCGAGGGCCGCTGGGTCGCGATGATCAGATGGATCCCGACCGCCCGCGCGATCTGCGCCAGCCGCACCAGCGAGGTCTGCACCTCGCCGGCCGAGACCATCATGAGGTCGGCGAGCTCGTCGACGACGACGACCCAGTACGGAAGCTTCTCCTCCGGGCCGACCACTTTGTTGTAGCCCTCGATGTTCCGGACCTGCTTGAGCTGGAGCGTCCGGTAGCGCTCGTCCATCTTGCCGACGATCCAGCGCAGGCGCGCCGCGGCCTCCTTGGCGTCGGTGACGACCGGCGCGAGCAGATGCGGGATGCCCTCGTAGACGCTGAGCTCGAGGCGCTTGGGATCGATCAGCAAGAAGCGCACGTCGGCCGGCGAGGCTTTGTAGAGAATGGAGCAGATCATCGAGTTCAGCCCGACCGACTTGCCGCTGCCGGTGGCGCCGGCGACCAGAAGATGCGGCATCGACGTCAGGTCGGAGACGACCGGCGTGCCGGTCACGTCCTTGCCGAGGGCCAGCGGTAGCTTGCCCTTCGACTCTGCGAACTCCGCCGAGACGAAGATCTCGCGCAGATAGACGGTCGCCGCCTCGGAGTTAGGCACCTCGATCGCGACCGTGCCGCGACCGGGAATGGGCCCGACGATTCGCACGGAAGCGGACTTGAGCGCGAGCGCCAGATCGTCGCCGAGATTCACGACCTGGCTGATCTTGACGCCGGCCGCGGGCTCGAACTCGTACGACGTGATGATCGGGCCGGGGCTCACCTGGACGATTCGGCCCTCGACCTCGAAATCCTGGAGCTTGCGCCGGATCGTCTCGGCGTTGTCCTGCAGCTCCACCCGCGTCCGCTTGAGCTCGCTCGCCGGGGGGACCTTGAGAAGCCCGACCGGCGGCAGCTGGAAGGCGGCCGGGCCGCCGCCGCCAAAGTCGAAGTTCTCCTGCCACGCGAGCCCCTGCTCCGCCAGGCGCCCGCGCGGGCGCGAGGGCTCGACGACGACCGGCAGCGCGATGATCTCCGGCGTCTGAGCCTCCACCACCGGCTCGAGCTCCAGGGGCGCGCGAGCGGCCGCCGCCGAGTGGGCTCGACGTTTCCGCAGCTTCGTCAGCCGTGACGTCGTGACGCGGACCACCGCGGCATAGGACACGCGGGTCACGCAGAGCACGCCGATCGGTATCGCGGCGATCAGCATCAGCCAGCTGCCCACCTCGCCGAACCCGGCGTGGAGCACACCGGTCGCCGTGTATCCGACCAGGCCGCCTCCGATCGCCCCGCTCCGGACGCGCGTTGCCTGCGAGAGCAGCCCCGCGGCGCTCACCAGGAGCACCGCCAGCCCCACGAGCGGAACCCAGCCGCGCACGACGATCGGGCGCAAGAACGCCGACGCGCCCCAGGCGCCGAGCAGAAGCGGCAGCAGAAACCCGGCATAGCCGAATGATTGGAAGGTCGCCCACCCGAGCCAGACGCCGACCGGGCCGGTCAAGCCCTGCTGCTCGGCTGGCGTCAGGGTGGGATCGAAGGTCGCGAGCGCGATGAGACCGAAGCCCGCGGCCAGCAGCGCCACGATGCCCTTTACCTCGCTGACCCAGCGGTCGCTCCCGCGCTTGCGGCGGCGCCGGGGCCTAGTGTCGGTCGATTTCACTTCCGTCGCGATGACGGTGGCCATCAGACCTCCAGAATGATCGGGAGCACGATCGGCCGCCGGCGGAAACGCTGGTTGACGAACTGCCGAACCGCCAGGCGAACCGTCGCGCTCATCGATTCGCGGTCGAACGGCACGTCAGGACCGCGCTCGGCGAGCGCGGCCAGGACGGCCTTCTTGAGCTCCTCGAGCAGGGGCTCGTTCTCCTTCACGTAGACGAAGCCGCGCGAGGCGATCTCCGGCCCCGCGAGCACCATGCCGTCCCGAGCGACGGCGAGCGACACCGCGATCAGGCCGTCCTCGGCGAGCAGCTGCCGGTCGCGGAGCACCACGGGCCCGATGTCGCCGACCGACTTGCCGTGGACGAGGACGCGGCCGGCGGGAAAGCGGCCGACCATGCGCGCCTCGGTCTTCGAGACTTCGACGCCCGTGCCGTCCTCGATCAAGAAGACGCGGTCGGGTCCGATCCCGACCGTCTCGGCGAGCCGCGCGTGGTTCAGCAGATGGCGATACTCGCCGTGCACCGGGATGAAGTAACGCGGCCGGGTCAGGTTGAACATCATCTTGAGATCTTCCTGGCTGGCGTGGCCGGAGACGTGCACGAACGCGTTGTCCTCGTACAGGACCTCGGCGCCGAGTCGATAGAGCGCGTTGACCACCCGGCCGATCGTGCGCTCGTGGCCGGGGATCACGCGCGCCGAGATGATCACGAGGTCGCCCCGCTCGATCCGCACGTACTTGTGCTCGTCGGCGGCCATCAGCGCCAGCGCCGAGTGCGGCTCGCCCTGGCTTCCCGTCGAAAGAATCACCTGACGCTCGGCGGGAAGCTCGCCGAGATCCTCGAGCTCCACCAGGACGTTCTCGGGCACACGGAGGTAGCCCATGTCGGCGGCGATCGTCACATTTCGCTGCATGCTCATCCCCAGCAGCGCGACTCGCCGGCCCGTGCGAGCGGCGAGCGTGAGCACCTGCTGGATGCGATGGATGTGCGAGGCGAAGGTGGCGACGATGATCCGCCCGGTGGCGGCGTCGAAGCGCGCGCCGAGCGCCTGGCCCACGTCCATCTCCGAGCGCGTGTGACCGGGCCGGTCCACGTTCGTGGAGTCCGAGCAGAGGACCATCACACCCTGCTCGCCCAGCTCGGCGAAGCGCCGATAGTCCGGCGGCTCGCCGTCCAGTGGGCTCGGGTCGAGCTTGAAGTCACCCGTGTGGACGATGGTGCCGACGGGCGTGTCGATCGCCAGACCGATGCCATCCACGATCGAGTGCGTCACGCGGATCGCCTCGATGCCGAGTGAGCCGACCTCGACGCGGTCCCGCGGACGGATCACCCGCAGATCCGCGGTCTCGACGAGCCCGTGCTCCCGCAGTCGCTCCGCGACGAGCGCCAGGGTCAGGGGCGTGCCGTACACGGGCACCGGCATCTCCCGCAGGAGGTACGGCAGGGCGCCGATGTGATCCTCGTGGCCGTGCGTGAGGACGACGGCGCGGAACCCCTCGCGCCGGCCGCGCACGTACGAGAAATCGGGAATGACGTGATCGATGCCGGGCAGCTCGTCGTCCGGGAACATGAGCCCGCAGTCGACCGCGATCAAGTCCTCGCCGGACTCGATCAGCATCATGTTGAGGCCGATCTCGCCGAGACCTCCGAGGGGGATCAGTCGGACGATGGGTTCCACGGAACTCCTTTCACGGTCGAGCGGCCTGATCGTACCACCCACGCCCAAATCCACCGTAATTTCGCGGAGCGTCGCGGCGGGGGCCGTCGGGATCCAAGTTCGCGGAATGCTTGAGCTCTGGCTGTGCGCGTTGCGGAGCGACGATCAGCTGATTTCGACGCGCGGATCCGCGCGCCACGGGAAGGCTCGCAAGGCGGAGCGGGGTGGATGGCGCGGAGCCCGTCGGAGTCGCCGGCTTGGGGCACCGAGGGGAGCGGCGTCGCTCCCCTCGATGTGAATCAAAACGGCGCGGCGGCCTCGAGGCGCGCGACGAGCTCCCGCGACTCGCGGGTGAATTCGGCCCGCGCGGCGGCGGGGATCGGCTCGCCGGGGATGAATTTCTCGCTGAGCGGGTTCACGTACGTGCCGTTGTGCACGATGCGGTAGTCGAGGTGTGGCCCCGTCGCGAGCCCGGTGGCGCCGACGTTGCCGATGATCTGCTTTTGTCGAACGCGCGCGCCGGCGCGGATGTCGGAGGGGATCCGCGAGAGATGGTTGTACTGGGTCTCGTAGCCCGACCGATGACGCAGGTGCACCTGGATGCCGTTGCCGCCGTTCCACCCGGCGTGCACGACGACGCCGTCGGCCACGGCGCGGACCGGCGTGCCGACCGGCGCCCCGTAGTCGATCGCGAGGTGCGGGCGCACGCCGCCGAGGATCGGATGCGGGCGCGCGTACGTGAAGCCCGAGGTGATGCGCGT
>Ga0066710_100001504_pt1 | contig 17507 bp, 10 predicted proteins | sample GraSoiAngelo_159_FD_79666 | JGI IMG/M metagenome (GOLD analysis project Ga0066710, IMG submission 79666) | Grasslands soil microbial communities from the Angelo Coastal Reserve, California, USA - 14_1009_16_40cm | ecosystem: Environmental > Terrestrial > Soil > Grasslands | place: USA... | reverse complement strand
GGCATTGTCCGGCACTACATCATTGCCCATCTAGATCATCTCACCGGGGGTAAGACTTCTATAGAATCCCTCCAGATTCACTTTTTCCCGTTGAAGCTTCACTTCAACGGACTGACGATTCGAGGAACCGAGACGGGTCCTGCTCCACCCTTTCTGTTCATTCAAGAAATGGAGGCCATCCCAAGATTCCGAAGTGTTTTTGGCACCATCCGGCTGATGAACTTAGAGCTTTTTGAGCCCAGGATATACTTGGAGATCCGGTCTGACGGATCAACCAATATTCCCAAACCCCATGGGACTTTGGACAAGTTTGATGTATTGGCCCTTGCTGTTGAGAAGGTGAAAATTTCCAGGGGGCTATTTCAATTGGACCAGCGTCCCGTTGGCTTTGACACCGAATTGGACAATTTTGCTTTGGCGGCCAGCTACAATTGGAGACGAGATTCCTATCAAGCACAATTGGCCTATCAGAATGGGAGAATGCAACTTGGAAAAAATACGTGGACCTATGGACTCAGCCTGTCGGCTGAAATTCTTCGGAATGAAATAAGAGCGGACAAGCTCACAATATCTGTGAATCAGTCAAAACTGGAGGCGCAAGGGACGCTGAAAGACTTCAGGTCGCCTCAAGCAGTGTTCGCTTATCGTGGCTTCTTGGACCTATTATCCCTGCAACCCTTTTATCCTGACCTTCGCCATACTCAGGGCCTGGCCAATTTCACTGGGAAATTGGAATACGTTCAAAGCATGTGGAAAGCCGAGGGATCTTTGGGAGGTAAGAAACTCTCCTTTAATACTGTCAAGATAGATCAGTTTTCAAGTCAATATCTGATTCAACCAAGCGGCGCACATTTTGAAAGGATCAAAATCTCGGGTATGCATGGCTGGACGGAAGGCAACTTTACCATCGAGTCTCCTTTTCAAAATCGACGCTACGAAGCTGATCTCAAATTCAAAGGGATCGGCCTATTGGATCTGTCTCTACTGGCACAGCTCGACAAACTGAAATTTGGCGGTTTTCTGAATGGAATGGTCAAGGCAAGTTGGCGCGATCACTGGAAAGACTTCGTTGGTGAGGGCCATTTAAGTATCTCCCAGGCTACCGAAGAAGCAAGAGAGCACGAAATCGACGAGAAAATCCTTCCCCTGAATGGGGAACTTAATTTCGCCCTGACGTCATGGAGCTCTGCCTTCGAAAATAGTCATCTAAGATTTGCCAATACGCAACTGGAATTTGTGGGAATTTTGTCGGCCCATACTGCTTCCAACCTGCGACTGGAACTGCGCTCCGAAGATCTAAACGACCTTTCTTTTATCACGCCCGGACTGGGCGGGAAGGCCAGTTTTATTGGGACCGTGCAGGGCCACTTTGAAAAGCCCAAGGTCCGCGGAAGTCTGGTTGCCTACGGGCTTTCATTCCAAGAAGTGCTCCTGGACCATCTCACTGGCCAGGTTGAGGCCGATAGCCGTGAAATTCGGCTATCGAATACAGCGGTTACCAAGAACAAGTCCAAAGTCTTGGTCGAAGGTAGAATCTTCTTGGACCCTAGCCGCTACTTGCCCTCTGGAGGCGTTCACCTCAGTTTGAGAGCCACAGATGCCTCTGCCGAAGACCTTCTTGCGCTATTGGGCCAGAAACTTCCCGTCTCGGGAATTGTCTCCGGTGATTTTGCTGCCACGGGCAAATACCCTCAGCTTAACTTGCAGGGCATAGCCAGGGTTCGCCAGGGAAAGTTTTTCAATCAACCCTACGATAGCGGCTTATTCGAAATACAATTTATTCCACCCTTGTTTGTCCTCCAGAACTTCAATGTCTATCTGGGTCAAGGGAAGGTAACCGGCTCCGCCGAAATTAACCTGAACGAAGAGTCGGTGCATTCGAGTGTTGTTGCCTCTGATTTACCTTTGAATCGTCTTCAAGCGCTCAATTTCCCTGAGAATCCAATCTCTGGCACCTTAAGCACGTTGGAGCTGAAAGCGAGTGGTAACCTTCGTCGCCCTGCCTTGGAGGGTAGCTCAACAATCACGAATCTCGAGGTCGCTGGAGAGGTAGTTGGAGACTTCCTGACTCAATTTCACACCCAGGATCAGATCTTAAGTTTTACTACCGATTCTCTTCAACCCAATGTCAAGCTCAGGGCCGACGGTACATTAGCCCTGAACGAGAACTACGATTTTCAAGCCAAACTTTCTTTTGAGAACTTCGTGCTCTCGCCTTATGTGAAGAAGGTCTTGCCGGCGAGTGCAGAGACCCTCTCCAGTCAAGCCGAAGGGCAGGTTAAGATCTCGGGACCGTTAGGACAATCCGATAAGCTCGACATCAGGGGACTTCTCAGTGCAATGAAGATCAATTTTCGAGAGACTGAACTTCATGCTGCCAGACCTTTAGAATTTCAGGTTCGAGACGAAAAAGTCTTTATCCGGAATGCTTCGTTTTCGGGTAAAGGAACCGTTCTCAATCTGGATGGATTCATTGATCTTTCTCACAACAGAAGGCTGAATCTGGAGATGAAGGGAGATCTGGATCTGGCGTTGCTTAATGAATTTGTCAAGAAACTCTCGGCAAGTGGGAATGGTAAACTCAACGCAACCGTTCGCGGGACTCTGAGCGATCCTCGCATCCAGGGTTACGCCAACATCGCCAATGGCCAATTTTCTTACGGAGATTTTCCAAATTCGTTGTCGCAAGTTACGGCAAACCTTTTCTTTGACGAGAACCAGATCAGAGTCAATAATTTCTCCGGCACAAGCGGCGGGGGGAATGTGTTTGTAAACGGAGACCTGATATTTGGTCAAGAAACCATAAAACTAGTTCGTTTCAAAATAGAGGCCCGTGAAGTGCGATTTCGCTATCCGGAAGGTATGCGTAATGTGGTTGACGCCGACCTGGAGTTGCGGGGCTCTCAGCAGTCACAACTGCTGGCTGGAAATGTACGTATCCTGAGCGCTTCCTTTCAAAAGGACTACGACCCCATTACCGAATTCCTACAGAACCGAAAAAATCAGGCCATATTGCCCGGAAGCAAGGATCTGGCGGGGGCTCTGAACCTTGACCTTAATATAACGGGCGACCGCAATATCAAGCTCGATACCAGCCTGATGAAAATCACCTCCAGTGCAGATCTGAGAGTCAAAGGAACCACAACGAACCCGCTCTTAACGGGTAGAATCGAAGCTACCGGGGGGGAGCTTTACTTTCAGGGAGCTCGCTATCGCATTACTCGCGGGCGGATTGATTTTCTAAACTCAGCCCGTTTCGATCCTCACTTGGACTTGGAAGCGGAAACCGATGTTCGTGATTATCGGGTCATCTTGACTATTAACGGAACGGCAGATAAGTTTCGTGCTGATTTGCACTCCGATCCTCCCCTTTCGACGGTTGACTTGTTTAGTCTGGTATCTTCCGGGGGTGCCGGCTCCCGGGGCATTATAGCTGGTGCCACCTCAAGGCCATTCGCTACAGCTGGGCGCCAGCAGGATAGTTCTCTGGGAGCTACCTCGGTACTTTCCGAAGGGCTCTCACTTAAAGTTGGGTCCCGAGTCAAACGAATTTTTGGCTTGGACCGGTTTCGTGTGGATCCTTTCCTGTTGGGCAACGAGCGAGACCCAGCAGCCAGGGTCACCTTTGGCCAGCAAATCACCAAGGATCTTTCCGTCACTTACTCAACTAGCCTTTCATCCAACGAACAACAGGTCATTCTTTTGGAGTACAGTGTCAATGATTCAACCTCAGTCATAGCCTCTCGTGATGATGAGGGGGCTTTCGGTTTGGATATCCGCTTTCGGAAGCGCCTTCGACAGAAGAACCGCTAACTAACCAAGTGCTGGCGCCCTGGATATCCCTGCCACCCCTGACAGGGAGCCCGAAGCGCCAGCGAGGGTCATCGCGCGGCTGTCCCTCGCTGGCGCTTCGGGCTCTCAGTGCGTCCCCAAAACGAGAACAAATTCTCGTTTCGATCCACATAACGGTGTAACCAAGCAGGCACTTTCTGTTCTGTCCTCAGAACGCATCGGCAGCAGCCGGACGGCGGTCTGCGCCAGCGGCGGCAGGTTATCTGGCTTCGGTTTAGGGCCCTAGCTCACAGTAGGCAGTCGTTGATTTCAGGTGAATTGGCCGTAGAGGACTTCACAAGCGGGTGAGAAGGGCGTTCTGATGACTGTCCCTCGCTTATCAAGTGATTAATCAGTTTCTGAGGAGAGCCCTCAAAATAGAATTCAATAAGCTCATGGAGCGCCCTGTCGCGCGAATCGATCAGTGAGAGCGCCGGAGTGTAAACGTAGGCTTTGCCTTTCTTAGCTCTTTGCACAGCTCCCTTCCGGGCTAGCCGGTCTAGAATAGTCAAGATCGTGGTGTAAGCGAGTGGCCTTCGAGGCTCCAAGCTTCGTTGAACCTCCAAAACCGTTGTCGCCTTTTGCAGCCAGATAGCTTTCATACAATCCAGTTCCAGCCGACTCAGATCCTGCGGACCTCGACATTTCTTGCCCCCTGGAAGAGGCTGCTTGTCAGGTCGTTCAGGCGCCTTTGCGATTGTCCTGGCCATTCCTTCTGAACCCCTTGAAAAGCGGACGTCCAAACATTTGGTTGTGACTAGTCCAGTCCCCTTCAATATTTGGATCGTTGCGAAGAATTACTCTCATCGCTTCCAACTTACTGTCCAGATTGTCAAGGCAATGTAACATTAAGGCCTCTGGAAACATAGGCAATTTGGGACTGCCAAATTCATACTCGCCGTGATGAGAGATGATCAAATGCTGCACCAAGGTTTTTAGTTCACGTGGGAATCCTTCGATTTGGGAGATCTTCTCACTGATCAAATCTAGTTCCAAGATCATATGGCCCAAGAGTTGTCCCTCGTTGGTGTATGTGAAACTTCGCGTGTAGCTCAGTTCCTCTGTCTTTCCAATATCATGGAGCACAGCTCCGCAAAGCAAAAGATCGAGATTGATATCAGAATAATGAGGCGCCACAAGCTTGCAGAGTTTGCAGAGGGAGAGTGTATGTTCCAACAGCCCTCCCAGCCAGGCATGATGAAGTGTCTTGGCGGCTGGAGCTCGCTTGAACTTAGCGGCAAGATCTTCATCCATTAAGACATTCATAAGCAACTCGCGCAGGTAGGAGTCTTGGATGCCATCGACGACACTTAGAAGTTCTTCAAACATCACCTCTACATCTTTTGTAGTTTTTGGGAAATAGTCTGCGAAATTGACTTCTTCATCCTGACACCTTCGCAGTTTGTGGATGGTCAATTGAGGTCTGTTACGATAAACGTGCACCATCCCCTTGACTTTAATAAAGTCATCCCGATCGAAGGTAGCCTCAACCGCGTCCACGTTGTCCCACATCTTGGCATCCAGTTCGCCGCTTCTATCGCCCAAAATGAGAGAGAGATAGCGTTCGCCGCTCTTCCTGGCTCTTAGCTCTTTGGATTTCACTAAAAGCGTAGTAGTGACGACTTGATTAGCCTGGAGGTCACAAACAAAGACATCTTTCATATAACCCTAGTTCGTGGTTAAAGGTAAACGGCTCCCAACAGTGGACGTAGAGTTACGAAGACTTGCCTAATCATAAAAGAATCGCGGCTTGGGTGCAAGCCAATGTACGGGACAAAGCTCCTTCAAAGTCGAGTCTGTTCACGTTACCCGTTTCCCGGCGTTTGGCGTGGACGGGCGTTTCTTGCTAACTGCCCCGTTCGGCGGGACCTTCTCTAGCGCCGTTCACGTCAAACGCAAGGAAACGGAGAAAAGCCTTTTTCCGGTTGACTCCCGGCTGAAGCCAGTGCCACTCGGCGGAGGAACTCGCACGGCGGCTGACCAGTTAGCCGCTTCCGCTAACTTTGTACGAAAAGGGTCCCGCAAAGAGGATCTAACAACATCACCAAGAATCTCAGAGCTTTGGATAAACAAACCCAGACTAAGGGCACGAAATGCCCCTGCCATCAGCAATCTCACGCTGAAAAACCCATCAAAAACCACAATACATGCCCAAAAATCCGAAATTTATCCCCTAAAAACGTTTGACACCGACAGATTGTTCTTGTAGCCTTTTGGCGTCAATCCGTGGAATTTATTTTGCACAACCTAACCTTGGTTGCGAGCAATTGCCAACCAAATGCTACATTAGTTTCAAACGATAGTAACGATCCATCCCCGTGCAAATTGAAAAGGGCTTGAACTCGTCCCCCGAAAAGCGGCTTTATCCCCGCGTGGCCTGTCGGCTCCCTATCGTAGGTGAACAGTCAGATCCCAAGATCGACGGGACCATTACCGACTTGAGCCTCAAGGGGATGCGTGTTAGAACAGTCGGTCCGATAAGAGTCGGAGAGACTTACCGGCTAAGCTTCATCCTGCCTCCTTTCCCCAAACCCATCAAAGTCGAATCGAAGGCACTCAATTATCTTCATGACCACGCCAATAATACTCTGTTTGGATTTCGTATTCACAATATCAGTCAAAAAGATGCCAAAGTGGTCAAGCAGTTTATCCTCGAACAAATGTCGATCGACCAACGCAAGGTCGTTCAAAAGGTGCTTAAGCATCTGAATAGTGACACTATCAATTCTTTTGCGGATAGGGCCAAAATTGAAGGTCTGCTTTCGCGAGCACAGCTAAACCAATCTTCATTTACTATTGTACAGGAGGATAAATCTCAGTCGGTGAGTTGTCGTCTGAGCAAAATCTGCGGTGGAAACCTCGAATTTGCTTGTCTGGACGATTACATCCGCCGTAATTTTGACATTAGCGTTCCCGTCATTGTCGCATTTTCCACAGAATTTAATTCCTATCATTTTGAGACATTCTTGACAGCAGCAGAGGATTTTCGCGTTCAATTAGAAACTCCCCGAACCCTCTTCTTTTCCGAGAAGCGATCCCGCGATCGCGAACCGATTGAAAGTCAGGGAAAAGTTAACCTGGAAATTCCTCTTCCTTACCCGAAGGGCAAACTCATCCAGAGGGAAGTCTTGGATCTCAGCAGCACCGGTCTTTCCTTCAAAGCCTTTGCCCATGAGAATTATTTTCTTCCGGGAACGCCGCTCCGCGAAGTTCGAATCATTTCGGAGGGGAAGAAAGTATTCACCGAATCAGCGGAAGTGAAACATATTACGCCTCTGCTTGGAGAGAACAGCTTGGATTGTTTAAAGATAGGGTTGGAGTTTGGGATTGATCGACAGAATGTAGTCCTTACCAAGAGCGACGTTAAGCTGGAAGAACGGACGGGAACCGATCGCCGCGAAGTTGATCGTCGCCAGGAAGACCGAAGACGGGTCGACCGCCGTCAAGGCGTTTTTCGAAATTTTTCGAAGTTGACCAGAAGAATTGCCTCTCAGGGCTTCCACTATTATCGATACCACTGGCTGGGATTTGCAGAGCCTCGGCAGATCGAATCTCCTGTTGACATCGTTACTTACTCGAATCAGCGGAATGAAGAGATCGTTGCCATTTTAAACACGACTTTCAAAAGCCAGCAAAAGATTAAAGCACCTGTAGTCATCATTCCGCCAGCATATGGTCGACGAAAGGAAACTACCGGGAGCTTGGCCCTCACTCTGATTGAGAATTTCAAGAGGCATCGTCAGGATGTTGTCGTCCTCCGTTTTGATGGCATTCGCTGTATAGGCGAAAGTTACAAGGATCCCAGTTGCCGGTTTGACGGAAAAGAAACCATTAACATGACTTTGAGCCAGGGCATGGAGGACATTTTAACAACTTTGGATTTTGTTTACGATAACCCCCGTTTCGCGGCCACAGAGGTGATTCTCGTATCCTTCAGCTTGACCGCATGTATGGCTCGTCGAGCCCTCATCGCGGATGCCAAAAAACGAGTGGGGTACTGGATCACCGCTTGGGGAGCCACGGATGCCCAGGAAGCAATTCGCAATGCGACAGGCGGACTGGACTTTATAGGCAACTACCAAAAGGGAATCTCTTGTGGCGTAACCAATGTGCTTGGCCACTTGATCGATAATGATCGATTCTGTTCCGATGCTATCAAAAGTGGCATGGCGTTTCTGGACGATGCCAAACGCGACATGGCCAAGATAGAAATCCCGGCAACCTGGTTGTACGGAAAATACGATGAGTGGATTAATCCCGGGCGAATCCATGACATTATGAGCATTAAGGCCAAGGGCACACGAGAAGTCGTCGAGTTGCCCACCGGCCACATGCCCACAACAAATGAAGAAGCTCTGGAGACCTATCGGCTCATCACAAAGTACATCTGGCGCTATCTGTTTGTGGAGGATGTCAAAATCCAGGACCCCTCTCCCTCTGCCCTCGTCAAATTAAGGAACGCGGAGTGGAGCCGTGCTCCCAAGTCGGGCATAAACGATCAGGCAGATTACTGGGAAAAATACCTTTTAGGCCAGGGACAACTGGAAATTGGGTTTGACGTGATGGCCGAGACCCAGGAGTATCAAGAGTTCATGAAAAAACAGATCGAATTGCTGGAAATCCACTCGGGAGAATTGATTGGGGATTTGGGAAGCGGTACGGGACTGTTTAATCAGATGCTGTTGAATACTGAGAGGCAACGACGGCTGTTTCGAAGTTCCAACGGGCGTTGCCCTAAGATACTTACTGTTGATTTTGTGAATTCTGCTCTGGAAAAATCGAAGCTGCGGCTATCTCATATTGCAGCCCAACACTATATCAATGAGAACTCCTTCGAATTTACGTCCGCCAATTTGGAAGTTAGTCGTCTCAAACCCATTTGGAGATTTTTGAACGGTGAATACTTCAGCGTCATCAAATTGAAGGGGAAGATTGAAGGGCTGCCCGATTACTCGGTAGACCTTTGGGCAAAGGATTACTCCGAATTCTTACACGAGACGCTGCGGGGGAAGAATCTAACCTCCAAAGACGTCCGTCGTCTCCATAAAGAGTTTTCGCACGGCGAAGCAGAAATCATTCTGGACATGAATCGTGCCGCCCGCTTTGTGCTCAGGAAATTGGTGGTGGAGGATTTCAAAGATCCGAGACAGTTTCGCTATTTTCTCGAAGGTAGTCACTTGAATCATTTGAAGGTGGATACCAGCTCTTTAAGGTTTGGAAAGCTGAATTTTCGCAAGAGTACTCTCAATTTTTCTATTCCATTTCAGGACGGGCAATTCGACAAAATCCTCAGTAGCATCGTCCTCTCTTACCTATTTAATCCTCAAGAGTCGCTGCAGGAATTCTACCGAATGCTCAAGCCGGGAGGTAGACTGGTGGTTTCTACCTTTAGACCTGACGTAGATATGTCAAGAGTTTATACCAGATTGATTCAGCAGGTCGAGAATGACCCTGACTATGTGACTCCTAATGGAATGGCCAGGGAAGACTTTCTCAATGCCGTCAGGTCCTTTGCTAACTCTGCGGCCTTCTTACTGCATTTGGAAGAAGAAGGGCATTTTAGATTTTTCAGTCGAGCTGAGCTAAAAGGTCTGCTTGAAGCTGCAGGCTTTGAAATCATCAATCTTTACGACTCCTTTGGTTACCCTCCGCAAGCTTACATCGCCGCGTGTTCGAAGTGAACTGCTTCAATCCCACTCCTCTGAAAATCCACTCTATCAAGGGGGTGTAGGGGGCGTCCTTCGGGTTTCCAGCGCCCTCCCAATTTTTTCACACCTCCCCGAAGGGAGAATACTTTTCATCCTTGGTGGTGCCGCCGCGCGGCATGGATGGCTCCTGTCCTTTAGGCTCACGACACCCATCGGTCCGGCTGTCCTACAAGGACACCAGCGGCGGCCCAAATTGACACGCGTTTCCATTTCCGTTAGGATGATAATTCTTTGGGTAGATTGGATGGAAATCTCCACATCTTAACTCCTCGACAACTTAGAAAATGGGTATCAAAAGGGTTACCGCCTCTATCTTACCAACCAGGCAAGGCCGATTTAGAGTTCTTGGCTACGAAGCAACTAATCGAGCACACAAGTCTTCCTACTTAGTCTTGGTTAAAGGAGATTTAGACATCACTCACGCTCCTCTGGTTCGTATCCATTCTCAGTGTCTTACCGGCGACGTTTTTTCCTCCACCCGTTGCGACTGTGGCGACCAATTGAAATTTGCTATGCGCCACATCAGGAGAGCGGGTAGTGGGGTTATTATCTATCATCCTGAAGAGGGACGCGGGATTGGCCTTCTCAACAAGCTGCTGGCTTATGAGCTTCAAGACAAAGGTGCAGACACGGTGGAGGCCAACCGGAAACTGGGATTCAGCGATGATGAACGAGACTATGCTGCTTGTGCCGCCATTCTAAAGGATCTAGGAGTATCGAAAGTCCGCCTGCTTTCAAATAATCCTCAGAAACTGAAGGCTTTGGAGAAGGCCGGAATCCAGGTATTGGAGCGCGTCTCCATTGAAATTGCTCCTCGACGTTCTACTCAGCATTACCTGAAAACCAAGAAAGAGAAGCTCGGTCATCTTCTGACCAAAGTGTAGGGAACGGTTTTGATGCCTTGCCCCCGGAAGGTCAACCCCGTCTGATAAGACCTTCCAAAACCTCTTATCCCACTCTCCCTTAAGAAATCCTATGAGTCTCAGGCATCCCACATTCGTTAAGTCTCTTATTCTTTTGGGATGTCTTTGTTTATTGCAGGTCTTCTGGATACCTTTTCCGGCTTCTAGTTCTTCTCGTCTGCCGGGTAGTTCTTCGACATCCGATCAGTCCTCGGGGCCGCAATTTGGGCCGGACCAGACAAATCGTATAGCTCACCTGCTAATTTCTCTCGTCATTATATTGGTGTCCGCCAAGGTGGGCGGAGACCTTTTCGAACGCATCAAACAGCCGGCAGTCTTAGGGGAGTTGGTTTTTGGCGTGATTATGGGCAATCTGGCCCTGGTGGGATTCCATGGGCTGGAACACTTAAGAAGTGACGAAGTTATCAGTATTTTGGCGGAAATCGGAGTAATCTTTCTTCTTTTCGAAGTGGGTCTTGAGTCCAACCTCAAAGATATGATGGAGGTGGGACTTTCTTCATTTCTAGTTGCGTTAGTCGGCGTGGTCGCCCCAATGATACTGGGATGGGCCGTCGGCGCTTTCTTCCTCCCACAGGCGAGCACCCTGGTTCATGTCTTTATCGGCGCAACCCTTTGTGCTACCAGTGTCGGGATCACTGCTCGAGTCTTAAAGGACCTTGGAAAGACCAATGAAAAAGAATCTCGCATCATTCTGGGGGCCGCGGTCATCGATGATGTTATGGGGTTAGTAATCTTAGCTGCAGTTAGTGGCATTATCAAGGCATCTAACAAGGGCGACACTGGTATTTCAGCCTTCGCCATAGCGTTCATCATTCTTAAAGCAGTGGCTTTCTTCGTCATTGCCATTTGGGCCGGTTCACGTTTTTCACCCCTGATGTTTGGAGTTGCGTCGAAGCTAAAAATCCGAGGAATGCTTCTGGCAACTAGCATTTCTTTTTGTTTCTTGCTTTCTTATCTGGCGAATGGAATAGGATTGGCCCCCATCGTGGGAGCGTTTGCAGCCGGTTTAATCTTGGATCCGGTACATTACGAGGACTTCAAAGGTCGTGGAGATCAGTCCCTAGAGGAACTAGTCCATCCGATCAGCTCCTTTCTCGTACCCATTTTCTTTGTCCTCATGGGAGTTCGTGTTGATCTGAGTACCTTTGCAAAGGTCGACATCCTGGGATTTGCAGCCGCGCTGACCGCAGCCGCGATTCTGGGCAAGCAAGTTTGTTCTTTCGGAATCGTCGAAAAAGGGCTCGACCGGCTGTCTGTGGGTATTGGAATGATACCGCGGGGGGAAGTGGGACTCATTTTTGCGAGTATGGGGGCTTCGTTGATGTTGAAAGGAACTCCGGTGGTAAGCCCTTCTACCTATTCGGCGGTGGTCATTACGGTAATCGTAACGACTCTCATCACCCCTCCGGCTCTGAAAATGACCCTGGCACGAGGGGAACGGAAGATTCGATTGAAGCGCAGTCGGGTTTTGAGTCCCAATTCTGAAAAGTGAACTCTTGCCGGCAGAAACACGTACATTGAGCTTCTAACTTTATGAGATGTAGATTCAAGCTCTCGATATTTATCCTGGTCTTCGGCTCCCTTTTCTCTTGTACTTCGCGGGAAATTCAAGAGCAATCTAAAGGACCGGCGGTCGAAGGCGAGGCAGCGCCAGCCTTTTCATTTAAGGATCGATTGGGCAATCAGTTTTCACTCTCTGACTTTCGCGGGAAAGTAGTCCTGATCAATTTTTGGGCAACCTGGTGCGATCCCTGCCGCGACGAAATGCCTTCGATGAATTCTTTACAACGCCAGATGGACCAAAGTCAGTTTGCCATTCTGGCTTTAAGTGTCGATGATTCCTGGGACGCCGTTGACCAGTTTGTGACCAGGCGTGGTTTTACAGTTCCTGTTTACTCCGATTTCGATAGGAGAATCTCTACTCTTTACGGCACATCTAAATTTCCGGAAACCTATATTTTGGATAAGAAAGGCAAAGTGGCAATGAAGGTGATAGGCCCCACAGACTGGACGTCCCCAGATATGATAGCCTATCTTCGCCGGCTCACTGCTGAAACCAATTCGTAGCCTCGCGATGGCACTACAGAACCGCCACCACCTATGGCCGTTTGAGTTTTCGTCCCGCCAATTGGGACCACATACACTAGTGAACGGTTCCTGCAGCCAGTTAGGAGAAATCCAGATTCGTCGCCACCGGGACATCAAGACGCCCCTGGGCCAGAACCCGGTGCTCTCCCCACATGAGCAGGACTGTGGAGCTCTAATCCCCGCGATTCTCATCCCATCTCTCGTGAGAGTCGGAATGTAGCCCAGCCTGAAAAACAAAAGCACGATCTGTCCAGTTATGAGACCTTCCATCCAAGGTAATCTGTTTTCGAGCTGAATGGCAGGAGAGGAGGCCCGTCAAGGTCCTCATTAAATCCTTTTCAGACTCTGCAGGTTTGGTTTAAAATTCAAATTGGCTCGAACTAAGCTTCGCATTGAGTGGTTTCTTTTGCCCGTCCAAAGCCATTGATTTGTAGCCCAATTCACGAGGAGCTTCTCATGTCCACCTTTAAGGAAGGTCTGGAGGATGTCGTAGTTGCCACTTCATCCATTTGTTTTATTGATGGAGCTCGCGGCATCTTGTCCTACCGAGGAATTGATATTCATGAGCTCGCCGAAAAATCCAGTTTTGAAGAAGTGTGCTACTTGCTGTGGTTTGGACGGCTCCCCAAGCAAAAGGAGCTCGAGGATCTAACTGAAACCTTGACCCAGAACCGGACGGTCCCCAAAGAAGTTTTTCAGCTAATGAAAAGTTTTCCCAAAAATGCGAATCCTATGGACGTCCTACGGACGGCCGTTTCCGCGCTCTCGCTCTATGACCCGGAGGCTTCCGCCAATGATTTAGAAGCCAATCTGCGCAAAGCCTATCGGCTTACGGGACAGGTGGCAGGAATCGTAGCGGCCACTGACCGGATTCGTCAGGGCAAAGAACCAGTTATGCCGGATCCCTCCCTGGCCCACGCCGCTAACTTCGTCTACATGCTGACCGGAAAAAGGCCCGACGCGACAGCGGAGAAGGCGTTCGATGTAGCCCTGATTCTCCATGCGGACCACGAGTTTAACGCGTCTACCTTTGCCGGAAGAGTGACGGCGGCTACACTCTCTGATATTCATTCGGCGACAACCTCTGCGATTGGGGCTTTGAAGGGCCCCTTACACGGCGGAGCCAATCAGGATGTGATGAAGATGCTATTAGAGATTGGCGAGGTGCAAAAAGTGTCCTCCTATATTAACGAGGCTCTGGCCCAGAAGAGGAAAATCAGTGGCTTTGGTCACCGCGTCTATCGGACCGAAGACCCTCGGGCCACCCATCTTCGCAAAATGTCTCAAAACCTTTGTGAGAGCTCCGGAAATCGCAAGTGGTTTGAAATGTCGCGTATCATTGAGGAAACCATGAAGCGCCAAAAGAACCTCAACGCCAACGTGGATTTCTATTCGGCAACGGTTTACTACGTCCTGGGCATTCCAGTGGACCTTTTCACACCTATCTTTGCCGTGAGTCGAATTTCCGGATGGACGGCGCACATCTTGGAGCAACTGGAGAATAATCGCCTGATCCGCCCTCGAGCCGAATATACAGGACCAAAGTACCCCGCTCCTTATCTCCCAGTGCCTGCCAGATAAAGCTCCGAGGAGTTATCGATGCGACCCGTCCTCCTGGCTAAGATCACCTTGATGCTGGCAGGCTTCTTGGCATTCCAGCGCTGGAATGATCCTGCCCGACTTCTGGCCCAGGCTTCGGATGCTTCAGAGGGGTTGACAGCTGAAGAGAAGGAGGCCGTAAAAAAGGCCAAGGGCTCAGAAGAGCAGTTAAAGATCTATTTAGAGATTGCCAGTGAGCGGTTGAAAGCCATTCTCTCTTTAGCCCGCAAGGGAGATGAGGAGGGAACGGCCAAGGCGGTTACGGCATACCGAACAGCGGTCAGCGCTGCCGAGGATAGCGTTGCTAAGGGACAGGCTGCGGGAAAGAATATGAAGAAGGCGTTGATGTCACTTCAAAAGGCCACCAGGAAATTCAACTTTTCCCTCTTGCAAGCCTTGGAGAAAGTTCCCGAAAACTTGCGACAACAGATCCAATCTGCCTACGAAGTCTCACTGCGCGTGCAAGACTCGGTTTCCATCCAACTGGAGAAGATCGAGAAGAAGTGATCGGGTTTCCCTTTTCCCTGCCTAATCCAGCCCGTGTTGGACCGGGGATTGCCGTTGGTATCAAAGCTAATTCCAGCATCCGAAATTGCAATCACCACCAAGACACCAAGAACACGAAGAAGAAGGGATAGAGAAAAAGGAGAGCTTTCTTTCCTAGGCACTGAATTAGAAAAGTCATTCACGCTAGGCCTGGAGTCTATGCAAGCCAAAGGGACCTGCAATGATTGAAACGCGCTCGCTCAAAGCATTTTTGTTTTTGATTTTTGTGTGGCTGGTTCTGGCTTCCAGGGCTCGAGCTGAGCTCATCGAAGTGGCACCGCAAGTAGAAATCTATTATGAATCCTCGGGACAAGGAGAGCCATTGCTTTTCATCCCGGGATGGACAATGACTTCTGGGATTTGGAAGGAACAGGTCGCCGAGTTTTCCAAGACTCACCGCGTCATCGTCATGGATCCGCGAAGCCAGGGGAATTCAACCAAAGTGCTGGCAGGCAACAGCCTGAACCAGCAGGCCAGAGACCTTCGAAAACTGATCGAAGGTCTGCAATTGGATCGCGTCACTGTGGTTGGCTGGTCAATGGCTGTTTCGGTTCTGCTCGAATACGTGAACCAGTTCGGGAATGATCGATTAAAGGGCCTGGTCCTTGTGGATGGAAGTCCTTTAGTGCTTAAGAAGGAAGACTGGCCCTACGGGCTTACCCAGGAGGAATTGCACGAATGGTTAACGGATTTTGAAAATGATCGATCCATGCAACTGAATCGATTTGTGGACGAGATGTTCAAGACGGACAGATCCGAGTCGGAATTAGAATGGATTGCTAAGGAATGTTCTCGGACGCCCGCCACCATCGCCACCGTTCTGTTTTATGATTTGGCCGCCTTCGATCGTCGACCTTATCTTGCCAAAATTGCTGTGCCGACCCTCATCGTCATGGCAGGGGAACATAAGGAGATGGGCGAGGCCATAAAGAATAAAATACCCGGGGCGAAGCTGGCGGTCTTTGAAGGACTCGGCCACGCCCTTTTCTTGGAGGACCCCAAGAAGTTCAATAACCTTATGAGCACTTTTTTAAAGTCGCTTTAGTAGGGCTGTTGTGCCGGCCAGCCCTAAAATGGGAGGGAGTTTCGTTATGAGAAATCGTCAAGGGATCAATCGTCGTGAATTCATGCAGAGGACTACGGCCATGGGATTGGCAGTCGGAGCCTCAGACTTGGCCTTCGCAGAAGAACCCAGGTCAGTCAATGACAAGATTAACGTGGGGATGATTGGTGTGGGTGCTCGTGCCCATGAGCTTCTACAGGCCATTCAGGCTGCCTCGGGCGCAGAGATTGTGGGAGTCTGCGATGCTTACAAGGGCCGCCTGGAGCGGGCCGCGGAAAGAACAAGCGGGCGAGCCAGGATATATCCTGATTATCGGGAGATTCTGGCTGACAAGCGTATCGACACTGTCTTCATCGCTACTCCCGACCACTGGCACAAGACCATGGCCATTGAGGCTCTCGAGGCCGGCAAAGATGTTTACATCGAGAAGCCTTTGACCTACGCCATTGAAGAAGGGCCTGCTATCATTGCCGCGGTCCGGAAAACCAATCGGATTCTTCAAGTCGGCAGCCAGGGCATTAGCACCAAGATTCAACATAAAGCCAAGGAGGTCATTCAGTCTGGTAAGCTGGGGCAGGTAACCATGATCCGGGCTTCCTATAATCGAAACAGCGCCAGCGGTGCCTGGATTTATCCAATTCCCCCGGATGCCTCTCCTCAAACTGTCGATTGGGAAAAGTTCCTGGGCTCAGCACCTAAACGGCCCTATGACCCGGCTCGCTTCTTCCGCTGGCGTTGTTACTGGGACTACTCTGGCGGCAACTCAACAGATCTTTTCGTCCACCTTATGACCACCATTCATTTTTTGATGAATGCAAAAGCACCCCAGACCACGGTCGCTAATGGAGCTCTTTATCGTTGGAAAGATAGTCGGGACGTGCCGGACACCATTAATGCCATTCTGGAATATCCTGAAGGATTCATGGTGACCCTGAGCTCGACTTTCAACAACCAGGGTACCAGCGAAGGAGGTTTTCAAATTCTCGGGACTGAGGGGAGCTTGATTCTGGGCGATAGCACTCTCACCTTCCAGCCTGAAAATATCCATGAAGACAATCGCTGGATTGTCGAGAGCTGGCCCAGAGCTCTGGAAGAAGCTTACTACAAAGATCCCAAGGTTCGCAAAACAGAACTACCTTCCAGTTGGGAACCGAGAGTGAACCAAGGCATGGAGCGATGGGAACAAGAAGGAAAGGAGTCTACCCTCCAGCATGTCGAGCATTTCTTTGATTGTGTGCGCACCCGCAAACAGCCTGTAGAAGATGCTTTGACCGGTCACCGCGCCGCCGCGGTAGCTCACCTGGTCAACCTTTCCTACAAGCAAAAGAAAATGGTGCACTGGGATTTTGCCAAGGAGACGGTCAAGACTTAAGTCCGCCATCAGAAAGTTTTTCGTTCCCATTCGTGCTCCTGCTCTTGTTCCCATTCTTGCTCTTGCTCCTACTCCTACTCTTGCTCCTGCTCGGCTTTAGCCCCGCGCTTCAGCGCAGGGCATTAGAGACTCGACATTTTGTGATTTCAGCGGCAAAAAGGGGTAGCGACAGGCATTCCTGCCTGTCAAACTCGTCTCTGAAGCAGCTCAAGACAGGCAAGAATGCCTGTCTCTACTTGAAATGTCCAATCTCCAGAGCCCCGCGCTTCAGCGCGGAGGCCAGGAGAGCCGCTTCCTTTTCTTTTCGGGCCAGCGCTGCCGTCCAGTGGGCGAGTCCAGAAAAGGGATCCAAAAAAATCGAAAGATTCCCCGCGCTG
>Ga0066710_100001503_pt1 | contig 17518 bp, 14 predicted proteins | sample GraSoiAngelo_159_FD_79666 | JGI IMG/M metagenome (GOLD analysis project Ga0066710, IMG submission 79666) | Grasslands soil microbial communities from the Angelo Coastal Reserve, California, USA - 14_1009_16_40cm | ecosystem: Environmental > Terrestrial > Soil > Grasslands | place: USA... | reverse complement strand
TGTGACCGCCGATGGTGAAGGCACGCTGCCCAAGGATGCCGCGATCGCAAATACTGCCGCCAACATGAACGGCAGCAAATGGATCATGCTTCAGTGGCCCTTGCCTGAAGACCGGAATGTGCGTCTCGCCCTGATGCTGCATGAGAGCTTTCATTTCGTGCAAGCGGATATTGGTTTCCCGATGACCAACCCGGCGAATCCGCACCTCGATTCTTTAGAAGGCCGCTACTGGATCGAGCTTGAGTGGCGGGCGCTCGCGGCAGCCCTCGAATCCGATGGCGATGCCCGCCGCCGTGCCGCCGCCGACGCTGTTGGTTTTCGCCGGAAACGCCGCGCGATTTTCCCGGACGCCGCTGCCACCGAGCGCGCGCTCGAAATGAACGAAGGCCTGGCCGAGTACACGGGTGTATCCCTGAGCGGGGATTCCGCGCGGCTCGCATTGCGCGATCTGGCAGATGCAGCGGCGAAGCCGACCTTCGTGCGATCGTTCGCCTACGCTACCGGACCAGCCTACGGCCTATTGCTCGATGCCGCCGATCCCGCGTGGCGCAAATCCCTCAAGCCCACGGATGATCTTGCGGACCTGCTCGTGCGGGCCATGAAACTCGGAGTTCCGGCGGAACCGGCAATCCAGCCCTATGACGGCGCGGTGCTCCGCGATAGGGAAGTAGAGCGCGATCAAGCGCGCCGGCGCCGCCTGGCTGAATTCCGCAAGCTGCTGGTCGAGGGCCCGGTGCTCGAGATCCCGCTCCGGAGCATGTCCTTTGACTTCAACCCCGACGAGCCGGTGCCGATCGAATGATTCGGCACGGTCTATCCGACGATCACCGTTCGGGACGATTGGGGCCGGATCGAGGTCGCAAAGGGCGCTTTGCTGGCCGAGAATTACTCGAGGCTGATGGTTTCCGCCACGGCGCGCGACACGGGATGGAAGCTCGACCTGAAACCAGGATGGAAAATCGTGCCCGGCAAACGGGCAGGCGATCTCACGATCGCCCGCGACAGGTGATCGAATCGCCGTTGAAGCTTACGGCTTGGTCCTGTATAACATGCGGGGAAATGCAATCGTCTCGCGGATATGCTCCAGGCCGCACATCCAGGCGACGAAGCGTTCCACGCCCATGCCGAAGCCGCCGTGGGGCACGCTGCCGAACTTTCGCAGATCGATATACCAGCCGAAGGCCTCACGCGGCAGACCGTGCTCGTCGATGCGCTTCAGCAACAGATTCAGATCGTGAATGCGCTGCCCGCCACCGATCACTTCGCCGTAACCTTCGGGCGCGATGAAATCAACGCCGAGCACAACTTCCGGACGGTCTTCAGCGGGCTGGAAATAAAACGCCTTAACATTTGTGGGGTAGCGGTCCACCATCACCGGACGATCCAGATCCTCTGTCAGCAGCGTCTCATCGGCGTTGCCGAAATCACCGCCCCATTGGATCTGGCTGCCCTTTGATTGCAGCTTGGCCAGGGCCTCGTCATAGCTCATGCGATGAAACGGCGCCTTCACGGCTTCGAGCTTCGTCACGTCCCGCTCCAGGACCTTCATCTCTTCCCGCCGGTTCTCGAGCACACGGCCGATGACGGACACGATCAACTCTTCGCCCACCTGCTTTACGTCTTCGAGCGTGGCGTAGGCCATTTCCGGCTCGACCATCCAGAACTCGGTGAGGTGCCGCCGCGTCTTCGATTTTTCGGCGCGGAACGTCGGGCCGAAGCAGTAGGTCTTGCCGAAGGCCGCGCAAGTGGCCTCGTTGTAAAGCTGCCCGGACTGCGTCAGATATACCTTCTCGTCGTCGAAGTAATTGACCTCGAACAGCGTGGATGTACCTTCACAGGCTGAGGGCGTGAAGATGGGCGTGTCGACCAGGACAAATCCGTGCGAATCGAAATAATCGCGGATGCCCCGGATCACCTCGTGGCGGACCGCGAGCGCGGCGTGCTGGCGGCGGCTGCGCAGCCACAGGTGGCGATGGTCCATGAGGAAATCGATCCCGTGATCTTTGGGCGTGATCGGATAAGGGTCTGATTCGGGCACACGCTGGACGATCTCGGCCCCCTCCACGTCCAGCTCGTAGCCCCCGGGGGCGCGCTGTTCGGCCCGAACCTTACCGCGGATGATGAGGGACGACTCCTGGGTCAAGTCCCTCAGGGTCTCGAAAAGCTGTTCGGGCAGCGAACTCTTTAGCGCGACACATTGGATAATGCCCGTGCCATCGCGCAGCTGCGGAAAGACGATCTTCCCGCTGCGACGCAGATTGTAGAGCCAGCCGGCTATTTCGACGGTCTCGCCGGCGTGCCGGCCCGCCTCCGCGACTGTAACCCGCGGGGTCGAATGTTCAGGACTCATCGATGGGTTGCAAGCTCTCCAGGCGTTCAAAAACCGTATTGGCGGCCTCGAAAGGATGCGCCAGTTCCGGCGCGTCGCGCAATTCGAGCAGCAGCGGGTACTGATCGGACTGCGATCGCAGCGTATCCATGCTGCGCCGCCAGTCAATGGTTCCGCCTGCATCCAGGAACGGAATCAGGTGCGAGTCCTCCAGTCCATTATTGTCGTGGACGTGCGTGGACCGGATGCGGCTCTTGAGCAGGCGGTACGCCGACTCGACGCCGCCTTTCATATTGGCATGGCCGGTATCGAAGCAGACATTGAGATCCATGTGCGTCGTTTCGATGAACATGAGCAGCCCCTCTGGACTCGCGAGATCATTGGGGGTATTTTCAAGCAGGACCTCCACGCCGCGCTGCCGGGCGAACAGGCTGATTTCCTCGAGCGACGAAAACGCCGCGTCGATCTTGCGCTCGCTGGAATCTTCGCCGGAAACGCCCAGGTGCTGCACCAGGTAACGGAAGGGGACGGTCTCGGCGATCTCCAGCGCCCGCTTGATCTCATCCACCATTTGCAGGCGCTTGGTCCTCACCAGTTCGGTGATGCTGATCACGGCGTGGGGTCCGGAGCGTCCCCACACATCATCCGTGTACATCGGCGCGTGCAGAGAATGGAGTTTCAGCTCCGCGTCGCGGAACCAGTGCCCGAGCTCCGTGATTTGCGCGCGGTCGCGATAGTCCAGGTGCTGCCGGGCGCAGTAAATCTCTACCAGCGGGATTCCAGCATCCCACAAGCGGTCGAGCAACACCGTCGTGAGCCGGTGGTTGACGAACAGGTGCGTTGAGAGGGCGTGTTGCATTCTTAGTATCCGGCGGCTTTCCCGGCGGCGCGGCCGTCGGAGCCGCCCTCGAACCAGCCATTGTTGATCACGATGACCTCGACGCGCGCCACTACCACCGCGGGCGAATAGTCGACCTCATGCCCGCGCGCCTTGAGCAGCGCGACCGTGTCCGGGGAAAAAGTCTTCTCCAGGTACAGCCTGTCTGGCTTCCACTGATGGTGGAAGCGCGGCGCGTCCACGGCGTCCTGCGCATTCATGCCGAAATCGACGACATTGAGAAACACCTCCATCACCGCCGTGGGAATGCGGGAACCCCCGGGCGCGCCGGCCAGCATGTAGAGCTTTCCGTCTTTCAGCACTATAGTCGGCGTCATCGAAGAAAGCGGCCGCTTACCTGGCTGAATCGCATTTGCTTCGCCTTGCACGAGTCCAAACATATTCGGCTCGCCCGGTTTGGCCGCGAAATCATCCATTTCGTTGTTGAGCAGGAAACCGAGCCCCGGTGCTGTGACGCCGTTCCCATAACTTCCGTTAAGCGTGTAAGTAACCGCAACCGCATTTCCTTCCGCATCGACCACCGCATAGTGCGTGGTCTCGGTGCTTTCGCTGCCCGGCGGATGGCCTGGGTGGACCTGATCGCTCGGCGTGGCGTGATCCGGATCGATCGAGGCGCGGCGCTTCTTGATGTAAGCCGGATCGAGCAGTCCTGCGACCGGAACCTTGTAGAAGTCCGGATCGCCCATGTACTCGCTGCGATCGGCGTAGAAGCGGCGCATCGTCTCCGCCATGTAGTGGATGCTGGCGGCGGAGCCGAAGCCGCTCTTCTCATAACCGGAGCCTTCCAGCATGCCGAGCATCTGGAGAATACCGACACCGCCTGAGCTAGGCGGCGGCGCGGTGATCAATTCATAGTCACGATACCGGCCCGTGAGCGGTTTGCGCTCAATCGCCGTGTAGTTCGTGAGATCCGCGAGCGTGATCAGGCCGCCATTCTTCGCCATCTCCGCGGCGAGCTTTCGCGCGGTTTCGCCCTCGTAGAAATCTTTCGCGCCGAGCCTCGCGATGCGTTCGAGCGTGCGCGCTAAGAGCGGCTGGGCGAAGGTTTCGTCCATTTCGTAAAGTCGGCCGTTCCTCTGAAAAATGCTCACCGATTCGGGGAATTTCGCGAGGATTTTGGCGTTCTTCAGGGATTCGGAAAGCGAATAGGAGATCGGGAACCCCTTGGAGGCCAGCTCGATCGCGGGTTGAACCAGGGCGGACCATTTTTGGCGGCCGTATTTGGTATGTGCCAACTCGAAGCCGCGTACGGTGCCGGGAACGCCCGACGCCCTCCAGCCTTCGATGCTGTCGCGCGTGGGGTTGCCTTCGGTGTCCAGGTACATGTTGCGAGACGCTTTTTCCGGCGCCCGCTCGCGGAAGTCAATGAACGCGGTGCGGCCGTCGGCCAGGCGCACCAGCATGAATCCTCCACCGCCGATATTACCCGCGGAAGGATGAGTTACGGCGAGCGCAAATCCGACTGCGACCGCCGCGTCGACCGCGTTGCCACCGCTCTTGAGCACAGCCACTCCGACATCGGTTGCCAAAGGCTCCTGGGCAACGACCATCGCGTGCCGGGTGCGTACGGGCTGGCGGGCGCTCAACTCGAAGCAGAAAACCAGCGCGAGGAAGATGGCTAGCCGCGGCATAAGCCAAGATTATCCTATCTTCATCGCACAAGTCGCGCCGCTCACAGCGTCAGTCCTTCTTGACAAGCACGGCGACCAACTCGGGATCCGCGGCAGCCATAACATTCCTGGGGATATAGGCGTATCCTTTGTCTCCCCAGTTTTCGCCCCACGAATTCTTGACGATATAAAAATTGCCGGTGTAGCCCACCATCAGCATGGCGTGGCGGCCGTGCCGGCCGCTGGGTGACTCGGCCGCGTTGACCATGCCGTCCCGGCCGACGTCGGCGAATCCCGGGCCGGTGTTAATTGCCACGTGTACCGGGCACCCCGCGCTTAGGACCTTGCGCGCATCGTCGAGTGCGATGGGATGCGGGGTGCCTTCCAGGTGGTGCTTCTCCGCATCGGCAATGAGTACCCGCTCCGAGGTCACAGGAACCTCGCTCGTGTTCGGCCAAAGATCCTGCCGGCAGGTCCCGTGCTCCACCAGCACCCGGCCCGGATCCGTTCCGCTGATCGTGCCCTCGCCGCCCGAGTACGCGTAGGCGTAATCCTGCGCGTCGCCCTGCATGCGCTGGAACTCGAGCATGGTATACGTCGGGGAGAGCGAAGGCGAGCTACCGTTGCCGCTTTTGATGTTGGCCACCAGCTCCGCGGCGTGGGTCCAGGCAAACGCCGAGCAGCGGCCGGTTTGGCCCTGATCGCCCACAGGTGTGCAGTATTTGCGCAGATCGACAGCATCGGCCGGCTCGATGGCCTCAAAAGCAGGCGGGAGCGGCTGCGGCTGCACGGGCTCGCCGCGAGGGGGCATCGTGACCTCCAGGTTGCTCAGATCGATGCCGCTGTATTTCATCCGCAGGTATTCAAGCATGGCCGCCGGAACCATGCCGAAGGCGGAAAGATGCCCATCGCGCTCGAACAGCCGCACGGTTTCAGAACTACCCGGTGCGACTTCTTCAAACCCCTGCATGAACCGCTCATCTTCGAAAGGCTGATAACCTTCGGCGGCGCGCTGCGCCGCCATCGTATCGCCGAAAAATTCGTGATCGCCGAATAGATTTTCGGCGGACTGCTGGTAATCGTCGGTAGTCCAGCTCCCATCGTCGTCCTGGAAGTCGGCCTCGCTGGCATGGGGAAAATCGTCAACGGAAAGGGCTGCGTCCGAGTCGAGCTGGACCAGGTCGTCCGGATCTGAAAACTCGTCGTAGACGTCATTGTCGTCACCGTCGCCGCCATCGCCATCGTCACCACCGCCGCCGGCTACCGGAACATCCTCCTCTTCCGGCTGATCGTCTTCGGCGTCCTGGTCGTCTGCGTCCGGATCGTCCTCGTCAGCATATTCATCCTCATCCGAGTCGTCATCCTGACCGCCGTCTTCGTCGTTGCCGAAATCGTCGAAAAAGCCCCCGTCGTCATCATCATCCAGGCGGTAAGGGCGGCCGTGAAAGTCGGACATATATGCCTCACATCGTACTATGCGTTAAAGCTAGTCCCGGTTTCGGCCGATATGAAGAGGGCGCAGGAAGGAGCATTTTGTCACAGAAAGACAGCCGCCGGTATCGACGGATTCCCTACCTGGGCGTGGTCCGCGTCGGCTGGGAGGATGCGCAAGGCTACATGAAGTATGCGCAGACCAAGTGCGTTGATATCTCCGCGGGAGGCCTGCGCATCGAACTGCCGGAGCCGATTCCGATGGGCAGTTATGTCACGGTTCGCGCGGACCGGATCAATATGGCGGGAAGGGCCATGGTGAGATACAAGGCGCGGCACGGCGCCAAGTTCATCCACGGCCTGGAATTGAGCCAGAGACTGCGCGAGCAGGCGCTTGCGGCGCTCGGCGAACCGGTACAGGACGACGTGCCCGCCAGCGTGTCCTAGCGCCGGCTCATAGAAACTTTCAATCGAACTCATTAAAAGGTTTGAACGCGAACGCGAGCAGGCTGCTCCTATACTCGAAATAGCCGCTCATGCGAATGCTGCCAGCCCTCGTGTGTCTTATCCCTTCGGTCCTTGCAGCCCAGCCCGCCGATCTCGCGCAGCGCCTCGCCGATCTCGACCGGTCCGTAAAGGCCGCGCAAAGCTCGGCCGACAACGCCTGGATGCTGGTGAGCGCGGCGCTGGTCCTGATGATGACCGGCCCGGGGCTCGCGCTTTTCTACGGCGGCCTGGTGCGTCGCAAAAATGTTCTCGCGACCATAATGCAAAGCTTCATCCTGATGGCCGTGGTCACTGTCCTGTGGGCGGTGGCCGGCTACAGCCTGACATTTGCCGAGGGAACTCCCTTCGTGGGTGGTATTCGCTACGCGCTCTTGAACGGCGTCGGCGCGCTCCCCAACGCCGACTACGCGCCGACGATTCCCCAGCAGACGTTCATGATCTATCAGCTCATGTTCGCCATCATCACGCCGGCGCTGATCTGCGGGGCCTTCGCCGAGCGCATGAAATTCTCGGCCATGCTGCTTTTCATGACGCTCTGGATGTTCGTGGTTTATTTCCCCATGGCGCACATGGTTTGGGGCAAGGGAGGATTGCTGAATGCGACGCTCGGCGGCAAGATCCCGTGCTTCGATTTCGCCGGCGGAACGGTGGTCCACATCACTTCGGGTGTTTCGGCGTTGGTGTGCGCCCTGTACCTGGGCCATCGCAGGGGATATCGCACGGATCCGATGCGTCCGCACAGCATGGTGTTGAGCGCCGTGGGCGCTTGCCTGCTGTGGGTGGGTTGGTTCGGATTCAATGCGGGAAGCGCGCTAGCCTCCTCGCCGCTCGCCGCCAGCGCCTTCGTCGCGACGCATTTCGGCGCAGCGGCAGCGGCACTGGGATGGATGGCGGCGGAATGGCTTGGCACCGGTAAGCCGAGCGTGCTCGGCGCAATCTCGGGCGCGGTCGCGGGCCTGGTCGCCATCACGCCGGCTTCCGGATTCGTGAAGCCGTTCCCGGCTTTGTTCATCGGCGCGGCAGCGGGCGTGGTCTGTTACTTCATGGTCAGCGCCGTGAAGCACAAGTTCGGCTACGACGATTCGCTGGACGCCTTCGGCGTGCATGGCGCGGGCGGCACGCTGGGCGCGATTCTCACGGGCGTGTTCGCCACCAAGGAGGTCAACGACGTCTGGTCCGGCAAGCCGATGGGTTGGGCGGATGGCAACCCCATACAGGTGCTCCATCAGATGGCGGGCTGCGCGATGGCGGCCGGGCTGGCGCTCGCCGGAACCTGGGTGATTCTCAAGGTGTGTGACGCCGCAGCCGGAGTGCGCGTCGAGACACAGCACGAAATCGAGGGTCTTGATCTCAGCATGCACGGCGAAGAAGGATACAATTTCGAGGCCTGACGGAGACTTCCATGAAGAAGATCGAAGCCATCATCCAGCCGCACAAACTCGAAGAAGTGAAGGAAGCCCTCAAGGCCATCGGCATTGACGGCATGACGGTGATCGAGGTGCGCGGCCACGGGCGACAGAAGGGTCACAAGGAAATTTATCGCGGCATGGAGTACCAGGTGGACCTGTTGCCCAAGATCAAGCTGGAGATGGTAGTGCCGGGAGGCCGGGCCGACGAAGTGATCCGTACGCTGGTGGCGGCGGCGCGCACGGGCAAGATCGGCGACGGCAAGGTTTTCGTTTCGGATATCGCGGACGCAATCCGTATCCGTAACGACGACCGCGGAGAAGGGGCTTTGTGAGCGAAGCGGCAATTCTCGCGCTGCCCGCGCCCGAGTCGGTCGCGAACAGGCTAAGCGCACGCACGGCCGAGGTCGAGGAGCGGGTGCGCGAGGCGTACGCCAAGACACTCCAGCCGCGCTCTTCTGCTGGGTTGGCGCTGGTGGCGGTGGGCGGATTCGGGCGGTGCGAGCTGTTTCCGGCTTCCGATGTCGATCTGCTGCTGCTGGTGGAGTTTGAGAACCAGATACCGCCCGCGCGTGAGGGCCTGTCTCAATTTCTGCAGGTGCTGTGGGATGGGGGGCTGCGGCCGAGCCACTCCGTGCACACGGTGGCTGACTGCGTTACCGAGCACGAGGGCAACGCTGAGTTAACCATCAGCCTGCTGGACCGCCGCCTGGTGGCCGGCGATCCGGCGATGTTTCAATGGCTGGACGAACGCTTCCGGACTTTCGCGGCCAAGCGTGCCGCAGCGGTGGCCCGGCAACTCGCGAGACTGGCCGAGGCTCGCCACGCGAAGTATCAAAACACGATCTATCATCTCGAGCCGAATATCAAGGACACAGCCGGCGGATTGCGCGATCTCGAGACGGTACGGTGGCTCGCTGCGCTGCAGCGCCGTGGCGAAGCACCGGATCTCGAATCGGCCTTCAACTTTCTCGCCGCGATCCGCATTCGTTTGCACGAGATCGCCGGGCGCGACCAGAACGTCCTCAGTTTCGATGCGCAGGAGGCGCTGAGCGAGCAACCCGCGGCCTTGATGCGTGATTATTACCGGCATGCCCGGCAGGTCCACCGGACCGCCCGGCGGGCGCTCGAAGCGGCCACCGAACAGCCCGGAAACCTCCTGGGACGGTTTCACGAGTGGCGTTCGAGGCTCTCGACCCCGGAGTTCACGGTGTCGCGCGACCGCGTGCTGCTGCGCACGCCCAAGCAGTTGCCGCCCGGGTTGAGCCTGTTCGAGTTCGCCGCGCGGCACGATCTGCGTTTGGCGACGGATACGGTGGAGCGGCTGGCGGGATTCACCCCGCAAGCGAAGTGGGAAGATTGGAAGCTGCTGCTGGCGCTTCCGCGCCCCTCGTCCGGGTTGCGCGCGATGCAGGAAGCAGAAGTGCTCGCGGCGGCGCTGCCCGAGTGGGGCCACATCGAGTGCCTGGTGGTGCGCGATTTTTACCACCGGTACACGGTGGACGAGCATACGCTGGTGGCGATCGCATCGCTCGAATCGATCGGCGATGCGCGTTTCGCGGCGCTCTTTGAGGAGATCGACGACCCTGCCCTGCTCCGCTTCGCGCTCCTCCTGCACGATATCGGAAAAGGTTCCGGGCACGATCACATCGAGGCGTCTCTGGGGATCGCGCGAGTGGTTCTGGAGCGGTTGGGAGCGCCGGAGCCGGACCGAGCCACGGTCGAGTTCCTGGTCGAGCATCACCTGGATCTTTCGAAAGCGATGACGTCGCGTGACCTGCATGATCGTGCGACCTCACGGGTACTCGCCGAGCGCGTGGGCACGATCGAGCGGCTGAAGATGCTCGTCATGATGACGTACGCCGATTGCAGCGCGGTGAATCCGCAAGCGATGACGCCATGGCGGGTCGAGCAGCTTTGGCAAGTGTACGTGCTGGCGCACCAGGAACTGACGCGCGCTCTTGATGCGGAGCGAATCCACGATGCGGCAGGCGTCCTGCCGGAGCAATCCCGGTTTCTCGAAGGTCTGCCCACGCGGTACCTTCGCACGCACACCGCCACTCAGATCGAGGCGCATTGCGAGCTCGCCCGGCAACTCGAGTCCCGGGCCGTCGCGATCGAGATCGCACATGAGCGCAGCGTCTACCGTCTTACGTTACTCGCGCATGACCGGCCGGCTCTGTTTGCCTCGGTGGCAGGCGCCATTTCCAGCTTCGGCCTCAATATTCTCAAGGCGGAGGCGTTCTCGAACGCCCGCGGGATCGCGGTCGACACCTTCGTTTTTTCGGATCCCCACCGGACGCTCGACCTGAATCCGCCCGAAGTCGACCGCCTGCGCGGCATCGTGCGGCGTGTAATCGAAGGCAAGCAAGCCGCCGACAAGCTGCTTCGCGCGCGTCCCAAGCCGTTCGTCTCCTCGCGGGCGGGCCGCTTGAAGCCGCGTGTAGCGTTCAACAACGATGCGTCGGAGGCCTCCACGCTCATCGAAATCGCCGCCGAGGATCGTCCCGGACTTCTCTATGATCTGGCGCGCGCGATCTCCGCGGCGGGCTGCAATATCGAAGTGGTTCTCATCGACACGGAAGCGCATAAAGCGCTGGATGTGTTCTACGCCACCGCGGACGGCCGCAAGCTCGACTCTGCGCTCCAGGACCGTCTTAAAAACGATTTGCTCGCGGCGTGCTCAGCGTCATGACCTGGACGATTTGGTGGATCTTCGTCACCACCGAAACCGTTCTGTGTCTGACGCCCGGTCCGGCCGTGCTGTTTGTGCTGTCGAGCGCGCTGCGTTCGGGTGCGCGGAAGAGCGTCGCGTCAAACCTGGGCATACTCGCAGCGAACGCCGCGTACTTCGTGGTGTCGGCGACGGGAGTGGGAGCCTTGCTGATCGCTTCGTACAACCTGTTCTTCCTGGTGAAGTGGATCGGCGCGGGATACCTGGTTTTCCTCGGACTGCGCGCGCTGCTGGGCAAATCGAGCGTGCTGGCGTCTCCCCAGGACAAGCTGGTGGAAGCTCGCGGCTGGCGTCTGCTCGCCGATGGATTCGTGCTTCAGGCATCGAACCCGAAGGCAATCGTGTTTTTCTCCGCGCTCTTGCCGCAGTTCATCGATCCAAAGAGTGCGGTGGCGCCGCAGGTGGCGATTCTGGGCGTGACCTCAGTGGTGATCGAGTTCTTCGTGCTCCTAGGCTATGGCATTGCCGCGGGCCGCGCTTCGGCGCTGGCTCGCCAGCCTCGTTACGCGGCCTGGACGAATCGCGTCGCGGGAACCCTGCTGATCGGAGCGGGCGCGGGACTGGCGGCGCTCCGCCGAAGCTGACCAACTGCGCTGCCTCACATCCGGCGCGCTCCGTCCGGAAGACGCGATAATTGGTGTATTCGCCAATCTCACATCACGATTATCGGCGCGCCGATGGACCTGGGGGCAGGGCGCCGCGGCGTCGACATGGGACCTTCGGCGCTACGCCTGGCGAACTTGAACGAGAGGCTCGCCTCGCTCGGCTACGAAGTGGAGGACCTGGGGAACGTGATCGTGGATCAGCCCGAGACAACGCCGGTCGGCCATCCGAACGCGCGCTATCTTCCGCAGATCGCCCAGACGTGCACCCGCCTGGCGGAGATCGTCGAAAAGACCGCGGACCAGAAGCGCGTTCCGCTGGTGCTCGGCGGCGATCATTCGGTCGCGATGGGAACAGTAGCCGGCATGGCAAACCATTTCCGCAAGCAACACGCCAAGCTCGGCCTCATCTGGATTGACGCGCACGCCGACATGAACACGCCGGAGTCGAGCCCCTCGGGCAACGTGCACGGCATGCCGCTCGCGTGCTGTATTGGTCTTGGGCCGCCCGAGTTGACCCATATCGGCGGTTACGCGCCAAAGGTGGAGCCGAACTCGGTCGCCATCATCGGATTGCGGAGCGTGGATGAGATCGAACGGCAGAACGTGCGTGGCACGGGCGTCCACCCTTTCACAATGCGTGATATCGACGAGCGCGGGCTGCGCAGCGTGATGCGGGAAGCCATCCAGCACGTCTCCAACGGAAACGCCGGTTTTCACCTTTCGTTCGACATGGATGCCGTCGATCCGCACGAGGCCCCGGGCGTCGGAACGCCCGTGCGCGGGGGCATCACCTACCGCGAGGCGCACCTGGCCATGGAAACCATCTGCGACAGCGGGCTCATGGCGTCCATGGAAGTAGTGGAGGTAAATCCGGTGATCGATGAAGTGAACCGAACGGCGCTTCTGGCCGTCGAACTAGTAATGTCCGCAATGGGAAAGCGAATCCTCTAATAATGAACCGTCTCCGAGTAGCAGTCCTTTACGGCGGCCGCAGTGGCGAGCACGAAGTGTCGCTAAATTCGGCCGAATCGATTATTGCGGCGATGGACCCGCAACGTTACGAAATCCAGCGAATCCTGATCACGAAGGAAGGGCGCTGGCAGCCGCGCGCCATTTCGCCCGAGCCGGGCGGGAATCCGGAGATCGATGTCGTCTTTCCCGTGCTGCACGGCACGTTCGGCGAGGACGGCACTGTGCAGGGGTTGCTGGAACTGGCCGGCCTGCCCTACGTGGGCGCAGGCGTGCTCGCATCATCCGTGTCCATGGACAAGGAAGTGATGAAGCGGTTGTTGATCGAGCGCGGCCTGCCTATCGTCGACTATATGATCGTCACGCGAGGCGAAAACCAACTGGACCGCATCGCGAAGCGCTTCCCGTTTCCGATGTTCGTGAAGCCGGCCAATCTCGGCTCCTCGGTCGGCATCTCCAAGGCAGGAACGTGCGAGGAGCTCGAAGCAGCGGTGGCGCTTGCCGGCCAGTTCGATCGCAAGATTATCGTAGAGCGCGGCATCATCGGACGTGAGTTTGAGTGCTCCGTGCTGGGTAATGATCAGCCGGTCGCGGCCGTTCCTTGTGAAATCCTGCCTTCCCGCGAGTTCTACGATTACGAGGATAAATACATCTTGAACCAGGCCCAAACGGTATTGCCCGCGGACCTCAACCCGGAGCAGACGCGCGAAGTGCAGCGCCTGGCGGTCGCCTGCTATCAGTCGGTGAGTTGCGAAGGAATGGCCCGCGTCGATTTTCTGATGGAGACGGCGACCCAACAAATATTCATCAATGAGATCAATACCATTCCAGGGTTCACGGCCATCAGCATGTATCCGAAGATGTGGGAGGCGAGCGGCCTCCCCTACCCAAAATTGATCGACCGCCTGATCGAGCTGGCGCTGGAGCGTCATCGCGAGCGCCAGGCTACCCGTTTTAGCAGATAGTTCACATGCCGTTTCTTGCATTCCTCATGTTGCTCGCCGCCGACGATCCCGGCGACGCGCTCGCCCGCGAGCTGAAGAAAGTTGTCGACGTGTTCGTGACCGTCGATCGCGAGGCGGCCGATCCGGTGTCGCCGGATGCAGCGTTTTATCAGGGGGCGATTCCCGGCATGCTGCGCTCGCTCGATCCACACTCCGTCTTTTTCGATCCCGGCCAGTTCGAGCAATTGAAGCAGATGGAAAAGAGCGAGCGCAAGGGCTTCGGCAGCATCGTCAGCGTGCTTCCAGGCCGCGTAATTGTCTTGCAGACGATGACCGGGACGCCGTCGGCCAAAGCGGGGCTTTCCGCGAGCGATGAGATCCTGGCGATCAACGGGATCGCGCTTGCGCGGCTCGAGTTCGAGCAGTTGGTGCAACTCCTTACCGAGGCTCGCCAGCAGCAGGCGGTGCTCGACGTCCGCCGGCCGGGCAACGCCCGCCTGTTCCGGCTGACGCTCACGCCAGAGCTGGTGGATTCGCCTAGCGTCGATCGTGCTTTCATGCTCACGCGCGGCGTTGCTTATCTGAGGATCGCCAGCTTCGAAGGTCCCACCGGCAAACTGGTCAAGGAAACGATCCAGAAACTCGGTGGCGAGAGCCTCAAAGGTCTGGTGCTCGATCTGCGCAACAATCCCGGCGGCGTGGCGCAAGCCGCGGCGGAGACGGCGTCACTCTTCCTCGAGCCGGAGCAAGTCATCTTTTCGATCAAGGGGCGAAACACAAAGGCCGAGGAAGTGCGCGTGCCGAAGATCTCGAGGCCCTACACGTTCCCGTTGGCGGTGCTTGTCAACGGCAAAAGCGCCAGCGCATCGGAGATCGTGACCGGCGCGCTGCAGGACCACGACCGCGCGACCATCGTCGGCGAGCCGAGCTACGGAAAAGGCCTGGTGCAGCAGGTCTACACGCTTTCGAGCAATACGGGCGTCGCCCTCACGACCGCCTATTACTACACTCCGAGCGGCCGGTCCATCCAGAAACCTTTGCATGGCGGCCATCTCGACGTCACCACCAGTACGCCCCAAGGTTCGTTCCGCACCGACTCCGGACGAGAAGTGCGTGGAGGCGGCGGCATCCAGCCCGACGAGGTGATTTTTCAGCCGGCGGTTAGCCGATTGCAAATGGTGCTCGACGCGAGCGGCACGCTCACGACGTTCGCCGGCGAATACGTGCAGTCGCACGAAATCAAGGAAGATTTCGAAGTTACGCCGGCTATGCTCGACGAACTGCAGGTATTCCTGTCGGCACGTGATATCCGTCCCGGTGTCGGCGATTGGCTAAGCCATCGCGAATGGATCCAGAGCCGTCTGAAGCAGGAGATCCTGAATCTGAAGTTCGGCGTCGCGAAGGGCGACGAAGTAGAGATGCAGCGCGATCCTGTAGTGCAAAGGGCGTTGAAAGTCGTGGGTGGGGCGGGAAGAATGCAGCGGCCGGCGTTCTAGCCGCTCACTTATCCAGCATCGGCGAGCAGCAGGGCGTTTGCACGGGTTTCGGTTCCATGAGCTCGCACCTGGTCAGGTTCGGGTCATAGAGGTTCAATTGCCACTTGCCGTCCCGCCCGATCTTGGGTCCCTGTTCCAGCTTCATGCCGCGTTCGACCAGAGTCTTATGACCCGTCTCCGCGCTGGGAACGCCGAGCGCCAGGTGGTGCAGAACGCCCAAGGTCCTGGGCGACGGATCGCGCGCGTTGAGCATGTACTCCAGCCAGTCAGCGCCGTCCGGAACTCGCATATCAACCCAGTCCGTGCGATCGTCCGTCCTTCCCCCGTGCCACATTTCCCGGAACCCGAGAGTTTCCTTGTAGAACTGGTCCGCCGCTGCGCGGTCCTGCACCGTGACGCCGACGTGAATAATGTGATCAGAAATGCGCGCGGCGGAAAGGAACTTCCCAAAGTTGCGGCTGTGCAGTGATCCGGGCATGTACTGCACGAATTCCACGTTGTGGCCGTCCGGGTCCTTGGTCATAAAACTCAAATTCCCGTCCAAGCCAGGGTGGAGAGTATCCGGAACTTTCCCGCCACGGCTCGCCAGGTAATCGCGCAGTTGTTGGGCATCGGTGGTCTCGAACGCGATGTGGGAGAGCCGGTCCTCCGTTTCGGTCTTCAATTCCGGGAATACTTCAATGTATTGGTGATCGTTCACTTTGAAGTAGGTCAACATCAGCCCTCCTGAGGGCTTATCGATGCGGAAAGGTTCCTGAAAGCCGAGATCGTGGCCGTAGAAGTTGCGGGCGGCAGAGAGGTTGTCGGTCTTCAATCCGATGTGCGCGACGCCAACGATGGCGGGACGCTTTACCGGGGAGGCATGGCGAGTATCATCGCTCTGGGAAGCGAAACCACAGAGTGACGCGGCCAGAATAACTGAGGAGACCAGTCGACAGGGGCTCATTTGCCATTAGTATACGTGCATGTTGCGGCTGTGGCTCGGGAACTTTCAGCAGGTTTCGTTGGTCCGCCGGCGTCAACTCATCGAACAGCGCTGTGAACGCAGCGTTGGTCCAGCCGAAACCTGCTTCATTTGAGCGGTAACCGAAGCGCACCTCGCTGCTGACGTCCGTGCCCCGCCGGACGACGTCATACTTTTCGACTATCGTTCCCGTCTTTTGGTATTCCGCGAGAACCAGGGAAAGAAACTTCTTGGAAACCCGGTCGGCATCCTCACGATACCCATAACGGCGCAGGCCGTCCACGGCGATCATCTGCAACGGCGCCCAGCCGAACGGCGCATCCCACTGGCTGGCGCTCAGATAAGTGCTGGTCTGCAATCCGCCGGGGCGCTCAAACTTCGGCAGGTTCCGCGCTACCCGAGCCGCCTGCTCACGGCTCGCAATTCCGGCCCAAAGCGGATAGAACGTCGTCAGGAAAGGATATTGCCGCACTCGTCTGTGGACGAAATCGTAATCGTAGTAGAGGCCGTCCCGCTCATTCCACATCAGCCGGTTGATTCGCGCCGACCGATCCTGCGATCGTCTTCGCCACATCTCAGAGTCTGCTTCGCGCCCCAGAATGTGCATGATTTCAGCGGTCTGCGATTCCATCAGGTAGAGGAGCGAATTCAGGCACACCGGATTGAAATGGATTATGTCAACGCTGAACGGGCCGAAGCGGTTCGAAGGGTCGAAGCCCGATTCGCGCATCGACCGGTCACCCTTGTAGAACAGCGGTGTGAGCTGATCGGTTTTTCGGTCGTAATATTGCCTCACGTCGTAATCGGGGACCTGGTGCGTGCGGAAATACTCGCGGACTAATTCGTAATGCGTCCGTCCTTGCGCATCGCGCTCCGCTGCGACCACCTCCGGAGCCGGACCGTCGCCCAGGTCGAAGTACCGGCTCAATCCGGTCTCAGGCGTCGAGTGCGGCTCGCTGGTCCAGTAATGATGGTATTTGTCGATGGCCGGCACGGCGTCTTCGAGCCATTTGCGGTCCCTCGTCCGGCCGTAGACCCCAAGCAGCATCTCGGTAAGAAACGGGGGCTGGGAGCGGGTCAGATAGTAAGTGCGATTCGCGTTCAGAATTTTGCCGTACTCGCGGATCTCGTAAAGAGCGTTGTCAGCCATGTCCTTCGCCAACTCGAGTTCACCGTCGCGCAGAAGCCCGACCTGAATGAAATAACTGTCCCAGCCATACATCTCGTTGAATCGCCCGCCGGGGACGACATACGGCCGGGGAAGGTACAACAGGCCCTGGTCGCGAACCTGAGCCGGATCTTCCGGAAGTTTCCTGATTTCAATATTCGGGAGATCTACGGCTTTCTCGGGAAGATCCGCGCTGCGCGAGACGTAAACCGGCCATCGGCCATCCGCGGCCGGGCGAAACTTAGGATCGGGGGCTGCCGATGCAAGGTCTTGATTCGACCGCGTCAACACGCGCCATGTTTGCTTGATGTAGTCGAGTATAGGGGGCGGCTGCGCGAGAGCGACGAAACAGAGCAGGAGCGTACACATGCATCGCCGGAGCATAGATCCTCGCTAACACTTTGAGCTTATCTCGCCGCGGAGCCCGGGACCTTGGCCGCTGATTCCGGCTGTGACG
>Ga0066710_100001501_pt1 | contig 17528 bp, 18 predicted proteins | sample GraSoiAngelo_159_FD_79666 | JGI IMG/M metagenome (GOLD analysis project Ga0066710, IMG submission 79666) | Grasslands soil microbial communities from the Angelo Coastal Reserve, California, USA - 14_1009_16_40cm | ecosystem: Environmental > Terrestrial > Soil > Grasslands | place: USA... | reverse complement strand
TCATAAAGCGTCCGGCGTCGGAGTGAATCCGCCGCCGGACGACATCGGAGACGCTCCGCTGCGCGCGCCGAACGCCACGAATGCGGCGCGCTCCGCTCCGCGCGCCAGACGTGACGCGGTTACACTGCGGGGTCATGCGCGCTCGCGTCGCCGCCGTCATTTTCGTCGCCCTGGCCGCTCGGCCCGGGGCGGCCGCCGAGGCGCACCTGGTCCTGCTCGGCGGCGGACGGCCGCCCGAAGCCGCCCTCGGCCGCTTCGTGCAGTGGGCAGGCGGCTCACGGGCGCGCATCGTCGTGTTGACGTGGGGGGCCGAGCCGTCCGAGGGCCTGGAGGCCGTCCGGGACGCCCTGCGTCCCTTCGCCCCGGCGTCGGTCGAAGCCGCTCCGTCCGCGCCGTTGCGGGACGAGTCGCGGTCCGAGCTGGAGCGGCGGCTGGAGCGCGCGACCGGTGTCTTCCTGGCCGGCGGGGACCAGCAGCGCCTGCTCGACGTGCTCTCCGACGACGCGGTGGCGGGGGCCTTGCGCGCCCGGTATCGCGGGGGCGCCGCCTTCGCCGGCTCCAGCGCCGGCACGGCCGTCATCTCGACCCTCGCCATCACCGGCGAGGGGGACTTCACGGTCGTCGACGCGCGCGCGGTCGGCGTGCGCACCGGGCTCGGCCTGCTCCCGGGAGTCATTCTCGACCAGCATTTCCTCCGGCGCCAGCGCGAGAACCGGCTCTTCTCGCTGGTCCTCGCCCATCCGCGGCTGCTGGGCCTCGGGATCGACGAAGGCGCGGGGCTGCTGGTGGCGGGAGGCCGTCATGCGGAGGCGGTGGGGGGGCAGGTCATGGTGGTGGACGGGAGCCACCGGGCGGAGCTGCGGGTCCATCTGCTCAATCCGGGGGAGACGTTCGACCTCGAGAAGCGGAAGAGGGGGCGCGCCGCCGACCGCCATCCCGGGTGAACCCCAGACGCTCGTTGGCACCGCGGGTATGTCGTGGTAATACCATGGACATGAAAGTCGCGGTCTCGATCCCCGATCCGATCTTCGAGGAGGCCGAGCGAGTATCCAGACGCATGCGCGTGCCGCGGAGCCAACTGTACGCGAGGGCCCTGGAGGCCTACGTCAACGAGCACTCCGGTGACGAGATCACGCGACGGCTGAACGAGGTGTACGCGAGGGTCTCCTCGAGGCTCGAGCCGGCGATCGAAGGCGTGTCTCTCGAGGTCCTGCGGCGCGAGAAGTGGTAGCGCGCCGGGGCGAGATCTGGTGGACCGACTTCGGTCAGCCGTTCCGGTCTGAGCCTGGTTACCGGCGCCCCGCGCTCGTGGTGCAGGCGGATCCATTCAACCAGAGCACGATCCGGACCGTCCTCTTGATCCCCCTGACGAAGACCCTGGAGCTGGCGTCGGCGCCGGGCAACGTGCTTTGCCGCCCACGCGACTCGGGCCTGCCGAAAGCATCCGTCGTCAACGTGTCGCAGCTGACCGTTGCCGACAGGCGCCGCCTGGTCGAGAAGGCGGGCACGGTGCCGGGACGGCTCATGAAGCAGGTCGAAGACGGCATGCGGCTGATCCTGGGGCTCTGAGTCGGTGCGCCCCGCTCGCTCCTGCGGCTAGGGGCGAAACTGCCAAAGCTGCTAGACTTGACGTTCGCGCCATGCGTCATGCCGCAGGAAAGGCGATCCTGATCCTCGCCTTCCTCGCCGCGACCGGCTGCACCAAGGGCCGGGCCAGCGAGACCGACTCTCGACCGCCGGTCAAGGCCCGGGTGGTCCCGGTCGAGGTACGACGGGTCCAGCAGGTGGTCGAGTCGGTGGGCTCGCTCTTTCCCTACGAAGAGGTCACGGTCAGCTCGGAGGTGGAAGGCAAGGTCGCGCGCGTCCTCACCGACGTCGGCGACCGGGTCCGGCGCGGCCAGCCGCTGGTGGAGGTGGCGCCGGTCGAGCTGGAGCTCGCCCTGCAGCAGGAGCGGGCGGCGCTCGAGCAGGTGCGGGCCCACCTGGGCCTGCCCGAAGGCCGCGACGACCTCAAGGATCCGAGCCAGGCGGCGGAGGTGAAGCGGGCGGCGGCGGAAATGAAGGACGCCGATCAGAAGTACGCTCGGGCGAGGTCGCTCTTCGCGGACGGGCTCATCGCCCAGGGCACCTTCGACGAGGCGGAGACCCGCTACAACTCCGCCCGGGCGGCCTATGACGTGGCGGTGCAGGGGGTACAGACGCTCCGCGCGCAGCTCGCCCAGCGCCGGTCGGCGGTGGCGGTGGCGAGCAAGAAGCGCGGAGATGCGGTGATCCGCGCGCCGTTCGGCGGGCAGGTCAAGGAGCGGATGGTGACCGCCGGCCAGTACCTCAAGGTCCAGTCCCCGGTGATGGTGATCGTCAACACCGACCCGTTGCGGGTGCGGCTCAAGGTCCCGGAGAAGATGGCGGGCTGGATCGCGGTGGGGCAGCCGCTGACGGTGGCGGTGGAAGCCTATCCCGACCGCTCGTTCGAAGGCGCCGTCGGCCGCATCAACCCGTCGGTCGACCCGCAGACGCGCTCGTTCGAGGTGGAGGCCCTGCTCGAGAACCACGGCGGGCTGCTGAAGCCGGGCTTCTTCGCCAAGTCGCGTATCGCCTCGCGCCAGGTCGTGACCATGCTGCTCGTGCCGTCGCAGGCGGTGCGCTACGCCTACGGCGTGTACAAGGTCTTCACGGTCGACGGCGGATCGCTGAAGGAGCGGGAGGTGAAGCTGGGAGACCGGGCCGAGGATTCGGTCGAGATCGTGGAGGGGCTGAGCGACCGGCAGCGGGTGGCGGTGCCGGTCCCCGGCCAGGAGCCGCGCGACGGGGCGCCGGTGGATGCGGTCCGGTAGGGGGCAGGCATGACCCTGGCCGAGCTGTGCGTCCGGCGTTCGGTCTTCGCGGTCATGCTCGCGTGCTTCCTGGTCGTGCTGGGGGTCTTCTCCTTCCGCGAGCTGGGGGTGGACCTCTTCCCGCGCGCCGACCCCGCCACCGTCAACGTCAACATCAAGCTGCCGGGCGCGAGCCCCGAGGAGATGACGACCCAGGTCTCGCTGCCGCTGGAGGAAGCCCTCAGCACGATCAGCGGCCTCGACGAGCTCAGCTCCCAGAGCACCGAGGGGACGTCGCGCATCACCTGCAAGTTCGTCCTCGAGCGCGACATCGAGAGCGCCGCCCAGGACGTGCGGGAGAAGGTGGCCGGCGCGCTGCGGGACCTGCCGCCCAACATCCTGCCCCCCATCGTCCAGAAGGCTGACCCCGACGCGGACCCCGTCGTCTCGGTGGTGGTGGCCAGCGACCGCAGCCTGCGGGAAACGACCGAGATCGCGGACAAGCAGATCAAGCGGCAACTGGAGACGGTGGACGGCGTCGGCGAGGTGAGCCTCACCGGCGGCCGGGAGCGGCAGGTCCGCATCTACGCCGATGCCGACAAGCTGAGCGCCTACGGCATCACCATCAGCCAGCTGGAGGCCGCGGTCCAGAACGAGAACGTCGAGACGCCCGGCGGCCGGATCGTGCGGGGGGAGTCGGAGCTGGGCGTCCGGACGCTGGGCCGGCTCTCGGGGGTGGACCAGTTCGGGGAGATCATCGTCGCCAACGTGGGCGGCACGCCCGTCCGGGTCAGCGACCTCGGCCGGGTGGAGGACAGCTTCGGCGAGCCGACCTCGTGGAACACCCTCCAGGGCCGCCCGGCGGTGACCCTCGACGTGCGGCGCCAGTCCGGCACCAACACCGTCCAGATCATCGACGCGGTGAAGGGCAAGCTCGGCCAGATCCGCCGCACGCTGCCCGCGGGGATCGAGCTGCGCGTCACCCGCGACCAGTCCGTCTTCATCAACGCCTCGGTCAAGTCCCTCGAGGAGCACCTCTTCTTCGGCAGCCTGCTGGCCAGCCTGGTCGTGATGCTCTTCATCCGCAACCTGCGCTCGGTCGCGATCGCGGCGGTGGCCATCCCCACCTCGATCGTGGCCACCTTCACCCTCCTGAAGGTGATGGACTTCACGCTCAACAACATGACGCTGCTGGCCCTGACCCTCGCGGTCGGCATCGTCATCGACGACGCCATCGTCGTGCTGGAGAACATCGTCCGCTACGTCGAGGAGAAAGGGTATCGCCCGTTCCTGGCCGCCATCGACGCCACCCGCGAGATCACGCTGGCCGTGCTCGCCACCACCCTCTCGCTCGTCATCATCTTCCTTCCCATCGCCTTCATGACCGGCTACGCCCGGCGCTACGTGAACCAGTTCGGCTGGACGATGGCCTTCTCGATCATGGTCTCGATGCTGGTGAGCTTCACCCTCACGCCGATGCTCAGCTCGCGGCTGCTGAAGCCGGGCGGGGAGGGGGCGGGCGGCCACGGCTCCAAGGAGTCGCGGCCGTGGGCCTGGACCTCCGGCCACTACGGCCGCCTGCTGGAGTGGAGCCTCGCCAACCGAGGACTGGTCATGGCCCTGGCCGCCTTCGTCTTCCTGCTGACCTTTCCCTTGAACGCGCTGGTGGGCCGGGACTGGATCCCGCCCGACGACCAGAGCGAGCTGACGGTGCTGCTGAACCTGCCCGAGGGCACGTCGCTCGAGGGCACGTCCAAGCTGGCCACCGACCTGTCCCGCCGCATCGACCGCCTGCCCGGCGTGGAGTTCACCAACCCCTTCATCCACGAGGGCGGCCTGTCCAGCCACAGCCACATCTACGTCCGCCTGAAGGACATCTCGGAGCGGGACAAGTCGAACCTGGAGCTGGCGGCGGAGGCCCGCAAGCTCGCCGCCAGCTACCCCAACCTGCGCTCGAAGGTGATGATCCCCTCCGCCCTCGGCGGCGGCGAGATGTTCTTCCCGATCCGGGCCGTCATCCTGGGCCCCGACTTCAACCGCACGGCCGAGATCGCCAAGGAAGTTGCCGCGCGCGTGCGCAGCGTCAAGGGCCTGCTGGACGTCGATCCCATGGTGAGCCTCAACAGCCCCGAGCTGCAGGTGCGCATCGACCGCCAGCGCGCCTCCGACCTCGGGGTGCGGGCGGCCGACGTCGCGACGGCGGTCCGGCTGATGATCGCGGGGGAGGACCAGATCTCCACATACAAGGAAGGCGACGAGCAGTACCCGGTGACCATGCAGCTCCTCCCCGAGCAGCAGAAGAACCCGGAGATGCTGGGCCGGTTGATGATTCCCTCGGCCAAGGTCGGCCAGGTCCGGCTCGACAACGTGGCCACCGTCCAGCGGGGCCTGGGGCCGGCCCGCATCGAGCGGTTCAACCGGCAGTTCCAGGTCTCGGTCAGCGCCAACAACGCTCCCGACTTCCCGCTCGACGCGGCGGCGTCGGCGGTCGCGAGCGAGATCCGCCAGGTGGGGCTGCCCGCGGGCTACAGCTACAAGTTCCTCGGCTCGGTGAAGGTGCTCGACGAGACGACCCACAACCTCGTGATCGCGTTCCTCCTCGCCTCGATCTTCATGTACATGGTGCTGGCCGCCCAGTTCGACAGCTTCCTCCACCCGTTCACGATCATGCTCAGCCTCCCCCTGTCGATCCCGTTCGCGCTCTTCTCGCTGTGGATCACCGGCCGCACCCTCAACCTCTGGAGTGCGCTCGGCGTGCTGCTGCTGCTCGGCATCGTCAAGAAGAACGGCATCCTCCAGGTCGACTACACCAACAAGCTGCTCGCGGAGGGCGTCCCCCGCCGGCAGGCCATCCTCCAGGCCAACCAGGTGCGCCTGCGCCCGATCCTGATGACGACGCTCTCGATCGTGGCCGGCCTCATCCCCACCGCCATCGGCATCGGCGCCGGGTCGGCCCAGCGCTCGGCGGTCGCGGTGACGATCATCGGCGGCCAGAGCCTGTGCCTGCTCCTCACCCTGGTCGTGACGCCGGTGGCCTATTCGCTGCTGGCCGAGGCGGGGGAGCGAGGCCTGCGGGCCAGCCTGGCCCCGATGCTGGAGCGGGTCCGGCTGGGGGTGGCGCGCCTGCGCACCTGAGGCGCGCGGGCCTTGTACCTTGCCTACAGCCTGCTCCTGGCCGCGGCCTTCGTCCTCGCGCTTCCTTTCTATGTGTGGAAGGGTCGCCGCGCCGGCAAGTACCTGCCCACCTTCCGCGAGCGGATGGGACGCCTGCCGCCTTCGCTCGGGCGGGGGGAGGGGCCGGCGGTGTGGATACACGCGGTGTCGGTGGGGGAGGTGCTGACCGCCCGCATCCTCGTGGCGCCGCTCAAGCAGCGTCTGCCCGGCCACCGGGTCCTTCTCTCCACCAGCACCACGACCGGCCGCGCGGTCGCGGAGCGCAGCGTGCAGGGCGCCGACGGGCTCTTCTTCGCCCCGTTCGACTGGCCCGGGCCGGTGCGCGAGGTGCTCGACCGGGTGCACCCGGCCCTCCTGGTCCTGGTGGAAACGGAGATCTGGCCGAACCTCATCCACCAGGCCCACGCCCGTGGCGTGCGGGTGGCGGTCGTGAACGGGCGCATCTCGCCGCGCTCGTTCGGCCGGTATCGGGCGGTGCGCGGCCTGCTCAGCCGCGTCCTCGCCGAGGTCGACCTCTTCCTCATGCAGTCCGAGCCTCACGCCGAGCGCGCGCGGCAGATCGGCGCCCCGCCGGAACGGATCCGCGCCCTCGGCAACCTGAAGTTCGACGCCCTCGGCGACGAGGCGGCGCCGGCAGAGCTGGGCCGGCTCATCCGCGGCGGCGCAGGCGACCGGCCCCTGTGGGTGGCGGGCAGCACCGTGGAGGGCGAAGAGCCCCTGGTGCTGGCGGCGTTCAAGGCGGTGCGCGAGCGGGCACCGGCGGCCCGGCTGCTGGTGGCCCCCCGCCACCCGGAGCGCTTCGCGGAGGTGGCGGCCGCGGTCGAGGCCGCGGGTTTCGCGTGCGCCCGCCGCAGCACACTCGGCGGCGCGGGCTGGAACGGCGACGTCCTCGTGCTCGACACCCTCGGCGAGCTGGCCCGCGTGTACGCGACGGCCACCGTCGTGTTCGTGGGCGGCAGCCTGGTCCCGGCGGGCGGCCACAACGTCCTGGAGGCGGCAGTAGCGGCCAAGCCGGTCATCGTCGGCCCGCACATGGAGAACTTCCAGGAGATCGCCGACGAGTTCCAGGCCGAAGGCGCCCTGGTGGTCGTCAACTCGGCCGAGGAGCTGGGCCGCGAGGTGGCGGGGCTGATCGCCGATCCTGTCCGGCGCTCCGCCCTCGGGGGCGCGGCCCGCGCGCTCGTCGACCGCAACCGGGGAGCGCTCGCGCGGACGGTCGACGCCCTGGCCGCGCTGGCGACCCGCCCTCTTTGACAAGGTGACCACCGGTGGTTACCATCAAGCGATGAAGTCGGTGGGCATCAAGGAGCTCAAGGCCCGGCTCTCGGAATACGTCCGTCAGGTCAAGGCCGGTGATACGGTGCTCGTCACGGAGAGGGACGAGGTCGTGGCCGAGCTGCGGCCGGTCCGGCGGCGCCTCGGGCCCGCAGAGACGCTCGACGACGTGCTCGACGCGCTGGCCGAGGCGGGCGAGCTGACGCGCGCCAGCCTGCCCAAGGGGAGCTGGACCTGGAAGGCGCGCGGCCTGGGGCTGCCGGCGGGCACCGCCCAGCAGATCCTGGACGAGGTTCGCGGCGACCGTACCGAGGACTGAGGTGTCCGCGCTGTACGTCGACACGTCAGCCCTCCTGCGAGCAACGCTGGAAACGGGCACGACGCCGGACGTGGAGTCCCGTCTCGAGTCGGCCCGCGTCTTGCTCACTTCTCGGCTGGCGCTGGTGGAGGCCGCGCGGGCGCTCATCCGAGTGCGCAAGCTCGCCGTCGTAAGCGAAACACGCATCGCGGACGTCGAGCGAGAGCTGGACCGCTTCTGGGCCCGCTGCGAGCTTTGGGAGCTATCGACCGCGGTGTGCGAGCTGGCGCGCCATGTCGCCCCCGGGAAGACCTTGCGGGCCCTGGATGCTCTCCATCTGGCCACCTTCTTGTTGGCTCGCCGCCGGATCGAAGGCCTGGCCCTCCTGACCGTCGACGACCGCCTGCGGGAGGCCGCGGGCGAGTCATGAGGCGCCTCGTGCTCGCTCCCCTCGGCGCGCTGACCGGCGTGGCGGCCGGCGTCCGGGCCGAGGCCTACCGCCGCGGGTGGCTGTCCCGCTCCCGTCTCGCCGGGCCGGTCATCAGCGTCGGCAACATCAGCGTGGGCGGCCGGGGCAAGACGCCGGTCGTCGCTCGGGTGGCCGAGATGCTAGGGGAGGACGGTCACCCGACGGCCGTGCTGAGCCGCGGGTACGGCGGCTCGTTTGGGGGAGACTGCCTGGTGGTCGGGGATGGGCGCCGCGTTTGCGCCGGAGCCGACGAGGCCGGTGACGAGCCGGTGATGCTCGCCCGCCGCCTGCCCGGCGTCGTGGTGGCCGTCGGCAAGCGCCGCGACCGGGTGGGCCGAGCCGTGGAGGGCCGGTTCGGGACCCGCGTCCACGTCCTCGACGACGGCTTCCAGCATATGCGCCTCCGCCGCGACCTGGACCTCGTCTGTGTGCACGCGAGCGACCTCGCCGACCGTCCGCTGCCGGCCGGGCGGCTGCGGGAATCGCCGTCCGCCCTGGGCCGGGCGGATCTCATCCTGCTCGACGGGGACGGCGCCGCGGCCGCCGCTCTCGCGGCCCGATATCCCGGCCGCGTCCTACGGCTCGGACGGCAGGTGGTCGGCTTCTTCGGGCTCGACGGCCGCGAGCGGCCGACGCCCGAGCGGCCCTTCCTCGTGTCCGGCATCGCCCGGCCCCAGCGCTTCCATGCCGACGTGGCGGCCCGCGTCGCCTCCGTCGCCGGCACCGCAGTCTTCGCCGACCATCACGTCTACGGCCCGGAAGAGCTGGCGCGCATCGAAGGCCGGGCCCGCGCGGCGGGCTCGGACGTCCTCGTCACGACCGACAAGGACGCGGTCCGGCTCCCGCCTTCATCGCTGCCGGTGCTCGTCCTGCGCATCGCGGCCGCTCTACCGGCGGAGGATGAGGCCCGCCTGCGCGACCGCGTGCGGCTCGTGGCGGGGGGGCTCGGAGGCGCCGCTTGACCAAGGCCTCGCGCTACCGGCTGGAGGCTCGGGCGGCGGCCGCCGTCGCCGCCCTGGCCTCCGTCCTGCCGCTGCGCGTGGTGCGGGCCTTCGGCCGGGGACTCGGCCGGCTGCTCGGCGACCTGGACCGGCGCCACGTGGCGGTCGCCACCGCCAACCTCCGGCAGGCCTTCCCGCACTGGGACGAGGTCCGGCGCCTCCGCACGGCGCGCGAGGTGTACGCGCATTTCGGCCAGGTCCTGCTCGAGATCCTCTGGCTGCACGGACGCTCGCGCGAGCAGGTGCTGCCCCTCGTCGAGCTGGAGGGGCGGGACAACGTGGAGGCCGCGTTCGCGGCCGGGCGCGGGGTCCTCTGCGTCACCGCCCACATCGGCAACTGGGAGATGCACGGCCTGACCCACGGCTGGATGTTCGGGCCCATCAGCGTGGTCGCGCGCCCGCTCGACAACCCCGACCTCCACCGGCGGCTCTGCGAGGTGCGCACGCTCGGCGGCAACGCCGTCATCGACAAGCGGCACGCGCTGGCCCAGGTCGTGCGCGGCCTCAAGGGCAACCGCGGCATCGCGATCCTCATCGACCAGAACGTGCAGGCCCAGGACGGGATCTTCGTGGACTTCTTCGGCCGGGCGGCGGCCACCACCACCGTGGCGGCGGCCCTCGCCGTCCGCACCGGCTGCGCCCTGCTGCCCAGCCACACCGTCCTCGGCCGCGACGGGCGGTACCGGCTCGTCTACGACCCGCCGCTGCGCTGGACCGCCTCCGGAGATCGCCAGGCCGACATCGCCCGGCTCACCCAGCAGCTCACGTCGACGATCGAGGGCTGGATCCGGGACGCGCCGGAGCAGTGGCTCTGGCTCCACAAGCGCTGGAAGACGGAGCCGAGCTTGGAGCCGTCAGCAGTCGGCGCTGACGACCTGGCTGATTAGCCGGGCTTGCCGAACTGATCTCGCCTTTGGCCACGTCCCGGGAAGACTACTGCTTCGTCGCTGATTATGGCTATCGTGAACGAGCGGCGCCGCTGACAAAGCTGACCGCCCGACTGCGAACAGGCGCGGATCGCAAGCCTGTTGAATTTGTGCTGGGCAGGCAATCGCGTGTAGAACCCGTCGGCGAGTGATGCATGGAACTCGCGCTTGAGGTCGTTCTGGAGTACCTCGAGCTCTGTAGGCGTTTCTGGCGGCTCGGCCAAAGGGAACTGGACTGTTGGAAGAAGCTCGTGACGGACCATCGCGAGGTGTCAGTACAGACCATGGCCACTCGAATGTCCCGTCTCTAGAACAGCCTGATCGCTTGCCCATCCCCGAGCGCATCGTCGTCCGCGCGCCGAACTGGCTGGGGGACGCGGTGCTGTCGCTGCCGGCGCTGCGGGACCTGCGCCGCAGCTTCCCGCGCTCGCGCATCGAGGTGCTGGCCCGCGCGTGGGTCGCGCCTCTCTACGGAGCGGTGAGGGAGGTCGACGCGGTGCGCGAGAGCCGTGGTGTCGCCGCCGACGCGGAGGCGCTGCGAGGTGCTTTCGACGCGGCCGTGCTCTTGCCGAACTCGTTCGCCTCGGCGCTCGCGGCCTGGCGGGCGGCGGTCCCCGAGCGCTGGGGATACGCGACGGAACTGCGGGGACCGCTGCTGACCCGGCATCCGCGCGTTCCCGACGGTGCCCGGGGCCGCAGCCAGGTGTACTACTATCGGGCCATGCTCGCGGGCCTCGGCCTCGACGTGGCATCGGAGCCCGACGCGTCGCTGCAGTGTCCCGAGGACTGGGCAGACCGCGGATTGACGAGGCTCGGCGACGGCGGCATGGGCGCTTGGATCGGCCTCAACCCCGGCGCCTTCTTCGGTCCGGCCAAGCGCTGGGTCCCCGAGCGTTACGCCGCGGCGGGAGAGCTGCTCGCCCGGCGCACCGGCGCCCGCGTGGCGATCCTGGGCGGCGCCGACGAGCGGGAGCTGGGAGAGGCGATCGCGGCCGGCATGCGCGCGCCGGCCCGGGTGCTCTGCGGCGAGACCACGCTGCCCGAGCTGGTGGGCGTGCTGGCCCGCCTCAGGCTGCTCGTGACGAACGACTCCGGTCCCATGCATGTCGCGGCCGCCCTCGGCGTGCCGCTGGTCGCCGTCTTCGGCCCCACCGACTGGCGCGAGACGGCCCCGGTGGGCGACCGGCACCGCCTGGTGCGCGAGCCGGTCCACTGCTCGCCCTGCCTGCTCCGGGAGTGCCCCATCGACCACCGCTGCATGAGACGCATCGCCGTCGACCGCGTCGTCGGCGAGGCGCGAGCGCTCCTCGATCTCAACGGCGCCGTGCCGGCGCCGAAGAGCCGCGTCCTCGGTCGGGATCTTCAATGAGTTCCGCCCGGCCGGGAATGAATCCCGTCAGGGCGGTGAGGAGTCCCTCCCTGCGGGCGCTCCGGGACGAGCTGAACCAGCTCTTCCGGCGTGAGCGTTCGGCGCGCGTAGCGGAGCGTTCCTTCTGCCGTCTCGCGGCGGATTCACTCCGACGCGAGACGTTGGGGGATGACGAGCGCGGAGCAGAGCGCGCCGCATTCGAGTTATGACGCGCGCCGCATTCGACTCATGACCCGCCGGGCGGTCTTCATCGACCGCGACGGGACGCTGGCCCATGAGGTCGGCTACGTGAACCACCTCTCGCGCTTCCGCCTCTTCCCCTGGGCGGTGGATGCCGTTCGGCTGCTCAACCACGGGCGACTGCTGGCGGTCGTCGTCACCAACCAGGCCGGAGTGGCCCGCGGCTATTTCCCGGAAAGCCTCATCGGCGAGGTCCACGCCCGGATGTCGGAAACCATGCAGGCGGGCGGCGCGCGCCTGGACGGCATCTACTACTGCCCGCACCACCCGTCAGCCGGGGACCCGCCCTACCGTCAGGACTGTGCGTGCCGCAAGCCGCGGCCCGGCCTGCTGCGCCGCGCGGCAGACGAGCTGGACATCGACCTCGAGCGGTCATGGGTCGTGGGTGACCGGGAAGCCGACCTGACGCTCGCCCGGAACGTCGGCGCGCGGGCCTGTCTCGTGCGGACGGGCTACGGAGCGGGCGAGCTGCTCTGGCACGCGTCTTCATGGCCACGGCCGCCGGATGTGGTGGCCGACCACCTGCTGGAGGCGGTGGAGCGCATCCTCGGCGAGGCCGGGAACGACGCGGAGGGGCCGCCGGCGTGAGGCCGACGGCGCCGCCCTCCGCCGAACGCCTGCGCCGGATCATCGCCTCCTTCCGCGGCCGCCGTCTCCTCGTCCTGGCCGACCTCGTGGCCGACGAGTTCCTCTACGGCCGGGTCCAGCGCGTGAGCCGGGAGGCTCCGGTGCTGATCCTGCAATACGACGGCACCGACGTCCGCCTCGGGGGGGGCGCCAACGCCGTCCACAACATCCACACCCTGGGCGGCACGCCGGTGCCGGTGGGCGTGCTCGGGCGAGACGAGCACGGCCGCCGGCTGCGCGGCCTGCTCCGCGACACTGGAATCTCCGTCGCCCGCGTCGCCAGCGATCCGGCCTACGTCACGCCGGTAAAGACGCGGATCCTGGCCGGCGGCATCCACGCGACCAAGCAGCAGATGGTCCGCATCGACAAGGCCACGCGGCTCGGCGAGCGCAGCGCGGCCCGCCGCGCGGTCCGGACGGCGCTGCGCTCGCTGCGCGGCCGATTCGACGGGGTGCTGGTGAGCGATTACGGCTTCGGCCTGCTGACCGCGGACCTGGTACAGGCGGCGGTGGCCTTCGCCCGGCGGGTCGGCGTTCCGGTCACGGTGGACTCGCGCTTCGCCCTGCTCGGCTTCCGCGGCATGACCGCGGTGACGCCCAACGAGCCGGAGGTCGAGGCCGCCCTCGGCATCACCATCGGCAACGACCGGCGGCGGCTGGAGTGGGCCGGCCGGACCCTGCTCCGGCGCCTGGGTGCGAAGGCCTGCCTCGTCACCCGGGGCAGCGACGGCATGGCGCTCTTCGAGCCCGGCCGGGCCACGATGCACGTCCCCATCTACGGGTCGGACCAGGTGGCCGACGTGACGGGGGCGGGCGACACGGTGATCGCGGCCTTCACGCTGGCCCTGGCCTCCGGCGCCAGCCCCGTCGAGGCCAGCCTGCTCGCCAACTACGCGGGCGGCATCGTGGTGATGAAGCGGGGCACGGCCACCGTCTCGGCCGCCGAGCTGTCCGGCGCGGTGGCCTCCGACCGCGGGCGGGCCTGAATTGCGGACCGCCCGGGCCAAGATCGCGTCGCTGGCCGAGGTGCAGGCGCGCATGGAGGAGGTGCGGCGGCGCGGGCGCACGGTGGCCCTGGCCAACGGCTGCTTCGACGTGCTGCACGTAGGCCACGTGCGATACCTGCAGGGCGCCAAGCGCGAGGCCGACGTGCTCGTCGTGGGCGTGAACGGCGACGCATCGGTGCGCCGGCTCAAGGGGCCGGGACGCCCGGTGCTGGGCGAGCAGGACCGGGCGTTCATGGTGGCCGCCTTGCGGACCGTCGATCACGTCGTCGTCTTCGCGGACGACGACGTGACGCGGCTGCTCCTCGCCCTCCGGCCGGACGTCCACTGCAAGGGTACCGACTACACCCTGGACACGGTCCCCGAGCGAGAGGTGGTGCGCTCGTACGGCGGACGGACCGCGATCGTGGGCGACCCGAAGGACCACGACACGCGGAGCCTGCTCCGCCGGATCCGCCGGGAGAAGCCGTGAAGTCGGGGCGATGAAGGCCCTCCTCGTCCGTCTGTCCGCCATCGGCGACGTCGTGCACACGCTGCCGGCGCTGGCGGCTCTCCATGATCACGGCTGGGAGACGGGCTGGGTCGTGGAGCCGCCGGCCCGGCCGCTGCTCGAGGCGAACCCCAGCCTCTCCCGGCTGTGGCCCGCTCCCGCGGCGCGCCTGTCGTCGTGGGGGGTGGCCCACCGCGTGCTGACCGGGGTGCGAGCCAAGGAGTACGACGTTGCCCTGGAGTTCCAGGGGCTGTGGAAGTCGGCCACGTGGGCGCGGCTGGCCGGAGCGGGACGCGTCGTCGGCCTGGCGCGGCGGTGGCGGCGCGAGCCCGGCTCGGCGGCCCTGCTCGGCGAGCGGGTCGAGCTGCCCGCCGGCGTCGTCCACGTGATCGACGAGAACCTCGCCCTGTTGCGCCCCCTCGGCATCGAGGCCGTCGGCCGGCGCGAGTTCCCGCTGCCGCCGGCGGTGATCGAAGGGCACGAGGTCGCGCGCGGCCTGGCCGCGCTCGGCCTGGAGAGCTTCGCCGTCCTGAACCCCGGGGGCGGTTGGGCCAGCAAGCTCTGGGCCCCCGAGCGCTTCGGGGCCGTCGCCCGAGGACTGCGCGATCGCGGCCTGCCGTGCGTCGTCACGTGGGGGCCGGGGGAGGAGCGACTGGCCGACCGCGTCGTGCAGTCCTCGGCGGGCGCGGCCCAGCGCGCCTTCCCGACCACGCTCCTGCACTACGTGGAGCTCGTCCGCCGGTCCCGGCTGGTCGTGGCCGCCGACACCGGCCCGTTGCATCTCGCCTGCGCCGTCGGCACGCCGGTGGTGGCGCTCTTCGGGCCGACCGATCCGGCGCGCAACGGGCCCTTCGCGCCCGGCGACGTCGTCGTGCGGCCGCCGTCCCTGGAGGCGGATGCGCCCACCGGTCGCTACCGCGTCGAGGGAGCGGTGATGGACGAGATCACGCCCGAGCAGGTGCTGGCCGCGGTCGACCGCCGCCTCGCCGGGGCCGCGGCCCGTGCCGTCTAGGCTCCGCGTCCCTTTCGGCTACGTCCTCGGCATCCTGGTCGTGGCCGTCGCCCGGCCGACGCCGGCGACGCTGCTCGCCGGAGGCCTGCTGGCCCTGTCCGGTGAGGCGCTCCGTCTCTGGTCCTCGGGGCACATCGACAAGACGCGGGCGCTCGCCACGGGGGGCCCCTATGCACACACGCGGAATCCCCTCTACCTGGGCAGCCTGCTCATGGGGGCCGGCGTCGCCGTGGCTGCGGCGAGCCCGTGGGCGGTCCTGGCGGTGGCCGCGTACTTCGCGGGCTTCTACCCTTCGGTCATGCGCGAGGAAGCCGCTTTCCTGCGCCAGCGCTTTCCCGACGAGTACGCGGCGTGGGCGGCGGCGGTGCCGCTCTTCCTGCCCCGCCCCACGCCGGCCGGCCCGCGCGCGACGACGTTCGACTGGGAGCGGGTCGGCCGCAACCGCGAATGGCGCACCGCCGTGGCCATCCCGGCCTTCGGCATCATCCTGTGGGCGCGCGGCGCGCTGCTTCCCTAGCCCACCGCGGGCGCTTTCTGCTTGGGACGAAAACGTGGAGCGGGTATCATTCCGGATGCGCTTTGTCTTCACACCGGTCCTGATCCTCACGATCGTGGCCTGTGGCGGAGGCTCGACGCCGACCGCGCCCGCCACTCCGCCGCCCACCGCCGCCCCCGCGCCGACGCCCAGCGTCAACCCGTTCGCGGCGGCCTGCGGAGTGCCGCTGCCCGCGTTCGCCGACTCCTACGGCTTCGGGGTCAAGGTACAGCTCGAGCCCACGCCGGGGAAGAAGGTGTTGAACGCCAGTCCCCTGGTCAAGAATGCCGATTACTGCAGCGCGGCCGGCTTCGGGAGCCGCGCGATCTGCAACACCCGGTCCGAGGACAGCCCGCAGCGGGTCGCCTGCGACAACTACCTGTCGGGGATGTCCGACCAGGGGATGCCCGGGCCCAACTGGTTCCAGGACGTCGACGACCGCGGCACGCTGGTGAAGTGCGGCGCGCCGAACACGACCTGCGAGCTGAAGCCCGAGAACGCGTACCTGCTCGACGTCTACGCCCCCGGCAGCTACGTCGCATGCGGCGGGAAAGGCTCGCCCGGCACGTGCGGAGTCTGCGTCCTGGCCCCGTCGACGTGGGGGGTGATCCACCGGAACCCCTCCGGGTTGTGCGGTCTCAGCTAGACCGGGTCATCACGAAGGAGCCTCCAATGGTCCAGCGATTGAGCCGGCGCGAGTTCGTCAAGGCGGGCGCGGCGGCGGGAGTGGTGGCGGCGGGCGCGCCCCCGGCCTTCGGCCAGGGTCCGACGCTGCTCGTGCCCGGCGCGGTGAAGGCGATCGTGATCGCCTCCGCCAACGGCAACAAGTACAAGAACGGCGGCCCGCGCACGGCCGTCGAGGAGGCCTTCGCGCGCATCACGCGCGGCGACGACGTGCTCGACGCCGTGATCGCGGGTGTCAACATCGTGGAGCTGGACCCCGAGGACGACAGCGTGGGCTACGGCGGGCTGCCCAACGCCGAGGGGGTGGTCCAGCTCGACTCGTGCTGCATGCACGGGCCGAAGAAGCGGGCGGGCGGCGTCGCCGCCCTGGAGGGCGTACGCACGCCGTCGCTCGTCGCGAAGGCGGTGGCGGAGCAGACCGACCACCACCTGCTGGTGGGCAGGGGGGCCCAGGACTTCGCGCGAGCGATGGGCTTCAGGATCGAGGACGACCTCAACACGGAGAACTCGCGCCGGAAATGGCTGGAATGGAAGCGGAGGATCGACCCCAAGCACTACCTCGATCCCGCCACGCGCTCCGAGGCCGCCGAGCGCGCACGGCGGGAGATGGTCGCCGAAGGCCTGCTCGACCCCGACCGCGTCTATGGGACGATCAACTGCGACGGCATCAACGCCCGGGGCGACATGTGCGGGGTGACCACCACCAGCGGCTTGTCGTGGAAGATCCCCGGCCGGGTCGGCGACTCGCCCATCCTGGGCGCGGGACTCTACGTCGACGGCGACGTGGGCGCGGCGGGGTCCACCGGGCGAGGGGAGGCCAATCTCTTCAACCTCTCGTCGTTCCTCATCGTCGAGAACCTGCGCCGGGGCATGCACCCGAAGGACGCCGGGATGGACGCGCTGAAGCGCGTGGCGGCGAACACGGTCGAGAAGCGCCTCCTCAACGACAAGGCGCATCCGATGTTCGATCTCAAGTTCTACGTCCTCGACCGGCAGGGCCGTCACGCCGGCGTCTCTCTCCACGGCGGGAAGGCCAAGAGCTACGCCGTGTGCACCGAGGACGGCCCCCGGACGCTGCCCTGCGACGCACTGTTCGACGAGCCCGACACCGAATGAGCCTCGACCTGCCCGCCATCCGCGCCGCCCGGGCGCGGCTGGGCGACCTCGTCGTGACGACGCCCGTGCGGCGATGGGAGGACGAGGCGCTCGAGCGGGACGTCGGACCCGGGACCGAGGTCTTCCTGAAGGAGGAGCTGTTCCAGCGCACCGGCACATTCAAGCCCCGCGGAGCGCTGACGGTCATGCTGGACCTGACGAGCGAGGCGCTGGCCCGGGGCGTCACCGCGGTGAGCGCCGGTAACCACGCGATCGCCGTGGCCTACGCCGCCCGGGTGCTGGGGACGACGGCCAAGGTGGCGATGCCGCGGACGGCGAACCCGTTCCGCGTCGACCGCTGCCGGCAGCTCGGCGCGGAGGTGGACCTCGTCCAGGACGTCCACCGCGCGTTCGCGCGGGTCAAGGAGATCGAAGAGCAGGAGGGGCGGACCTTCGTCCATCCCTTCGAGGGGCCCCGCACCGCGCTCGGCACGGCGACCCTGGGACTGGAGCTGG
>Ga0066710_100001499_pt1 | contig 17538 bp, 11 predicted proteins | sample GraSoiAngelo_159_FD_79666 | JGI IMG/M metagenome (GOLD analysis project Ga0066710, IMG submission 79666) | Grasslands soil microbial communities from the Angelo Coastal Reserve, California, USA - 14_1009_16_40cm | ecosystem: Environmental > Terrestrial > Soil > Grasslands | place: USA... | reverse complement strand
GCCTGCGTGGCGCCCTTGGGCACCACGCGGACCTTCCAGTCGCCGGCCGCGGGCTTGGCGACGAAGGCCTCGGCGTCGAAGACGTTGGAGCCGCTCTCGGTGGTGACCGTCCCGTCCGGTGCGATGAGCTGCAGGTCGAAGGAGTCCTCGCGCGAGGGCGTGTCGTAGGCCACGCGCAGACGGTGGCCGCCGGCGGGGACCTTCAGCTCGAACGTCGGGCATGGCGCCGCGACGTCGCACAGCGACGCGTCGGGCACGTCGCCGTCCTCGATCTGACCGGCGTACCAGAAGCGGCCGTGATCGAGCGAGAGGGTGAGCGGACCGGCGGGCGGCGCCTCGGCGCGCGCGGGGGCGGCGGCGACCAGCGCGAGCACGAGCACGGCGGCGGCCAGGGGGCGGTTGTGCATGCAACGTCAAACGAGGGCGCGGCGCGGTTCCGCCTCGACCGCCGGTCCCAGAATGCGCCGCCCGGCGTCGACAACCGGTCGAGCGGTAGGTTTGCCGCGTGACCAGCGCCGGTGCCGGGTGGCTGCCCCGCTCGGCCGTTCGCGCCGGGCTGCTCGGCAAGGTCGTCGAGACGGCCACGCAGGTGCTGGTCATCACGCTCGTCCCGCGGGCGCTCGGGCCCGCCGACTACGGGACGTTCGCGCTCGCGCTGACGCTCGTCCAGATCGGGTCGTCGTCGCTGTCGCTGGCCGGCCCGACGCTGATGGCGCGGTTCGTCCCCGCGGCGGCGCCCGCCGAACGGCCGGCGGTCGCGCGGGCGCTCGGCGCGCGGCTCGGGCGCTGGCGGCTCGTGCAGGTCGGCTCGGTCGCCGTCGTCGCCGGCGTACTCGTGGCCGTCGCCCCAGAGCGCTTCGACGCGCTCATCACCGCGCTCGTCGTGGTCGCGCTCGCGCTCGACGTCGGCGCGACGCTCGCCTTCCAGATCGTCCTCGGCTTCGGCCGCGCGGGCGTGTGGAGCGCGCGCTTCCCGGTCCAGAACGTGCTGCTGCTCGGAGCGGTGCTCCTCCTCTATGCCGTCGCCGGCCGCCCCGGGGCGGTCGCGGGCATCGCGGTCGCCTCGGCGAGCGCGCTCGCTTTCGCGGCGTCGGTCGTCGCCGGGCCGCTGCGGCGCGCCGCGCCCGGCGCGCCGCTGCCGCCCGGCGCGCTGCGCTTCGGGCTGCTCGGCGGGGCGAGCGTCGCGCTCGTGCTCCTCCAGCAGCGCGGCGGCGTCGTCGCGGTCGCCCTGCTCGGCGGCACGACCTCCCAGGCGGGCTACGCCGCGCTCGCGCTCGGGGTGGCGATCGCCGGCACGGCGGTCGTCTGGCAGCTCTTCGCCGTCCAGCTGCCCGGCCTGATCAGCCACGGGTCGGCCGACCTCGGCGAGGCCGAGCGGGCGGCGCGGCGGCTCGCGTGGCAGTCGCTCGCCGTGCTCCTTCCCGGCGCGCTCGTCGCGGCGGCGCTGCTGACCCCCGGGATCCGGCTCGTCCTCGGCGAGCGGTTCGCCGGCGCCCACGACGCGTTCGCGGCCGCGCTCGCCGTCCTTCCGCTCGCGCCGCTCACCGGGCTGATGACGCAGACGTCCGCGCTGCGGCTGCGGCCCGAGCTGCGGCTCTGGGCCACCGCGGCCGGCGCGATCGTCTTCCTCATCACCGTGGCGATCGGCGTTCCGCTCCTGGATGCGGCGGCCGCGCCGGTCGCCTTGCTGACCGGCAGCGCGGTGACGGTCGTCGTCGCGGCACGACTGCTCGGGGCCGCTCCGGAGCGAAATCTCACCGCCGTTGCGCTCTCCGGGGTGGTCGCCGTCCTGGTGGTTGCGTCAATTGCCTAACCACCTGGGGGTTGACCGCACTTTCTTCCCGACGTTATGTTCGCGTTCAGGGACGACGGAAACGTCCTTGAGATGGAGGCACGGATGTCCGCCGGATCGGGGACCGAGAGGTACCCACTATTGCTGCGCGCCGAGGCGCTGCTCGAGACGGAGCTCGAGTGTCAATCCTCAGCGTGATCGTCCCGGCCACGGACCGGCCGGCGACGCTGGCGCGGTGCCGGGCCGCCATCGAGTCCGCGCCCGACGCGCCCGACGAGATCATCGTGGTCGACGGCCCGGGCGACCTCGGCGCTGCGGATGCGCGCAACCTCGGCGCGAAGCGCGCGCGCGGCGACGTCCTCGTCTTCATCGACGCCGACGTCGTCGTCCACCCGGACACGTTCACGCGCGCGCGGGCGGCGTTCGACCGCGACGGGGAGCTGACCGCGCTCTTCGGCTCCTATGACGACGCGCCCGCCGCGCCGGGCGCCGTCTCGGTCTTCCGCAACCTGCTGCACCACAACGTGCACCAGAGCTCACCCGGTCCGGCCCACACGTTCTGGACGGGGCTGGGCGCCGTGCGCGCCGACGCCTTCGCCGCGCTCGGCGGCTTCGATCCGAAGACGGAGTGCGTGGAGGACGTCGACTTCGGGATGCGGCTCTCCGAGACCGGGGCGACGATCGAGCTCGACCCCAAGCTGCTGTGCACGCACCTGAAGGCGTGGAGCCTGCCCAGCATGCTGCGCACGGACCTCCTCGGGCGGGGCGTCCCGTGGACGAAGCTGCTGCTGCGCCACCACGCGCTGATGACCGAGCTCAACCTCGGCTGGCGCCATCGCCTCAGCGCGCTCGCGAGCCTGTGCGGCGTCATCGCGCTGGTCGCCGGCCAGCCGCTGCTCGCGCTGTGGAGCCTGGCCGCCCTGGTCGCGCTCAACAAGGAGTTCTACGCGCTGCTCGTGCGGCGCGAGGGCGTCCTGCGCGCGCTCGTCGGCGTGCTGCTGCACGCGCTGCACCACCTGACCGCCATCCTTGCCGTCCCGCTCGGCGTCACCGCGTATCTCGTCGAGCGCCGCCTGGAGCGCGCGCCGCCGCCCGCGTACGCCCACGCCAACGGGAATGGGAACGGCAACGGGAATGGGAACGGCAACGGCAACGGCGCCCTGAGCAACGGCAACGGCCGCGTCGGGATCCCCGCGCTGGCGATGGTCGCCAACGGCAACGGCCACCACGCCGTGCGCGTCCTCACGCCGGCGCGCCGCGCGCCCGACCGCTGGCTGCTCGCCTCGCTCGGCGCGACGGTCCTCGCGCTGATCGCGGCGCTGGCGGCCGCCGTCCACTACAACATGGTCTTCGGCTTCGGCGACACGCCGTCGCACGTGCTCATCCCGCGGCGGGTGTTCGACAACGTCGAGCCCTCGCTCGCCCAGCTCGGCACGCACTGGGCACCGCTGTTCCACGTGCTCGAGCTGCCGTTCGTGTGGATCGACCCGCTGTTCCGCAGCGGCGCGAGCGGGGTCATCGTGTCGGCCGCCGCCGCGCTCGCCACGAGCCTGTACCTCTACCGCCTGGCGCTGCTCGTCGGCGCCTCGCGCGAGCGCGCGTTCGTCGCCGCCGCGCTGCTCGCGGCGAGCCCGGGCTTCGCCTACTCGGGCGTCATCCCGATGCTCCCGGCGACGATCATGGCCGCGGCCACGGCGAACGTCTACTACCTGACCCGGTGGGCGGCGACCGGCTCGGGCAGCGCGCTGCTGGGCGCAGGCCTGGCGCTGTCGGCGGCGACGCTCGCGCACTTCGACACCTGGGTCCTCGTCCCGCTCGAGCTCGGCGTGGTCGTGCTCGTCGCGCGCCGCCGCCGCCACGCCCCGTCCGCGGTCGAGGCGACCACGCTGCTGTGGCTGCTCGCCGGCGGCTACGGGATCGCGCTGTTCCTGCTCATGAACGTGCTGATCTACGGCGACCCGCTCGCGTTCATCGCGTCGATCGGCGGCGGCAGCGCGGTGCGCCCGCCGCACGGGCTGGCCGGGCTGCTCACCTATCCGCAGGCGGCCTGGCTGAACGCCGGCCCCGCGCTCGCCGTCGCCGGGCTGCTCGGCGCCGGGCTGTTCGTGCTCGCGCGGCGCCGCAACGCCCTCGGCCTCATCCCGCTGCTGCTCTTCTATCCGATCGCCTGGTACACGCTCCAGGCGGCGATCAGCAAGACCTACATCTCTCCCGCCGACTCGCTGCGCGCCTGGGAGAACCTGCGCTACGGCATCACGATCCTGCCCGCGCTGGCCTTCTTCACCGCGACCGGCATCCGGCGGCCGGCGGTGCTCGGGTTCGCGGTGACGGCGATCGCCGCGTCGATCGTCGTCATGGTCGCCCAGCAGCGCGTCGCGGCCTGGGAGGACGCGGCGGGCGAGGCGCCGTCGCAGATCCAGATGAGCCAGGTCGGGCGCTACGTCGCCGCGCACGCGCACGGGGCGCGCGTCCTCGTCCCCGCGCACGATCCGCTGATCGACCGCTTCGAGCTCGAGAGCGGGCTGCCGAGCGACGACTTCATCGACCCGACGGACCCGCACGCCCTGCGCGCGGCGAGCGAGCGCCCGCAGGACCTGCAGCGCATGGGGATCGGCTGGATCGTGTGGATCGGCGAGCGCGACGACGCGCGCGTGATGCACATCGTCTTCGGCGCGCACGCCAAGGGCTGCTTCTGGCAGGAGGGCGGCGGGCGCGCGCGGGTGTACGTCTACACGCTCGCGCCCTCGTGTCCGGAAGAGGCGACATGAGCGCCCGCTTCCCGGCGATCGCCGTGCTCGTCGCGCTGCTCGTTCCCGTCGCGAGCGCACACGCGGCCGCGCGGCCCGTCGTCCCGTTCCAGCGCGGGATGACGGTCGGCCAGTGGGGTCCGACGGCCTACGAGCCGCGGTCGACCGCGCGCCTGATGCGCACGCTCGCGCATCGCTACCACGTCGATGCGGTCACGCTCTTCGTCACCTGGACGCAGTTCAAGAGCGACTCGTCGATCGTCGTGCCCGGCGACAAGACCGTGGCGCGCGGGAATCTCGCGCGAGCGATCCGCTCGGCCCGCGCCGCCGGCTTGAAGGTGCTCGTGCGGCCGTACATCGACCCGTCCGACGGCACGCTGCGCGCGGGGATCGGCCCCGACTCGGTGCCGCGGTGGTTCGACAGCTACACGGCGTTCCTCCTGCGCTACGCCGACCTCGCGCAGCGTAACGGCGCGACCGGCTTCATCGTCGGAACGGAGATGGTCTCGATGTCCAGGTACGCCGACGCGTGGCGCGCGCTCGTGGCCAAGGTCCGCGCGCACTTCAAGGGCTTCGTCACCTACCAGGCCAACTGGGACGAGGCCGCGCGCGTGCGGTGGTGGGACGCGCTGGACGCCGTGTCGATCTCGGCCTACTACCCGGTCGCCGGCAGGCCGGGCGAGACCATCCCGCAGCTCGAGCGCGGCTGGCGGCGCTGGAAGGCCGAAGTGCAGGCGATCCACCGGCGCTCGGGACGGCCGGTGATGTTCGGCGAGATCGGCTACCGGACGGTGACCACCGCGGCGGTGCAGCCGTGGGCCATCGAGCCGGCGCCGTTCAGCGTGACCGCGCAGCGCGACGCCTACGACGCGGCCCTGCGCGTCTGGTACCGCGTGCCGTGGTTCGCCGGCATGCACTGGTGGTACCTGGCGCCCCAGCGCGCGCTGCTCGCCGGCAAGCTCGGCGCCGACCACGCGCCGTCCCGAAACACCCTTGACGTCATGGCCCACTGGTATCGGCAGCGGCGAGGAGGCCCCCGATGACCCGACACAGCTGCGCCGCGCTGGCGCTCGTCCTGGCCGTCGCGCTCGCTCCGGCGACTGCGCACGCCGCGAAGCCCGTCGTCCCCTTCCAGCGCGGGATGACCGTCGGCGAGTGGGGGCCGTCGGCGTACGCGCCGAAGAAGACCGCGACGCTGCTGCGCTCGCTCAAGCGCGAGCACGTCGACACCGTGACGCTGTTCGTCGTCTGGATGCAGCAGGACGGCACCTCGACCGCGATCGCCCCCGCCGACAAGACCGCGCCGCGGCCCAACCTCATCAAGGCGATCCGCGCGGCGAAGCGCCTGGGGCTCAAGGTGATCCTGCGGCCCTACGTGGAGCGCGCCGACAAGCTCTGGCGCGGCTACATCAAGCCGGCGTCGGTCGACGAGTGGTTCGCGAGCTACACGAGCTTCGTCCTGACGTACGCCGACGTCGCGCAGCGCGAGCACGTCAACGGGTTCGTGCTCGGCACCGAGATGGTGTCGCTGTCCGGGCTCGACGCGAACTGGCGCGCCGTCGTGGCCGCCGTGCGCCAGCGCTTCAAGGGCTTCGTCACCTACCAGGCCAACTGGGACGAGGTGCGCCACGTGACGTGGTGGGACGCCCTCGACGCCATCTCGGTATCGGGCTACTACCCGGTCGCGACGCGGCCGGACGCCCCGCTGGGCGACCTGGTCAAGGGCTGGAGCAGCCCGTTCGCCAAGCTGCAGCAGCTCCACACGCAGTTCCACAAGCCGGTGATGTTCGGCGAGATCGGCTACCGCACGGTGACGACCACCGCGGTCCAGCCGTGGGACACCGACCCGGCGCCGTTCAGCGCCAAGGCCCAGCGCCAGGCCTACGAGGCGGCCCTGCAGGTGTGGTACCGCGTCCCGTGGTTCGCGGGCTTCGAGTGGTGGTACATGCCGCCGCAGAAGTACCTCGTCTCGGGGCGCACCGGCGGCGATCACCGGCCCACGCCGTCGACGCTCGGGGTGCTCGGACAGTGGTACGCGAAGTCACGCGGAGCGCCGAAGTGACGGTCTGGCGCGAGTGGTCCGCGGCGCGCACGGTCACGCGCCGCCAGGCGATCGCCGCGCTCGTCGCGGCGATCGCGCTCGCCGCGGGCCTCGTGCTGGCGCCCGGCGTCGCGGTCGCCTGCGTGGCCGGGGTGTTCACGCTGTGCTTCGTCGCCACGACGACGATGCGGATCGCGTACTTCTCGCGCGGGCACGGCGTCGAGGATCTGATCGTCCCGGCCTCCACCCGTCGCGCTCCCCGCTACAGCGTCATGGTCCCGCTCTACCACGAGGCGCGCGTCGTCCCCAAGCTGCTCGACGCGCTCGAGGCGCTCGACTACCCGCGCGACCGCCTCGAGGTGCTCGTGCTCGTCGAGCACGACGATCCCGTCACGCGCCGGGCGTGCGAGCGCCACCTGCGCGAGGGGTGGCAGATCATCGACGTGCCGCCGGGGTTCCCGCGGACCAAGCCGCGCGCGCTCAACGTCGGGCTCGAGGTGCTGACCGGCGAGCTGCTGACGATCTACGACGCCGAGGACCGCCCCGAGCCCGACCAGCTGCGCCGCGCCGTGCAGGCCTTCGACGCGCTGCCCGACGAGGTCGCGTCCCTGCAGGCGCGCCTGGACTTCTACAACTCGCGCCAGAACGTGCTGACCCGGTGGTTCGCGTGCGAGTATGCGACGCACTTCGGGCTCTACCTCGAGGGGATCTCGCGCTACGGCCACGCGATGCCGCTGGGCGGGACCTCGACGCACTTCCGCACCGAGGCCGTGCGCCGCGTCGGCGGCTGGGACGCCTGGAACGTGACCGAGGACTGCGAGCTCGGCATGCGCCTCGCGGCGGCCGGCTACGCCTCGCGCACGCTCGACTCGACGACGCACGAGGAGGCGGTCCCCGTCCTGCGCGCGTGGATCCGCCAGCGCTCACGGTGGGTCAAGGGCTTCGCGCAGACCGCGCTGGCGATGACGCGCGCGCCGATCCGCACCGCGCGGGCGATGGGCGTGCGGCGCTACCTGGCCGCACTGGTGACCGTCGCCGGCGTGCCGGTCGTGCTGATGTCGCAGCTGGTCTTCTGGGTGCTGCTGTGGCTGTACGCCGGGCTGCGCGCCGCCGGCGCCGACGTGCACTGGATCGAGGCGGCCTTCCCGGCGCCGCTGCTCATGCTCGGCATGCTGCTGCTGCTCGTCGGCAACTTCGCGGTGCTGCTGGCGCACGTCAGCGCCGTCTACCAGCAGGAGCGCTACGACCTCGTCCGCTACTCGCTGCTGCTGCCGGCGTACTGGCTGCTGGCCTCGCTGGGGGCGTGGAAGGGCGTGTCGCAGCTCGTGTCGCGCCCGCACTTCTGGGAGAAGACGAGCCACGGCCTGGCGGTCGAGCCCGCCGCGCCGGTGGCGGGACCCGTCGCCGCCGTACCGGCGCAAGGAGGAAGCTAGGGATGGCTCTCGACATCAGGACATCGGTCGCCGAGGCCGGCTTCGAGATCTACGGCCTGCGCGCGCACCTGAGCGGCGACTGGCCCGAGGTCGTCGAGTCGGTCCGCCTGGACTTCGCCTGGTTCGAGGTTCCGCTCGTCGGCGGCAACGGCTTCGACGTGCACATCACCGTCGAGCACCGGCCGCCCGACTTCGACGCATTCGGCCCGATCGCCGCGTCGTTCGTGACGCCGCGCAACGTCGTCTACCAGCAGAACGGGCGCTCGATCGTCGACTACTTCGGGCGCGCCGTCTCGGTCCTCGATCGCGCGAACGGGTCGCTCACGGTGCAGGGCGAGCACCGCGCGCTCGTCGAGGAGGCGGTCTACCTCTACATGCTGTCGCGGATCGGCGAGCACCTCGAGTCGCGCGGGCTGGTGCGCGTGCACGGGCTCTCGCTGGCCGGGCCGCACGGGGCCGTGACGGTCATGCTGCCGTCGGGCGGCGGCAAGAGCACGCTGGCCCTGCGCGCGCTGCGCGCCGACGGCGTGCGGCTGCTGTCCGAGGACTCCGCCGTGCTCGACCGGCGCGGCCGGCTGCACCCGTTCCCGCTGCGGATCGGGATCAACGAGACGCAGGCGGAGATGCTGCCGCCGGGGCACGTCCGGCGGATCGATCGCATCGAGGGCCACACGAAGCTCGCGTTCGAGGTGCACGGCTTCGCCGACCGGGTCGAGAGCGAGCCCCAGCCGCTGCGCCACATCGTGATCGGGCAGCGGTCGCTCGGGACCGAGCCGCGCCTCGAGCGGCTGCCGCGCCGCGCGGCGGCGGGCACGCTGCTGCGCGAGGTCGTCGTCGGGGTCGGCATCTACCAGGGCATGGAGTTCCTGCTGCAGCGCGGGCTGCGCGACGTGGTCGGCAAGTCGGGGCTCTTCACCGGGCGCGCGGTGGCCTGCAGCGCCGCGCTGGCGCGCGCGGACGTGTGGCGGCTGACGCTCGGGCGCGAGCACGCGCGCAACTGGGAGCTGCTGCGGACGCTGCTCGTCTGAGCGGCCTCAGCCTGGATCCAGGCTCAGCCGCGCCACAGCTCGAGCACGAGCCGGGTCCACGCGGCAGCGTCGACGCCCGGCGCCACCCGCGCGAGCAGCTCGTCGCGGCGCGTCGCGGGCGGCGCGCCGGCGGCGATCGCCCGCAGGGCGGCGACGCGCAGCGGGGCGGTGTCGTCGCGCGTGAAGCCGCGCCGCCCGACCGCCGCCCAGCGCGCGCACGCGACCGCGGTCACGGCGCCGTAGCGGGCGACGTCGCGCTCGAGGCCCCCGGCGGGCAGCCCGATGCGCGGGGCGAGCGGATCGCCCTCGAGGTGCTCGGCGGCGGCCGTCAGCCCCACCCAGCGCAGCGCGCGGCTGCGCCACGCGTCCTCGGCGAGGCGGCTCGTGAGGACCTCGACGCGCAGACCGGCGCGGGCGGCCCGGGCGGCGCCGCCGTCGGCCGCCCAGCGCAGCGCGGGCCGCGCGGCGTCGACGTCGGCGCCCTCGAGCAGCAACGAGGGATGTGCGGCGAACGGCGGCTGGTAGACGGTGAGCGAGCGCAGGCCGGGGGTCTTGAGGTCCCGCGCGAGCGCGCGCGCGGCGTGGAGCGCCGCGGGCGCCGGCGCCGCGACGCGCCAGCCGCTCGCCTCCAGCGGCCGGCGCTCGACGGGCACGGCGTGGCGCGCGCGGTGCTCGTCGACGAGCGCCAGTGCCGCGTGCAGGGCGTGAGCGGGATCGCCGGGCAGGGCCTGGCCGTTCTCGGCGAACCGCGCCAGCAGCGCACGCGCCTCGCTCTCGCGGCCCATCGCCAGCGCGGCGATCGCCGCCTGGAGGCGCCCGTCGCTGATGTAGCGCAGGTGCGCCGGCGGCCGCGCCGCGCCGCCCGGGCGCAGCTCCTCCCCGGCCAGCAGCCGCCACTGGCCGAGCGCGAGCCCGGGCCGCTCGTCAGCCACGCGCAGGCGGATGAGCTCGTGCAGCGGCGCGTCGGGCGCCAGCTCGCCGGCGCTCAGCACGGTCAGGTCGATCGGCAGGACGGCCTGCCGGCGGGCGTAGCGCGCGCGGATCGCCTGCAGCAGGCGCACCTCGTCGGCGGGCGGCACGTCGTCGATGACCGCGACGAGGTCGACGTCGCTGTGGCCGGGGCGCTCGTCGCCCGTCGCGAAGGTGCCCCACGCGTACACGGCCCGCACGCCCGCGAGGCGATCGAGCGCGCGGGCGAGCGAAGCCGCGACCTCGCGGTAGTACGCGCGCGCCGCGGCGGCCGGGAGCCCGCGGTCCGTGACCCGGCCGGCCAGCCTCCACGCCACGCGGCGGACGAGCATCAGGTCACGTGCAGCCGCACCTGTCGCGAGACCGCCCGGCCGCACGACCCACCTGTCACCGTCGCCCGGACGCGGTAGGTGCCCCGGCGCAGGCGGCGAGTCGACAGCGCGAAGGTCCCATTCGCCGTCGTGCGTGCCTTCAACGTCCGGCTGCGCACCCAGCGCCGGCGGCGGGCGTCCCAGCGCTCGACCACGGTGACGATCGTGCTGGCGGCGCAGCTCGCCTTGCCGCGACGCACGCGGCCGCTCAGGCGGGCGATCCGCGCCGCGCGCCGGGCCCGCAGGCTCACGGTCGTCCGCGCCCCGCCGGCCCGCCGGATCGAGGCCGCGGGCGCGCCGGCGGACTGATTGCCGCTGACGTTTCCGCCGCCCGCCGGCGCGGGCGCCGGCGGGGACGTCCGGTTGATCGCCGGGCAGCCGTCGGCCGTGCCCGCGTTCCACGCGCGCATCGTCGACTCGGCCTGCTTGCCCTGCGGGGTGAACGTGTCGCCCGCGTCGGGAGTCGCCCGCCAGTCCCACCAGTAGATGCCCTTGAACCACGACACCTGCGACCACACGCAATACATGGCCTGGTAGGCGCTGGCCTGCGGCTCCTGGGCGCTGGCGCCCTTCGCACCGCCCCACGGCGACGCCGCGGTGCCATAGCGGCTCTCATAGCCGCCCTCGGTGAAGATCACGGGCTTGCCGTAGCGGTTGTGCAGCGCCTCGATGCGGTCCACGTAGCCGCGCTGATACCACGCGTTGGCCAGCGCCTGCACGCTCGGGTTCGGATCCGAGCCGTCCAGCGGCATGTAGGCGTCGATCCCGATGTAGTCCAGATCGCCCCAGAAGCCCGCCGCCTCGGCGCCGTCGAGCTGGTTGGCGGCGAACGCGAGCTGGCCGCTGAAGCGCGAGCGCGCGTCGGCGATCACCTGCCGCCAGTCGTCGGTGCGATTCTCGGACATGCTCGTCAGCTCGGTCCCGACGACGAACACCCCCGCGCCGCCCTGCTGGGCCAGCGACGCGTAGTGATCGATCATCGCGCGGTACGAGGAAAACCACGCCGCCGGATCGGCCGGATGGATCGCGCCGCGAAACGTGCCGTCGCGGACGTCGACGTGCGGCTTGAGCTCGGCCGTCATGCCGAGCGAGCGCGCGGTGGCCATCGCGTGCAGCAGCGCCTGATCGGAGGGCGTCTTCTGGCCGTCGGCGGCGATCGACGAGCTCGTCCCGGTGTCCATGTACCACGTCGTGACGAACGCGACGTGCGTCGTGCCCGTGTTCCGCAGCGCGGCGAGCGCCTGGTCGGACGGCGCCTTCGCGTAGTCGTCGTTCCACCAGCTGGTCATGTCGGCGCCCTTCTGCCAATCGCCGGGCAGCGAGGCGGCGCGCGCGCCCGCCGGCGGCAAGGCGGCCAGCGCGAACAGGGCAAGGATGAGCGACAGCGGCGCGCCAAGACGCGCCGCCGTGAGGCGGCATGACACGGAGAAACGACCTCCGGAGGGTTCGGGGGGAAGAGGTCAGACGGGCAGCGGCCGCGCCGCTGCGGTCTGTGTCGGCTCAACGTCCCCGGCCCGGCGACGCGCAATGCGCCAACGGACGGATGTTCGAGGCGCCGGTGTCGCCATACGAGTTAGGGCGGTGTCAGGCGGACCCGAATAGGTCCGATTTCAAGCGCACCGCATGGACGCCTCTTTAGGCTCGCCGGAAAGGAAAGCCCTGCATGCGCCGCCTGACGCTCGTCCTCTTGTTCGCGGTTGCCTGCGCCGGGCCGGCGCCGAGTGCCCGGGCCGACGCCCTGCCGCCCGTCGGCCATGTGTTCGTCATCGTCATGGAGAACAAGGGCTTCGCGGAGACCTTCGGCCCGGCGGGCGCGGTCGCGGCGCCGTACCTCTCGACGACGCTGCCGGCGATGGGCGAGCTGCTGACGAGCTACCACGGCGTCGGCCACGGCAGCCTCGTCAACTACATCGCGATGATCAGCGGCCAGCCGCCCACGCCGGACACCAAGGACAACTGCTCGGACCCGCTCGCGGCGGTGGCTCCCGACGCCGTGCCGCCGTACGGCGTCGCGGCCACCAACGGCTGCGTCTACCCGGCCAACTTCCGCACGGTCGCCGACCAGCTCACCGAGCGCGGTCTGACGTGGAAGGGCTACATGGAGGACATTCCGTCGCCGTGCTTCCTCGGCGCGAGCGGCACGGGCGACTACGCGCGCCGCCACAACCCCTTCGTGTTCTTCAGCTCGCTGATCGACTCCGGGCAGTGCGGGGTCAACGACGTGCCGCTCACCGACCTGCCGGCCGACCTGGCCGATCCCAACCACACCCCGAACTTCGCCTTCATCACGCCCAACTCGTGCAACGACGGACACTCCGCGTGCACGCCGTCGACGCCGCCGGCGCCGCCGGTCAGCTCGAGCGACCAGCAGCTCCACCAGATCGACGCGTTCCTGCAGGTCTGGGTGCCGCAGATCCTCGCCTCGCCCGCCTTCCAGCGCGACGGCCTGCTCGTGGTCACCTTCGACGAGGCCGACGACTCGGCGTCGTGCTGCAACCAGCAGCCCGGCCCGGCCGAGCTCACGCAGCCCACCGCGCTGAACCCGACGCCGCCGTTGCCGCGCTTGGGCGGCGGCCTCATCGGCGCGGTGCTCGTCTCGCCGTTCATCTCGCCGGGCGCGGAGAACCCGGACGGAGCGCACCTCAACGCGACCGACTACAACCACTACTCGCTGCTGCGCAGCGTCGAGGACCTCTTCGGGCTCACCCACCTCGGCTACGCCGCCCAGGATGGCCTGCAGCCCTTCGGCACCGACGTCTTCGACCGCATCCCGCCGCCCGACGCACTGCCGGAGCCCGGCCTGACGCCGGAGCCGCATGGCGGCGCCGGCTCAGCAACCCCGCCGCCGGGCGCGCAGCCCTCCTGCTCGGCGCGCCCGCAGGCGACGCTCGCGCCCACGCTGCGCCCGACGGCGCGAGGCCTGGCCGTCAAGGGGGCGGCGACCGGGTGCGGGCGCATCCGCGTCGTCGAGGTCGCCGTCGCACGCCGGACCGCACGGCGCGATTGCCGCTGGCTCAGCCTCGCCGCCAAGCCGGGCCGCCCGACGAGCTGCGCGCGGCCGTTCTGGCTGCTGGCGACGACCGTGCGGGGCGGCTGGTCGGTCACGCTCCGCGGCCGCCTGTCGCCGGGCCATTACGACGTGCTCGTGCGAGCGATCGACGCCGCCGGGCGCAAGCAGCTGGTCCCGACGCGGCGCACGCTCGTGGTCCGGCGGTCGAAGAGGCGGCGCACTGACGCGCCTCGCCGCCAACCGGTCACGCCGTGGGCGGCGCTTCCGTCGAGGTAGCCGTCAGCGACGAACGATCTCGAACCGCGCCGTCCGCGGCCGCGAGCGGTTGCGGGCGGCGTCGGCCACCACGAGCAGGGCGCGGTAGCGCGCGGGCTTGAGCGCGCGGCGCCCCAGGCGCCCGCTGAACGGGACCTTGTTCGCGCCTGCCCGGGCGGAGCGCCGCAGCGTCCCCACCGGCGCGTAGGAGGTGCACGGCCGCCGCTTGCGCGCGCGCCGGCCCGCCGCCCGGCGGCAGCGCCGGCCGATCCGCACGCCGCGCTGCTCCCGGGCGATGGCGATCGTCGCGCGACCCGCCTCGCCGACGCGGAAGCGGAAGACGCCGCCCCGCCTCGCCCGTGCGCTGAGCGGCGTGCGCCCGGGCCCGACGGCGAAGCGCCGCGGCGTGACCGAGAACGACGACAGCCGCGGGGCGGTCCTGTCGGCGCTGCCGCGCACGCGGGCGATGTACGCGCCGCCGCCCGTGCCCGCGAGCACGTCGCCGGAGCGGGCGGCCGCGGCCGCGAAGCCCGTCGCCGCGCGGCGGCGCGCCGCAGCGGTGGCCGGCGGGATCTCGAGGTCGAGGATGCCGGCGCTGGTGAAGTTGCGCCCGCCGGCGCTCGCCGGGTCGTGGGCGACGGTCCACGTCGCGCCGCCGTCCACCGTGCGGTCGAGCAGCCCCGTCTCGCCGATCGAGATCAGCACCTCGTCGGCGTTGGCGGGGTTGACTGCGACCGCCTGGATGACGGGCAGCCGGTTGTTGGGGCAGTCGCCGGTGCAGGCCGGGAGGGTCAGCTCGCCGAACGACTGCCCGCCGTCGGTCGACTTGAAGAGCCGGCCGGACGTCTGCTGCGGTCCGGCCCCACCGCCGGTCCCGGCGTAGACCGTGCCCGCCGCGCAGTTGGCGCGGACCGAGTTGACCGAGCTGTCGGGGAGCGACGCGACCTTCGTCACGGACGGCGAGCCGCTCGTGGCGCCGGCCACGCGCAGCAGCGCTCCGTTCGGCGCGCTGCCGCCGAAACGCGGCCGCCCCTCGCCGATGAACAGCACGTCGGCCAGTGCCTGCGCCGATCCGGCCGCCGGGCAGTAGGCGAGGTCCGACACGGGCTGGGTGATGTCGGAGTCGGCGATCGGCGTCATCTCGGCTCGCGGCGGATCGCCCGGCTGGATCGTCACGCGGCGCACGACGCCCTTCTGGCCGCCGACGAAGCCGTTGCCGTTCGTGCCCGCCACGAAGAACTGGTCGCTGCCCGGCACGCCGGCGAGCGCGGCGAGCGTCAGCACGCAGGTCATCCCCGAGCAGCCGAAGTCGCTGCTCGAGGTCCCCGCGAGGTTCGGCTTGTCGAGCGCCGGCGTGGCGGACGTCCAGTTGGCCAGCGCGCTGATGAGGTCCGTGCGATCGCTCGACGGGTCGTAGAACGTGCCGCCGTTCGCCACGACGAGCCAGCTCGCGCTCTGGCCCTGCCACCAGGCGACCGCGCTCCCGCCCCGCCTGATGACGACCTTCGTCGTCGCGCCGCCGTCGTCGGACGCGAGCGTGGCGGCGCCGCCCTCGGTGGCGAGGACCGTGGCGATCTGCTGCGCGCCGGCCGGGCCGAACGTCGTGTCGGTGGTGATCGGGACCGTGATGCCGCTCACGGCGAACCCGCCGCTCGCCGGGTCGGTGCCGGCGCCCGCGTCCTGGTCGGGCACGGGGAAGGCCGGCACGCCGCCCGAGGCACCCGCGCTCTTGGCCACGCCGCGCGTGCCCTCCTTCGACAGCACCACCTGGTCGGCCGCGCCGTCATAGCCGGCGTCGAACGCGAACAGGCCGAAGGCGTTGAGCTGCGAGTACGCGTCGGTCAGGGTGACGGTCGACCCCGACTTGGCGAGGTAGCAGGCGGCGCTGAACGCACCGCCGCCCGTGCCGCCGCTCACGGGCGAGACGGGCAACTGGGCGTCGCGGCCGGGCTCGGTGAGCACGCAGCGCTTCGGCGGCCCCGCCGTGATCACGCTCGCCGAGGCGGGCGCGTCGAACGCGTCGGCGTCCGCCGCCTTCGTCGCCATGGCCACCGTGTCGCCGCCGATCGCGGCGGCCAGGGCGTCGCCGCCGCTCACGACCACGGCGCTCGGCGGATTGCCGGCGGCGCTCGTGCCGCCGAAGCCGATCTGGCTCGGCGAGCTCGGGAAGCCGTCGCGCGACGTGGCCGGCGCGGGCGCGCTCGTCGCGCTCGTCAGCGGGTGGACGGTCACGGTGCCGCCGGCGTGCGCGACCGCCACCCACGGCGCGTCGGCGCCGTCGGCCACGGCGAGCGGCTCGCCCTGCGCGGCGTAGGGCGCCGCCATCCCCTTGAAGGCCGGGCTGGCCTGCGCCATGTCGGCGACGTACGTGTCGGCGCCATTGCGGGCGAGCAGGACGCTGGTCGCGCCGGCGTGCCCCCAGAACAGGGCCGGCGCCCGGCAGCACGGCCCGCCGGGACCGTCGTTCGTCACGGCGTCGCCGCCGACCGTGTGCCACGTCATCCCGAAGTCGGCCGAGAAGTAGACCTTGTCCGAGACGACAGCGGCCACCTCGCCCGGATAGCCGCTCGTCGTCAGGTCGGCGTCCGTCGCCCCGTGCCGGAAGGCGCGGTCCTTCGGCAGGCCCGCCGCCGGGTCGTCGTAGCCGGGGGTCACCGGCAGCCAGTGGCCGCCGTAGTCGGTGGTGCGGAAGATCTGCGGGACGACGAACGTCGAGACGTAGAACACGCCCGGCTTGCCGTCGGCCACGACGCGCTGGGTCTCGGCGCCCGACACCGGCAGCGCGTCGAAGCTCGTGCCGGACCGGTCGAGGGCGAGCGTGGTGGACACCTCGCCGCTGACGTTCACCGACGGCCGCGTCGCGACCTTGTAACCGGGCGCCCCGGCCGCGATCGCGTACGCGCCGTCGGGCAGGCTCAGCGAGGCGGTGCCCGAGGCGTCAGAGGTCGCGATCGCCTGCCCCGCCCGGCCGGTGGCCGAGACGGCGACGGAGACGGGCAACCCGTTGCTGGTGGCCCTGACCGTCAGGGTCGCGGCCGAGGCGAGCGCGGGAAGGGCCCCGGCAAACGCCGTGAGCAACGCCGCCCCTGCCACGGTCCGGATGGTTCTGGCCACTGCCTACCTTTCCGCCCTCGAGTCGCCCGGCCCCGTCGCCGAGAGGCGCAGCGTGGGCCGCGTCGACACCGCAGGCCAGGCGGAGCGAGGCACTGCACAGCCTCAGGCCCGAAATCCGGTTCATTCGCGCCGGTCGGAGTGCCCGAGCGCCCGGCCCGGCGCGATCCGGTCGCGCACGAGCTGCTTGAGGACCGGCAGCTCGGGGAACCCGGCCTCGGTGGCGCGCGACCAGATCGTCTCGCCGTCGAGGCGGATCTCGAAGACGCCGCCGGTGCCGGGAACGAGCGCCACCTCGCCGAGGTCGGCCGGGAACGTGGTCAGCAGCTCCTGCGCCATCCAGCCGGCGCGCAGGAGCCACCGGCACTGCGTGCAGTACTCGATCTCCAGGCGCGGCCGGGCCATACCCGGGATTCGATCAGACCACGGTCAGCAGGGCGGCCCGGGCGCAGCCCCGGCGCCGTTGTCGTGCAGCGCGTCGAGGTACGCGCCGTAGCCCGAGGGCGTCTGCCACTCCGACGCCGGCTCGACCGACGTGCCCTCGCCCCACTCGTCGAAGGTCGTCACGAGCTGCCACGGCGCGCCGGAGGCGACCATGTCGCGCACGGCCTGGCGGAAGCAGCCGGGGTCCCGGTTCAGGCGCGGCGAGGAGTCGCTGGCCAGCCAGAAGCCCGGCGAGACCGCGAACGACTGGCCGGGAGGGCCGGTCTCACGCACGGCCGGCGCGTACTCGTGCCAGGCGTCGGGCTGCGCGGCGCAGCCCGTGTAGCCGGGGAAGATC
>Ga0066710_100001498_pt1 | contig 17540 bp, 14 predicted proteins | sample GraSoiAngelo_159_FD_79666 | JGI IMG/M metagenome (GOLD analysis project Ga0066710, IMG submission 79666) | Grasslands soil microbial communities from the Angelo Coastal Reserve, California, USA - 14_1009_16_40cm | ecosystem: Environmental > Terrestrial > Soil > Grasslands | place: USA... | reverse complement strand
TTCTCGGACGGCATCGGCTTCGACGGCTCGAGCATCCGCGGCTTCCAGAAGATCCACGAGAGCGACATGCTGCTCTTCCCGGATCCGGCACGCAGCTTCGTCGACCCCACACTCGACGTGACCACGCTCTCGCTCGTCTGCGACATCAAGGATCCCCTGACCCTGCAGCCGTACAGCCGCGACCCTCGCTTCGTCGCGCGCAAGGCGGAGCAGTTCCTGCGCGCGTCGGGGATCGCGGACACGTCGTTCTGGGGCCCCGAGTGCGAGTTCTACATCTTCACGTCGATTCGCTACGACCAGAACAGCCACGAGGGCTACTACCACATCGACTCCGATGAGGGAATCTGGAACACGGGGCAGAACGGCACAGCCAACCTCGGCTACCGGCCGCGCTACAAGGAGGGGTACTTCCCCACGCCTCCGGTCGACAAGCTGCAGGACCTGCGCAGCCGCATCGTCCTGGCCCTGATCGACGCCGGCGTCGAGGTCGAGGTGCACCACCACGAGGTGGGCACCGCCGGCCAGGCCGAGATCGACATGCGCTTCGACACGCTGGTGTCGATGGCCGACAAGGTGCTCATCTACAAGCACATCGTCAAGAACGTCTGCTATCGCAACGGCTACACGGCGACGTTCATGCCCAAGCCGCTGTTCGGCGACAACGGCAGCGGCATGCACACCCATCAATCGCTGTGGAAGGAGGGCACACCGCTCTTCTTCGACAAGGATGGTTACGCGCTGCTCAGCGACATGGCGCGCTGGTACATCGGCGGACTGCTGGCCCATGCGCCGGCCCTGCTGGCGTTCGCCGCCCCGACCACCAACAGCTATCGCCGCCTCGTGCCGGGCTACGAGGCGCCCATCAAGCTGGCCTACAGCGCGCGCAACCGCAGCGCGTGTGTGCGCATCCCGACGTACAGCTCAAAGCCAGCCGCGCGCCGCCTGGAGTTCCGGTCGCCGGACCCGATGTGCAACCCGTACCTATCGTTCGCGGCCATGCTGATGGCGGGACTAGACGGCGTGAAGCGGCGCATCGAGCCGCCCCAGCCGGTGGACGCGGATCTCTACGAGCTCGAGGGCGCCGAGGCGGAGCGAGTCAAGGACCTGCCCGGGTCGCTGCCCGAGGTGCTTGATGCACTCGAAGCCGACCACGACTTCATGCTCGATGGCGACGTGTTCACGCCGGACCTGATCGAGACGTATGTCGCGTACAAGCGCGAGCACGAGGTGGATGCTGTGGCGCTGCGCCCGCACCCGTACGAGTTCCACCTCTATTACGACGCCTGACCTGCAGGCGGGCTGACGCACAATTCCTTCCTGGACAGGGGGCCGGGTCGCACGCAGACCCGGTCCCTATTTTTCTTGTGTCACTGCTTGTGCACGTCGGCGCTTCGGCGGTGCGTGGCCACGGCGATGCCGTAGTTGGAGACGCAGAACGGCACGAGGTAGGTCAGCGCGCTCTTGAGCCACACCATCACCGTCGCCTGGCCGCGCACCACGACGTCGAGCTGATTGATGCAGAAGAGGATCGTGCCGACCACCAGCGCCACCGCGATGGTGCGCTTGAGATGCGAGCGGCGCGACAGCACCGCAGCGAGCTCGCCCACCCCGCTCCAGGTGCCGGCGGTCAGCCGCTCATCCCTCCCATGCCGCCAATCATTCCCGGGCTGCCGGGCAGCGCGGCCGGCGTGCTGATCACGATGGCGCCGTACACCAGGAGCGCAAACCCGAACACCTGCGCCAGACGCGCTCCCCACGCCGTCGACTTCTCCAGAAAGATGACGATGGTGAGGGCGCCCATCGCCGCCAGGTTCATGATCCCCAGCGGGAAGAGGAGCACGAAGAGCAGCCAGCAACAGCCCACGCAGTACGCGCCGTGGCGCAGTCCCATCGCCACGGCGCCGCGGCGACCCTCGCGCCAGTGAGTGAGCACGAACGACATGGGAGAGCGGCACTGCCGCAGGCAGACCGCCTTGAGCGGGCTCAGCTGGTACAGGCCGGCGAGCACCAGCACACCGCCCGAGATGCGCGCGCCGTTCTGCTGCAGCCAGGGCACGTGGTCCGCCAGTGCGCCCACCGCCAGCGCGCCCAGGTAGGCGAGGGCGCCGGCTGCAGCCCAGACCAGCAGGTAGGAGACGACGAAGAAGCCGGCGGGCACGTAGGCGCCACCCTTGGCGCGACGCGACGATTGAACGCGCGCGTACATGAGCACCATGGGAGCGGCAGTTGGGAACATCATCGCGGCCATCATCGCGATCCACATGGCCAGGAAGATGGCCACCCCCATGCCCATGGTGAGGATCGACGCGGTGCCGCCGCCGCTGCCTGAGCCCATGGTCGAGGACTGCCAGATGAGGATCGCCCAGGCGGCGGAGGCGAGCACGAGCAGCACCCCCAGCAGGAGGTTGCGCTCCCGTTTGAGCGTGAGCGTTCCACTCGCAGCCACGGCGGCAATCTTGCACACTCGAATGCCGCGATTCAAGTACCATCGCCGCGTCGTCGGCCTGCGCTGGAGGAACGAGCATGGCGTGGCAGATCACTGGGACGGGAATCGGTCCATGTAGCTGCAGGGTCAGCTGCCCATGTGAGCTGGGCGAGCTGGTCGCCGACCAGGGCTGGTGCTCAGGCGTCTTCGCGTTCGACCTGAAGAGCGGAAATATCGAGGGCGTCGACGTGGGAGGCACCAAGGTCGTGTTCATCGGCGACTGGCCGAGCGGCTTTCTCTCCGGGAACGGCAAGGCGCGGCTGATCTGCGACACCGCAATGAGTGCAGAGCAGCAGGCCGCGCTAGAGAGCGTTCTCTCCGGCCAGAAGGGTGGGGTCTTCGAGGTGATGGGCACGCTGGTCTCCGAGGTGCTGCCCACGCTGACAGCGCCGATCAGCTTCAATCGGAACGCCAATGGCGACATCGATGCCACGATCGGCGACTTCGGCCTGGCCAAGTACTCGCCGCTGCGCAACCAGGCGGGCGACGTGACCCGCCTGCTCCACGGCGCTGCCGCGTTCCGCGACGACGTCGCGCTCGGCAAGGGCACGGGGACCAAGTTCAGCCCGCCCGACATGCGCTCCTGGGAAAGTGGCGGCCACAGCGAGCTCATGGAGTTCGACTGGAGCGCCTGAGCTAGGGCTGCGTCAGTCCAGGAGCGCTCGAGCCGCGATGACGACGACGTGGTGGCCGATGCCGGTCTCCGGGTCGATGAAGCCGTCGCCCTCCACGGCGAAGCCCAGCCCCTCATAGAAGCCCTGCGCACTGTCGCGGCCGTGGGCCCAGAGCAGCTCCGCGCCGCGGTCCAGGGCCAGCTCGGCGGCGCGTCGCATGAGCATCCGCCCGACCCCTCGACCCTGCCATTCGGGGAGGACCGCCATCCACCGGAACCGTTCGCTGCGCTGTCCCGGGTGAGGCTCGTACGTGTCAGGGAAGAGCGTCACCACACCCACGGCTCGCTCTCCCGCCAAGGCGGCGAGGTGCCAGGTGCTCGGTGAGTCGTCCAGCGGCGTGTGCACCGACGCCTCCGGCCAGCCTTCGCGGAGGACGCGATGACGCACCGGCCGCACCACCTCGACGGTCACCGCACGCACGAGCACCGAGGGCCCCGTGTCGCCCATCAGCCGCCGCCGGTGCTCAGCCGGCGAGGGCGCTCGTGAGCGGGGCCAGCTCGAGCGCGGCGGCGGCCACACCGTCGGCATCCAGCCCCAGCTGGGCGAGCAGCTTCGCCTGCGCGCCGTGCTCGATGAAGCGGTCGGGAAGCCCCAGGCGGCGCAGCGGGGTGGTGACGCCCTCGGTGGCCAGCAGCTCCGTGACCGCGGAGCCGAATCCGCCGCTGGCAACTCCGTCTTCGACGGTGAGGACGGCGCGGTGACGCGCAGCGATATCGGCGAGCTTGCGGTCCACAGGCTTGACGAAACGGGCGTCGACGACGGTCGTGGACAGGCCGCGGGTGCTCAGCCGATCGGCGGCCGCTTCCGCCACCGCCACCATCTTCCCGACCGCCAGGATGGCGACGTCTCGACCCTTGCGGCGGGTCACGATCGAGGGGATCGGCACCGGCTCGAGCGCGGCCGTCCCGGGTCCCGGCGCGGCGCCGCGCGGATAGCGCAGCGCGAAGGGCGCCTGGTGGGCCAGCCCGGTGGCGACCATGCGCCGCAGCTCGTCCGGTGAGCTCGGGGCTGCCACCGTCATGCCGGGCACGCAGCGCAGGTATGCCATGTCGAGCATGCCGTGGTGCGAGGGCCCGTCGTCGCCGGTGATGCCGGCGCGATCCAGCACGAACAGCACCGGCAGGCCGTGCAGCGCGACGTCGCAGGTGACCTGGTCGAAGGCGCGTTGCAGGAACGTCGAGTAGATGCACACCACCGGGCGCAGCCCGCGCATCGCCATGCCCGCAGCGAACGTGACCGCGTGCTGCTCCGCGATGCCCACATCGAAGAAGCGGTCCGGGAACCGCGCTGCGAACTCCATGAGCCCGGTCGACGAAGCCATGGCCGCGGTGATGGCGACGATCCGCGCGTCCGCCTCAGCCGCCTCGCAGAGCGCCTCGCCGAACACGTCCGTCCACGTCGGCGACTTCTTGGCGCTGGTCCCGCTGTCGGGGTCGAACGTCGACACCCCGTGGAATTTGTCGATCTTGTCTGCAACGGCCGGTCCGTAGCCATGGCCCTTGTTGGTGACCACGTGCACGACCACTGGGCCGTGGTAACGCGCGGCATCGCGCAGCGCCTTCTCGATGGCGGGCAGGTCGTGGCCGTCGATGGGTCCGCCGTACTTCAGCCCCAGGGTCTCGAAGATCGAGGCTGGCGCCACCAGCTGCTTAAGCGAGTTCTTCATCCGCCGCGCGGTCTCGTACGCGGAATGACCCACCGCGGGCAGGGCGCGCAGCGCCTGTGCCGCGGCGTCCTTGGCGGCCTCGTACTTCGGCGAGAGACGCAGCTGCCCGAGGTTCTCGGCGATACCCCCCACGGTGGGCGCGTAGCTGCGTCCGTTGTCGTTGAGGATGATGACCAGCTCGGGCTTGAGCTGGCCGATGTTGTTGAGCGCCTCGTACGCCATGCCTCCGGTGAGCGCTCCGTCGCCGATGATGCATACCACCTTGCCGCTGTCGCCGCGCAACCCTTGCGCGGTGGCCAGCCCCAGCGCGTAGCTCAACCCGGTCGACGCGTGCGAGTTCTCCACGATGTCGTGCACGGACTCGCTGCGCGACGGGTAGCCGGACAGTCCGCCCTGCTGGCGCAGCACGTCGAACTGCGCCACGCGGCCGGTGAGCATCTTGTGGACGTATGCCTGGTGCCCAGTGTCGAAAACGATGGCGTCCTTGGGGCTCTCGAAGACGCGGTGGATGGCGACCGACAGCTCCACCACGCCCAGGTTGGGACCGAGGTGGCCGCCGGTGCGCGACACCGCGGTGATGAGGAACTCACGGATCTCGGCACAGAGCCTGGTGAGATCCTCCGGGCCCAGGTCGCGCAGATCGGCCGGGCTGGAGATCTCCTCGAGCAGCACGAGGTCAGTCTAGTGGACGCGCTCAGAGGCTGCGTTCGCGACGGTCGGCGCATGATAGGCGCCCATGACCAGACCGCATGCGCGCGAGGCGCTGCTCGCGTGCGCGGCCGGCGACGGCGACGTCGCCGAGGGGGCGCTGTGGCTGGCCGCCGAGGACTGCCCCGGTGTCGAGCCGGCCCGGTGGCTCGAGCGTATCGACCAGCTCGCCGCCGAGCTGCGCACGCGCTGCGGCATCGACGGCTGCGGACCGGGCGACGCGCCCCTGGTGGCCGCGTTGCTCCGCGACCGCCTGCGGCTGCGCGGCGCCGGCGGAGGCGACCCCCGTTCTCACTACCTGCACTGCGTGCTCGAGCGCGGCGTCGGCGTCCCCATCGCGTGCTCCGCGGTGTGGATCGCCGTGGGCAGGCGGGTGGACATCCCCGTCGAGGGCGTGAACATGCCCGGTCACTTCCTGGTGCGCGTCGACGGTCACCTCTTCGACACCGTGGCGAGCGGCGAGCCGCTCGACGACGAGGACATGCGACGGCTGGTGGCCAGCTCGACCGGACGGGAGCCCGACAAGCTCGAGCCGGCCTGGCTGACCCGAGCCAGCACGCGCGAGATCCTGGCGCGGATGTCGCGCAACCTTCGGCGCTGCTACACCAGTCTGGAGAACTGGGCGCTGGCGGTCCAGGCTGCCGACCGCTGCGTCGCGCTGATCCCCGAGCACCCCGCCGAGCGTCGTGACCGCGGGCTCCTGCTGTGGCGGATGGGCAGGATGGAGGCAGCGCTCGAGGACATCAACAGCTACCTCGACCAGGCGCCGCAGGAGTGCGCCGACCGCGTCGCGCTCACCGAGGCGGCGGGTCGGTTGCGAGCAATTCTCAACTAGGACGCGTACCATCTCCGTCACTGGACAGGGAATCCGTAAAGGGAAGGTGGCATGCAGGACAGCAAGCAATCCCGCTTCGGCCGCGGTCGCCGTGTAGCTCTTTTCGTCCTGTTGCCGCTGGGCGTCTTCCTCTTCGTCGGCCCAGGCCACGGGAGTGCAGCCGGGGTGACCTTCAACACTGTCTACGTCGACCCGGCGCGCGGCGGCGGCGAGCCATTCGTCATCTACAGTCATGCCGCTCACGACCTGGTGTACTCATCCCACGAGGGCACAACGCTCACCGACTCGAGTTTCCTGTCGGGCGCCAACTGTGACATCGTCACCGACCCCCCCAACAATGTCGGCCCGGACGGCTACATCTGCAGCTACAACAACCAGGTCAACATGTGGTACTCCACCGACGCCGGCCATACGTGGACGAAGTCCCTGGGGAATCCCGTCTACACCGGGTTCAGCGATCCGTCGCTCACCGAGGACGAGTGCACTTCTGCCGGTGCCTGCAACATCTACGACACCGGAATCAACCTCGCCAACGACGCACTGTACGCCTCGCCCGATGGGGGTGTGACCTGGGCGGCCGGCACCCCGCAGTGCCCACCCACCGGCGGCGACCGCCCGTGGCTCGCCGGCGGGAAGTACGGCGAGGTGTTCATGTCCAGCAACATCACCGGCGGTCAAGGCACGCATACGATCTATCACGGCACTGTCACCCAAGTCGGCGGTCAGAACGCCTCCCTGACCTGCGGCACCACAGGAATCGGTGACAGTGGTGGCCAGGGCCAGATCTACTACAACCACCACGATGGCAGCCTGATCGAGCCCAAGATCAGCAACGGCCAGATCGGCATCGGACTCCTTGCCAACGCGTCCGCGTTCACGGGCAGCTTCGTCACCCGCGTGGGACCGAGCGGGGGCAACGGGCTCGAACACTGGCCGGCAGTCGCCATTTCGACGGACACATCGGCTGCGGCACCGAACGGCACGATCTACGTCGTCTGGGACACGGCCCCGAAGACGTCGGCACTGCCGCACAACGGATGCAGCGGTTCGACGGGGTCGGCGATCGGGGGCAATACCCTGCTGCAGGGCTCGATCAATCTCGCCTACTCCAACGACGAAGGACAGACCTGGTCAGCGCCGATCACGATAGCCAGCACCGGTGGCACAGTGATGTGGCCGTGGGTCACCGCCGGCGCCGGCGGGAATGTCAATGTCGTCTGGTACCAGGCCAGCCAGCTGACCGACCCTGACTGTGACAGTGCAAACATCGTGTGCACGAACGCGGGCACCTCTTGTCCGACGCAGTGGAGCATCGCCGCCGAGAACCTCTACGGCGTAACCACGGGAAGTCCGACCACCGAGCTAGTCAATGCCGTGCAGAACTTCGACGGCAAGCATGCTGGTGGCGCCATCCATGTTGGCAAGGTGTGCGAGGGGGGCACGACGTGCGCGGCAACCGGTGAAGACCGCCGCCTCGGCGACTACTTCACCAACGCCCTCGATCAGAACGGTTGCGTGATGATCGCCAGCGGGGATACGCAGCAGAACAACCCGATCACGGGCCTGCCGCTGCCCAACAGCCTCCCACTCTTCATCAACCAGGTGAGCGGACCCAGCCTCACCACCGGAACCGACTGCGCCGCTGAGGTGAATGTGCCTGAAGCCGGGACATTGGTCGGTCTGGTTGCGGCGGGTACAGCCGGCGCCTTCCTCGTGAGCATGGCGCGCCGGCGCCGCAGGCGCTCTGCATTGGCGTAGGCCCTGTGGGGGCACCGCCGCGAGGCGGTGCCCCCACTTTTGACGAGATCAGGTGGCGCCGATGAGCAGCGCGAGCAGCCAGATCAGGCCGATCACGGCCAGCACCGCAAAGGGCACCAGCGCGAAAACCACAAGCGAGAAGGCGACGCGCTCGTCGGTCATCCGCTCCGGCGCTCGCGCGTGGAGCCGTACGTCGTGCACGTACCAGGCAATCCCCCCGACGATGAAGCCGAGCAGCAGAAAGAAGATGCCGGCGAACGCTCCGCCGATGCCCACCCGCGAGGGCGCAATGAGGAAGCGCCATGCCGCGCCGCTGCCCACCGAGAGCACGCCACAGGAGATGAACCGCAGCAGGATGGGAAGCGGCCGGGGCGGGGCCGGCGAGGATGCGGCCATCGGCCGGAGTATAGGTATGGGCGCGCCCTACACTCGCCAGCGAAAACGGCACCGCACAAGGAGCAGAGGAGATGACGACGTCGACACGGCTCCCCGACTTCGACCTCGAGACGAGCGGCAGCGGTCGGATTCGCCGCGCCGACCTGCAGGGCCGGCGGACCGTGCTGTATTTCTACCCGAAGGACGACACGCCCGGATGCACCATCGAAGGACAGGAATTCACCCGCTTGCTGCCCGAGTTTCGTGAGCAGGGTGTCGACATCTTCGGAGTCTCGGCCGACTCCGGCGAGAGTCACGACCGCTTCATCGCCAAATGCTCGTTGGGCTTTCCTCTGATCAGCGATCCCGAGCACGTGCTGATCGGACCGCTCAACCTCTGGGTGGAGAAGCGCTTCGCCGGCAACACGTATATGGGCATCGAGCGAAGCACGTTCCTGGTCGGATCCGATGGCACCATCGAGCGTGAGTGGCGCTCGGTGAAGGCGCCAGGCCACGCCGACGAGGTCCTCGAAGCTGTCGGCGCCGGCTGAGCCCGGTTCTCGACGCAGCGCTCGGCTGCTCGATGCGGTCCTGAAGCGTCGGGTCGTCTTCGTCGCCGGCAAGGGCGGAACCGGCCGGACGACGGTGACCGCCGCGCTGGCGCTCGCCGCCGCTCGCGCCGGCAAGCGAGTTCTGGCGGTGGAGGTGGAGCCGAAGGGGGACCTGGCCGGGGCGCTTGGTTCGCGTCCCGTCGGCGCTGCGCCGCACCTTGTACAGCACAACCTCTCGGTGCTGTCGCTGCACGCAGAGGAGTCGTTTCAGGAATACCTGCGGCTGTTCTTCAAGATCCCCCGGCTTGCGCGGCTGACGCCGCTGGCTCGCGTGTTCGATTTCATCGCCACCGGCGTGCCCGGACCGCGCGACATGCTCGTGGTGGGCAAGATCGCCTTCGAGGAGCGGCGTCGCGAGCCGAACGGCCGGCCCGTCTGGGACCTCATCCTGGCCGACTGCGCGGCCAGCGGGCACGTCGTGTCGCACCTCGCCGCGCCGCGGGCGATGATGAGCCTGGTGCGCGGCGGGATCATTCGCGGCCAGGTGGAATGGGTGGAGGCGATGGTGCGTGACCAGTCGCGCACGACCGCGCTGATCTGCGCGCTGCCGGAGGAGATGCCCGCTGTCGAGGCCATCGAGCTGCACGAGCGGCTGCGTCGCGAGGCGGGCGTGGCGGTGGGCGCGTGCCTGCTCAACCGTGCGTTCACGACGACCATCTCTCCGGCACAGCGGACGCTGCTGGACGCGATGCTTTCCGAAGGCCATCGTGACGCCGTGAGCGAGCGGCTCGGTGCGTCACCTGCTCCGCTGGCTGATTCGCTGCAGCTGGCGGAACGCATGCGCGACGCGACCGTCAAGTGCGGCCGTGAGTTGCGCAGCGCGCTGCCGGTGCCCGTCGTGCCGGTTCCGTTGCAGACGACGCGAGCGGGGCTGGCCACCGCGCGTGCTGTCGCCGAGGCTCTCGCCGAGGCGGCGGCATGAGCCAGGGCGTCGACGCCTCGCGCATCCCCATCGAGCGGCGCCGCGGTGAGCGCCGTCGATCGCCGAGGCCGGACACCGGTGGACGCTCGCTCGCCGAGCGCCTCGGATCGCTCGAGGTCGTGGTGTGCTGCGGCGGAGGCGGGGTCGGCAAGACGACGCTGAGCGCGTCGCTGGCGATGGCTCTGGCCACGACACTGGACAAGCGCGTGCTGGTGCTGACGGTCGATCCCGCCAAGCGCCTGGCAACCGCGCTCGGAATCAAAGGTATCGGCAACGATCCCGTGGTCATCTCGAGGGCAAGGCTGCGCCGGGCCGGCGCCCCGGCCCACGGTGAGCTGTCCGCGGCGATGCTCGACATGAAGTCGACCTGGGACCGGATGGTCGAGCGATACGCGCCGGATCGCAAGACGGCCGCGCGCCTCATGCGCAACCGTTTTTATCAGCGCATCAGCGACGCCTTCGTGGGTTCGCACGAGTACGCGGCCATGGAGGCACTCTATGAGCTCCATCAGGCCGGGGAATTCGACTGCGTGGTGGTGGACACGCCGCCGTCGCGCAATGCGCTGGACTTCCTCGAGGCGCCCGAGCGCGTGTCCGACTATGTCGGCGCGCGTCTGCTCTCCTGGCTTGCCGGCCCGTCGCGTTTCGGCGTGCGCGCCATGAACTTCGCCGCCGCACCGTTCATGCGCCTCGCCGACAGGTTGCTGGGAAGCGATGTGCTGAGCGAGGTGAGCGAGTTCGTTCGCGAGCTGGAGCAGCTGTACGGTGGCGTGCAGCAGCGGGCGCGAGCGGTGTACCAACTGCTGCGCAGCCCGAGTGTCGGCTTTGTCGTGGTCACCACGCTCGAACCCGGCCCATTCGCCGAAGCGGAGTTCTTCTGCACCAAGCTGCGCGACTTCTCGATGCCGCTGCGCGCGCTGGTGGTCAATCGTGTGCTGCCGGACAGCCTCCGCGATCCCCGTGGCGAAGCCGCGGCCAGCGCGCTCGCCGAGAACGGCAACGTCGCCCGCTGGCTGACCGGCGAGCTCGGCGAGCATGTGCGCCCCGACACGACCCGGGCGATCGGCGAGAACCACCTGATGTTCGCGGCGCTCGCGCGGCGCAACGCTGCGCAGCTGCAGCGGCTGCAGCGCATCGGAGATGTCGCGGTAACGCGAGTGCCGCTGTTCACCGACGAGGTGGGAGAGCTCGAAGGGCTGGTCCGGATCGCGAGCCTCCTCTAGCGCGAACGGCACGCGCTGGCACAAGCGAACGGGAGGCATGTCCGGAGCGGGGGCGTCACGGAGCCGAGACGGAACGGCTCGGAGCGCAGGTCGAGGTGAGTGCCGAGCCGCGAGACCCCAGCGGGGTTTCGACGGCGTACCCCGCGGAGCGACATGGCTCTCGTTCGCCGCGCGCCGCGTTTGTTCGACTCAGACCACGCGCACGCGAGCCGAGTGTCGACCAGCGACGGCGACCGTCGCTGTCACCGGGGCCGCCTCTGCGAAACCCAGTTCGATCAGCGTGCAGTCGTCGCCGGCGATGTCGCGCATCGATTGGGCGACGTCCGGGTCGGCGGTGGTCACGATCACCTGGTGAGTTGCCGACAGACGGTGCAGGAACTCGACGAGCATCCGGCGTCGCTGCGGGTCGGCGGTGAGCAGCGGCTCATCGAGGCAGAGCGGGATCGTCTCCCCTGAGGCGCTCAGCGCCTCGCACATGGCCAGGCGGAGCAGCAGGGACACCTGGTCGCGGGTGCCGTGCGAGGCCAGCTCGAGCGGGATCATCTCGGGACGTTCACGGCTCAGCAGCGCAACCGCGAAATGCTCTGTGTCCACGTTGACGTCGACGTAACGCGAGTCGCTGAGCAAGCTGAGCCGGCTGGCCACAGAAACCGCCAGCTGCGGCGCCAGGTCGCGATGCGAGCCACGCGCGGCGACCTCGATGAGCTCCATGGCGCGCTGCAGCGCGGCCAGGCGGCGCAGGCAGCGTTGCCGGGTCGCTGCACACGCTTCGTGTTCGTCGTCGAGGTCGGCGATGTCCGGCAGGGTGTCGAGCGCGCCGGCGAGCCGGCCGCTCAATTCGCGCGCCTGTTCTGTCAGCGACTGCAGTGCCTGGCGAGCGTGCTCGCTCTCCAGGTCGAGGGCGCGCAGTGACGCGGCGTCGACCGTGTCCGCGCGACCGGCGTCAGCGGGATCGCCGCCACGCGCCCGCAGCTCATCTGCAACGTCCGCCGCCAGCTGGCGTATGACCTCGCGGTCACCGAAGGCGCGCGCGCGTCGCTCGATCTCCCCGAGTGCGAGGCGCGACGCGTCATGACGCCGCCGCGCCTCGGCTGCGTTGCGGAACGACTCGACGGCGGCGGCGGGCGAGCTCTGCGCAGGCAGGCCTCCCCGGCGCAGCGCTTGCTCCATGCGCGCTTCGAGCATGCTCACCGCATGCACGGCGCGCTGCGCCTGCTCGGCGAGCATGTCGTGTGTGCGTTCGGCGGCGGCGAGCCGGTCGTCTTCGGCTTGCAGCTCGCCCCGGCGGCGCTCGGCCGACAGCACATCGTCGACCAGGTCGAGGATCGCTCGAGCCTGTTCCAGGCGCGCCTCCGGCATCGCCGGTCCGGCCGGCGCGTCGCCCCGACCCAGGCTGCAGGCGAGTGCCAGCTCACGGCATCGCTTGACGAAGGCGGACACGGTCTGCTCGAGCGCCTCAGCCTCCGCCCGCCGGCCGTCCAGCCCGGCCTGCTCGTGGGCGAGGGCGCCGTGCAGCGCGCGCAGCACGGGGAGCCGTCCTGCCAGCCGATCGAGATCGGACCGGCCCAGGCCGGCGTCCGCCGCCACGGCGTCGAGGCGGCGTCGCGCGGCGCGGGCCAGACGCCAGGGCTGCCAGTCGAGCCGGCCAGCGGCGGCCAGCGCGAGCGCCGACACGGCCGCGAGCAGCGCCGCCGGCACGAGTTGCTGCTGGGCAGCCAGCAGCCACGTGCCGGCGATGCCGGCGGTGGCGATCAGAGCGGCTCGCGCGGCCGCCGGCCACATCCGCGGCCGGGCAGCTGAGAGCAGGACGAGCAGCTCGTCGACGGACCCGATCGACACCGTCCGCAGCCCGGTCGCGGCGATCTCGTGCCGGAGTCCGGCGACCCGGGCGTCGGAGGCCGGATCCCCGGACGAGTGCCGGGCGGCACGCTCCAGGTCCGCCAGCTCTCCGCGCAAGCGCTCGAGCTGGTCAGACGCATTCGGCTCACTCACCGCCAGCGAGGGCAGCGCCTCCAGGCCGGCGGCGATCTCCGCGCGGCGCAGGCGCAGCGGGCTTTGCTGCTGGCTGGCCGTCTCCCAGCGGGCCTGGGTTTCGGCCGCGGTGAGCGTCGCCTGGGTGAGCTCACCCCCCAGCGCCGTCACGACTGGCTCGAGCTCCAGCGGGAACGTGGCGAACCGCTCGGTGTCCACCAGCGCCGTGGCGTGCCCGGACGCTTCTGCGCCCGCCTGCTCGAGCAGGCGGCCACGCTGCACCAGGTCGGCGAGGCGCGCCGTCAGCCGGGCCCGGTCGCATACCTGGAGCCGTGCGGCTGCCGCCGCGGCGCCGACCTCGAGATCATGCAGGCGTTCCTGCTCAGCGCCGACCGCCGCCGCGCGCCGGCGAGCCTCGCCGAGCTTCGACTCGAGCTCGCGCAGCCGGTGCGTCGCGGCTCCGAGCTCGCTGCCGGCGCGACGCTCGGAGCCGACCCGTTCGGCGGCCTCCCGGAGCCGAGCGATCGCCTGCGTGGCGGTGAGTCCGCGCCGCGTGTCCGCGAGTCGCTCGATGGCCTCCTGAAGCCGGTCGGCGCGTCGCTGCGCGCCCTCTGGCGCATCGATGCGCAGTCCGTCATCGCCCAACCAGGCGGTCGCGCAATACACCGCTTCGTCGATGCCGAGGTGAAAGATGCCCGGTGTCACGGCCCGGCCGCTGCGCAGCTCGTCGGTGAGGTCGGATCCGCCGATCTCCAGCACCTGCACGCCCTGGTTGCGCGTATCGAGGCGGCGCGCGACTCGCAAACGGCGCCCGTCGTCGAGCGTGTAGGTGAGCGACACGCCATACGAGCCGCTGATCCACGGCGCCCAGCGGGCCCAATCGCTGCGCTCGACCGCCCTGCCCTGCCCTCCAGCGTCCAGGCCATACAGGGCCGCGCGCAACGCGCGCTGCAGCGTGGACTTGCCCGATTCGTTTACGCCAACTATGACGTTAACATGCGGGCCGAAGTCGACGATCGTGTCGTGCAGGCAGCCGAATCCGGTCACATCGAGGCGCTCGATTCTCATCGCAGTCCGATCTCCGCTCCCGACAGCGCGGCGAGGCCGTAGCGCAGCGCCTCACGCAAGCTGTCAGCTGCCTCGTCGTCGCCGGCTGCGTCGATCGCAGCGCGCGCCGCGCGCGCGAAGGCGCCTCTCGCGCTGCGCTCCGCGGCGACGGCCTCGATGTCCAGCTGCAGGCTCGTGAGGTCGCGCACCTTCACCGAAGCGAGATCGAGCCGTTCACGAAGGGCAACTTCGACGCCCCCCGTGTCGATCGAGACAGCTCCGTCGAGCACGCCGCTGAGATCGACGCGAACCATGGTGCGGCTCGCCGTGCCGGTGATGGCGGCAGCGCAGGCAGCCGCGGCGTGCTCGAGGACCTCGCCGGTGGAAGCCGCTGCGCTCACGTCGCACGGCGCTGTGGCCACGGACCAGCGATTGCTGTCCTGCGGTTGGAAGCTCACCACTCCCGCATCGCTGACGTCGACCAGCACGGGCCCGCGTCCGCCGGACTCGTCAAATGTCAGCGGTTCGGGACTGCCCGGGTAGAGCAGGCCCGCGGCGACGTCGAGGCGGCGGCGATGGTAGTGACCGCACAGCGCCGCTGCGAATCCGCGCTGGCGAATCTGCTCGACATGGAACGGCCCATGGATGGATTTGCCCTCCGGACGGGAGGCCAGCTCCGCTCCATGGAAGAGTGCAAGGTGCGTCCCCGGCTGAGCCGAGGCGGCGACGCCGTCGAGCGGGTTGCCCGTCCAGGCCGGCTCGCGATGCGCCAGCCCCCACAGGCTGAGGCGGTCGTCGAGGCGTACCGGGACCAGGCGGGGCTCGCTGAAGACATGGACGTTGGCGGGCCACTCCGTGATCCGGTACAGCGAGCCGGGCATGAGCGCGTCGTGGTTGCCAGGGGCGATGAACACCCGCATCGGCCGCCAGGCCGCAAACGTCTCGGCAAGGAACCGGCCCGTGTCCACGCCGGAGCGCTCGTGCTCGTAGAGGTCGCCACCGACGGTGATGGCCTGACAGTCGCGCTCCCGCGCCACGGTGCCGGCACGCTGCAGCGCGTCGCGGAGGCCTTGACGCCGACGTCGCGCCAGCTCGCCCTGGCAGCCCATCGAGGCGAACGCCCGGTCGAGGTGCAGATCGGCGAGGTGGAGGAGGCGATAGCTCATCGGCGCACTGGAGTGGCGTCAGGAGGGGGCGCCAGGGCGAACGTCAGTTCGCTACCGTAGCACACTCGCGGTCGCCGTATTTCGAGTTTCGGGCGGGTCCCCAAAATGCTGCAGAGGCTCTGCAAAAATGGGCAATGGACAGCAGCGCGATCGTGTGGTTTGATGCGTTTAGTTCGTTCCGAGAAGGGGATGCATGGATCGACGCGCGGCGCTCCGTCGCCGCTACGGCCTGGGGGCGGCCAGTCTCTTGGTCGGTGCGGTGCTCGTGCGCATTCTTACCCTACGGCTGTCCACGACCGAGTTGGGCATTGAGGGTGCGCTCGGCCTTCTGACCCTCGTCTTCGTCGCCGGTGCGACGCGGCTGGCGCGGGTGGATCTCCGCCGGCGCGGCTACCTGCTCGCCGTCTACGCAGCGGTGCCCTCGGCGCTTGCCGGCGCGGCCCTCTGGATTGCCGCGCCATCGATCCCGGATTTCCCCATGATCACCGCGCTCGCGTATGCGGGCATCCTCATCAGCATCGACGTGGGAGCGCCGCGGCCGGCGGTCGTCGCCGCGGATGTGATCGTGCTCGGCGCCTTCGTCACCGTGTGGCTGACCACGCTGCCGATCAATGACACGGAGAGCGCCTCGCTGCTGGTGGCCATCGCCTTCCTGGCCGGACTGCAGTTGGCGGCTGCAGAGCATGGGCAGCGCGCCCGCCGCCGGCTCGACGTCGAGACCCTGCGGGGACGCCTGTTCGCCACCCTGGCGAGAACGATCGGCACAGCCCGTGACGTCTCGTCCGTGGCCGCGGCTGTGCTCGCCGCCTGCCACGAGATCTTCCCGGTCGCCGACCACGGCTGGGTCTTCCTCTTCGACGAGACCGACGGCCTCCTCAAAGTGCCGAGTGTGTTCCTGAGTCCGGGCGTGGTCGTCAACGACGGCCCCGGCCTGGAGCTGGCTCCCGGCGAGGGCCTGGCCGGGACAGTCTTCAGCTCGCGGCGGCCGATGCTCTGGCCGACCGCGATCGACGTCGCGCTCGCGGAGGCCGCGCTGCGCGACGAGAACCGGCAGCGGTTGCGCGAGATGCGCATCCGCTTCACGAAGTCAGCGGTAGCGGCGCCGCTCCGCTCCACCGAGGGCGGGGTGATCGGGGTGCTCCTGCTCACCTGCCAGCGCAGGGAGAACGCCTGGTCGGCCGATGACCTCGGCGCCATGGTCGCCGTCGCCGACGAAGCGACGCGCGCCGTCGAGCGCGCGCGGGGCCACGAGGCTGACGTCGACCAGGCGCTGCTCGACAGCGTCACCGGGCTGGTCAGCCACCGCCAGCTGCTCAACATCAGCGAAAAGGAGGTCGCCAGAGCGGCGCGCTCCGGCGAGCCGGTGGCCGTCATCTTCTCCGACCTCGACAACTTCAAAGAGATCAACGACCGGTTCGGCCACGACACGGGCAACCGTGTGCTCGCGATGTACGCGAACGTGCTGCGCTCCGCCCTCCGCCTCGAGGACACCGCGGCGAGATACGGGGGCGACGAGTTCGTGTGCGTGCTACCCGGCGCCGACCACGAGCAGGCCACCACCATCGCCGGCCGCATCCGGCTCGGCCTGGAGAGCGCCGCCGCGGGAGACCGCGTGGTCTGGAACACGGGCGTGACCGTGTCCTGTGGCATCGCGGTGTACCCGATCGACGCGGGCAGCGCCGAGCAACTCCTCGCCGCCGCCGACGCCGACCTGCTGCGCGCCAAGCAGCGCCGTCCCCACTCGTTGATCGGACGTGCGCGGCGGCGCGTGCCCGGGGAGTCGCCTCCTTCGGCTTGACTCGACTGGCGAATAGTTCTAGCATCGAACCATTCGACACGCGAATTGAGGATCCCCCGTTGAATGAGACCCGTGCGCGCCTCGCCGATGCCGTGCTCGCCCTGCTGCCCGGAGTCAAGCGGCGGCTGCAGGCGAGCCTTCCCGAGGAGTTCCGTTCGGAGCTGTCGCGCGTGACCTGGCATCAGGTCGAGGCCCTCAAGCAGCTGGCGGCGCCGCACGGCTCGGCCGGCGCGACCATGACGGAGCTGGCGCGGTTGCAGAACTGTGCTCTCAGCTCGGCCACCGCGCTGGTGGACCGCCT